>Ga0102874_1000049_pt1 | contig 52921 bp, 48 predicted proteins | sample Colrivmet1547A02_FD_78184 | JGI IMG/M metagenome (GOLD analysis project Ga0102874, IMG submission 78184) | Estuarine microbial communities from the Columbia River estuary - metaG 1547A-02 | ecosystem: Environmental > Aquatic > Marine > Intertidal zone > Estuary | place: USA: Columbia River...
CAGATGGGTTATTAATCAAAAATGGTAACGAATCCGATTATGTTGATGCTGTTTTACATTTGATAAACAATGATTCAAAAAGAATCGAAATGGGAAAAAACGCTAAATTAAAGAGTTTGAATTACAATATTGACAACATTATGCCTCTTTGGGATTCACTTTTTAAGGATATAAAAGCAAAATCTATTTTTTAAATTTTAAGGTGTTAATTTTACACAAATACCCAATTCTAAAAAAATTATAAACTAATAAATTAGGATTATTACCTTCCAAATTTTTATACAGAAAACCTTCTGATATTCTGAAAAATACGGAAATCAAATACGTTAATTTCAATTTATTCAAAAGTAATAATAACGAAATTAACCTAGAAAAATCCGTATTTATTTTTCCATCGTCATACAAGACAACCAAATTTTCAAGTGAACTCTTAGATTTACTTATGTATTCTTTATTGGAATCGATATCGCCGTGTTCAACTGGGTTGTCAATATGCTTTAATTTCAGATTAAATTGGCTAAGTTGATACGATAGTTGGGTATCGTCATGGCCATATTTAGTTAAGTGAGAATCAAATTTTACTTTATCAAAACTAGTTTTTTTTATAACTGTATTATTGAATAACAAAGATTGAAACGGAGCTAAATTTCTTTTTTTAACTGATTTATCTTCTATGAATTTTCCGTATTTCCATCGAAGTTTTTGATAGTTGTACGGGCATATTTCAGGATGTAATCTTCCGCCATAAATAATATCAAAATCATTTAACCAAGAAATATAATTTGATATATAATCATTTCGAATAATAATGGAATCTCCGTCTATAAAAAGTAAATTTTCAAATTTAGCTTTATTAGCAAGCGAGTTTCTATTTTGTCTGTGAGCAATATTAATTTTAAGTTCAGTAAAACTACAACACGACAACGAATTTATTTTTTCGTTTTCTGAATTTAAAACCGATTTTGAAGCATCATCTTGGCATAAAATTTCAAATTCAATTTTACATTCCAAACATTGCTTGTGAAGTTCCAAAACTAATGGATAAGCATTGTAATTGTATATTGGAATAAGAATAGAAAGCATTAAGCTATTTTTTGAACAACTTCAAATATATTACTGTCTTCACATTTTAAGGTTTTCGATGGATATTTCATCAAAAGCGCATAATCGTGAGTAGCCATAATCACTGTTTTCCCTGAAGCATTAATTTTTCTTAGAACTTCCATAACTTCAATACTTGTTTGAGGATCTAGATTTCCAGTTGGCTCATCTGCCAAAATTAATTCAGGATCATTCAGTAACGCTCTAGCGATTGCTACACGCTGCTGCTCTCCTCCTGATAATTGGTGTGGCATTTTGGAAGCAAAAGATTTCATGTCAACTTTGTCTAATACTTCGTTTATTTTATTTTGCATTTCTGGTAGATCAATCCAACCAGTAGCTTTCAAAACAAAAATCATATTTTCGTTTACAGTTCGATCTGGTAAAAGTTTAAAATCTTGAAATACAATACCTAATTTTCTTCTTAAAAAAGGAATATCATCTTCCTTTAATGTTGCTAAATCAAAATTCACAATGTTTGATTGCCCTTCTGTTAATGGTAAATCAGCATATAAAGTTTTCATAAAACTACTCTTCCCAGAACCTGTTTTTCCAATTAAATAGATGAATTCACCTTCGTTGACTTCTAAATTAACATTTGTTAAAATGACTTTTTCTTCTTGGTAAATGGTTACGTTTCTTAAAAATAAAATAGGTTGTGACATAGGATTTGTTGTTTATTTTGTAAAAGTAATAAGTTTTAATGAATTTCCAATTTCAATTTTCTTATTTATTGTTTAAAAATATGTTCATAATAATAATCAGATTAAGTTCGTTATAGGATGTATAAATAGATATATTTGATATTACTAAATTTCAACGTTATGCAAAAACCATTAAGGTTCCTTATATTTTTGTTTCTAATAATAGTAACAACAGTTTCTGCTCAAAAATCCGAGATCTATACTAACAATTTAGTAGACTTTAATCAGGCAATTTCACTGTTTAATAATAAGCAATATTTATCGGCACAAATAATTTTTGAAAAAGTAAAATTAGAGAATCTTGGACAAGAAGTTCAATCGGATTGTACTTTTTACAGTGCTATTTGTGCCATAAAACTCAATCATTCTAATTCTGATTTATTGATGCAAAATTTTATTACGGATTATCCAACTAGCACTAAAAGAAATATCGCTTTTATTGAAATTGCAGGGCATAATTTTGATCAAGGTAGTTTTTCAGAATCATTAAAATGGTTTGAAAAAGTAGATGAAAGTTCTTTAAATAATGATGATGTTGATAAATTTAATTTCCAAAAAGGATATGCTTTTTTTAATGAAAAAAATAAATCGCAAGCCACAATATATTTCAATAAAGTTCAAAATTCCAATATATATGGTTCACAAGCTAAATATTATTTAGGGTTTTTGGCTTATGAAGGGGATGATTTTAAAAATGCAAATAAGTATTTTGATCAAGTTGCTGGTGATGAAAAATACAAAGAAAAGTTGTCCTATTTTCAAGCCGACATGAGTTTTAAATCGGGTGATTTTCAAAAAGCAATTGATCTTGGATCTATAGCTTCAGCTAAATCAAATGCTCAAGAAAAATCAGAATTGAATAAAATTATAGGAGAAAGCTATTTCAATTTAAATCAATTCGAGAATGCTATTCCATTTTTAAATCAATATAAAGGGAAAAAAGGAAAGTGGAATAATACAGATTATTACCAATTAGGATTTGCTTATTATCAGCAGAATGATTTTGAAAATGCGATTACTCAATTTAATAAAATTATAGACGGAAAAGATGTTGTTGCTCAAAATGCATACTATCATTTGGGTCAAAGTTATTTGAAGACCAATAGAAAACAACAAGCATTGAACGCATTTAAAAATTCGTCTGAAATGGTTTTTGATTTGAAAATTCAAGAAGATGCTTTTCTTAATTATGCGAAATTGAGCTATGATATTGGAAATTCCTATCAAAGTGTTCCTGATGTTTTGACTTCTTTTTTAACTAAATATCCCAATTCACCAAGTAAAATAGATGTTGAATCTCTTTTAATTAATTCATTTATCACTTCAAAAAATTATAAAGGTGCTTTAGAATTATTAGAAAAAAATAGAAGTTTTGCAAATAAACAGGCTTATCAAAAAGTAACATTTTATAGAGGTTTAGAATTATTTACTGATGGAAATTATCAAGAAGCATTAGTAATGTTCAAGAAATCAATAAGCGAACAACAAGATCCTAAATTTACCTGTCGTGCCACTTTTTGGAAAGGCGAAACGGAATATGTTTTAGATAATTTTAGCGAATCTTTAATTAGTTTCAAGCAATTTATGACTTTTCCAGAATCGAAAAACACTTCTGAATCGAAAAACATCAATTACAACCTTGCGTATTCTTATTTTAAGTTAAAAGAGTACGATCAAGCTGGTGATTTTTTTCAAGCTCAAGTTGAAGCTGTTAAAGACGATAAAATTCGTTTGAACGATTCCTATTTGCGTATTGGTGATAGCCGATTTGTAAGTGCAAAATATTGGCCAGCCATGGATGCTTATAATAAAGCAATTGATTTGAAAGGTATTGATGCCGATTATGCGGCTTTTCAAAAAGCAATTAGTTACGGTTTTGTGAATAAAAATGATAGAAAAATTGATGATTTAAATAAGTTAATTGCCAATTATTCTAAATCGCAATACCGGGACGATGCCTTATTTGAATTAGGAAACACCTATGTGGCAGAGAAAAATTATGATTTAGCAATTAAAGCCTACGATCAATTGTTAAGCGAATTCAAAAAAGGTTCCTACGCTTCTAAATCTATTTTACGACAAGGATTGGTTTATTATAATACTGAAAAAGACGATCTAGCAATTGCAAAATTTAAAAAAGTTGCAGCAGAATTTCCAAAATCTCCTGAGGCCCTGGAAGCCGTTTCTACCGCAAGAATTATTTATGTAGATAATGGAAAAGTTGATGAATATGCAACTTGGGTAAGAACATTGGATTTTGTTTCTGTTACCGATTCAGAATTAGATAATGACACTTTTGAAGCTGCCGAAAAACAATTTTTGCAAAATAATACCAAACAAGCCATTTCAGGTTTTAGTAATTATGTCACAAAATTTCCAAATGGTAATCATGCCTTAAATGCTAATTTCTATTTAGCGCAATCGTATTTTACCGAGGGATTAGAAGCCAATTCAGTTGCTAATTATGAGTTTGTTATTTCTAAATCAAGAAATGAATTTACCGAACAAGCCTTGGCAAGATTATCTGAAATTTTTATTAAATCTAATGATAATTCGAAGTTAGTTCCAATATTAAAACGTTTAGAAACCGAAGCTGATTTTCCTCAAAATATAACATTTGCACAAGCAAATTTGATGAAAACCTATTATGAGCAAAAGGATTATTTAAACGCCGTTATATATGCCGATAAAGTATTAAGTAATCCAAAAACGGACGACAAAGTAAAAAGTGATGCCCAAATTATAATTGCGAGAGCCGCTTTTAGTTCAAATGATTTGCTAAAAGCACGTCAAGCTTATTCAAAATTATCATCAATCGCAAAAGGGGAGTTGGCTGCGGAAGCCTTGTATTACGATGCTTATTTTAAGAATTCCGACAGAAAATTTGAGGAATCAAATACTGTAGTTCAAAAATTAACTAAAGATTACTCTGGTTATAAATATTTTGGAGCAAAAGGGTTGGTGGTAATGGCTAAAAATTTCTACGGATTGAAAGATAGTTTTCAAGCCACTTATATCTTGGATAGTGTGATTAAGAATTTCACTTCATTTCCAGATGTTTTAGAAGAAGCTCAAAAGGAATTGGATTTTATTAAAACAGAAGAAGCGAAGACGAATTCGTCGATTACAAAATAAATAAAGAAATCAAATGAAAAAGATATTTCAAAATAAAATGGTTTTAGTTTTAATAATTTTCGGAATCCAATTTTCTATTGCTCAAAAGAAAGAAGAGAACATTGGAACAGAAGTTGTAAATGTTGTAAAACCATACACTCCAACAATTTCTGATGCTTTTAAAGTTAAAGAAATACCTGCTCTTGAAGATGCTGATAATACTAAAAAAGAAGAAATTAAGTATAACTTCTTTTCATTTCCAGTTGCATCTACATTTGTTCCTTCAAAGGGACGTGCTGCAAATGTTGATAAATCCCAATCGGAAAAATTATATAAGAACTTTGCCAATCTAGGTTTGGGAAATTATACTTCCCTTAATGCTGAACTTTTTGTTACAGAAAACATCAGTGATCATGAATATATTGGTGGAATGTTCAGACATCTTTCGTCCCAAGGTGGAATAAATGGGGTTGCTTTAAATAATGATTTTTACAAGACTTCTGTAGATTTAACTTACGGAAATCAACTTCAAAATTTGACTTGGATTTCAGATTTAGGGTATCAAAATCAAATGTATAATTGGTATGGAATTCCTGAAAATTTTTCTCAGCCAACACTAGATAGAATTAATCCAAAACACACATTTAATAATTTTTATGTTGGAACAAATTTGAGTTTGAGTGATAGTTTTTTTAAAGAAGCTAGTTTGAAATACAATCGTTTTTGGGACGCTCTTGGGTCGGTAGAAAACAGATTTTTTGTAAAACCATCCTTCGAATTTAATCTTTTAAACCAGAAAATTAAGACCAATTTTATACTTGATTATTTAGGTGGTAATTTTGATAAAAACTTCTCAGGAACAAATGCAATAAAATACGGTTTTACCAATTTTGGAATTCATCCAAGTATAGTTGTAAATAAAAATGATTGGGCCATAAACATAGGAGCATCTGTTTTTTATAGTATTGATAATGAAAATAGTACCAGTAAATTATTTGTATATCCGCAAGTAAATGCTTCTTTAAAAGTGGTTGGTGATTACATGATTTTTTATACGGGTGTTGAAGGTAGTTTAGATCAAAATTCTTATCGTGATTTTTCCAATGAGAATCCTTTCGTATCTCCAACATTAGAAATTGCTCCTACAGATAAACAGTTTGATTTATTTGCTGGATTAAAAGGTAAATTGGCAAGTAATGTAAGTTACATCGTTCGTAGTTCAATTCAAAACGAAAAAAACAAGCCTCTTTTTATAACCAATAAATTCAATATGTTTTCTACAAATTCTGAGAGCTATCAATTTGGAAATTCTTTTGGTGTAGTTTACGATGATTTAAGAACCTTGAATTTTTATGGAGAATTAAAAGCCGATTTCACAAAAAATATAACCATAGGTTTAAACGGTACCTTCAGTAAATTTTTCACAACCTATCAAGAGGAAGCATGGAATTTACCATCGATTAAATTAGGCGCTACTATTAATGTAAACATCACTAAAAAATGGTTTGCTGGTGCAAATGTGTTCTATGTAGGCGAAAGAAAAGATGTTGTTTACAAACAGAGTATGATTGCAATTTTTCCACCAGCCTATTATCCAGAAACGACTAATTTGAAAAGCTATTTTGATGCTAATTTTAATATTGGATACCAACATAGCGAACGATTAACAGGATTTTTAAAATTGAATAATATTGCCAATCAATCCTATCAAAAATGGATGAATTATCCAGTTCAAGGGCTTCAAGTGTTGTTGGGAGCAAGTTATAAATTTGATTTTTAATTTTTTTACCACAAAAGACTCAAAACACACATCTTACTTTTGCGCTTAACTTTGTAACTTTTGTGGTTAATTTTTCAATATGACTTTCAAACAAAAAATCCATCTTCATTATACACAGCAAGTTCAAGACAAAATTGATGTTTTTCGGGACATGATTTCGGCATTGACCGAAGATTCTAAGAATGATGCCAAAGGATCGGCAGGTGACAAACACGAAACCGCTTTATCAATGATGCATTTAGAGCAAGAGAAACTCAACTATAAACTCAAAGAAGTGCTAGATCAAAAAATGATTTTAGACAAAATAGATTCAAGTTTTCAGCATTCTACAATTGCATTAGGAAGTTTGGTTCAAGCCAATGGAATCTATTTGTATTTAAGTTTAGCATTGCCTAAAATTACCATTGACCAAGTAAATATTATTGCTCTTTCATCACAATCTCCACTTGGAGAAAAATTAATGGGAAATAAAGTGGGTTTTGAGTTTGAGATTAATGGAACTAAATACCATATTGAAAGTATTTCATAACCCTTGTTTTTACGATTTATAACTTACTCTATAGATAATAACTATATTTAATTTCATATTTATATAAAAATATATTATTTTGTTTAAAATTATAACTAAATAATTCAATTTTGTTTTAAAAAGGAATTATAATATTCACTTTTGCAGAAGTAAAAATTATATATTATGTGTGGAATTTTAGCCATTATTGGAAAAGGAAAAGAGGAAGGTTTAGTTAGAGAACTTTCTAAAAGAATGTCGCATCGTGGACCAGATGAAAGCGATTTGCATGTTACTGAAAACGGTCATATACTTAGTCATGAGCGCTTATCAATTATAGATTTACATTCGGGAAGACAACCAATTCAAGGTTCAAAAACAGCTTGGATGGTTCACAATGGTGAGGTTTATAATCATCAAGAATTGAGAGATGGAATTCTAAAACATCATACCTTTAGAACTAAATCAGATTCTGAAGTTATCGTTCATTTATATGAAGAATTTGGATATGATTTTTGCAATATGTTGCATGGGGATTGGGCTTTTGTAATTGTTGATGGTGACGATTATATTGCAGGTCGTGACCCAATGGGTGTGAAACCGTTGTATTATGGTTTGGACGAAAGGGGTCGTACCTATTTTTCATCGGAAATGAAGCCTATTGCTGACCAATGTAAAACATTTTCAACATTTCCCCCAGGGCATTATTATACCCCAAAAACAGGTTTTGTAAAATATTACCATCCTGAATATGAAGATTATTTAAAGGCCGATCACGAATTGGATTTGGAATTAATTAGAACTTCATTAACAGAAGCCACTCGCAAAAGATTGATGAGCGACGTGCCAATTGGAGTTTTACTTTCAGGAGGACTTGATTCTTCATTAACTTCTTCGATTGCTTCTAGATTATTAGCGGAAAGCGGTAAGAAATTACATTCTTTTTCAATTGGTTTAGATGCTAATGCCCCAGACGCTTTAGCGGCCAAAAAAGTAGCGGATTATTTAGGAACCGAACATCACGAAATTCACTTTACTATTGAGCAAGGAATCGAAATATTAGACAAATTAGTTTGGCATTTAGAAACCTACGATGTAACGTCAATTCGCGCTAGTACCCCAATGTATTTCTTGTCAAAAGCAATTACTGATATGGGAATAAAAGTAGTTTTATCTGGTGAAGGAGCCGATGAAATTTTTGGTGGCTATTTGTATTTTAGAAACGCCCCATCTGCAGTTGATTTTCAAAAAGAAACAATTGAAAGAGTTCAAAAATTATTCACAGCCGATTTGTTAAGAGCTGATAAATCTACAATGGCTCATGGTCTAGAAGCCAGAGTTCCATTTTTAGATAAAGATTTTTTGGATATTGCTATGTTAATCAAAGCCGAAGAAAAACAACCTAAAACTTATAACGGCAAAGAAAAATACATTTTAAGAAAAGCTTTTGACACTCCAGATAATCCCTATTTGCCTGATGAGGTTTTGTGGAGGCAAAAAGAGCAATTTTCTGATGGAGTAGGTTACAATTGGATAGATCAATTAATTGAATATTGTTCTTCAAAAGTAACTGATTCTGAATTGGAATCTGCTGCCAGTTTATTTCCATATAATACACCTACAACCAAAGAGGCCTATTATTATAGAACAATTTTCAATAAATATTATCCTCAAACAAGCGCAGCCGAAACCGTTAGAAAATGGATTCCAAAATGGCAGGAAAATCAAGATCCTAGTGGAAGAGCGAATGCTGCTCACGTAAATGCAGATACCGATATTGCGAAAACAAATGTGATTTTTAGTTAGTTTTTTTATTGCATTTCGTTTCTAAACGCTTACTTTTAGTAAGCGTTTTTTATTGGCAATAAACGTCTTAGTAATTAACCGATATATGTTAATAACTTAAACCACAAAACAGGCGATTTAAGGGAATATTAATTCTTGTTTGACTATATTTGTACGTTAAACAAAAAAATATTCAGAATTACATTAATATGAGCGAAGAAATAAATAAAAATAATTATTCAGCAGATAGTATTCAGGCATTAGAAGGAATGGAGCATGTAAGAATGCGTCCATCGATGTATATTGGAGATGTAGGAGTTAGAGGTTTGCATCACTTGGTTTATGAGGTGGTTGACAACTCTATTGATGAAGCAATGGGAGGTCATTGTGATAAAATTATAGTAGATATTAACGAAGACGGATCTATTTCTGTTGAAGATAATGGACGTGGTATTCCTGTTGGAATTCACAAAAAAGAAGGAGTTTCAGCATTGGAAGTTGTTATGACTAAAATTGGTGCTGGAGGTAAATTCGATAAAGATTCTTATAAAGTTTCTGGAGGACTTCACGGTGTTGGGGTTTCTGTTGTAAATGCATTATCAAATCATTTAAGAGCAACTGTTCACAGTAGTGATGGAAAGATTTATGAGCAAGAATATGAAAAAGGAAAAGCACTTTATCCAGTTAAACAAATTGGGGACACCACTAAAAGAGGAACAATTGTTACTTTTTACCCAGATCCAACCATATTTACTCAAACTATAGAATATTCATACGATACTTTATCGGCTCGTATGCGTGAATTGTCCTTTTTAAATAAAGGAATTACAATTGTTTTTACTGATAAAAGAGAGAAAGATAAAGATGGTAATTATGTGTCTGAAACTTTTCATTCTAATGAGGGATTAAAAGAATATATCCGTTATTTAGATGGAAATCGTGAACCTATTATTGCTCATGTTATCTCAATGGATTCTGAAAAAGGAGAAATCCCAGTAGAAGTAGCGTTAATTTATAATACAAGTTACTCAGAAAATATATTTTCATATGTAAATAATATCAATACTCACGAAGGAGGAACGCACTTGCAAGGTTTTAGAACAGGTTTAACAAGGGCCCTGAAAAAATATGCTGATGCTTCGGGAATGTTAGACAAATTAAAATTTGAAATTGCTGGTGATGATTTCCGTGAGGGATTAACAGCCATTATTTCTGTAAAAGTAGCAGAGCCACAATTTGAGGGTCAAACAAAAACTAAACTAGGAAACAGAGAAGTTGTTGCTCCTGTAAGTCAGGCAGTTAGCGAGATGGTTGAGAATTATTTGGAAGAAAATCCAAATGATGCTCGTATCATTGTTCAAAAAGTAATTCTAGCGGCACAAGCTCGCCATGCGGCTAAGAAAGCACGTGAAATGGTTCAACGTAAAACCGTTTTAGGAGGTGGAGGGTTACCAGGAAAATTATCGGATTGTTCTGAACAAGATCCTGCACGTTGTGAAGTTTATCTTGTCGAGGGAGATTCTGCGGGTGGAACTGCTAAACAAGGTCGTGATAGAGCATTTCAAGCAATTTTACCTTTAAGAGGAAAGATTTTGAATGTTGAAAAAGCGATGCACCATAAAGTTTTTGAAAACGAAGAAATTAGAAATATTTTTACCGCTCTAGGAGTTACCGTTGGAACTGCTGAAGATAGTAAAGCATTGAATTTAGAAAAATTGCGTTACCACAAAGTAATAATTATGTGTGATGCCGATGTCGATGGTAGTCACATTTCAACTTTAATTTTGACCTTTTTCTTTAGATTTATGAAGGAATTGATTGAAGGCGGACACGTATACATAGCTGCTCCTCCTTTATATTTAGTTAAAAAAGGAAACAAAAAAGAATACGCTTGGAATGATGTTCAGCGTGACCAAGCCAACGAAAGAATGGGTGGTAGCGCAGCTATTCAACGTTATAAAGGTCTTGGAGAAATGAATGCAGAACAATTATGGGAAACTACAATGGATCCTAATTTTAGAACTTTACGACAAATCACAATTGATAGCATGGTAGAAGCAGATAGAGTTTTCTCAATGTTAATGGGGGATGAAGTTCCGCCAAGAAGAGAATTTATCGAAAAAAATGCCGTTTATGCAAATATTGATGCTTAATTAATGAAAAAGTTTTTATTTCTTTTTTTATTAGTTTCTAATATTTCGTTTTCACAATCTATTCAAGAATTAGAGGCATTTGGACGTTTATTAAATGATGCTATTTTTTATTGCGATAAATATATCACACCAGCTTCAGACGCTGCAATTTATCAAGCTTCATCAGGTTGGGTAACCTCTCCAAAAAAACGAAAATTATGGGATGTAACTTTAGGATTTAATAACAATATATTTTTTGTACCCAAATCAGATAGAAAGTTTGAAATAAAAAATTCGGATTTTACTTTTTTTAGTATTCGAGACGCCAATTGGAATCCAGTTACTTCTGCCAGTGTTCCAACAGCTCTTGGTACCAATGAACAATTAAATTTGGTAGGAAATATTGGTGCAAACCAAGTTTATCTACAAACACCCCAAGGAGTTAATGCCGAACAAGTTTATTATACTCATTTTACAGGATCTGTAGCGCTTTGGTTTGGAACAGAATTAATTGTAAAGTATTCACCGGTTACTAAATTAAAAAGTGGAAATTATCAAGTTTACGGTTATGGATTAAAACACAATATCGATCAATATTTTAAGTATTTAACTCAAAAGAAAATCAATATGTCTGGTTTGATTTGTTTTTCAAATGAGAACATTAGTTTCGATTTTATACCACCAGTTTCCAATAATGGTTTGGAATTAGGAATCAATGAAATAAATGGACTTGTTGATACTTGGCAATTTCAATTCAATGTTTCAAAAGAATTTAAAAGGTTTGAAATTATGGGAGGGATAATTGCTAACAAGAGCGATATAAAATATATATTTATTGGTGATGTACCTGCTGGTCAAGCAATTCCATTTCAATATATTTTTAATGAAAAGATTAAAGATATTTACAAAACTAAAACTAACTTTTTAGGAGAAGTTTCCTGTAGATATAAAATTAAAAAAGTGTTTTTACAATCGACTTTTGCATTTGGTAAATTTGTAAATTCAAATTTTGCAGTTCAATACGAATTTTAATAAATATAAAACAATAAAAATGAAAGTTACAATAGTAGGAGCAGGAAATGTGGGAGCATCTTGTGCAGACGCAATTTCATATAGAGGAATTGCAAGTGAAGTAGTATTATTAGACATTAAAGAAGGTTTTGCTGAAGGTAAAGCCATGGATATCATGCAATGTGCTACTAATACAGGTTTTAATACTAGAGTTTCCGGAGTTACAAATGATTACTCAAAAACAGCTAACAGTGATGTAGTAGTTATTACTTCAGGAATTCCAAGAAAGCCTGGAATGACTCGTGAAGAGTTAATTGGTATTAATGCTGGAATTGTAAAAACAGTAGTTGAAAACGTATTAAAATTTTCACCAAATACAATTGTGGTTGTAGTTTCAAACCCTATGGACACAATGACTTACTTAGCTTTAAAAGCTACAGGTTTACCAAAGAATAGAATAATTGGAATGGGAGGAGCTTTAGATAGTTCTCGTTTTAGATATTATTTAGCAGATGCTTTAGCTACACCTTCAAATGATATATCTGCAATGGTAATTGGTGGTCATGGAGACACTACAATGATTCCATTAACAAGATTGGCTTCTTATAATGGTATTCCAGTTTCTGAGTTTTTGTCTACTGAGGAATTAGAAAAAGTAGCTGCTGCGACGATGGTTGGAGGAGCAACATTGACTGGGCTTTTAGGAACTTCTGCGTGGTATGCGCCAGGAGCTTCTGTTGCCTATTTAGTAGATTCTATTTTAAATAATCAAAGAAAAATGATCGCATGTTCCGTATTTTTAGAAGGAGAATATGGTCAAAATGATATCTGTATTGGGGTTCCATGTATCATTGGAAAAAATGGTGTTGAACAAATCCTGGAAATTAAATTAAATGATGCCGAAAAAGCATTATTTGCTAAAAGTGCAGATGCCGTTCGTAACATGAATGCCGATTTAAAATCTGTTTTAGCATAAATAATAAATCAACTTTTAAAGAAGGCTGCATAATGCGGTCTTTTTTTTGATATTAATCATTAAATAAATTGGTTAATCTCTAGGAGAATTATATATTTGTCAGCTAAAAAATAATGAGAGTAGATAAAGGAGTTATATTTTATTTCAAATAGTTACAACTTTATTTGTTTTTAACAATTTTACAAATAATAATAAAATAAAAATTAATTAACTATAGTAATAATGCAGAATAGAGGACTTATTAAATTTTTCGCAATTTTATTTGCATTGGTGAGTATTTACCAACTTTCATTCACTTTTGTTTCTCATAAAATAGAAAGTGATGCTAAAACGTATGCTAATGGTAATTCTGAAAAAGAATTAAAATACTTAGATTCTATTGGAAAAGAAAAAGTATTTAATCTTGGATTTACAGATTTTACTTACAATGAAGTAAAAGATAAAAAAATCAATAAAGGATTAGACTTAGAAGGTGGTATTAACGTACAACTTCAAATTTCTGTAAAAGATATCATTAAGGGATTATCTAATAATTCTAAAAACCCTGTTTTCAACCAAGCTTTAGCTGAAGCTACAAAAAACAGACAAGGAAATCAAGATTACTTAGATGTGTTTTTTGCAGAGTTCGAAAAAGCAGCTGACGGGAAAATAAAATTATCTTCTCCAGATATTTTTGCAAACAAAATTTTAGGAGACGAAGTTAACTTCAAAAAAACTGATGATGAGGTTAAAAAAGTAATCAGAAGAAAAGTTGATGAGTCAATTGAAAGTGCTTTTGAAGTATTAAGAAAACGTATAGATAAATTTGGAGTTACTCAACCTAACATTCAAAAATTAGGAGAATCTGGAAGAATCTTAGTAGAACTTCCGGGCGCTAAAGATGTGGATCGTATAAAAAAATTATTACAAAGCACAGCACAATTAGAATTTTGGGAAACCTATAAAATTGACGAATTGGGTAATTTCTTAATGGCTGCCAACAACAGTTTGAAATTAACTGAAAAAGGCGGTGTTCAAGTTAAAGAAACAGCAAAAACAGGAATTGATACTTTATTAACTGATAAAGTAAAAGATACCGTTGCCGACAAAAAAGATTTAGGTCCTTTATTGAAAAAATTTGTTTCAGGTGGTGGGGGAGCTATACTAGGAGTTGTAGAGCCTAAAGATACTGCTGCAATCAACAGTTATTTTAAGCGTCAAGATATTAGAGTTTTATTGCCTTCAGATAAACGTTATGCCAAATTTGTATGGGGTAAACCTTCGTCAAATGTTGATGAAAAAACAAAAAAATCTACTGAAACTGTTGAATTGTATGCTTTAAAAGGTAACAGAGACAATCAAGCAGCTATGAGCGGTGGTGTTGTAACTGATGCTAAAGATTCATTCGATCAATTAGGTAAACCGGCTGTTACAATGCAGATGAGTGGTCAAGGTGCAAAAGCTTGGGAAGAATTAACAGGTAGAGCTTTTACTCAAAAAAGTAATATTGCAATTGTTTTAGATGACGTAGTATATTCTGCCCCAGGTGTAACTAGCGGGCCTATTTCTGGTGGAAGATCTGAAATTACTGGTGCTTTTGATATTACAGAAACTAAAGATTTAGCTAACGTATTAAGAGCGGGTAAATTACCAGCTGCAGCTGAAATTGTTCAGTCAGAAGTGGTAGGGCCATCTCTAGGACAGGAAGCTATTGATAACGGAACAAATTCAGCTATAATTGGTTTATTAATTGTATCACTTTGGATGATGATTTACTATGGTAAATCAGGTTTTTATGCTAACATCGCTTTAGCAATTAACTTATTGTTCTTATTTGGAATTTTGGCAAGTTTAGGAGCTGTTTTAACTCTTCCTGGAATTGCAGGTATCGTTTTAACAATGGGAACTGCAGTGGATGCAAACATTATTATATATGAACGTGCTAAAGAAGAACTTCGTGCCGGAAAAACAATTGATGAGGCAATTAAAGCATCATTCGGTTGGAAAGGAGCAATGCGTTCTATTGTTGATGCTAACGTAACTCACGTTTTAACTGGAGCAGTTTTATTAATTTTTGGAACAGGTCCAATTCAAGGATTTGCGACTACATTATTAATAGGTATAGCGACTTCATTATTTACTTCAATTTTTATTACAAGAATATTATTAGATTGGAGCGTTAATAAAGGAAATAAATTAACCTTTGTAACTGGCTTCTCTAAAAACTTCTTTACTAATTTCCACTTTGATTTCTTAGGTGTAAAAAAATACACTTACATCTTTTCAAGTGTTGTTGTAATTGTAAGTATTATTTCACTTTCTACCAATGGTTTGAATCAAGGTGTAGATTTCGTTGGGGGAAGAACATTCCAAGTTCGTTTTGAAAAACCAGTTTCTGCAGAAGAAGTTAAACAAGAATTAGTAAAAGTATTTGACGGTAGTGCAGAAGCAAAAATCTTCGGTAAAGACAATCAATTAAAAATCACTACAAAATATAAAGTTGCTGAAGCAGGAACGGAAGCAGATCAAGCGGTTAACAAAATCCTTTATGATAACTTGAAAAAACATTTTGATGCTACTATGACTTACGATAAATTCGTTAACAGTTATGATGGTAAAAAATTAGGTATACTTCAAGCTTCTAAAGTTGGACCAACTGTTGCCGATGACATTAAAACCAATTCTTATTGGGCTGTAATTGGTGCAATGCTAATTGTAGGATTATATCTAGTAGTTAGTTTTAGAAAATGGCAATATTCTCTTGGAGCTCTTGCAGCTGTTGCCCATGACGTTATTTTTGTATTAGGAATTTATTCATTATTATGGAAATACATGCCATTTGGGATGGAAATTGACCAACACTTTATTGCTGCGATATTAACTGTTATTGGTTATTCTATGAATGATACCGTAATTGTATTTGATAGAGTTCGTGAATATTTAGGAGGTAAAGCAAAAGGAAATTTCAATTCAATTGTAAATCAATCTATTAATTCAACTATGTCAAGAACAATTAATACATCCTTAACGATGATATTAGTACTTTTAATCATGTTTATTTTTGGTGGAGAATCAATTAGAGGATTTATCTTCGCTATGTTAATAGGAATAGTTGTAGGAACTTATTCTTCATTATTCATTGCGACTCCAGTATTAGTAGATACAATTTCAGATGCTGAACACAAAAGGATTGAAAAAGAACACAATTCTTAACAAATAGATTAATATAAAAAGCCTCGCAATTTGCGAGGCTTTTTTTTTCTAACCAACTAACTTACAAACTCACTCAATAATATTATTTTTCAGCAACTTCCTTGAAAGCATTAAGGAAATTGTCTTTTTGTCTAAATGATACGGGTAACTTTATACCATTTTGAAGTTCTACCTCTAACGATCCAGATTTATTTAATCTTAAAATATAATTTAGGTTTACCAAATAAGACTTATGAATTCTATGGAATAATTTTGTAGGAACTAATTGTTCATGAATATTTTTAAGTGTTTTAGCAAGTAGAATTTCTCTACCATCCACACAAAAAATTCTACAATAATTGCTATTTGCTTCACAAAATAATATAGAATTTATATCAATGAATTCATAACCAGTATCGGTTGAAAAAGCAATTTTCTTTATTAAATTATTACTAGATTTTGTTTCTATCAAATTATAATTTGTACTTTCTTGAACTATTTTTTTATTTTCAAATCTTCTAATTGCATTAGAAAGATCTTTCAAGTTAATGGGTTTTATCAAATAATCTAAAGCATCTGCTTTGATTGCTTTTATTGCGTAATCAGCATGTGATGTTGTAAATATGACTTCAAATTTTATTGATTTTATTTCTTTCAACATTTCGAAACCATTCTTGTTTGGCATTTCAATATCTAGAAAAACTAGATCTGGTTTATTGACTTTAATAGCTTTTTTTGCAGAAGCTGCATCCTCACAAATTGCCACAATTATACATTTCTCAGAAAAATTTTGTGTTAAAAATTTTTCTAATATTATTCTTGAAGTTGAGGAGTCGTCAATAATAATAATCTTAATCATTTTACGAATTTATACTTTTTTTCATATAAATATCATAAAAGTTAGTTTACGTATGGATTCGTTTATTTAACGTTTGTTTATTACCTTAATCTTCTCTTTTTTTTGTTTTCTCTAATGAAAATTATTAAAATAAAAAAAGCCAAACAATAATGTTCAGCTATAAAATGAGATAAATAGAAATTAATTATTCTAAAGTTGCCAAATATCTTTCGGCATCCAGAGCTGCCATGCAACCTGTACCTGCGGCAGTAATAGCTTGTCGATAAACGTGATCTGCGGCGTCTCCAGCCACGAATACTCCAGCTATATTAGTTTTAGAAGTTCCCGGTATATTTATAATGTAACCTGTTTCGTCTAAATTTAAAAAGCCTTTAAAAATATCAGTATTTGGTTTGTGACCAATTGCAACGAAGAAACCAGTAGCAGGAATATCAAAAACTTCCCCTGTTGTTTTATTTTTCGCTTTAACCGCCGAAACAACCTGACCATCACCTAGAACTTCAACGGTGTCATGGTTCATTAAAATTGTAATATTCTCTGTTTTTCGGACTCTATCTTCCATAATTTTAGAAGCTCTAAATGAATCGCTTCTTACTAACATAGTAACTTTAGTACATAATTTTGATAAATAATGGGCTTCTTCACAAGCTGAATCACCGGCTCCAACAATTACTACTTCTTGATTTCTATAGAAAAAACCATCACATACAGCACATGCAGAAACACCTCCGCCAGTTTGTAAATAATGTTGTTCTGAAGGTAATCCCAAATATTTTGCTGTTGCTCCAGTTGAAATAATTACAGTTTCACAATGCAATTCCTTTGTATCATTAATCCAAACCTTATGAATATCTCCTGAAAAATCAACTTTTGTAGCCCAACCATCACGAACATCTGTTCCAAATCTTTGTGCTTGTTGCTGCAATTGCACCATCATTTCAGGTCCAGTTACACCATCGACATAACCTGGGAAATTTTCAACTTCATTAGTAGTAGTTAATTGACCACCTGGCTGTGTTCCTTGATATAAAATTGGATTCATGTTGGCTCTTGCTGCATATATTGCTGCAGTATAACCCGCTGGTCCTGAACCTATAATTAGGCATTTTATTTTTTCAATTGTGTTTGACATTTTCTTAATTTAAAGATATTTTTAGAAGTACAAATGTAAGTTTAAATTAAAATATTTCATATAAAATTTATTACTAATTCATACTAATTATAATAAAATTCTATTTCTTTAAATCTGATTGTATAAACGAAAAATAATTATATATTTGCATTCGAATTACGGGGTGTAGCGTAGCTCGGTTATCGCGCCTGCTTTGGGAGCAGGAGGCCGCAGGTTCGAATCCTGCCACCCCGACAAAAAAAATCCAAACGTTAAGTTTGGATTTTTTTTTAGTTAGTGAATTAACTTATTTTAAAGTCTTTTTCATTATAACGGTATTCTCTGTAAACTTTTTAAGTTCAATTTTAGCATCTCCATAAAACTGAATTTCAGACTTTCCTGATGCTTCAATTGAGGCACTTGTAACTACATTTAGCTTAGTTGTGGTATCTGCTTCAGCAATAAGCTCGGCAGTTTTGGAAATTAAATTCATACCAGTAAACTCAGAACTATTATCAACCCTCAATTTCAATTCATCAACATCTCCCTCAACAACAGCAGTTGATTTTTGATACAAATCAACCTTTAATTGATTTGAAGCTATTAATGCTTTTAATTGGGCATTTTTACTCAATTCTATAGTTGCCATTTCTGATTTTAAATTCAATTCCGATTTAGATTTGTCATTTTGCACAATTGTAAAAACTTTTACTTTTGCATTCACATATATTTTGGAATAATCAAAACTTTTAATTGTAAAATTATCTAGTTCAACGTCTGAGGTAGCGGTAATCACAGTCTCATGCTTTGCAAGTAATAACTTAAAATCATTATTATAGAAAACCTTTACAAGAAATTTCTTAAATCCTACTACATCTTTTGAGGTTGTCAATCGTAATGTATTTCCATTAAAATTGATATTAACTTCACTATGTAAATTATCATCAGCCTCAATTTCTAGTGAACATTTATCACTTTTAATCAGTAAAATTTCAAAATTGTCTTCAACTTCTAGGTTTTCAAAATTTCCTATTTCTTTTTTCTCTATGGTAACATTTTTTGAACCTTTAACTTTTTCTCTCTTTTGTCCATAAGAGATGCTAGTAATAAGAACAACCACAAATAATAATAATAATTTCTTCATTTTTTTTCAATAATAATTTTATCAAAAATAGAAAAAAAAAGCATCCAAATAGTTATTTGAATACTTTTTTTATTAAGAATTATAAGTAGTTTATTAAAGTTAAAATAACACTCTAATTTTAATTAATTGGTTTTTTTGTAACAGTTTCTATTACTTCTTTTCCACCCACTTTTACCGAAACTGTTGTAGTTTCCATTCGATCAGTTCTATCATTCTCTATATCATCAAATTCATTTTCTTCATCAGGGCAATTCAAACATTTTACCTGAGAATCTTTAACATTGTAAATATATTCTTCGGAACTTGTATGTAAATTGAAAAAAGAATTATCAGAATAGTCATAATTTTTAGCACTAGAATTCACTTTAAATAGGGTGCCTTTTGGTAAATATAATTTAATTTCAACTTTTTGATCTCTATATTGATCTTTCAATTCTGTGATTAAATAGTTATCTAAAACCAATTGATTTCCAATAATTTTATAACCGTATTTAATTTTTCCAGCTCTTGTATTTGCATTTTCAAATGAATAACCTTTTGCTTCTTTGTTTATTTTAATATAAGGAAAAAGCTCATCGGTTTTCTCAATTTGAAATGAAATAGTGTTGGAATAAACCACATCTTGATTTAATGAATCCTTAGTCACATTAAATTCCTTATAATCATTTATATCTTTTGAATAATAGTCGTTATTCTTAAATTTAATGTACAAAGTATCTGTTGGATTTATATTTATGGTTTGTTTCTCATAAACTCTTCCGTCATAAGCATATTCTGAGGCTTGTTTAACTCCAATCGATATTAATATTCCTATAACAATAATCCAAATCGCTAATAATACATATTTCGCAATTGATCCTATCGATTTACTATTTGGAGCAACAATTTTTATTCCCAATAATAGTACAAAAACACTTGGTATACTTACAGCTAAATAAAATAACATTCCGAAAAACCAAATTGGATAATCAGTGAAATTTCCTAATTCAATAAACGAATGAAATGGAAAATTTTCAAAATTGGTTGTGCCAAAAGCTAAAACTCCAATTAAAAAGACTACTAATAAAGCGATACTTGCTATTATCATTAATGCCCCAATCACTTTTGCGAATATGTTTATTAAAGAGCCTAAAATCTCACCAAATGAATCTTTTAATTTATTTCCATTTGATTTCAAACCTTTTTTAACACCCTCAAAATCAGTTGATTTTATTTTTCCAGATAGCGTTTCAATTTCTTCTCTAACTTTCTTTTCAATATTCGAAATCGTTACAGGTTCACCTCGCATTTCTAATTTTTCGGAAGTTGTTTTTGCTGCTGGCATTGCTATCCACAAGATAATGTAAGCTACAAATCCTGTTCCCCAAGCAAAAGCCATTATTAATAAAATTACTCTTAAAATAGCTTTATCAACACCAAAATAATGACCCAAACCAGCTAGAACGCCACCAATAGCTGCATTTTCTTCATCACGATATAGCTTTTTTGTAATTTTAGTATTCGTAAAAATAGGTTCGGCATTTATCGGTTCGTCACCCTCAATTCTGTAATCTTCAGGTTGTCCCATAATAGAAATAATTTCCTCTACTTCTCGAAGACTAATCACTTGTTTATCATTAGTGTGTTTCTCCAAAATGATTTCTCCAATTCTAATTTCAATGTCTTTAATGATTTCATCCTGACCAGAAGTATTTGATAAAGAGCGTTTTATAGCTTCAAAATAATTTGTCAATTTTTGATAGGCATCTTCATCAATATGAAAAACTAATCCTCCTAAATTTATATTTACTGTCTTATTCATCTTTTTATTTATTGGTTGTTATTAAGTTTACAGCGTCCGATAATTCGGTCCAAGTGCTGTTTAATTCTGTTAAAAATTCACGACCTTCTTCGGTTAATCTATAGTATTTTCTGGGAGGCCCAGATAAAGATTCTTCCCAGCGGTAATTCAACAATCCGTCGTTTTTTAATCGTGTCAATAGTGGATAAACCGTCCCTTCAACGACCAATAATTTTGCCTTTTTTAAGGTGTCTAAAATCTCGGAAGTGTAGGCGTCTTTCTCTTTCAATACCGATAAGATGCAAAATTCGAGCACTCCTTTTCGCATTTGTGCTTTTGTGTTTTCAATATTCATAAATTTTTCATTTTATTTTTTTTGGAGCTATTTCCCGCTTTCCGTTTCAATCCAGGCAAAAAGCCTGGGATTTCCTCTACAATCGGGGCTAAGTATTTCTAGTATTACAGATATTTATATTTGAATCTTTCAATCTTTCTTACTAATTTCTTATGCAAATATATATCTTTTAAATAGTATCTTGTTTTGCATAGTACTAAAAATTAACTTTTTATTAACTTTTAGAATGTATTATTAAAATTATTATTCAATTAAATTATTCACTATATTCGTGAAAATTCAAATCATTATGGGATTGACTCCAAGCAAAATAAATTCGTTTCTTTTTTTTAAATTGCCTTCAGCATTTATCTGTGGCGTTCGTGTCAAACAATTGGAAGCTGCTAAATGTGTTGTAACAGTAAAACACCGTTGGATAAACCAAAATCCATTCAACTCGATGTATTTTGCAGTACAAGCAATGGCTGCCGAATTATCAACGGGTGCTTTAGTTATGTATCAAATTAAAAAAAGTAATAAAAATATATCAATGTTGGTAGCCAATAACAAAGCCAATTTCACCAAAAAAGCAATAGGTAGAATTACATTTACTTGCCTTGATGGAGATAAAATTGAAACAGCTATTCATAATACTATATCTAGTGGCGAAGGACAAACATTTTGGATGAAATCAATTGGAGTTGATGAAACCGACACTCAAGTTTCTGAAATGGATTTCGAATGGAGTATAAAAATTAAAAATATCTAGTTTTCATTTAACGATAGTTAAATCCTACTTAAATCCTATAATTTAGTTTTATATTAAACGTAATTTTGAAGTTTAGAAAATAAAAAATGAAAGTTTTAATAACAGGAGCAACGGGTTTAATAGGAACAGAATTGGTTTCATTACTTCTTCAAAACGGGATCAGTGTAAATTATCTCACTACATCTAAAAAAAAGATTGTAAATGAATTAAATTATAATGGCTTTTATTGGAGCCCAGAGCAAGGTATTATAGATGAAAACTGCTTAATGGGCGTAGATTCAATAATAAATTTAGCAGGTGCAAATATTGCAAAGCGTTGGACTAATTCCTACAAACAAGAAATAATAGAAAGTCGTTTGTTATCATCTGCATTACTTTTTAAAGCAATTAAAAACAATCCCAATCAAGTAAAACAAATTGTATCTGCGTCTGGAACTTCTATTTATCCAAACAGTGATTCAATTGTTTACGACGAAAATTCAACTCAAGTAAATGATAGTTTCCTAGGAAATGTAGTTGTAAAATGGGAAGAAAGCACTGATAAATTTGCTTCTTTAGGCTTAAAAGTTTGTAAACTTCGAACAGGAATTGTACTTTCTGCCAAAGGAGGTGCATTAGTTGAAATGTTAAAAACAATAAAACTAGGCTTGGGTTCCTCTTTCGGATCTGGAAAACAAATTCAATCTTGGATTCATATTCATGACATTGCCGCTTTATATTTCTATGCAATAAAAAATAATTTAGACGGAGTCTATAATGCTGTTTCTCCAAATCCAGTCACTAATGAAGAGCTAACATTTTCGATTGCTAAAGTCTTGAAAAAGCCTCTTTTTATGCCTAATGTTCCAAAGTTCGCCATGAAATTAATTCTGGGAGAAATGCACGAATTACTATTTGAAAATAGAAACTTAAGTGCTAATAAAATAAAAGATAAAGGTTTTGAATTCAAATACAAATCAATCGATGAGGCATTGATAAATATTTTATCATAAAAAAAAAGCTCCGTTATTTACGGAGCTTTTTTCAATATTTAAATTTGAATTAATAATTTTAACCAATTTATTATTTTTTCATAAACAATAAATTCCAACCTTTTATAAAACAAATTTACTTTAATGACTTTCATTAATTCCTAATTTTTTACTAAAGTTTTGCTCAATTTTAGTTAAATTATATTTATCCATTTCAATTACCCTTAATTATTTAATTTTAATCAAAAAATAAATAGTGACAATTTGACATTTTTAAGGAATTGGCAGTAATTTTGTTATCCAATGAACAGAACTAAAGATAATGTTTAAAAATATTTTTAAAAATAAAGATAAAATGACCACTGAAAATACTGAAATGGATCAAGACCTTAACGCAACTGCATTGGAAAACAATGAAAATGAGGAGCAAGTAAATGTTGAGGAACTAAGTGTTGAAGAGCAATTAACTCAAGATTTAGCAAACGAAAAAGACAAGCATTTAAGACTTTTTGCTGAATTTGAAAACTATAAAAGAAGAACTTCAAAAGAAAGAATTGATTTATTCAAAACCGCAAATCAAGAAGTTTTATTAGCAATTTTACCAGTTTTAGACGATTTTGACAGAGCAATCATTGAAATAAAAAAATCGGAAGAGGAAGTTTTATTGAAAGGGGTGGAATTGATTCATGATAAATTAAAAAGCACATTATTCTCAAAAGGTTTAGAAGAAGTAACTGTGAAAGCTGGGGATTTATTTGATGCTGATTTTGCTGAAGCAATCACTCAAATACCAGCTCCTTCCCCAAATTTGAAAGGAAAAATTGTTGACGTTCTTGAAAAAGGATACAAATTAGGAGATAAAATTATTCGTTTTCCTAAAGTAGTAATTGGAAACTAAATCTAATAGACTTAATAATTGCCTTAACGGCCTAAGTTTGATTAAGACATCATAAAATGAAAAAAGATTTTTACGAAATTTTAGGTATTTCAAGAAATGCAGATGCAGCCGAAATAAAAAAAGCATATCGAAAAAAAGCAATCGAATTTCACCCTGACAAAAATCCAGGTGATGCCGTTGCAGAAGATAACTTTAAGAAAGCAGCCGAAGCCTACGAAATTTTGAGCGACCCTCAAAAGAAAGCTAAATACGATCAATACGGACATCAAGCCTTTGAAAATGGTGGTCAAGGTGGAGGTGGTTTTGGAGGTGGACATATGAATATGGATGATATCTTCAGTCAGTTTGGTGATATATTTGGTGGAGCTTTTGGCGGTAGATCTGGATTTGGTGGTGGCGGTGGTCCAAGAAGAGTTAAAGGTAGCAACCTTCGTATAAAAGTTAAACTCACTTTGGAAGAAATTGCTTTCGGAGTAGAGAAAAAAGTAAAAGTAAAACGCAAAGTTCAAGCGCCTGGGGTAACCTATAAAACCTGTTCGACCTGTAATGGTCAAGGACAAGTAATGCGAGTTACTAACACTATTTTGGGTAGAATGCAATCTGCAACTACTTGTTCAACGTGCGGTGGTTCAGGACAATTATTAGACCATAAACCTTCAAATGCCGATTCTCAAGGAATGATCGTTGATGACGAAACAGTATCAATTAAAATTCCTGCTGGTGTTGTTGATGGTATGCAACTTAAAGTTTCTAACAAAGGAAACGACGCTCCTGGAAATAGTGTTCCTGGAGATTTAATTGTGGTAATTGAAGAAATTGAGCACGAGACTTTAAAACGCGAAGGAGAAAACCTACATTTAGACTTGTACATTAGTTTTGCTGAAGCAGTATTAGGTGTTTCTAAAGATATTGAAGCTGTTAAAGGTAAAGTTAGAATTAAGCTTGAAGTAGGTATTCAATCAGGTAAAATATTAAGATTAAAAGGGAAAGGAATTCCAAATATTAACGGATATGGTAATGGAGATTTACTAATTCACATCAACGTTTGGACACCAAGAACCCTAAATAAAGAGCAAAAACAGTTTTTTGAAAAGGCTTTAACAGACGAAAACTTTATTCCAAATCCTGAAAAAGGGGATAAGTCGTTTTTTGAAAAAGTAAAAGACATGTTTTCCTAATTTTTTGTTGTAATTTATTACAGCATTTTTCCCATCCTTGTGTAAATAAGGGTGGGTTTTTTATAAATTTTAATTCTTTTTTATTTCAAATTCAATACTTTTACATAAATAATTATTCAAATGAGTACAATTCTCGAAGTCAATAAAGTTGTAAAAAAATATGGTGATTATACAGCATTAAATGAAGTTTCATTGACTGTTCCAAAAGGAAGTATTTATGGACTTTTAGGCCCTAATGGTGCTGGTAAAACTTCCTTAATTCGAATTATCAACCAAATTACATTGCCCGATAGTGGCGAAATAATACTCGATGGCGAAAAGCTAAATCCAAAACACATTCAACATATTGGTTATCTTCCAGAAGAACGCGGTTTATATAAATCAATGAAAGTTGGAGAACAATGTTTGTATTTAGCGCAAATGAAAGGATTGTCTAAATCCGAAGCCAAAATTCAATTGGATTATTGGTTTGATAGATTGGGAATTCAAGGTTGGTGGAATAAAAAAATTCAAGAACTTTCTAAAGGAATGGCTCAAAAAATCCAATTTGTAGTTTGTGTTTTACATAAACCAAAATTATTGATTTTTGACGAACCATTTTCAGGTTTTGACCCAGTAAATGCAAACATCATTAAAGACGAAATTTTAGCGTTACAAGAACAAGGCTCAACCATAATATTTTCTACTCACAGAATGGAAAGCGTGGAGGAACTTTGTGATCATATAGCATTAATTCATCAATCTAACAAACTCATAGAAGGCCGATTGGATGATGTGAAAAAACAATTTAGATCCAATAGTTTTGAAGTTGGAATTTTAACCGATAATGTTGAAGGTTTAATGCTTGCGATTACTCAAAATTATACCATTCAACCTACTAATTTTAAATCGCTTAATAACGAATTAAAACTTGAAATAAATCTAGGGAATTCATTGCCAAATGAACTTTTGAATATTTTAACTAGTCGGGGGCAAGTAACTCATTTTGTCGAGAAAATCCCTAGTGTGAACGATATTTTTATTCAAACGGTAAGTCCATAAATCAGATTTAAGAGTCTATCTAAAATCAGAAATTTAAAATCAGAAATTAAATATGAGCATATTAGCATTAATTATAAAGCGAGAATTTATAGCCAAAGTCCGAAATAAATCATTTATTGTAATGACTTTTTTGAGTCCGTTATTATTTGTTGGAATTGGTGTTTTTGTGAGTTATTTGAGCTCGTTAAAAGCCGATGTTAAACAAATAGCAGTTCATGATGAAACGGGTATTTTTATATCTGAATTTAAAAACTCCGACGAATATAAGTACATCAATCTATCAAATAATGATGTAAATAGCATTAAAGACAGTATCAAAAGTGAAAGTTATGAAGGGCTAATTTATATTCCAAAAACAAGTGATTTTAAATCATTGGAAAACAAAATACAATACATTTCAAATGAAAGCCCAAGCATAACTTTTGTTGATCATGTTCAAGAAGTTATATCTAATAAAATAACTAATGAAAATTTTAAATTGGCTAAACTAGATACATTGGCAATTAATAATGCTCAATCAGAAGTCAATTTAGAACTTAAAAAAGCCACAGGCGAAGATAGTTTGAAGGGAATTAATGAAATTAAAATTGCTATTGGTGGTGCATTTGGTTATCTAATAATGATGTTTATTGTTATTTATGGCAATATGGTAATGAGAAGTGTTATTGAAGAAAAAACAAATAGAATTATTGAAATCATCATTTCTTCTGTAAAACCTTTTCAATTAATGATGGGAAAAATCATTGGAACTTCATTGGCAGGAATTTTACAATTTTTAATTTGGACCATTGTTGGATTGACATTAGTCTTTTCTGTTTCCATGTTTTTCGGAATAAATGCAACTCCAACCTCGAATATACCTCCCGAAATGATACATAGTGCCCAACAAGAGTTTGGTTCAATGGCACAATTGTATTTTAATGAATTATTGAATTTACCTATAGCAACATTGCTAGTTTGTTTTGTAATTTACTTTATTGGAGGTTACTTTTTATACAGTTCATTCTACGCTGCAATAGGTGCTGCAGTTGACAATGAAACTGATTCTCAACAATTTTTATTGCCAATAATATTACCACTAATTTTGGGAGTATACATAGGTTTTTTTACAGTTATGAATGATCCTCATGGAACCGTTGCAACTGTTTTTTCAATGATTCCATTAACTTCACCAATAGTTATGCTAATGAGAATTCCTTTTGGTGTACCTTGGTGGCAAATAGTAATTTCAATTACAATTCTCTTTGGAACCTTCTTCTTTGTAGTTTGGTTTGCATCAAAAATATATCGTGTTGGAATTTTAATGTATGGAAAAAAGCCAACATGGAAGGAATTATATAAGTGGTTAAAATACTAATTGATTTTCAGTTAATTGTTTAATTGATTATTTGGTTAATCGATTAAACAGTTTACCAATTAAAAATAAAATATATGTCAAGAATATTAATTATTGAAGACGAAGCCTCAATTAGAAGGGTTTTAACTAAAATTCTATCTGAAGAAAATGAAACCTATCAAGTTGATGAGGCTGAGGATGGAAGTGTTGGGTATGAAAAGATATCGCAAAACGATTATGATTTGGTTTTATGCGATATTAAAATGCCCAAAATGGACGGAGTAGAACTACTTCAAGCAGTTAAAAAAATTAAACCCGAAATTCCTGTTGTGATGATATCAGGTCATGGTGATATGGAAACTGCCATTCAAACGATGCGTTTGGGTGCTTTTGATTATATTTCTAAACCACCAGATCTCAATCGATTATTGAATACGGTTCGAAATGCTTTAGATAAAAAACAATTAGTTGTAGAAAATAAAATTCTAAAGAAAATTGTTAGTAAAAATTACGAAATTATTGGCGAAAGTGAAGCAATCAGTCATATTAAATTAATGATTGATAAAGTGGCTAAAACCGAAGCCCGAGTTTTAATTACGGGTCCAAATGGAACAGGAAAGGAATTGGTGGCACATCAATTGCATGAAAAAAGTGAGCGTGCCAATTTTCCTTTAATTGAAGTAAATTGTGCTGCAATTCCATCTGAATTAATTGAAAGTGAGCTATTTGGACATGTCAAAGGTGCTTTTACATCTGCAATAAAAGACAGAGCTGGTAAATTTGAAGCTGCAGATAAAGGAACCTTATTTTTAGATGAAATAGGAGATATGAGTATGTCGGCTCAAGCCAAAGTTTTAAGAGCTTTACAAGAAAATGTGGTTACAAGAGTTGGTGCTGATAAAGATATTAAAGTGGATGTACGTGTAATTGCTGCAACAAATAAAGACTTAAAAAAGGAGATTGAAAAAGGGCGTTTTCGAGAAGATTTATACCACCGTTTGGCAGTAATTTTAATAAAAGTTCCAGGATTAAACGAAAGACGCGACGACATCCCTTTATTAATTGAACATTTTACTGATAAAATTGCCGCAGAACAAGGAATAGCGCCAAAATCATTTTCTGACGAAGCAATAAAGTTGTTACAAGAATACGACTGGACAGGAAATATTAGAGAATTAAGAAATATTGTAGAAAGATTGATAATATTGAGCGGAAATGAAATCTCTGAAACGGATATTCATTTATTTGCAAGTAAATAGTCATTAATTAATGACGCCCCTAAAAATGAAACTAAAAAAAATAAACGAAAAGTTGCAAGAAGCACTTGTAGAATTAGGATTGACGGATGCAAATGAATTACAAAGTGAAACTTTTTCAACTATTAAAAGTGGTGCAGATTGTATTGTAATTTCTCCAAATGGCTCAGGAAAATCAACAACTATTGTATTAAATGTAATACAGCAATTGGTTGGTGAAGGCGAGGAATCTCCTAGAGCATTGATTATTGTTGAAGACAAAGAGAAGGTTCTTGAAATGGAAGAACTTTTTGAAAAATTTGGAAGCAAAACTGATTTAAGGGTTTATGGAGTTCACGATAAAGGTGATTTGGAATACGATAAAAACTATATTTCTACCGGAATTGATGTTTTAATTGGCACACCCAACAGATTAAGCAGCATGTTTTCTACTGCTGGTTATAATGTAAACCGTTTAAAAATGTTCATTATTGACGATGCCGATACTATTTTAAAATTGCGTCACGATACCAAAATTGTTAGGATTTCCAATAGTATAGTCAAAACGCAACGACTAATATTTTCTGATTATCTTTCGGAAAGAATAGATTTAATTGCCGATAAAATGTTGGTTGAACCTTATCTTTTTGAATTTGAATAATAGAAAAGGGCCTAGTTATTTCTAGGCCCTTTTTTCATATATTGAAATAATAATTTCTTATTGAATTCTTCCTCAGTTTTTTTTAGTTTTATTAGTTTTACCTGACTTAATATTGGTTTTAAACTGATAAGTAATTTTTTACGCATTTGAAAAATTTCATCCTCAGTAGATTCCATTTTAGCTAATAAAGTTGCTGCTTCTTTTTCTGACATTTTGCTTAAAGCTTCATCATCCATTTTTTTCAAGAAAACCAATGATTTTTCATGTTTTAATTCAAATTGTTTATCTTCAAAAGCGTTGTAAATCGGCCAAAATTTTTCAGCTTCACTACTTGTTAATGGAAGTTTATTGGTAATAAATGCCACTTTTAAAGCAAATATTTCTTCTTTTTTCTCCATCATTCTTTTTCCTTGAGCAAAAAGTCCATAAGAAAGTAATAGTAAGACTGCTAGTAAGTTATTTTTAGTTTTCATTTTTTATTAATTTATTCAGTTAAATAATCTTCTATATTACTAGTATTTAGAAATTCTTTATCAATTTTCGAGTTGTTATTATTCAATTCAATACTTAGATTTTCAATATCTTTTTTATCTAATAAAGTGATTAAATCATATTGACTAATTTCAGAATGATTTGAAATATAATTTTCCATTTCTAAAGAATCTTCAGGATTTTCAATAACTAGTTTTGTATAAATTGTTGCCGCTAAGGCGACAATTAAAATTGCTGCAACTGAAGTTATCCATCGTTTTTTATTAATTGAAATGACATTTACTTCAGTTTTTGTCAGTTTTAATTTTTTATTTAATTCTAAAGAAAAGTCACTAAAATATCCGTCAGGGGTTGAAAAACCTGAAGTAATTTTGTTTTTATCATTTATTTTAAACTCGTTCATGATTGTTAGACAATTATATTTAATTATGGTTTAATCTTTATTTATAAAATTTTCAATTTTTTTCACAGCAAGGTGATAGGATGCTTTTAATGCCCCTACAGAAGTACCTAAAATAGTTGACATTTCATCATATTTTATTTCTTGAAAATAGCGCATTTTAAAAACCAATTGTTGTTTTTCTGGTAATGTAAGTATTGCTTTTTGTAATTTTATTTGAATTTCATTACCATCAAAATGGGTGTCAGCTTCAAGATTTTCAACTATTTTTGATTTTAGTTCATTGCTTGTAGCGCCACTTAATTTTGCCTTTTTATTAATAAAAGTTATCGATTCATTGGTTGCAATTCTATAAATCCAGGAATACAATTTACTTTCTCCTTTAAAATTATTTAAATTTTGAAAAACTTTAATAAATGTATTTTGTAATACATCATTGGCATCATCGTGATCCAAAACAATATTTCTAATGTGATTATAAAGCGGACGCTTATAATCGGACAAAAGTTTTTGAAACGCGTTGTTTTGAGTTTTTGGATTTAATAGTTGTAATATGAACTCTTTTTCTTCCAAATAAATTATTTTATTGTAAGATTAATAAATGGAATAAAGGTTTAATTTATTAATCAAAATAAGTTATTTCTGTTCTAATTCTGTTGTTTCTAAATTATTATTATTTGTAATTGAAACTTCTGGAACAGAATTCTTTTTTGATTGAATAGCCATATATATCGCTGTTTGCCATTTTGAGGGGCTTAAACCGTCAATGTAACTTTTGTTATAAACTTCTAATAATGGAATGGATTTATTTGAAGTTTCTTTGTTTTTATTAATGAAATCTTTTGCTTTTTTCCAAGCCGTTTTTCTGTGGGAGTAATCTCCGTTTAAAGTTGTTTTAAATGAAGGATACTCAGCAAGTTCATTACAAATTATATCACTTCCAGAACTTGTAAAAATCCTTCTTTTTATAGGTAAACAAACAGAAATATTCGAAATTTCTTTACTTTCATCAATTGAATTATAAATTATGAAAGGCTTTCCTGTTATTACAATATTATTTTGATTTGAAAAATTAATTAAATAAGGAATCAATATTTTTACATTATAATTAAGTCTTGATATTTTAGTGTTGATTGTGTGTTTTAAATAAAAGCAACCTTTTTTAAAAACTACACCATTTGAAGTTACTGAAAAGGTATTCAATTCATAAACTAAACTTCTATCTAAATTATTCAAGCTAAGTTCTAATTTTCTTCCTATAACTTTATTGACGCCTCCGTTTAAAAAGGAATTTAGTTTGTTAGAAAATGACATTTCTCCTTTTGAAATACAGGTAACTTTTGTTCCTCCAATTGTGTCTTTTAATTTCCAAAATGTTTCTGATGATGAACCATCTAACTCTATTTTTTGAACAATACTATCGTTTTCCTTTGTGAAATTAATAGTTGCTTTCCCTTCGCCTTCACTTCCTGTCCATGAAAAAAAGCTACCAACGCCAGATGAATTTTTGGAATATAATAATTCTACAGAGGAATTATTTTTATCAAAAACAAACCAATCTTTATAATTTTTATTGTCATTCAAATAGTTATAAACGGAAGTTTTGGGAGTTTTAATTACAATAGATTTCACTGTGATGAAATTACTTTTTTGGGTAGCAATAAAAACGCTACCTCCAACAGAAAGCAATAATAGTAGCAGGAATAAATATTTTAATATTTTCATAAGTTTTGAATTTAATTTTTATGGCCTGAAATATATATTTAATGTTTGAAGAAAATTTTAATTATAAATAATAATAGTATGAAAACTATAAACCCTATTAGTATTTTATAGCTCCCTTTATATATTCTTTGGTGAACAAGAATATCTTTTCTATAAGAATAGGTAATCGCTATTACAAATGATATAAAGAAGATTGCTGCAAAAATTAATTGACCTTTACTAAACATATTATTATTTTATACAAAAATACTAAATTTGTAATCAAAAGTAACCATTTCCAATATCAATTAAAAAATCAAACTATGAATAAACAACTTAATGCCGTTAAAGAATTTCATACTGCCTTTGAAATAGGTTACAGTGAAAGTCCAAAAGCAAATTTGGGTGAATCCAAAAATGTACTTAGATATAATTTAATGAAAGAAGAAAATGAAGAATATTTAGAAGCCGTTCAAAATAACGATCTAATTGAAATTGCCGATGCGCTTGGTGATATGCTATATATTTTATGCGGAACAATAATTGAACACGGTTTACATGATAAAATTGAAGCCGTTTTTGAAGAAATTCAACGAAGTAATATGAGTAAATTGGATAGTAATGGTAAACCTATTTATCGTGAAGATGGGAAAGTAATGAAAGGGCCTAATTATTTCAAACCTGATTTTACAAAAATTATTTAAATTTTGGATATAAAAAAACCCTTAATACTAAGGGTTTTTTTAAGATTAAACTTTTACAGTCCATCCAAAAGTATCTTCTGCAGTTTTATGTTGAATAGCCGTTAGTTTGTTTTTTAAGTCTAAAGCAAATGAATGTTCTACAGGAGGTAATTCATAATACTCGTCTTGATAGGAGAACCCTTTAATTATTGTTACTACAGCTGCTGTTCCAGCTCCAAAAATTTCTTTTAATGAACCATTTTTTGCAGCTTCAACAAGTTCAGTAACTAGAACTGATCTAACAGATAATTGAATTCCGTCTCTTTCAGCAATTGCAATTAAACTTTTTCTTGTAACTCCATCCAAAATTCTTTCACTAGTTGGAGCGGTGTATAAAGTATCGTTTATTCTGAAAAATACGTTCATAGTTCCAGACTCTTCTAACTTAGTGTGAGTTGCATCATCAGTCCAAATAACTTGTTGAAACCCTTTTTCGTTGGCTAATTTGGTTGGATAAAACTGTGCTGAATAATTTCCTGCAGCTTTTGCAGCTCCAATTCCTCCATTTGCCGCACGGCTAAAATGTTCAGCAATAAGTACTTTTACTTCACCAGAGTAATATGACTTGGCAGGAGAAAGTAATATCATAAAACGGTAATCATTTGAAGGAGATGCGATTACACCTGTACCGGTTGCAATCATAAACGGTCTAATATATAGAGTACTTCCAACTCCTTTTTTTACCCAGTTTCTTTCTAAATCTACTAATTGAGTTAAACCATCTATAAAAATAGATTCTGGAACTTCTGGCATTGCCATTCTTACCGCTGATTTATTAAAACGGATAAAATTATCTTCAGGACGAAATAACCAAACAGAATCATTCTCATCTTTATAGGCTTTCATGCCTTCGAAAATTGCTTGCCCATAATGAAAAACCTTTGCAGATGGATCCATTAAAAAAGGAGCATATGGAACAATTTTTGGTGTTCCCCAATTTCCATTAATAAAGTCACAGGTTAGCATGTAATCTGTAAAAACTTCACCAAATGGTAGGTTTTCAAAATCAATGGATTCAATTTTTGAGGTTGAAATTTTAGAAATTTGAATTTTATTTTCGATATTTGAATTCATGATAATGAAACATTAGTACAATTAAATTATATAAATCCTTTATTGTCAAGAATTTACAATTTATATTGGTCAAATAAATGATTTTTATAAATATTGGCTAAATTAATAAAAATTAGATTCTTTTATGTTGATAAGCTCTATTTTTATTAAAAAAAATAAAAATATCATAAAATCAGTATTTAGTTTAACTGTTTTTGTGACAATTCTGCTAATTTATATCAAATTTTCTTATATTTTTGCTTAAGTTAATATATTTAAACACCAACACTTTATTATGAAAAAAATCGTCTATTTATTATTTTGCTTTTTTGCTCTTACTAGTTGTAAAAAAGAAACAATTTCTGCTAATTCTTCTTCTGATTATGCAATTTTTGGAGATAGTATCTCTTCAGATAAATCAATTTCTAGTGAAGATATGTTGATTCAATATGATAAATTAAAACCTGGAGATACATTAAACATAAAATTTAAATCTAAAATCAAAAATGTTTGCCAGAAAAAAGGCTGTTGGATGACCTTAGAATTACCTTCTGGTAAAGAAGCTTTCGTAAAATTTAAAGATTATGCCTTTTTTATTCCTAAAAACGCTCAAAATGAAGAAGTTATAGTAAATGGAAAAGCATTTGTAAGTATAGAATCTGTTGAAGAATTAAAACATTATGCTAAAGATGAAGGTAAATCTCAGGCTGCAATTGACAGTATTGTAGCTCCAAAAACCAACTATTCATTCATGGCTAACGGAGTTTTAATAAAAAAGTAAAATGAATAAAATACTTTTAACAATCTCTATTTTCTTCTTCCTTTCATGTAATAAAAATCTAGAGAAGAAAGATTGTTCGTCCGATCAAAAAACAGACAAAAAGTTTGAAATGTATCAAATGTCAGAAATGGCAGCTTTGATGGAAAACATGTATATTGAAAATGAAAAACTAAAAGAGAGAATTAAAAAAGGAGATTCAATAGGACAATTTCCAAGTCACTTTCTAAATATTCATAAAGCGGTTATGACCGATAAATCGGATAATGATCAATTTTTTAAGGATCAAGCTGCTCTTTTTATCAAATCTCAAGAATTGATTTATAAAGATCCAAAAAATGCAAAACAACATTTTAATGAAGGAATTAATGCTTGTGTGAGCTGTCATCAAGTGAAATGTGGCGGACCAATTCCTAAAATTAAAAAGTTATACATCAAATAATTTGAAAAGAGAAATTCTTCAAACCTTAGATGGCTCAACCACCATACATTTGCCAGAATGGAATGAATGCTATCATTCCAAACACGGTGCAATTCAAGAGGCTTATCATGTTTTTGTCCAAAATGGATTATTAACCTTTAATAATCAGCCAATATCCATTTTAGAAATTGGTTTTGGCACAGGTCTAAATGCTTTTATTACCTATTTAGAATCAAAGAAATCAAATCAGAAGATTGATTATTACGGAGTGGAAGCTTACCCAGTTTCTACCACTGAAATTTCTCAAATGAATTTTGTTTCTGAGCTAAATGCTGACTCTGAAAGTGAAGTTTTTAAATTAATGCATGAAGGTCAATGGGAAACGACAAATGAAATTTCTACACTTTTTACATTAATTAAAAGACAACAATTTTTTGATCAAATAAATGATGAAAATAAATTTGATTTAATTTATTTTGATGCTTTTGGATATCGTGTTCAGCCTGAATTATGGAGTACGGAAATATTTAGAAAAATGTATAAATCGCTAAAATCCAAAGGTACTCTTGTAACTTATGCCGCTCGTGGTGTGGTAAAACGAAGTTTGATCGAAGTTGGTTTTAAAGTTGAAAAACTTCCTGGACCACCGGGTAAAAGGGAAATGTTTAGAGCTACAAAATTCGATTTGTAATTTTAACTTATTATTTGCATTAACATTTATATAAATTATTAATTTTATATCAGAATAAAACTAATAAATTATTTTTATGAAAGTATCCATGTTTGTCTACACAAAGAACATTTTGGAAAGCGTTAGTTTTGATCCTAAGCTTTTTTGCAAAGAATTAGAAAAAGCCTTAAAAATGTTACTGCCTTATGAAATTGAACAATTAACCGATTGGCTTTTAAATTATACCAATCAAAAACCAGAATTAAGACAATGTTTAATTTATATTAAATAATAAAAAAGGAGCTATTTAGCTCCTTTTTTTATTTCTTGGGTAAAGGATTGATAATTTCTACATTTTGAAATGCAATTGCTCCTCGAATAACTCCCGAAATGGAATGCCTTAAAGCATCGATTATTTGAATTTTTAATTCTGTTTTCGGAAAAATAAGACTGATTTCACGAGCTGGTTTTGGATCTTTAAAATGTTTCAATTTTAGTTTGTCATTTTCTTTTAAATCCAAAGTATGTAAATAGGGAAGTAGTGTTAAACCTAGACCTTCATCTGCTAATTTTATTAATGTTTCGAAACTTCCACTTTGTATTTGAAAATTATTTGCTGGCGCTACACCCTGATTTTTACATAAATTTAGAATTCCATCTCTAAAACAATGTCCGTCCTGTAAAAGTAGAATTTCATCCAAATTTAAATCAGATACTTCTATTTCTTTTTTATCTGCAATTCTATGTTTTTCAGGAATATAAGCAACAAATGGCTCGTAATATATTACTATTTCTTTTAATTTTTCCTCGTTTAATGGAGTTGCAGCAATAGCAGCATCTAAATTTCCATTTTTCAATCTTAGGATGATGTCATCAGTGTTCAATTCCTCAATTATGAGTTTAACTTTAGGGTATTTTTTTACAAATGTATTTAAGAACATTGGTAACAACGTGGGCATTACAGTTGGTATAATTCCTAATTTAAATTCGCCCCCAATAAAGCCTTTTTGTTGTTCAACGATATCTTTCATTCGATCGGCTTCATTGACAATATTTTTTGCTTGATTGACTATCTTTTGACCAATTTCAGTTAATTGAATAGGTTTTTTGGTACGATCAAAAATTTGAATATTCAATTCTTCTTCTACCTTTTGAATTTGCATACTCAATGTGGGCTGTGTCACAAAGCACTTTTCGGCTGCAAGAGTAAAATTTTTATGTTCAGCAACCGCTAAAACATATTGAAGTTGTGTGATAGTCATAATAGTAATTTATTATGCAAATATAAAAACAATCAATTTAATTTATAGTAAAATTATAGTCTAATTCTTTTATTTTAATTTGAACTATTGTTAAATTATTTTTAATTTTTAGTAGTATTAGAATTTTTTCAGATAATTAATTTTAGTTTTGAGCCATGAAAATAATTGTAAAATTACTTCTATTTTTTTTTCTCACTTTCCTCTCAGCACCTACATTAGTTAGCTTGATTGAGAAGAAAGGTGATATTTCATTTTTTTATGATAATTCTGAAACAGAAGATTTTCAAAAGGAGCTTAAAACCGAATTTATTTTTGAAACCTTCACTTTTGTTGTTTTTATTCCTCAAAAAAAATCGAGCAAAATACTTTCAGATAATTTAAGTAAGCACGATAATATTTCTCAGAAAATAATTATTCTCCCACCTGATACTATTTAATACATCATTTAATTACGTAATTATTTTGCGTTAATCTCTTTGTATTAAATTTTATATAGGTATTATGACAAAAAACAATAATTTTTTTGCAAACCTTAAATCTGATTTTTCCTCAGGTTTAGTGGTTTTTTTAGTGGCGTTACCATTGTGCTTAGGAATTGCAATGGCTTCAGGTGCACCATTATTTTCGGGTATAATTTCAGGAATCGTCGGTGGAATAGTTGTGGGTTATTTGAGTACTTCTCATTTAAGTGTTTCAGGACCAGCTGCCGGTTTAACAGCAATTGTTTTAACAGCAATTACTGATTTAGGTGCTTTTGACATCTTCTTGACAGCCGTATTTATAGCTGGAATTCTCCAATTAATTTTAGGATTTATTAAAGCAGGTAGTATTTCGAATTATTTTCCAACCAATGTTATCGAAGGAATGTTAGCAGGTATTGGAGTAATCATTTTTTTAAAACAAATTCCTCATGCCTTCGGTTACGATAAAGATTATGAAGGTGATTTGGCTTTCCTTCAACCGGATTCTGAGAATACTTTTTCAGAACTTTTTGAATTTGTAGGTTACATTCAATTGGGTTCAATTATTATTACATTGGTTTCACTTTTTATATTAATTGCTTGGACCAAAGTTGAATTTCTAAAGAAAATTAAATTGGTTCCTCCAGCGTTAATAGCTGTAATTGTTAGTATTTCATTAAATGAATTTTTCATTATTTCAGGTAGTAGTTTTTCTATAAAAAGCGATCATTTGGTGAGTTTACCAGTTCCTAGTTCAATTGAGGAATTTAAGAGTATTTTTATTTTACCAAATTTTTCTGCTCTTGCAAATACTAAAGTTTGGGTGATAGGAGTTACAATTGCTGTTGTTGCTTCTATAGAAACATTATTGTGTGTTGAAGCTGCTGATAGAATGGACGTCCAAAAGAGATTTACCGACACTAATGTTGAATTAAAAGCCCAAGGTATTGGAAATATTATAAGTTCATTACTAGGAGGTTTACCGATGACCTCGGTAGTAGTGAGAACTACTGCCAATAATACTGCTGGTGCGAAATCAAAACTTTCAACCATTATTCACGGCTTACTTTTAACAATTTGTGCAGTTTCAATTCCTTCTATTTTAAACAAAATTCCATTAGCAACACTTGCTGCTGTTTTACTTTTAATTGGGTATAAATTGGCAAATCCAAAAACACTATTGCATTTTTGGGCTAAAGGTAAATACCAGTTTATTCCATTTATTGCAACATTATCAGCTGTGGTTTTTACTGATTTATTAAAAGGTGTAGCCCTGGGAATGATTATAAGTATCATTTTTGTCCTTAAAGGAAATATGCAAAGAGCTTATAAATTTAGAAAAGAAGAATATCATGATGGCGATATCATTCATATTGATTTGGCGCAAGAGGTTTCTTTTTTAAATAAAGCTGCTATTAAAAGTACGTTAACATCTATTCCAAAAAAATCTAAAGTTATCATCAATGCAACCGACACGGTTTATATTGCCCATGATGTTTTGGATTTAATCAAGGAATTTAAGAAAATTACTTCTAAGGAACTTGAAATTAAAGTTAAGTTAGTTGGATTTAAAAAAGCCTACGGATTAGTTGAAACGGGTGAGGAGGAAAAACATGTTTTTGTTGAACCTAAAAAACAATAACTCTAGAAATGAGAATATTCCTATTTGTTTTTTTATTAGTAGGCATCAATGATTCTGTATATTCACAAAAGTCAGAGATCGGAAATTGGTTTATCTATTTTGGTAATCAAAAGATAAATAAAAATTGGAATTGGCATAATGAAATTCAATACCGAAATTACGATTTTATTGGCGATACGAATCAATTATTGCTCCGAACGGGTATTGGTTATAACCTAACTGAAAACAATAATAATGTTTTATTAGGTTATGCATTTGTAAATACGCAAAAGTACATTCCAAATTCTGATCAAAAACAAGAATCAAATGAGCATCGGATTTTTCAACAGTTTATCACCAAACAAAATTTTGGTAGATTTTACTTTCTTCACAGATATAGAATCGAAGAACGATTTTTAACTGATGATTTCCAGATGAGACTTCGGTACTTTTTAAATCTTAATATTCCTTTAAATAAAAAAACGCTTGATAAAAATGCTATCTATTTATCAACATACAATGAAATTTTTGTGAATACAGAAAATCCATTGTTTGACAGAAATAGAGTTTATGCCGCTTTAGGATTTGTAATAAATAAAAATTTCAAAGTCGAAGCCGGTTTCATGTCACAAATTTTAGAACAATCAAATCGCAATCAATTTCAAATTGTGATTTTTAATAATTTACCATTTAAAAATTAAAATATGAAAACATTAAATAAAGAAATGCAAGCTGCCATAACACCATTAATGGCGATACAAATATTAAAAGATGGAAATAAAAGGTTCATGAATAACCTTAAAGCAAATAGAAATTTATTAGAGCAAGTTAATGATACTTCTGACGGGCAACATCCATTCGCAGTTATTTTAAGTTGTATTGATTCTAGGACTTCAGCTGAATTGATTTTTGATCAAGGTTTAGGAGATGTTTTTAGCGTTAGAATTGCTGGAAATATTATAAACGAAGATATACTAGGAAGTATGGAATTTGCCTGTAAAGTTGCAGGAGCCAAGTTAATAGTAGTATTGGGTCATTCAAAATGTGGAGCAATAAAAGGAGCCTGTGATCATGTTGAAATGGGTAATTTAACAGCATTGTTAAGCAAAATCCAACCTGCAGTTTTCGATGAAAAATCAATTTCAGAAAATAGAAATTCCTCTAATTCAGAATTTGTTGAAAAAGTAGCTGCAATTAATGTAACCAGAACAGTTCAGGCAATAGTTGAAAGGAGTCCAATTCTGAAAGAAATGATTGGAAGTGGAGAAATTGGAATAATTGGTGGGATGCATACAATCTCAAATGGAGAGGTTATTTTTTATTAAAAACATAATTTTCAGAGAAGAGGCAGTTTTTAACTGTCTCTTTTTTTATCAATTAATAAAAATAGAGTAAATTTATGACATAATTAAATTACATAGGACATGAGTGACTTCTATAAAAAAATATTAGATAATAATAAGGTTTGGGTTGAAAACGCACTAGAAAAAGATCCAAATTATTTTAAAGACTTGGCAAAAGGTCAAACTCCGCCATTATTGTGGATTGGATGTTCCGACAGCCGCGTTCCCGCAAATGAAATTATTGGCGCTATGCCAGGTGAAGTTTTTGTTCACAGAAATATTGCCAACATGGTTATACATTCTGATATGAATATGCTAAGTGTGCTGGATTATGCTGTTAATGTATTGAAAGTTAAACATGTAATTGTTTGTGGGCATTATGGTTGTGGAGGAATAAAAGCCGCAATGGGCAATGAATCTATTGGAATTATCGACAACTGGATCCGACACATAAAAGACGTTTACCGTTTACATCAAGATCACCTAGACTCAATTACTGATGAAAATGAACGTTTTAATACTTTTGTTGAATGGAACGTTAAAGAACAAGTTTTCGATTTAGCTAAAACTTCTATCGTTCAATCAGCTTGGAAAAGTGGTCAGGAGTTAACATTACACGGTTGGTCTTATGGTTTGAATTCTGGTTTTGTAACCGATTTAAATGTGAATTTTAGTTCCAATGATGATTTAGATAATGTTTACCAATTAAAATTCTAACCACTTTCGAGTGGTTTTTTATTACTCCTCCAAGTTTTCATTAAAAGCGGAAGGTAATAATTTAGGAATAAATTTAATTAATATTGGTAGCAATAGCGAGCCACCTGGCAATAAAAAAATAGTTAGTGATGGGATAGTTTTACAAATATCCAATAGTTGTTTTTTTACTTTTTTCTTTTCCTTTTCATCCAAATCTTTTCTGGTAGATTTAGCAAGCAACAACATTAATTCTTTGCTTTCAGATATTTCCTTAAATAATCGATTTTTGTTTCTGCTAATCAATACTTCCACATTTTGTGTAGTGTGATCAAAAAAATGTTTTACAGGATTTGAATATTTGAAATAGGGTATTTCATTTTTGTATTTAGTAATAAACTCGTTTGTATTAAAAATACTACTTTCTACAAAATCATCTGAAACCGACAAAATTTCAGCTAAATGATGAAGAAAAAAGGCTTCGTTCTTTTCTATTTTTTCATCACTCCAAAGAGCCATTCCGGCCAAATCAATTAAATAAAATTTTTCTATATCTAAAGTGAATGAGTCTAATTTTAAGTCATCCAGATTCTGAATACTAATTTTTGAAAACTTAGTGTATCGTACAGATGCTTCTAATAATTTAATCAATAAATCATCATAATTCGTTTTGTTTGATTTTATTTTAAGCGATAATGAAACCACGCTAATTATCGCTTCCTCAATTTTATTTAGGTATTTTTCAGGAATAGAGCCATTCGTTAAATAGTAATTAAATGCAAGAACATCAATAAAAAGTAGAGCATTTGTTAAAACATGAGAAAACTGTTTATTGATAATATCAATATTAGTTTTTATCCTACCATCAATTATCTTTTCTAAATCAATTGAAGTGGAATTATTAGGTAGAATTTTCTTTAGTAAATTAAATCCTTGAGGGTGCATTTCATTATAAAATGAAACTGTTTTAACAGTGAAATTATCAGGATTTGAATCTTTGGTATTAATTTTATAAACTCCGAATAAAGAATTTAATAAAGCTACTTTTGAAATTTCATCTTCGGTCCATTCGGCAGTATCTATAGGATTTTCTGTATCTAGAGAAACTATATAACCGTAAATAAATCCTGTGTTTCTTGTATTTGAATAAAAAATAGCTGCACTTTCAATAATAGGGTTGGTTATCGACTTTTGATCGGAGAAAAATTTATCTATCCAGCATGAAGCAGAAGCATTTATCATTTCATAGTTTATACCAACAAATTTATATATTTTATGATACAAAAATGATTTCTACACTAAATTAATTTTTATTTAATAATTGCCGAACAAGCAACTCTTGCTCCTGAATTTCCTGATGGTTGAGAAACATAATCATCTGGTCCTTGATGAACTATTAACCCTTTTCCAACAATGTCTTTCGTAGCGTCTCCACATCCTATACACCATTCTGATGTGGTAAAAGTAATGCTGCCGTTACCAAATTCATCAGTTGTAAAATTACCAATATCTCCTTTGTGAGCTTCTCCTTCACCTAATTTACCATGTTTTTTGAATGTAGGATTCCAATGTCCACCCGCCGAACTTCCATCAGCAGCACTACAATCAGATTTTTCATGTATATGAATTGCGTGAATTCCTGGTTTCAATCCAGTGAAATTTGCAGTAAAAGTTACCTGACCGTTTTTTTCTGTAAAAACGCCTGTTCCTTGAACATTACTACTGCTTTTAGGTTCAAATGTTACGTTTAATTTTGAGGTAATTCCATTTGAAGAATTTGTTTTACAGCCTAAAATTACTGCTATGATGATTGCAATTGAAACTATTATTTTTTTCATGATTCTCAGATTTAATTTTCATAAAATTAGTCATTTATAATTATAAAAAGGCTCGTTTTTCTTAATTTTATATTAAATTTAAATTCCATAAAAAAGTCACTTTATAAAACAAATACAAAGTGACTTTCTATTAAAACCAACATTTCTAGTTTATAATCTTAAAAACAATATTCGTTTTTGTCAACTAATTTTGATGTAATTATTTCCCTAAGTCCAACTACATTTGGCATATTAGAATATTTTGTAAATCTTCGTAATCCCATTAACATCATTCTTTGTTCGTCGCCTTCCGCAAATGAAATAATACTTTCTTTTCCTTTCAAATTAATTATATCAACTGCTTTATATAAATATAGTTTAGCCATTGCAATTTGTTCTAGAACTTTTTCTTCGCCATTTTTTTTAGCAATTTTTTCGGTTCTAAGAATAGTACTTTCGGCCATATAAATTTCAATTAGCATATCGGCAGCAGCCATTAATAATTGTTGGTGTCCTTCTAAATCTGGTCCGAATTTTTGCACTGCACCACCAGCAACCATCAAAAAGGCTTTTTTAATTTTAGCAATCATTTCTTTTTCTTCAGCAAAAAGTTCTGAATAATCAGGAACATCAAATGATGGAATCCCCATTAATTCTTCTTGAACTTGAGATGCAGGACCTAATAAATCTACATGTCCTTTCATTGCTTTTTTAATTAGCATTCCAACGGATAGCATTCTGTTAATTTCATTTGTACCTTCGTAAATTCTTGCTATTCTAGCATCACGCCATGCACTTTCCATTGGAGTATCTTCTGAAAATCCCATTCCTCCAAAAATTTGGATTCCTTCGTCTGCGCAATTCTGAACGTCTTCAGAAACTGCTACTTTCAAAATAGAACATTCAATTGCATATTCTTCAACCCCTTTTAATTCTGCTTCTTGATGAGATGCTCCTTCAGTCTCTCTCGCAATTATTCGATCTTCAATATCTTTTGCAGCTCTGTAAGTTGCACTTTCTCCTGCATAACAAGAAGTCGCCATTTCAGCTAATTTTTGTCTAACAGCACCAAATTGAGAAATTGAAGTATTGAATTGCACTCTTTCAACGGCATATTTGATTGCTCCTGTAGTTACTCTTCGTTGTGCATCTAAACAAGCTGCTGCTAATTTTATTCTACCAACATTCAGAGCATTCATGGCTATTTTAAAACCATTTCCTCTTTCAGATAACATATTACCAACTGCTACTTTGGTTTCATTAAAGAAAACTTGTCGAGTAGAAGAGGCGCGAATTCCTAATTTATGTTCTTCTTCACCCATTGAAATCCCATTGGTAGAATCATTTTCAACTATGAAACCAGTTATATTTTTATCGTCTTCAATTCGAGCAAAAACGATGAACAAGGAACAAAATCCCGCATTTGAAATCCACATTTTTTGTCCTGTAATTTTGTAATGTGTACCATCTTCAGATAAAACTGCTTTCGTTTTTCCAGAATTAGCATCTGATCCAGCTCCTGGTTCTGTCAAGCAATAAGCCCCAAACCATTCTCCAGAAGCTAATTTTGGAACGTATTTTTGCTTTTGTTCTTCAGTTCCATATAATGTTATTGGCATAGTTCCAATTCCAGTATGCGCACCAAATGCAGTTGAAAATGAACCTGTCGCACCCGATATATAATCGCAAACTAAAACGGTATTTACAAATCCCATTCCCATTCCACCATAGGCCTCAGGCACAGCTACACTTAGAAAACCTAAATCTCCAGCTTTCTTCATTGTTTCCTCAGTCAAGGCGTAATCTTTATTTTCGAATCGATTTTTGTAGGGCCAAATCTCTTTGTCTACAAATTCCTTTACCGAATCGCGCATCATTATTTGCTCCTCATTGAAGTCTTCGGGCGTGAAAATTGCTTCACATTTTGTCTCTTTTACCAGGAATTGACCTCCTCTTGTTTTGTCGCTCATTTTTTATAAGGATTAAAGATAATAGACGAATAGATGATTGACGTATTACCTTGATTTGAATTGTTTTATTTATTTATTTAAAGTATTTTGAAAAGACATCGTTGCCTTTTGAAATTCTTCTATTTTAATTTCAATTAAACTTGAAAAATCGTCAGTGATATATTTTCTATGATTTGCTAATATTAGTTGTGTTTGTAATTCATAAGAAGATCCTAACGAAATATCAATGAAATGACTGAAGGATTTATCTGTCCTACTTGAACCTTCTGTAATATTAGAAGGCATTGAAATACAACATCTATCCATTTGACTTTTCAGTCCAAATTTTTCAGAATTTGGATAAGTATCTTTTAGATCTTAGATATGTTTGGCTAGTTCCATTCCCATTTGCCATATTTTTAGTTTTTTAAAATTATGTCTTTTAAATTCGCTCATACTTTAATCTTTTTTATCGCTTTGATTTTTATTAATATTCATTATCTATTATCTATTATCTATTATCTATTATCTATTATCTATTATCTACTATAACAACTCAAAAACCCCCGCACTCCCTTGTCCTGTCCCTACACACATACTCACTATTCCGTATTTATTACCTCGTAATTTCATTTCATCGAACAATTGAACCGATAATTTAGCTCCTGTACAACCTAGCGGATGACCTAATGCAATTGCGCCACCATTTACATTTACGATTTCTGGATTTAAATCCAATTCACGAATTACTGCCAATGATTGTGATGCAAATGCTTCATTCAATTCAATTAAATCGATGTCTTTTATTTGCAACCCGGCTTGTTTTAATGCTTTTGGAATGGCTTTTACAGGTCCGATTCCCATGATTCTAGGTTCCACTCCAGCAGAAGCAAAATTCACTAATCTTGCAATAGGAGTGAGGTTAAGTTCTTTAACCATTTCTTCACTCATAATCAATACAAATGCCGCTCCATCACTCATTTGTGATGAATTTCCAGCAGTTACACTTCCGTCAGCTGCAAAAACTGGTCTTAATCCAGCCAATGCTTCTACTGAAGTCCCTGCTCTTGGGCCTTCATCTTTATTCACAACATAGTATTTAGTTTCTTTTTTACCATTTTCATTGATGAATGTTTGCTCGATGTTTATTGGTACAATTTGATTGTCAAATTTACCTTCCGACTGTGCTTTCAAAGCTTTCATATGAGAGTTAAAAGCAAATTCATCTTGGTCTATTCGTGAAATATTATATTGTTGGGCAACAGCTTCTGCTGTTAATCCCATTCCCCAATAGTAATCTTCATTTCCAGCTTTTGCAGCAGCATAATCTGGGGTTGGTTTGTATCCTCCCATTGGAATAAAACTCATACTTTCCGCACCTCCAGCAATTATACAATCGGCCATACCCGATTGGATTTTAGCCGTTGCCATTCCAATAGTTTCTAATCCCGAGGCGCAATATCTGTTAACGGTTACACCAGGAACGTCTTCGATTTTTAATCCCATTAATGAAATCAATCGTCCCATATTTAACCCTTGTTCTGCTTCTGGCATGGCATTTCCCACCATTACATCATCAATTCGTTTTTTGTCGAAATCGGGCAATTCATTCATCATAAATTGGATTGTTTCCGCTGCCAATTCATCAGGGCGCTTGAATCTAAATAGGCCTTTTGGTGCTTTACCAACGGCTGTTCTGTATGCTTTTACAATATAGGCTGTTTTCATAATTTCTTTTTTTTAGATGATAGACAATGAGATAATAGATTGATAAAATTTTACTTCTAATTTATCTATCATCTATCTGTCTATTATCTTTTATCTATTTTTAATTTCTCAACGGTTTCCCCTTAGTTAACATAAACTGAATTCTTTCCAATGTTTTTCTTTCGGTACATAAACTCAAAAAAGCTTCTCTTTCTATGTCTAATAAATATTGTTCTGATACCAATGTTGGTTCTGATAAATCCCCTCCCGCCATAACATAAGCCAGTTTATTTGCAATTTTTTTATCGTGTTCCGATATGTATTTTCCTGCCTCCATTTGATCGGTTCCAACTAAAAACATTCCCAACGCTTGTTTTCCTAAAACTTTCACATCGTTTCGGCGAATAGGTTGGGTATATCCAGCCTCTGCCATTAATAATGCGTGTTTTTTAGCTTCAGCAATTTGTCGGTCTTTGTTGACCACAACTATGTCTTTTCCGTGTTGTAAAATACCCAAATCAAAGGCTTCATATGCAGAAGTGGAAACTTTAGCCATTGCAACAGTCAAGAAATATTCTTGTAATACATTCAATTCAACGTCATTTTTTCGGAATAAATCTGAAGCCCGTAAGGTCATTTCCTTCGAACCTCCACCACCAGGAATTACACCAACTCCAAATTCTACTAATCCAATATATGATTCTGCGGCAGCAACTACTTTATCAGCGTGCATGCTCATTTCGCAACCTCCTCCCAAAGTCATTCCGTGAGGCGCAACAATTACTGGAATTCCAGAATATCGAACGCGCATCATTGTGTCTTGGAACATTTTAATCGCCATATTTAATTCGTCATATTCTTGCTCTACAGCCATCATAAATATCATTCCAATATTTGCTCCCACAGTGAAATTGGCTGCTTGATTTCCAATAACCAATCCTTGATATTCTTTTTCTGCTAAATCAATCGCTTTGTTTATTGCTTGTAAAACATCGCCTCCAATGGTGTTCATTTTCGATTGGAATTCTAAATTCAAAATTCCATCGCCTAAATCTTGTATAATCGCACCGCTATTACTCCAAACTTTTTTGCTTTCGCGAATGTTATTAAGGATGATAAAGGCATCTTGACCTGGAACTTTCGTTTGCGTTTTATTTGGAATAGAATAATAATAGGTTGCACCTTCTTTTACGGAATAAAAACTTGAATTTCCAGAAGCCAACATATCAATTACCCAAGAATTGGGCTCTAAACCTTCCGCTTTCATGATTTCGATTCCTTTTGCTACTCCAATGGCATCCCAAATTTCGAACGGACCATTTTCCCAACCAAAACCTGCTTTCATAGCATCGTCAATTTTGTATAATTCATCTGCTATTTCAGGAATTCTATTAGAAACATAAGCAAACATTGAAGCAAAACTTTTTCGGTAAAATTCTCCTGCTTTGTCTTTTCCTGTTACTAATATTTTAAAACGATCAATTGGTTTTGCAATCGTTTTTGTTAATTCTAACGTTGCAAATGCCGCTTTTTTCGCAGCTCTATATTCTAATGTATTTAAATCTAATGATAAAATATCTCGACCTTCTTTTTTATAGAATCCTTGACCAGTTTTACTTCCAAGCCAATTGTTTTCCATCATTTTTTTTATGAAATCGGGTAATTGAAATAAATCGTGTTTTTCATCATTTTGACAATTTTCATAAATTCCGTTGGCCACATGAACTAAAGTGTCCAATCCAACCACATCAACCGTTCTGAAAGTCGCCGATTTTGGTCTTCCAATAACTGGACCTGTTAATTTATCAACTTCTTCAATTGTTAATCCTAATTCTTTAACTAAGTGAAACAAACTCTGAATTCCAAAAATACCAATTCGATTTCCAATAAATGCTGGAGTATCTTTGGCTACAACCGAAGTTTTTCCTAAAAATTTCTCTCCGTAAATTGTAAGGAAATCAATTATTTCAGAGGAGGTATGTGGGCCTGGAATAATCTCGAATAACTTTAAATATCGCGCGGGATTAAAAAAGTGGGTTCCACAAAAGTGTTTCTGAAAATCTTCACTTCTTCCTTTGCTCATAAAATGAATTGGAATTCCTGAAGTATTTGAGGTTACCAAAGTTCCTGGTTTACGGTATTTTTCTATTTGTTCGAATACTAATTTTTTGATGTCCAAACGCTCAACAACAACTTCAATTATCCAATCAACATTGGCAATTTTAGCCAAATCGTCAGTGGTATTTCCAGTGGTAATCCGACTGGCAAATTTTTGATTGTATATAGGTGAAGGTTTAGATTTTAAAGAGTTTGCTAAATGCTCATTAACCAGCCTATTTCTAACAATTTTGCTTTCTAATGTCAGTCCCTTTTTTTCTTCGTCACTTGTAAGTAGGTTTGGGATAATATCTAATAGTAAAACTTCAACTCCGATATTGGCAAAATGACAAGCAATTCCTGACCCCATTATTCCGGAACCTATAACTGCAACTTTTTTTATGCTACGTTTCATCTATTTATTTTTTGGTCGGTTGTATTTTCTTTATTGTTATATATTTTTTTCTCTAGAATTAATTCATTGATGATGTCTGTTACTTCTGTAAAATGTTTTAATTTTTCTTCTGAAACATGTTTTTTAACTGTTTCATTAAATTTCAAAACAGTATTTCTTGACAATTCTCGTTTTTCTCTACCAAAATCTGTTAAGTAAATTAATACACCACGACCATCATCTGGGTTTTTCTTTCTAATGATCAACCCCTTATCTTCCATCGATTTTAATGTTCTGGTTAAGCTAGTTGCTTCCATTCCCATTTTTGGTCCTAGTGAAGTTGATGGAGTCCCATTATCTTTATCCATGCTCAATAAAGCAAATCCTGTAGCCATTGATGCTCCAAAGTTTTGCGCTTCGTCATTATACATTCTAGAGACTGCTTGCCACGTCGCTCGAAGTATATAATCTATTGTTTTCTCTTTCATCAATTTTGATTTGAATTCAAATATAATAAAAAATAGTATGCACGCATAGTATTTTAAACTTATTTTATGTTAAAAAAAAACTCCTCAAATTATGAGGAGTTTTTTTAGCCGTAGATTTTAGTAAATAGTTCTTTGTATTTTTCGAGAACCACTTTTCGCTTCAATTTTAGAGTAGGTGTAAGGTGCCCTCCGTCTATTGTCCATAGGTCGGGCGTTAGTTCAAACCTCTTGACTCTTTCCCAATTACCAAATTTTTCATTGATAATATTTACTTCTTCTTGAATTCGTTCAATTACTTTCGGATTATTTGAAATTGCTTCATTTGAAGTATCCGGAGTAATATCATGTAATTTTTGCCATTCTTTTATATATTCAAAATGGGGCTGAATAAACGCAGCTGGCATTTTTTGTCCGTCACCAATCACCATTATTTGTTCTATAAAACGAGATTGTTTGAACGCATTTTCAAGTAATTGTGGCGAAATATATTTTCCACCTGAGGTTTTAAACATTTCTTTTTTACGATCGGTAATTTTCAAAAACCCTTCAGAATCAATCTCTCCAATATCGCCAGTGTGAAAATAACCGTCTTTTAAAACTTCATTCGTTTGTTCTACATCTTTATAATAACCCAACATAATATTAGGTCCTTTGCAAAGTATTTCTCCGTCTTCGGCAATTTTAACTTCTACTTTATCAACTACTTTTCCAACGGTTCCTATTTTATAACCACGATTTCTCATGTCGTTTATAGAAATTAATGGCGAAGTTTCTGTTAATCCGTAGCCTTCCATGATTGTGATATTTGCTGCAGCAAAAATTCTCGCCAATCTTGGTTGTAAAGCCGCACTACCGCAAGCAATAAATTCTAAATTTCCTCCAACGCCTTCTTTCCATTTGCTGAAAACTAATTTTCGGGAAATTTTCAATTGGAATTCATACCACCAACCGTTTTCGTTATAAGGTTTGAAATTAAAACCTAGATTTAAAGACCAAAAGAAAATCATTTTTTTAATCCCTTTCAATTCCAAACCTTTGGCATATATTTTATCATATACTTTTTCTAAAACCCTTGGAACTCCTGTCATTAAATTGGGTTTAACCTCTTTTAGGTTGTCACCAATTTTATCAATCGATTCTCCAAAATAAATAGAAACCCCATAATACTGACATAAATAAAGGTAAAATCGTTCTAAAATATGGCAAACCGGTAAATAACTCATCGTACGACTATTCCCTGGTGAAAGTGGAATTCTAGCAGCTCCAGCAAATACATTCGAAACAATATTATCATGAGTTAGCATAACTCCTTTTGGTTTTCCTGTAGTTCCTGAAGTGTAAATTATGGTTGCTAAATCATTAGGTTGAACCAAATTTTTTCTGGTTTCTACTTCATTTTGATTGTCTTGGTCTTCGCCAATGGCAAGAAGTTCGGTCCAATTTTTACAACCTTCGATAGTATCAAATGAGTAAACTTCTTTCAGTTTTGGAACATTTGCTTTTATAAGATTGACTTTTCGTAAAATTTCTGCATCGGAAACGAAACAATAAACCGATTCCGAATGGTTTAAAATGTATTCGTAATCTGTTTCTGAAATAGTTGGGTAAATTGGTACATTTTGAGCCCCTGTTTGCAATACTCCAATATCAATAATATTCCATTCAGTTCTATTATTGGTAGAAATTACCGCAATCTTATCGTCTTTCTGAACTCCAATTTTCAATAAAGCACGCGAAATAGCATTGGCTTTATCAATGTATTCTTGCGTGGAAGTTTTAACCCAAATCCCATTTTGTTTCGTTACTAATGCATCCGAAATGGAATTGTATCTTTCTAATTGATAATATGGGAATTCAAATAACCGCGTTACATTTGTCATTATAAAGGAATTTTTTTTTAACCTAGCCAAATTAATGAAAAATTTACAATTTCAATAATTTATTAATATATTTAATTAAAATTAACATAAATAAACCATTTAGTTTTTAATTTTACAACATGAAAAAACAGCTAAAAATTATTGGAATTTTACTATTTGTATTGGTGCTTGTATTTGGAGGCAAATATGTGTACGATTTGAATATCAATCATAATTTTGAAACAATTACTGAAGGTAAAGTATATAAATCGGGGGTTATTCCTCCAGATGAATTAAAAACTTACATAAAAAAATATAAAATTAAGTCGATTGTCGATTTGCGTTTTCCTGGAACTGGAGACGATGTTAATAATCCGGAAAATGCCGCGGAATTAGAAGCTGAAAAAAATGCAGTAGCTAAAATTAATGGCGTAAATTATTTTAATGACGGTTCAGATCAAGTTCCAACCCAAGAAAATTTAGTTTTGTTTTACAAAATAATGGACAATCCAGCTAATTATCCGGTATTAATTCACTGTTATCATGGGGTAGGGCGTGCCGAATTGTATTCTGCAGTTTACCGAATAGAATATGAAAATTGGGACAAAGACGAAGCCAGAACCAGCACCCGCTTTTTAACCAAATGGAGTTCGTTTGATTTAGGAAAACCAAAAGGTGATTTCTTACATAATTATATTAGTAGAAAAGATTCTGTCAAATAAAGGAGTTACACTTAATAAAAAAAACTCATTGGTAATCAATGAGTTTTTTTTACTTTACTTATTTTCAATCCACTTTCTAGCATTTACAAATGCTTCGTGCCATGGGGAAACTTCGTCGTTTCTATTTTGTGGGTAATTCGCCCAATTCCACTGGAAAGTCGAGCGTTCAATGTGCGGCATCATCACTAAGTGGCGTCCTGTTTTATCGCAAAGCATCGCCGTGTTGTAATCGGAACCATTTGGGTTTGCAGGGTAATCGGCATAAGCATATTTAGAAACGATATTGTAATTTTCTTCCGGTAAAGGCAGGTTAAATTTTCCTTCACCATGCGAAATCCAAACTCCCAAAGTAGCTCCCGCAAGTGTAGATAACATCACTGAATTGTTGTCTTGAATGGTTACCGAAGTAAAGCCACTTTCGTGCTTTCTGGAAGTGTTGTGCTTCATTTTTCCATGTACTTCATGCTCCGGATTAATGACTTCCAACTCCATAAACAACTGGCAACCGTTGCAAATTCCTACCGATAAAGTGTCTTCTCTTTTAAAGAAATTCGCTAAGGCCGTTTTTGCTTTTTCATTGTATAAAAAGGCTCCAGCCCAACCTTTTGCCGATCCTAAAACATCTGAATTTGAAAATCCACCTACAGC
>Ga0102874_1000057_pt1 | contig 45915 bp, 38 predicted proteins | sample Colrivmet1547A02_FD_78184 | JGI IMG/M metagenome (GOLD analysis project Ga0102874, IMG submission 78184) | Estuarine microbial communities from the Columbia River estuary - metaG 1547A-02 | ecosystem: Environmental > Aquatic > Marine > Intertidal zone > Estuary | place: USA: Columbia River...
AAAACGTGGACAAGAACTTTGTTTGTTTCCGATAATACAGGAATTTCAGAAATTGCGATTGATCCTTCGAATCCAAATATTCTATATGCAGCGGCGCACCAGCGCAGAAGACATGAGTGGACCTACATCGGTGGTGGACCAGAATCCATGGTATACAAGTCAACAGATGGTGGATTAACTTGGCGTCCAATCAATGCAGGATTGCCAAAAGGGGATATGGGACGCGTTGGACTAGCAGTTTCACCGGTTGATCCAAACTATGTTTACGCGATTGTAGAGGCGCGTTATGGAAAAGCGGGAGTTTACCGTTCAACAAATAAAGGAGAAAATTGGAGCAAACAAAGTGATTTCAATACAAGTGGTAATTACTACCAAGAAATCATGTGTGATCCATCTAATAAAAACAAGGTGTTCGCGATGGATACGTACATGCATCATACAGAAGATGGTGGAAAAACGTTCAAGGCAACTGGAGAAACGAATAAGCATGTGGATAATCACGCTATTTGGATCGATCCAAGCAACACAGACCACTGGCTTGTTGGTTGTGATGGTGGATTGTACGAGACATATACTCATGCGAAGGAATGGAAATATTACGCGAATTTGCCGATTATTCAATTCTATAAAGCGGTGACAGATAACGCGACGCCGTTCTACAATATCTATGGCGGGACTCAAGACAATAATTCCATGGGAGGTCCAGCTGCGACAAATAATGCTGCGGGAATTTTGAATTCAGATTGGTTCATTACTAATGGTGGAGATGGATTCGAATCGGCAACGGATTGGTCCAATTCAAACATTACCTATGCGCAAGCACAGTACGGGTGGATTGTTCGTTACGACCGAGCTTCAGGTGAAAAAGTTCCGATTCAACCGATGTCCGGAAAAGGAGAGCCTGCGTATCGTTGGAACTGGGATGCACCATTGATTGTTTCCTCTCACGACGCATCCACGTTGTATTTCGCGGCGAATAAATTATTCAAGTCCAGTAATCGTGGTGACGATTGGCAAACGATTTCTCCGGATTTAACACAGCAAATTGACCGCAATGAAATCGAAGTGATGGACCAAGTTTGGACCATTGACGCGGTGATGAAAAATGCCTCTACGACAATTTACGGGAACATTGTTGCGTTGGATGAGTCACCGAAGAAAAAAGGATTGTTGTACGTCGGGACGGATGATGGATTGATTCAAGTTTCCGAAAATGATGGTCAAACATGGAGTAAATACGCAACATTCCCGGGAGTTCCGGTGAATGCGCGTGTGAATATGCTGACGGCATCATTACACGAAGAAAATACCGTATTTGCTGTATTTAATCCACAGCGATCTGGAGATTTTAAACCGTATGTTTTACGTTCTGCGGACAAAGGGAAAACGTGGGTAAACATTACCTCCAATTTACCAGTTCGAGGAAATTCATACTGTTTGAAACAAGACCATGTAGATCCGAATTTATTGTTCGTTGGAACGGAATTCGGAGCATTTTTCACGAATGATGGAGGAGTAAACTGGACGAAATTGGCTGGATTGCCAACCGTTGCCGTGTATGACTTGGAAATCCAAAAACGCGAGAACGATTTAGTGGCAGCAACGTTTGGACGTGGGTTCTATGTTTTGGACAACTACACGCCGTTGCGTTCATTGTCGAAAGTGAATTTGGACAAGAAAGCACATTTGTTCCCTGTGAAAGATGCACTTTCATATGTTCCTGCTGATCCACTTGGATTGGATGGAACAGGTTTCCAAGGACACAACATGTGGGCATCAGAGAATCCGTCTTTTGGCGCAGTGTTTACCTTGCATTTAAAAGACGAATACAAAACATTGAAGGACACGCGTCAGGAAAAAGAGCAAGCTTTAGAGAAAGACAAAAAAGATGTTGCATATCCGTCCTTTGATGAATTGCGTAAGGAACAATTAGAAGATGCAGCAAAGATTATTTGGATTATTTCGGATGCTTCAGGAAAAGAAGTTCGCCGCATGTCGGGAAGTCCAGCAAAAGGAATATCACGCACCGTATGGAATCTAAGATCGAACACAACGAATCCAATTGGTTCAGGTGGAAATGGATTCTTGGTTGCTCCAGGAACCTATTACGTAAGCGTATCATTGGTAAAAAATGGAACGGTAGAAGAGTTGGTTGCGAAAACGGCATTTGAAGTGAAAGCATTGAACAACCAAACGTTGGTAGCGAAAAATCCACAAGAATTGGCAGCGTTCAGATCTGAAGTAGCGGAATTGAATCGCAAGGTTTCTGGTGCAAATAGATTGATGGATGAAACAAAAGATGAAATCGAATTAATGGAGAAAGCATTAATGTTATATCCAAATACGGATATGTCGTTGTTGAAAGAAATCAAAGAATTGAAGACAATCATGTACGATTGCAACACATTAATGAATGGAGACGGCGTTCGTGCTGCGCATGAATTTGAAGTTGCGCCAAGTATTCAGTCGCGTTTAGGAATGGTAGAATACCAACTATACGACAACACTGCAGGTGTGAGTAATACGCACAAAGCAAACAAAACGATTGTGGAAGCTGAATATGCAGAACTTCGTGTGAAATTGGATGAGGTCATCAAGCGTGTTCAAGTTCTTCAAACGAAGTTGGACGCAGTAGCTATTCCGTACACAAAATCAAAAGAAAACTGGAAGGAGGATTAATCCTCCGAAAGTTTAACGCATAAAAAAGCCCGGACGATTTATTTGTCTGGGCTTTTTAATATGATCATAAATCTGATTACTCACCAAATTTTTCAATGACTTGTTGCGTCACCCCCGTATTGGAGAATCCACCATCGTGGAATAAATTCTGCATCGTAACGTATCTTGTTAAGTCTGAGAACATAGTTACACAATAGTCAGCACATGCTACTGCAGATGCATTTCCTAGTGGTGACATTTGTTCTGAGAAGTTAATAAATTCTTTAAATCCTTTGATTCCTTGTCCAGCAGTTGTAACCGTTGGAGATTGAGAAATCGTATTTACGCGTACTTTTTTCGCGATTCCGTAATGGTATCCGAAAGAACGAGCGATAGACTCTAACAAAGATTTCGCGTCAGCCATATCGTTATAGTCAGGGAAAATACGTTGTGCTGCAATATAAGAAAGGGCGATCACAGATCCCCATTCGTTCATAGCATCTTGTTTGTAAAGTGTTGCTAAAGTCTTGTGTAAAGAGATAGCAGAAACATCCATGGACTGATTGTAGTAATTGTAATCATTTTCCGTGTAATGTTTTCCTTTACGTACGTTTGGAGACATACCAATTGAATGCAAAACGAAGTCGATTTTACCACCTAGGATTTCTTGAGCTTGTGTCACAAGGTTCGTTAAATCTTCAATGCTTGTTGCATCTGCTGGAATCACTTGACTTCCAGTTTCAGCTGCTAATGCGTTGATTTCACCCATTCGCATTGCGATTGGAGCGTTTGTCAACACGAATGTTGCTCCCTCTTCGTGTGCTCTCTGAGCGACTTTCCATGCGATGGATTGGTCGTTCAATGCACCAAAAATAATTCCTCGTTTTCCTTTTAGTAAGTTATTTGCCATGTATCTTCAATTTTAAACAAAAGTAATCAATCTTATTTTTCCAACACCGATTTTAATTTTTTGAGTCCACCTTCTAGGTCCTTGCCAATCATTTCATCCATGTTTAATAGGTAGGTAATCGCATTCCATGGGTAAGGTGAGTTTCCTTTAAATCCCCAAATCACACGTGTTTTCTCTGTATTAATGCTGCTTGTTTCAAAGTATGAATCGTCTTCATTTTCAAAGGGAACCTTGAAGCGAAGGTGCAAGTCAATACGTTCTCCAGGAGTTAATTTGACGATTTCCATGGATCCTGTTCCCACCTTTTCATCTTTACTTTCCCAAGCAGAAACGAATCCAATTGTTCCATCCGTTCCTGTATACGTTTTTTTCATTTTGGGGTCTTGTCTTGACCAAACACTAAATTGATCCTGGTTTTTAAGGAATTTGAGGTAGTTATAGACGCTGTCCTTTGGCAACGAAACCTCAACGCTCCGTTCCAATTTGAATTTTTTCGGCACGAAAACACCAATGGTTAACACCGCTGCAATGAATACTAGAATCAGTAAGAATAATCGTTTAATCCATTTCATAATCCATTCGTTTTGAAGTGCTTTACGCAGATAAAAGGAAAAAGTTTACTTAGCTCCTTAAATATTTTTTCTCTGCCCAGAAAGTTCCAAACGGAACGAATGCAGCAATGAATAATACAAGGGATTTCACAAATGAAAATTGTTTCGTTAGGAAAAAAACCGCCAAATACACGCAGAAAGCAATGAACAAAACACCGTGGATCCATCCCACAATTTTATTGGGCCAAATCATGTCGAATTGGTACTTAAGGACCATCGTAATGATGAGTCCAATCCAAGAGAATCCTTCAGCTATGGCTATTTTTTGAAATTGTTTTAAACGTGTCATACTTATTTTTTTAGTTGAGTTTCAAGTTCTTTTAATTGGTCACGGAAACGTGCTGCTTCAATGAAGTCGAGTTCCTTCGCTGCTTTTTCCATGGCTTTTTTCGTTGCTTTCAATCTCGCTTCGAGTTCTTTTGGATTCAAATACTTCTGAACAGGTTCCGCCGCCAATTGTGCCTGAGCGGCCTGCGTATACTTTAACTGTCGACCGGCAGTATCCCCATCGGCAACCTTTGTGGACTCCATGATTTTCTCTTTGGATTTATTCAAGGCAGTTGGAACCAATCCATGTTCGAGGTTATAAGCGATTTGCATCGCTCTTCTTCGTTCCGTTTCGGAAATCGTTCTTCGCATGGACTCCGTCATTTTGTCGGCGTACATCAGTACTTTTCCATTGACATTTCTCGCGGCGCGTCCAACGGTTTGTACCAATGAACGTTCATTTCGAAGGAATCCTTCTTTGTCGGCATCCAAAATCGCGACCAACGAAACCTCTGGAAGGTCAAGTCCTTCACGAAGTAAGTTTACACCAATCAGGACATCAAAATCACCAAGTCTTAACTGTCGTAGAATTTCAACGCGTTCAATCGTATCGATTTCACTGTGAATATAGCGACAGAGGATCCCGAGTTTGTCTAAGTATTTTTGTAATTCCTCAGCCATTCTTTTGGTCAGTGTTGTCACGAGAACACGTTCTTTTACAGCGATTCGTTCCTGTATTGCCGCCATTAAATGGTCAATTTGATGCTTGGACGGATGCACCTCAATGATTGGGTCTAATAGTCCAGTTGGTCGAATTAACTGCTGCACCATGATTCCTTCAGAGCGTTGCATTTCGTAGTCCGCAGGCGTTGCGGAAACATAAATCGTATTGTTCAAGAATCCCTCGAATTCTTCAAACTTCAGTGGACGGTTGTCGATCGCTGCTTGCAGTCGAAATCCGTAGTCAATCAAATTCGTTTTTCGTGCGCGATCTCCCGCGTACATTCCACGTACTTGTGGAAGTGTCACATGGCTTTCGTCGATTACTAGGAGAAAATCGTCTGGAAAATAATCGAGTAAGCAGAACGGACGTTCACCCGGTTGACGACGATCGAAATACCGTGAGTAATTTTCGATTCCAGAGCAGTAGCCGAGTTCCCGGATCATTTCGAGGTCGTAGTTCACGCGTTCATCGAGTCGTTTGGACTCCTCTAATTTACCATCCTCCTTAAAGTTTTGAACTTGCACGACAAGGTCATCTTGGATTTGTTCGATGGCTTGACGCGTATTGTCTGGACTCGAAACAAATAAATTGGCAGGGAAAATATCAATTTCCTTAAAGGTTTCGATTCGTTCGCTTGTTTCTGGATCTATGGAAGAAATGGTTTCGATTTCATCGCCCCAAAATCCAATTCGAATCGCGTAATCCGCATAGGCTAGGAAGATGTCCACCGTTTCTCCGATCGCACGAAACATGCCGCGTTCAAATTTATCTCCAGCTCGCTGATACAAGTTTTCGACCAATCTAAACAGGAATTTATTTCTTGCGACGGATTGTCCGACAGTCAAGTGTAAAATACTTTCGCGGAACTCCTGTGGATTTCCGATGCCGTAAATACACGAAACGGATGCTACGACAAGAACATCCTTGCGTCCAGATAGCAGGGCAGAGGTGGCGGATAAACGAAGTTTTTCAATCTCATCATTGATTTGCAAATCCTTTTCAATGTAAACGCCGGTTGTCGGTAAATAGGCTTCCGGCTGATAATAATCGTAGTAGGAAACAAAATACTCTATAGAATTCTCCGGGAAAAACTGCTTGAATTCCCCGTACAATTGAGCAGCTAATGTTTTGTTGTGCGAGAGAACTAAAGTTGGACGTTGAATTTGTTGAACGACGTTCGCAATTGTAAACGTTTTTCCGCTTCCCGTTACTCCAAGTAAGGTTTGGTCGGTAACACCGGCAGCTAATCCGGCGACTAATTGTCGAATTGCTTCCGGTTGATCACCGGTTGGCTGAAAGTCGGATACAAGTTGAAAGTCCATCTAGGACAAATGTAAGGAATATCGTGATGTGTCAAATGAATTCACACTTTTCCTATCTTTGTTTTATGGAACAAGAATGGATTGAAGTAGAAGCAATGATTGAAGCGCCCATCAACGAGGTTTGGGAGAAATGGACAACGAATGAACACGTGACAAAGTGGAATTTCGCACATGAGTCTTGGTGTTGTCCGTCCGCTCGTATCGATTTACGAAAAGGTGGTGCCTTTTCTTTTCGCATGGAAGCAGTGGATGGTTCCGCTGGATTTGACTTTCAAGGAGCCTATGATTCCGTTGAAAATCAGGAGTTCTTGGCAATAACGTTAGCTGATGGACGCAAATGGGAAGTTGAGTTTTCGGACTTAGGTTCATCTACTCATGTTACAGAACGTTTTCACCCAGAAACGGAAAATACCTTGGAATTGCAGGAGCAGGGATGGCAAGCGATATTAAATCAATTCAAATCCTATTGCGAAGAGTAGAAGCATGCATCCGGAAGTAGAGGCACATATCCAATCCTTTCCAAAGGAGACGCAGGAGAAACTTTTAGCGCTTCGTTCCTTTCTAATGAATTCCGTTGAGGGTCTGGAGGAAACGAAGAATTACGGAATACCAACGTTCAAGCGGAATGGAAAGAATTTCATCCATTATGCGGGGTATGCGAAGCACATTGGATTCTATCCAGGAGCAGGGCCTATCAAAGAATTGAGTGAGGAATTGAATGGATATACATTTGCCAAAGGATCCATTCAGTTCCCATTGATAAAGGAATTGCCTTTTGACTTAATCCAAAAAATCATCGATTTAAAATTGAAAGCATAAAAAAAAGCGACTAAGCGCTTTAAATCTATTATTCGTTTAGGATTTCGTTTTAGAAGCCTAGGTCCAATACGATTTTCATATTTTCTTTTACCCTTTCCGCAAGATCCAAGGGGAGGACACCTATTTTCCTTATTAATCTCTTATTGTCGATTGCTCGAAGTTGGTCAATCATCACGTCGCACGGCTCCTTCACTTTTGCGATTCCTTTTATCAAGTGAACTCTCAGAATTTGACTTTCTAATTTAATATTGGTTGTTATTGGACAGATTAGTGTTGATGGATGTATTTTGTTCAAGATGTCGGTTTGTACTATTAAAACAGGTCGAGTTTTTCCCGTTTCTGTCCCAATCCTAGGGTCAAGGTTAGCTAGCCAAACTTCATATTTTTTAGCTGTCATAATCCTCAAGATTTTCAAATTCATGCAGTACTTTCATGGATTCATCGCTTACAAGTTTAGAATCTGCGATGAGTAGTTGTTCAATGAGTTTCTTTTTTTGGATTTGATTATAACACTCAAGTGCTTCGTTGATATATCGATTCCGAGTCTTTTGGATTTTTTCTAAAAGTTTCTCCGTCTCTTCAAAGACGTTATTGTCAAGTTTTAAGGATAGCGTTTTCATCGGGCTATTTATTTAGTATATATCAAAAGTATATACTATTTCGGAATAAATACACTTTTAAATAAGTGAAACATCGTATTAAGACATAAAAAAAAGCGCCGAAGCGCTTTTTTTAGTTTTTGCAAATGAAGACATTTTGTTTCTTCAGTTTTTTCACCTCTAAGGCTTTGCTGTAGCTCAATATAAAATCTAAGGCAGCTTTAGAAGGTCTTAACTTCGCTTCATTTTTAACTAACGTTTCGGAGTAAAATTTTTGAACCATAGGCTTATTTAGTGTTTACTCTTTAACGGATAGATTTGCAGAATATTGTTTCGGCCTTTCTTTTTTTTTGGATTTTTTAAAGCACTTTCATTATATACTTCGCAATCCAATCTGAATGGATTGATTTCACTGAATTTATCAAGTGTGTTTTGCCCTAATTTTACTACTTTTGCCACATCAATCAACAACACAATGAGTAATTTAATTAAATCAGGAGTAGCAACAGGAGATCAAGTTCAAGCGATCTTTCAGCTAGCCAAAGAAAAAGGCTTTGCCCTTCCAGCGGTGAATGTTACTAGTTCAAGTACGGTTAACGGTGTAATGGAAGCAGCTGCAAAGTTAAATGCACCTGCGATCATTCAGTTTTCGAACGGAGGATGTATCTATTTTGCTGGAAAAGCGCTTTCAAATGAACAAGAGAAAGCAGCCATTTTAGGTGGAGTAGCAGGAGCAAAGCACGTGCATGCCTTGGCTGAAGCTTACGGAGCTACCGTGATCTTACATACCGATCATTGTGCGAAAAAGTTACTTCCTTGGATTGACGGACTTTTAGATGCGGGTGAAGTGTTTTTTAAAGAAACGGGTAAGCCGCTGTACAGTTCTCACATGATTGACTTAAGTGAAGAATCATTGGTTGAAAATCTTGATATCTGTAAACGTTATTTAGAACGTATGTCCAAAATGGGGATGACGCTAGAAATCGAGCTAGGTATTACCGGTGGAGAGGAAGATGGAGTGGATAATTCAGATGTCGATAATTCCAAATTATACACACAGCCAGAAGAGGTGGCATACGCATACGAAGAGTTGATGAAAATTAGTCCAAGGTTTACCATTGCGGCAGCTTTTGGTAATGTTCACGGTGTGTACAAACCAGGGAATGTTCAATTGACGCCCATTATATTGAAAAATTCACAAGAATTTATTCAAGAGAAATACCAAACAGAACCAAATCCAATTGATTTTGTTTTTCACGGTGGATCTGGTTCAACAGTGGAAGAAATTCGTGAAGCAATCGGCTATGGTGTAGTGAAAATGAACATCGATACGGACTTACAATTTGCCTTTACCGAAGGTGTTCGCGATTACGTTGAAGAAAAATTGGAGTATCTTCGTACGCAGATTGGGAATCCTGAAGGTGATGAATTACCTAATAAAAAATACTATGACCCAAGAAAATGGATGAGAGAGGGCGAACTGACATTTATCAAACGTCTGACTCAATCATTTGAGGATTTAAACAATATTAACACACTTTAAATTGAAGGAAATGTCTTGGTTTAAACGAAGTAAAGAAGGAATTACAACAGCAACTAGTGATAAACTAGAAGTCCCTGAAGGACTTTGGGTTCGCTGTTCAAACTGTAAAACATTGTTTACCAGTGATGACCTCGCGCACAACAATTACGTTTGTGATCGTTGTTCCCATCATGAACGAATTGGTTCGGAAGAATACTTCCAGTTGATTTTCGACGATGGAAACTACACGGAAATCGCTGCTGATTTAACTTCTGGTGACCCACTTGAATTTACGGATACAAAAAAATACGTTGACCGTGTTTCGGCTACACAAAAAGCGACGGGATTGAAAGATGCCGTTCGTACAGCAAAAGGAACCATAGACGGACAAAAATTGGTTATTTCAGCCATGGACTTTCAGTTTATCGGTGGATCAATGGGTTCCGTTATGGGAGAGAAAATTGCACGTGGAATTGATGAAGCGATCAAATCCAAAGCTGCTTTCATGATCATATCGAAATCAGGTGGAGCCCGTATGATGGAAGCTGGTTATTCCTTAATGCAAATGGCGAAGGTTTCTGGTAAACTTGGACAATTGTCCGAAGCAAAGTTGCCTTACATCTCTTACTTAACAGATCCAACTACCGGCGGTGTGACTGCTTCTTTTGCAATGCTCGGTGATATCAACATCGCTGAACCAGGTGCGTTAATCGCATTCGCTGGTCCACGTGTAGTGAAAGAAACAATTGGACGTGACTTGCCAGATGGATTCCAAACTTCTGAGTTCTTATTGGAACATGGATTCCTTGATTTTATCGTTGATCGTACGGAAATCAAACAAAAATTAAGCTTAGCGGTAAAGATGTTCATGAGCTAGTTCTCGATGAAAATCACCAAATTAAATGCGGATAGTTCGTGGCTCTGGGAAATAAATGGGCTAAAGGTCTTGGTGGACCCATGGTTTTCTGAAAGCCAAGTGGATTTTCACCCACGTTTTTCCACTCAATACCATTTGGATAAACAACCTGAAGTTTTCGAAATACCTCGTCCCGATTTTATTTTCATCTCTCATCCCTTCACAGATCATTGTGATCAGGAAACATTGATGAAATTATCTTCCGAAATCCCTGTTATTTGCTTGCCTGTTATCCAACGAAAAATGCAAAAATGGAAGCATTTCAAACACTTCATCGCTCTTTCAGAATCTCCTTTTCAGATAGAAAAAATCTCAAAAACCGGTCTTTTGGACCTTGTCCATCATGCTTATTTAATTTCTGATGGAAGTTCGACGATGTGCTACGCGCCTCATGGGACAAGAAAAATCGATAAACAGAAGGAAGCAAGCGTTTTGCTCACAACCGTAACCACTTACGAACTTCCTTTTTACTTAGGAGGAACCGTGAATTTAGGTTTGAATAAGGCACTTCAATTAGCTGAAAAATTGAACGTTAAAACAGTTATTTCGACGCACGATGAGCAAAAAAGACAGGAAGGAATGGTTGCTCGTTTGTCTAAACGAACGTATGCAGCATCCAATCAGTTTGTTAGCTTGTTGCCAGGGCAATTTTTCGAGTTTTAATATTTTTTTAACTCCGCACTAATCCGTATTTTAGAGCACTCTAAATGACGACCATGCGAAAAATTTTACTTTACCTTTCATTTTTAATCCTTGGATTTCAAGTTAGCGCTCAAGATACAACTTGGGTTCAGACTTTTACGTTTGACACGATTACATCGCGTCGATCTTGGTTTCAGTTCCCTCAAGAGTTGGATACCATGCGATTTGAAAAGGTAATGATGTACTACAAGTTGAAATGTAGTCCATTAACATCTTGGGATCAATATGATTGTGGAGAATGGGACTATTTGACTTACACCCGTGTCTTTGATCATACCGGATTATTTGATTCCATCGCAAATAACTCAAGCCATTACTTATCGAATTGGGCGTCTCCAAACATCATAGATTTCACACCAGTGCCATACGCTCAAACGAATACACATTTGCGAGACGAATGGACTAGAACGTTAAGTGGATTGAGTTATTCTGCACCGAATACAATGTCCAGTATGCAAAATTGGCCGTTTAAAACGGATGAAAAAGGTGGGCGCTTTCAGTTATTACTCACTCAGGCGCAGTTGTTACAGGCAGGAGTTCAAGCCGGAGATTTACAGTCATTGCGTCTATTTTTAAATGATATTGCCGTTGAAGGGAAATTATTTTACCCAAGTATTCGCATGAAAGCAACAAATGACATGGAACTATTGAACTTTCATGCAGCGGGATTTACAGAGGTGTATAATGCATCGGCAGGATTACCCGGTGGACTTAGCCCATTAGTTGTTGGAGTAAATGAATTAGCGTTTTATCAAGCATTTACTTGGGATGGAATCTCGAGTATCGTCATTGAATTTTACTTCGAAAACGATATTCCATCAGCGAATGCTTTAAGTTTTGAAACAAGTTCCATTTCTACAAACCAGGCCTTATCCTACCAAGGAAAAAATGGATACCTCTCATTTAACGGAAATAATTACACCATGCTCGAATATTCTGATGAAAACATGGGGAATGAAGTGACTATTGAATGTTGGGTGAAAGGAAATGGCGTTGCTGGTACAAATACAAGTTTCTTGGAGGCATATGATACCCTTGGAAATCGCATTTTAAATATTCACATGCCATGGAGCAATAACAATCTGTATTGGGATGCAGGTAATCATACTGGGATCGACCGCATCAATAAAGCCATGTCGACGAATGAAATTGATAATAATTGGAACCATTGGGCATTTGTAAAAAAACAAAGTACCGGTGAGATGTTCATATATAAAAATGGACAATTGTGGCATTCTGGAACAAATTTGAATCGTTCTATGGGATACATTCATCGTTTTATTCTAGGAGCAAGTAAAGATCAGTCCATCAAATGGAAAGGTAGCATTGATGAATTCAGAGTTTACAATGTGGCTCTCTCTCAAGCAACGATTTTAGCTAACTATCAGAAAAAAATTGACACAAGTCATCCGAATTGGTCCAATTTAAAAGTGTATTATGATTTTGATAATCTGAGTTATGCGATAGATAAATCACCAAATCAATTTAAGTTAATGCCTTCTGAATTTGGGATGATTCGTTTTGATGAATTGCCTTTAGCAGGAATCAAACAAGAGTCTTTTATGCCTTTGCTTTCTTTTGGACAAGGTCTTACTAGCGCGATTGTTCAAACTTCAGTTTTGAATCAAAAGAAATACATTGAGCCAATTGTCGTCTTCACACAAATGCCTTTATTTAGGCATTTTGATATTACAGCAAGTTACGTTGGTGTTCCACAAGGGATTTCCTATGTATTTGATCAAAATGATCATGTGATTGGTCAATTTCCATATACGACGACCACTCAATTCGTGAACACACCAATTGTTTGTTACAATCCTCCTTTTGAAATCATTCATGATGTGGAAATTGCACGTTACATTACGCCTTACGGTATTCAATTCGATTTAGGTCCAAATGGATTTACCTGGAAATATGACGTCACAGATTACCAAATGTACCTGAAAGGAATGGTTGATCTTGCCGCGCACAACACACAAGAATTAATCGATTTGAAATTTGCCTTCATTGAAGGAATTCCTCCGCGTGATGTCCATGCGCGTCAGCCAATTTGGAGTGACTTTAAATCGTATAATTTCGCGCAAATGGCAAATGATGTGGTTCTTCAAGAAAAACCAATTATTCTCTCGGATTCCTCCGAAACATTCAAAATTAAAACCAGAATGTCCGGACATGGTCAAGTTGGAGATTTCGCTTGTTGTGAATGGGTAGCTAATGACCACCAAATCAAAGTGGATGGCGTTCCAAGATTTAACTGGAACATTTGGCAATCTACAGAATGTGGTGATAATCCAAATATCGGTCAAGGTGGAACATGGCCTTATGCTCGCGAGGGCTGGTGTCCGGGAGACCGTGTGAAAGAACATGAATTTGAATTAACACCATACGTGACTCCAGGTGACACGGTGAAATTAGATTATGCCATAAATGCTGTCCCTGGAAATGATCCTGGTCAAGCAGGAGGAAATTACATCGCGGCTTATGATTTAATTTCATATTCGGCGCCAAATTTCCAAAACGATGCATCCATTTCTGATGTCTTGAATCCAAATAATTGGGAATACTACAGTAAATGGAATCCAACGTGTCAGAATCCGCGTGTAGTTTTGAAAAACACCGGTTCGCAACCATTAACATCGTGTCGAATTTTTGCTTGGATTACTTACGGAGTGAACATCGTTTATGATTGGACCGGTAACCTTGGATTCTTAGAAGAGGAGGTCATTGAATTGCCTGTTGATAATGTCGATTGGTGGATCGATTTTAATAATAATCAAACGTTTACGGCATGGGTTGCAAATGTAAATGGTATTCCAGGCGAAGATGAATACAATCAAAATAGCACGAAGACTACAAAGTTTGATTCTCCGGAGCGCATTGATGGTGCTTTTTTCATCTGGCTTACGACAAACAACAAAGCAAGTGAGAATAAATACCGAATGCTTGATCATGCTGGAAACATTTTGTTCCAACGCGATGTTTTGACGAATCAAACTCAGTATAAAGACACCTTTAACTTGGCTCCAGGTTGCTATTCCATTATCATTGAAGATTCAGACGACGATGGACTTGGATTCTGGTATTCCAATCAAGTGGAAGGAGAAACTACCGGACAAATGCGTTTGCGTCAGGTAGGTGGTTCGTATATCGAATTTTTCCCAGCCGATTTTGGAAGTTACCACCGATACGATTTCTCTGTCGGATTTACCTTAGGTGTGAAAGAAGAAGAATTGGCTCATGAAATCGCGATTTATCCAAATCCGACAAACGGTGTCACTACCGTTGAGGTTAGTGGTTCAGTGTACAACGATGCTTCGATTGAACTTTACGATTTATCGGGGAGAAAGTTGATGCAGGAAAAAATGAATGCAACACAGTTTTTTGCTGAATCGTTTTTGGATCTTTCTACGATGAACGCGGGTACTTACTTAGTGAGAATCATCACCAATCAACGTGTATACACGAAGGAATTAGTGAAAAACTAATTATCGTTTATTCAGGGTGCTGATGCTAAGGGTAATGTCCTTCATCATTTCTATTTGTATTTCTTGAATTTCAAATAGATCTCTTTGTTGGTGGATGATTAGGTGATCTAACTTTTCGTGTAAGGTTCTGATTTCTAACTCAGATTTGAGATTAATCATATAATCGAGTTTGGAACGTTCTCTGTCCTTTTCTTCTTGTCTGTTTTGACTCATCATAATGATTGGGGCTTGTAGCGCCGCAATGCAGGAAAGGATGAGGTTTAGCAGGATGAATGGATAAGGATCGAAACCTTTGTTTAACAAAAAGGCAGTATTCAATAAAATCCAAACAAACAGGAAAAATCCAAAGGAAATAATAAAGGTCCAACTACCTCCGAACGAGGCAACATGGTCAGCCATTTTTTGTCCGCGCGACAATGGGGTATTATCCTGACTTAAGGCAATGTTGCTGATTTCTTCTTCATTGGAAAGCGTGTCAATAACCAATTTCTCCATGGAGGATAATTCACCAAGCTGTCCTTTCAGTTTTGAAGCGATAAATTGAACACGAAGTGCACTTAACTCACTAATCGACAAGCAACTGTTTTCATTAAAATGGGGGTGATTGGTTTGAATGAATTTAAGGAAACTATCCGATATCGAATTAGATACTACTTTTTGTGATTTAGAGAAGGATTTTTGGCTTAGGTCGCTGATAAATTCACTCCCATTGATTGAGCTTTTTTTCATGGTGTCAATTTTAGTCCAAGGTAAACATTATTCATCTGTCAAAGCACAGCAAAAAGTTATGAATTTTACGCTATTCGTTCAATTAGTTCACTGAACTCCGTGTTTTGACTAAAGTAAATACTTCCAGAATTTTACGTATTTTTACTCTATGAATTGGAAAGAAACGATCATTAAATATTTCCCTGATGTTTGGCAGTATTTAATCATAATAATCATTTTTATTTTCGCGGCTATTTTTATTCTTTGAGAACCCTATTATGCTGGTATTTCGCAACATTTTTTTGAGTATAGTTCTATCTTTCATTGGCTTCAAGGCCGATGCGCAATTGAACATCGACTCCTTATCGCACATTGATTATCAACTGCTGCATCAAGCCAATCTGAACGATGTTTGGGGTTATGTGGATGAATTGGGAAATGAATATGCCATCGTGGGTACATCGAAAGGAACTTCAATTGTCGACATCACAGATGGTGCAAATCCTCAAGAAGTTTTTTGGTTGGCTGGAACCGAATCTATTTGGCGTGATCCATGTGTTTATGGGGATTATGCATACGTAACAACGGAGGCAGAAGATGGACTTTTAATCATTGATTTAAGTCCCTTGCCACAATCAACAAACTTGCCAACGTCGCTTTACACTGGACCAAGTTCTAATCCATGGCAGTCTGCACATACCTGTTTTACTTCTCCAAATGGCTTTGGCTACATTTTTGGCGCGAATCGAGGAAACGGTGGTGTAATTATGCTGGACCTTCAAACAAATCCGATGAGTCCTGTGGAAGTTGGAACCTACGATCCATATTATGTCCATGATGGATATGAACGAAACGACACACTTTACGTCGGCCATATTTACGATGGATTCTTTAGTGTTTTGGATGTGTCTGATAAGTCTAATCCACTTTTGTTGGGGACAAAAACGACACCGAATTCCTTTACTCATAACATTTGGCCTTCTGCCAATGGAGAAGTTGTTTATACAACGGATGAAATTTCCGGGGCGTATGTCACAGCTTACGATATTACGGATGGACAAAACATCACAGAATTGGACCGCGTGCAAAGTTCAACGAACTCCTTCGTGATTCCGCACAATGTTCATGTGAGGGGTGAGTACTTGATCACGAGTTATTACAGTGATGGTGTGATTGTTCACGATGCTACGTATCCATACAACTTAGTTCAGGTTGGAAATTATGACACATACATCGGACAAACGCCAGGTTTCGATGGTTGTTGGGGGGTTTATCCTTTTTTTTCATCTGGGAAAGCGGTTGCGGCAGATATCACGAAAGGTTTATTCATTCTTGGAATGCACTATCAAAAAGGGTGTTATTTGGAAGGAGTGGTGACAGATGCTGTGAGTGGACAAACGCTTTCGAACGTGAGTGTTCAACTTTCGAGTGCTGTAATGTTAGAGAAAACAAATCAAGTCGGATTCTACGCAACGGGAACAGCGTTGTCCGGAATTTATACGGTCAGTTTTACGAAAGCTGGCTACTATCCAATGACACTTTCAACATCCTTAATTAACGGTGCGTTGACAACGATAAACGTTCCTTTAATTCCGATTACTCCATATACTTTAGAAATGAACGTACTGGAATACGGAACGAATAATCCAATTTCGGATGCGCAAATCCGTTTATCACATCCATTAATTGATCATAACGGTATAACTAACGGTTTGGGAATTGAAGATTTCACCTTGTTTTACCAAGAAAATTACCGTCTGACAGTTGGGAAATGGGGGTATCAAACATATTGTGTGGATACAATCGTAACAGCATTCTCCAATGTTTTGACTGTTTATTTAGTTCCTGGATACTACGATGATTTCGAGTTCGACTTCGGTTGGAGTGTCTCCGGTAATGCAACAACGGGGATGTGGGAAAGAGGCGTGCCTAATCCAACAACGAATGCCGTTCAGGCAATAGACGCAGATTGGGATTGCGGAAAAATGGCTTTTGTAACAGGAAACGATGTGGGTTTAAGTCCTGATAATGATGACGTGGATAATGGATTCACGCAGTTGCTTTCGCCACAAATGGACTTAAGTACGTATGCGACTCCCTATATTAATTTTGCTCGTTCGTTCTTTTGTTATCACGGTCCAGGAACATTTGATGATACGATGAGTATCTACCTATTGAATGGTACAACGAGTGTCCTGCTGCAACAAATGATTGGTCCGGAAGGAGATTTAATGGAATTTGACTATTTCAGTTTCCCCGTAACTGGACTTATTCCATTGACGAATACGATGCAAATTCAAATCATCATTTCTGATTTGAATCCAAATGTAAACATCACAGAAGGGGGATTCGATCATTTTACCGTGACAAATCAACCAACTGCCAATGTGAACATTTTATCTAAGGATGAATGGACCATTTATCCAAATCCAACCTCTGGAAGTTTGTTTTTGAAGGGGGATAAATCCATCGGTGAGTGGACCATTTTCGGAACGAATGGACAAGAGCTTTTTCAAGGTGCAACGCAAGATTCGAGTTTGGAAGTTCCAGTTGAATCCTTACAATCAGGAATGTATTTCCTTCGTTTTCAAAACGAAGTTCGTCCATGGGTAAAACAATAAATGAATTATTGGTAACTTTGAATCTCCTATGACAGAAGAAATAAACGTCTCGATTGTGATTCCACTCTTTAACGAGTCAGAATCTTTGCCTGAATTACATCGTTGGATTCAAGGTGTGATGCAAACACATTCCTTAAGTTACGAAGTGATTTTTATTGACGATGGAAGTAAAGACGGTTCTTGGAATATCATTGAGGATTTAAAACGCATCGACGCACAGGTCAAAGGAATTAAATTCCAACGCAACTACGGTAAATCTGCGGCCTTACATGTTGGATTTGAAAAAGCAGTTGGAAAAGTGGTCATCACCATGGATGCTGATCTACAAGATTCACCAGATGAAATCCCAGCATTGTACGAGATGATTGTTCAACAGGATTATGACGTCGTTTCCGGATGGAAAAAGAAACGTCACGATCCGATTACAAAGACACTACCAACAAAATTATACAATTGGGCTGCACGCAGAATTACAGGTATTTACCTACATGACTTCAATTGTGGACTAAAAGCCTATAAAAATGCAGTGGTTAAAAGCATCGAGCTGTATGGAGACATGCATCGCTATATTCCCGCGTTAGCTAAATATGCCGGATTCTCGAAAATTGGAGAGAAAGTGGTACAACATCAAGCTCGGAAATATGGCGTAACCAAATTTGGGTTAAACCGATTTTTAAATGGACCTTTGGATTTAATGACGGTTGCATTCATGGGGAAATTTGGGAAGAAACCCATGCATTTCTTTGGTGCTTGGGGAATGCTCATGTTTGTCCTTGGATTTGGATTATTCCTTTACATGGGAATCGATAAATTGTTCTTCAATACATCTGCACTTCGACTTTCGGAACGATCTGAGTATTTTGTTGCTTTAGTAGCGATGATTATAGGAATTCAGTTTTTCCTCGCTGGCTTTATCGCTGAATTAATCGGTCGAAATTCCTCGACACGAAATCATTACCTCGTAGAAAACGAATTGTTCTAAATGAAAAAATTGGCTCAGGTAGATGTCAGTTGGACCCTCTTTCTTGATCGAGACGGAGTCATTAATAAGCGGATTTTTGGAGGATATATTTTGGATTACGCTGATTTTCGATTTAAAGAAGGGGTACTGGAATCCTCCAAAGAATTGTTTGAGAAATTCACTCGAGTCATTGTGGTAACCAATCAACAATGTGTAGCCAAAGGACTTATCTCTGAGGCAGAGTTAGCAGTTCTGCATGAAAAAATGCTCGGTGACTTTCAAAATGCAGGATCGACAATTGATCGCGTTTATGCTGCTTTGGAGTTGAAAGATTCGGCACCATTTATGCGAAAACCGCATCCGATGATGGCGGAATTGGCAAGACAAGAATTTCCTGAAATTGATTTTACCAAGTCAATTATGGTAGGAGATACGGATAGTGATGTTCGCTTTGGTAAAAATCTAGGGATGAAGACGGTACTTATTCGCAGTGAAGAAAAGACAAGCGTTGTACCAGATTTGGAACTAAATCGTTTAGTTGACCTAATTGATTTTATATGAAATATAGTTTGTTTTTATGGGTGTTTGTGGTGGGCTCCGCGATGGCGCAAGTCAATCAGGTAGATTCGAAAGGACTCAAACAAGGATTTTGGTATAAAGATTTCCCGGGCACTAAAATTCACATGTACGAAGGGGTTTTTAAAGATGATAAGCCTGTTGGTGTTTTTAAATACCGCTACGAATCCGGGACGATAAAAGCGATTGTCGAGAACAAACCGAACTCCAAACTTTCCATGGTGAAAATGTACTTCGAAAACGAAGCATTGATGTCCGAAGGATGTTACTGGGATCAAAAAAAAGACTCCATTTGGATCAATTACAATGAACGCGGAGAATTGGTTAGTGCGGAAAGTTATATTGATGACAAGCTCAATGGCAAAAAATTCATTTATTACTTGAATGATCAACTGGATGCTGGTAAAATGAACGTCTTGTCCATGACAAATTACGTCAACGATCTTAAAGATGGACCTTATAAAGAGTTCTATCCAACTGGCAAAGTAAAAATGGCGGGGTATTATGCCCTCGGTGAACGAACAGGTGAGTGGTTTGAATACTACAATACGGGTCAAGTCATGACACGCGTGAGGTACAAAAGAGATGTTTTACACGGCTGGGCTTACTATTACGATAAAAACGGAACCCAATTATCCAAAACAATGTGGAGAGATGGATTTAAATTAGAGGGAAAGGACCTAGAGGCATTTTTGAAGCGCTGTAAGGATAAAAATCTCGATCCAAATCAATAAGAACCGTGAGAAACAAAGAAAAACTTACTTTTTTCTCTGCTTTACCGCCCTTTCGTGGTGGAATAGCTCAATTTAGCGAACAATTTCGAAACGCATTGGCAAAGGTTCGAGACCTTGAGTCATTTACTTTTCGACAACAATACCCCAATTTTCTTTTTCCAGGTCAATCTCAATTTGAGGACATTCAACCTGTTTTTCAGTCCCCTAGAATTGTTTCAACATTTCGTCCGTGGACCTATATTAGAGCACTTTTTCGCTTGAGAAAATCAAAAGGAAACGTGTTCATTACCAGTTATTGGATGAGCTTTTTTGGACCGATGATGGGGTTTTGGGCACAGTTTTTACCTAAGAAAACAGTGAAAATTGCCTTGATTCATAATTTAGTTCCACACGAAAAACGTTTTTTCGACAAGGCATTTAACCGTTATTTCCTGAATAAATATGATGGATTTGTTGTTCTTTCCGAGTCAGTCAAACAAGCTGTTTTGGCTCAAAAACCAACCGCGTTAACCTGTGTTTTGAAGCATCCGAGTTACGAGCAATTTGGAAAAAAAGTCGACAAGGATCAAGCTCGTAAGGAAATAGGCATAGATGTAACGAAAAAAACCGTGTTGTTTTTTGGATTAATTCGAGATTACAAGGGCTTGGATATCTTATTGGAAGCTTTCTCAGCATTGGATGATTCCTTTCAGTTACTCATTGCAGGTGAAGTATATGGCGAACGAAAAGCATATGACGTCTTGATTCAACAATCCAAAAACAAGCAGATTTATTTTTTCGATCAGTTTATTCCATCCCAGCAAGTTCAATTCTATTTTAGTGCTTCCGACCTTTGTGTCCTGCCTTATAGAACAGCCACGCAATCAGGAATAAAGGCCATGTGTGATGTTTTTCAACTTCCAGTTTTAGTGAGTCAAGTAGGTGGTTTAAGCGAAGAGATTGCTGAAAATGAAAATGGCTTCATCATTCAAGACATGAGTCCCGACGCACTCGCTTCACAAATTACCTTGCTCTTCGCAGAAAATCGAATGGAAAAAGTGTCGAAAAACCTTCGGATGCAAGGTGAAAAGACAGAAAATGAGTGGGATGAATTTGCGGAATCTGTGCTCGAATTCACTGACATGATTCAGCAATCCAAACAATCAAACTGATTATCTCATCGATTGTTCAGGAAAGGCGAACTTTTATTTGACTTTCAGGATACTAAATTCTATATTTGCAACCTTAAATAAATTTCAAATACGAATTAACATGCGTTTAAAAGGATTTTTTTGGTTTCTGACAATTTTATTGACTGCTGTGTGTGTTTACCAGCTTTCCTTTACTAGTGTAGCAAGTGGCGTGGAACGCAAAGCGGAAAAAGAAGCCGTGCTCAAAGTTGAGCAATTAAAAAGAGAAGCTAAAGTAACAGGTGATTCTGTACTACTTCCGAACAATACAAAAGTAGATATCTTCTCTCCAGAAGGTGCTGAGTTAGCAAAATCTGCATACATCAATGAGATTCTTCGTTCAAAAGCAGAGAAGCCAGTGTATCCAGTTTTGGGAGCAACGTTCTCTGAAGTGAAAAAATTGTCTTTGGCATTTGGTTTGGATCTAGTCGGAGGGATGAGTGTAACCATGGAGATTTCTTATCCGGATCTAGTTCGTTCTCATGTAAAAAATCAAAAAGACTTAAAATTCAGAAAGCCATTTGATGCTGCTATGGCATCATACAGCCGAAATGGTGGAGATTTCTTGGATATTTTCATTGCGTCGTATCAAAAAATCAATAAAGGACTTCCATTAAACTACATCATCAAAGCAGATGGACTTGGAATTAAGTCTTCTGATAGCGATATCGAATCTTATTTCCGTAAGTTGATTGCTTCATCGATGGACGGTGTTGAGCAAATCATTAGCCGTCGTATCAACCAATTTGGTGTAGCGCAACCGAACATTCAACGTGACTTGTCTACCAATAGATTGTACATCGAGCTTCCAGGAGTTCAAGATGAGAATACGGTAGCTAAGAAAATTCAATCAACGGCAAATTTGGAGTTCTTTGAAACATACATGCCGGACCAACTTCAAATCCAGTGGCAGGATGCAAGTCGTTTGTCAACGCAAAAGGAAGTTGAAGAAGTTGCTGAAGTTGTGAATGATACAATCGCAAAAGACACGACAATCTCAGAGAACAAACCAGATGCTGGACTTTCATTGAAAAACATGAATAATAAAACGAAATCATTGGCAGAGTTGGTAAAACCTGTAGGTGGATTCGCAATGGGATACACAGAATTAGCTGATAAAGCGAAGGTTGATCAGATTTTACGTCGCCGTGATGTACAACGTGCATTCCCTGAAGATGTTCAATTCATGTGGTCTGCTGAGCCAGAGAATGTGGATGATAAATCGAAAAAAACAGCTTATTTCTTGTACGCTTGTCGTATTCCTGAAGGTGGAAAAGCGCGTGTAAACGGATCGCACATTTCAAAAGCTTCAACTGGTTACGATTCACAAGATGGAAAAATCACGGTTGATTTGGAAATGACAACTGAAGGTGCAGACGAGTGGGGTAGAATGACAACAGAAAACAAAGACCGCATCATTGCGATTTCCATGGATAGCGTTGTTTACAGTGCACCACGTGTCATTAATCCAATTACCACAGGTAGAACACAGATCTCAGGAAGCTTTACGTTTCAAGAGGCAGAAGACTTAGCGGGATTATTGAATGGTGGAGCTTTACCTGCACCATGTGTCATCAAAGAATTACAAAAAGTTGGTCCAACTATCGGTGCTGAAAACTCTCAAGCTGGTTTGATCTCCTTCGCGGTAGCGTTCTTAGCTGTATTGATTTACATGTTCTTCTACTACGGAAAAGCAGGATTGGCAGCAAATATTGCCTTAACTGTGAATGTTGTATTGATTTTTGGATGTTTGGCTTCATTTGGAGCGGTATTAACATTGGCAGGTATCGCAGGTATCGTTCTAACAATTGGTACTGCCGTCGATGCGAACATCTTGATCTTCGAGCGTGTTCGTGAAGAACAAGCTGCTGGACTTGATTTAACGTCAGCGATTGGTGTAGGATTTAGAAAAGCCTTGCCATCAATTATCGATGCGAACGTAACTCACTTCTTGGTTGCTTTAATTTTGAAAATCTTTGGAACGGGTGAAATCGAATCATTCGCAACAACGTTGATCATCGGTATCTTTACTTCATTGTTCTCCGCAATTATTATCGGTGAGTTGATTATCAATACATGGTTGTCAAAAGGGAAATCAGTTTCATTTAACACGAAGTATTCAAAAGGACTTTTCCAAAACTTTAACTTTAACTGGGTTGGGAATCGTAAATACTTCTACATCTTCTCTATTTCGGTAACGATTATCGGAATGATTGGACTTTTCTCCCGTGGATTAAAACAAAGTGTTGAGTTTACAGGTGGATATACGTTCTCTGTGAAATTCCAAGAAAAAGCGGATATCGAATACATCCGTGCGAACTTGGAGAAAGTACTTATTGAAAACAATGAAATCGCATCTATTGACTTGAAAACGAAATCCAACGACTACAACGTGGATATCGTAACAAACTACCTCTTGAAAAAAGAAGGAGCAATGGACGAAGTAAAAACAAAATTGACACAAGGATTGAATGCGTGTGATGCAAAATTAGGCAGTCACAAAATTACTGGTCAACGCTTTATTTCCGCTTCGGTATCAAGTGAATTATGGTCTTCATCAGCGATTGCCTTGTCATTGGCGATGTTGGCGATCTTCGCATACATCCTGTTGCGTTTCGGTCACTGGCAGTATTCCATCGGTGCAATTGTCGGATTGGCGCATGATGCATTCTTCGTTATTTCGATTTTCTCTTTACTTCATGGTTACTTACCATTCAGTTTAGATGTGAATCAGGCCTTCATAGCCGCGATCTTAACGGTTATCGGTTACTCGATGAATGATACCGTGATTGTGTTTGACCGAATTCGTGAGAACTTACGTAAGAGCTCAGATTCAGAAAGTCAACACGACATCATCAATCGTTCATTGAACAAAACATTGAGTCGTACTTTTAACACATCCATGATCTTGTTTGTGGTTGTATTGATCATGTTCATCTTCGGTGGACCAGCAATCAAAGGATTCTTGTTTGCGATGCTTGTAGGAGTTGTCATTGGTACATACTCTTCACTTTGTGTTGCAACACCAATCTTAATTGACTTCTCTAAGAAATTGAAAGCGTAAGCTTTGATTCAATAGTTGAAAAGCCGTCCAAATTGGACGGTTTTTTTATGCATTTAAAAAGGATAGTGGAAAAGAATGATTCATTGGTATGGATGAATCAAGCAACATAAAAAGTTTCCAGTTAGAAGAAGTTTTCTGGCAAGAGAAATTCATGAATGTTTTCCGGAGTGATTACTGTAAAGCTTGCCTCGGGATAAGCATTTTGAAAGGTCTTTGTCAATTTTACCGTTTTTTTAGTGTTCCATTTAAACTCGTATGCATGAATTTGACCTCCAAATTCTTCGATTAAATCAAGTTCTTGTTGATTCACGGTACGCCAGAAAAACGAATTCTTATTCAGTTGTTGATATGCATTGTATTTCTGTCTTTCAGAAACCAAGAAATTCTCCCAAAGGAATCCAATGTCATTACGCAAAGAAACCGGATTGAAATTATTGATGACGGCATTTCGAATGCCATTATCGTAAAAATAGATCTTTCGACTGCTTTTAAGCTCGTTTCGCAGGTTTCGACTGAAGGAAGGTAGCCGGAACACAACGAAGGCCTGTTCGAGTAAATGAATGTACTTTTCAACTGTCTTCGCATCCATGCCGCAAATGCTTCCTAATTCGTTATAGGAAACCTGTGATCCTATTTGAAAGGCAAGAGCCTGAAGTAAGCGAACGAGTTTGTCGGATTTGTGAATGCGTTCCCAAAGTAACACATCTTTATACAAATAACTGTGACTGATTAACTTTAAGCGCTCTTCTTCTTCCCCAGGATTTGTAACCACCTCTGGGTAGTATCCATAGACCAATCGGTGCGCGATTAAGCGGTTTTCCTCTAATAACCCATGATGTTGAACCAATTCTTGAAAAGATAAAGGGAATAAATTATATTCCCATTTCCGACCAGTTAATGGTTCATTGATGCGATTGGCCAAATCAAAGGATGAACTGCCCGTGGCAATGACTTGTATGTCGGTTAAGTTATCCGTAATTAATTTGAGTTTAAGCCCAATGTTTTCTATTCGTTGCGCTTCATCGATAACGAGTATTTTCTTTTTACCTAAAAGCATTTTTATACTCGTGGAACTAACATCTGAAAAGAGTTGTTGAATATCCAATTCATCGGCATTCATCCAAAGTATGTCACTTGGGTCAAATGCTATGTTTTTTAACAAGGTAGTTTTACCAACTTGCCGGGGTCCAAGTAAGATAATTGCCTTTTGTTTAAACAACTTTTCCCTTAAACGCGTTGCTAGTATTCTAGAAATCATACTCAAAATTAGCTATTTAAGCATATAAATCCAAATATATTCATATAAAACAGAAATATAATCCGTAAAAAAATATATAATAACGGAAAAAAATCCATAAATATATATATAAAACAGGAAAGTAATCCTGAAAACTTATTTATATTGAATGTAGGATGATTAAAGTTTAGTGTAAAAAACGGAGCGATTCACGTTTTGTACTGGTCAGATTTTGCGGATAACCATAGCTCGAATCCCGAAGTTTTTCGCAATAAAAAAGCCAAGCATTTGCTTGGCTTTCATTTTCGAATGAATGTTTATTCTTTCACGAATTGTTTCACAACTGCCTTATTGTCTTGATATAATCCAAGGTAATAAGTTCCAGCGGCTAACTTTTTACTCATTTCAATGGTTTCTTTAATTTTTCCATTTTGAGCAGTTAATTCAAATGAACTCACGAGTTGACCGGAAACATTGAACAATTTACCTGCGACTTTAGAATCGGATATGCCATCAACCTCAAGTTCAAAGACTCCTTTGTTCGGATTCGGATAGATGTTTACAAGCGTGAACCCTAATTCCTCTATTCCGTTGGAGTTGATGTTGACCTCCATGCTCGTAACACAACCGTTTGCATCTTTAATGTAAACGGTGTATACACCAATCGCTAATCCGGAAAACAATGAACCAGAATAGTAATTTGTTCCATTCAAACTGTAGGAGTATGGAAGGTTTCCACCCGAACCAGTCACGGTGATTGTTCCGTTTGTTCCATTGGAAACCGTTGGCACACATGTTAAGCTTAATGGAGCTGGCTCGGTGATTGTCGTATTGAACGTTTGTTGACATCCATTGGCATCCTTCACTGTAACTGTATACGTTCCTGCTGAAAGTCCATTAAATGTATTGCTGGAAACGAATGTCGTTCCGTTTATGCTATAGGTCAATGGAGCCGATCCACCTGAAGCACTGACGAAAATTTGACCATTGTTCAATCCTGCACAAGAAATCATCGTTGGTACAGCGTTTATGCCAATCGCAGCAGGTTGTGTAATCGTTAAGGTATTTGATCCAATACATCCGTTGGCATCCTGAGCGTAAATTGTATAGGTTCCAGCTCCTAGATTACTGAATGTATTAGATGCTTGGTAAGTCGTTCCATTGATTGAATAACTATAGTTTGCTTGTCCACCTGTTGCACTTGCGGTAATAACCGCATTGGTGTTGCCACTACAAATAATGCTTGCCGTTTGATTTACTGTTGTCAAAATAATGGCAGCTGGTGGAATGGTGAAGGAACCAAATCCTGAACATCCGCCGTTCTCTGTAATTGTATACGTGTATGAACCCGGTGCTAAGTTTGCAAATACAGGAGAAGATTGTGCGGGACCATTATTCAATGAATAAGAATAAGGTGCTGTTCCTCCTGTTGCTGTTAAGGTGATTTGTCCGTTGTTCGATGTACATGTCGGCAAGAAATTAATCGCCATACTTGCAGTGATCGATGATCCTCCCGTAACATTGATGCTAATCGATTTTGCATCGTTACATGTGTTATCGTCAGGTGAAATACCATTCACAGTCGTTGTGGATAAATTGATGGTATTTGCGCCACTTACTAATCCGTTTACCGTCACAAAAATGGTATCGGTAGTCCCGACGCCATTTAATTGAGTTGACGTATAGTTCACAGTAGAAATTGCCCCACTTCCAACTTGCCAGCTAAGCACACCGGAAGTGATGTTTGTACTTCCTGTTTGTTCCACGATCACGCCAATTTGTGTGGAAGATCCACAACCTGTACCAGTACCTGGTACGAATGCATTTGCAATAGAGGCATCCAAAACATCTGGATTCATTCGGATTGCGCTGACATTTGTTTTCGTTTGTGAATTGTGGTAAACACCAGTAAAGTAAAACGTTTTTTGGTCAAAGTCGTCGATGGACATGTGGTGATAGTCACCCCAACGTGTATCCCCAGTTTTTGAAGAAGTACCAGCAATAATGGTTGTTTCTGGCATCGTCATTTGTCCGAGTGGATCACATGGTTTTCTTCCCGTCATTTTGATCGATGGGAAATCTCCTGCAGTGTTGCTCGATGTGGAATAAGCCATGATGATGTTACCAAATTTATCGATGTTAATCGCGGGCATCCATCTACTTGTTCCTGTACCCGGAGCATACGTTCCTTCTTGGTAGTTCACCCATGTTGGCGTGGTCACGTTCGATGCGCGACGTAATTCCACCCAGCGAACTCCGGCACGATCTGCACCATCTACATCTGTCGCTAATGCGGCCAATATGGTTTGATGATCGTCGAAAACGCGCATTGGTGCCTTGTACATCACCGTTTCTCTCAGTGGATCCAGGGTGTTTGTGGTTCCTGGTTGTTTGATACATGCAAAACTAGTCAATCCACATAATTTGGAATCAATTTCACCAATCACGACGTCTTGAATTTTTGCCACAGTAGCCGTATTCGCGGTCCAGTTAATGGTCATTTCCCAAAGCTCAATCCAGTCGTTCGTTCCACTATCGGGTGATCCATTTGAATGAGATTCATCATCGCGGTGACGAATAAACAATGGTTTCATTCCAGCTGGAGCTGCGTTATCTCCCTCTAAGTCAACAGGTGTAATGGATTGAAAACCAAATCCGTTTAAGGTATATCCAATCGTTGTTTTAATAAATGGCGATGTAGCTCCTGTTAACATGGTGCTTAATTTCATCGCATAAACTGTGGGAGGACCACCTTGATTGGTACTCGCTACGAATGCATCAGATGATTCGCAAAAGCCGTATTTTGGATAATCAGGAAATGAAGTACACGTAAAAGAATAGGTATAATATGCTCCTTGTGGATTACTTGTTTGAGAAACGTGAATCAACAATTTATTTCCCGAACTGGAAAATTCAGTCAAAAACCAACGTCTTGCTGGTTTGTAGTATAAAACGATTGGGTCACCAAGTCCTGCTGATCCACCTAAGGATTGCATGGTTAAGGAGCTAACAATCGTCGCACCTGTATTTTTATTAAAAATGCGGTAAACAGCACCTCCACCTGAATTTGTTGATTCGATGACTACGTTACTATCAGCGTCCACCGTTGGATCTGGTGGAGACATGTTTGTTCCAAGACCTTGAAACGCCCACATCACACTGGCAGAAGCGATTTTTTCTGTTGTGGCATGTTGTTGCCAAACCCAGTCTGGATTGTGTGTATTGCTTTGATCAACTTCGATTAATTCCCTTCCTTTAAAGTTCGGTTTAATTATTTGCTGATGAGGAGTGACTTGACTTGCTGTTGCTGGGACTAAATGTGAAATAGTCGGAGTAAAATTCCCCAAGAATTCAGATTCCTGTGCATAGCTCAGGAAATTTAACAGGGTAAACAATCCAAGTTGGAGTAGTCTTTTTTGCATAGTTTATAGTTTTGAGCATTAAATTTAAGACATTCTTTTCAATTAGCTATCTTCGCAATACAAAATACTTCATCCATGAAAATTCTCTTGTCACCAGCAAAAAACTTAAACGAACAAGTGCGCGAAAATCATGGTTCTTCCATTCCGCTTTTTGAAAAAGAGGCCTATCAACTGATAAAAGACCTTAAAAAGATTAAAAAGGTTGGCCTGCAAGAATTAATGGGGATTTCATTGGATTTAGCTGAGCAAAATTTACTGCGTTATAAAAATTGGAAAAAGGCATCGCTTCAAGCAGATCAATCAATTTCGGCCGTTTATGTATTTAATGGAGAGGTGTATCGAGCCTTGGATGTGGAAACCATGCCCGATAAGCTTTTACCAAAGTTAAATGAGGATGTACGTATTTTGTCTGGACTCTATGGCATCTTGAAACCATTGGACTTGATTTACCCATACCGCTTGGAAATGGGAACAAGGTTTTCCTGTAAAGAAGATCAAAAAAATCTCTATGAATTTTGGGGAGACAAAGTGACAAAAGCCTTGAAGAAGGAGCTGCAAATGGATGAAGTCATTGTCAACTTGGCTTCCACGGAATATGCGAAAGTCATCAAAGTAAATCTCCTGAAAAACAAAATCATTACACCCATTTTCAAAGAATTTAAAAACGGTCAATATTCCGTTGTGATGATGTATGCAAAGCACGCACGTGGAGCAATGACCCGCTATCTAGTTGAACAGAATATCACTGATATCGAACAACTCAAACTGTACGATGTGGATGGTTATCAATACAATGATTTGATGTCTTCGGAAAACGAATGGGTTTTTACGCGCTGAAACTGAAGTCGGGATTTCTATCCAAAATATCCCACGTGTGATCTGCAAGTAATTTAACCGTTGCGATAAACGTTAATTCTTGACCTGATTTTCCCCACTGCGTCGGACCAACCAGAGATAAGGAGAATTTTCCATTGCTTCGCTGATACAAGTGATACGTGTGATTTATGAATGGTTCGAAACGCATCTCTGCTTGGTAAATGAAATGTGAAATTTCTTTACGTTCATTGAGTTTTTTTGCCTGTGATGCCAAAAGTTGCATTTGCTCATACAATTGAGAAAGTTGCATGTCGGTTTGATGCTCCATAGCACTGACCGCACGACCTTTGATTTTTCCTTGGTCCTCCGGTTTGATAATGGCTGATCCAGCGTGATGCGCATATTCTAACGAATGCGGATTCTCCGTGATCTTATCTGGATCAATGGGATTGATAAATGCTTTTTTTCCTTCAGTTTGACTCACGAAAATATTTTTGACAGTTGCTTACCAACAGATGCGCCAATGGCAACACCCATTCCTCCCATACGAACACCAAAAGCTATGTTTTTGTTCGTTTTTTGGATGATTGGTTTTTTTTCACTTCCAACTGCCATGATTCCAGACCAAGAATAATCAATTTCAACAGGTGTATTTGGAAGGATTAATTCGTTTAAATACTGCGTTAATTTTTCTTGAATCACTAAGGTAGTCTCAAATTCAGTACTCGTTTCTCCTGCAAAATCTAAATTCCTTCCACCGCCAAACAAGATTCGATTTCCTACATGGCGAAAGTAATAGTATCCAGATTCCATGTGAAAGGTTCCCTTTACAGAAAGATTCGCAATGGGTTTGGTTAACAAAACTTGTGCACGAGCTGCTTGAATATCATCGAGGTAGTCCTTCGCAAATGCATTGGTACACACCAAGAGCTTTGCACTTTGAAGCTGTCCCATGGAGGTGTGAATTTCGACACAGGAGTCAAAGGATTCAAACGATAGAACTTCTACTCCAAACAGAAAATGGATTCCTTCGTTCGTGCAAGAACGATGCAATTCCTCGATCAACCTTCCGGTGTGAATGGCGCCTTCCAAGCGATTGTTGTAGGTTGTTTTTACACCACTAAATCCTGCATCTATCCATTTTGTTTTGTCCTCGGCATAAACCGTTTTTTCGCCTGAAATCTCGAATAGTTTTTCGTTTAAATAGGCAATGAAATCGGGAGTCAAGGATTCTTCCTCCTCACGAATGATGTCCCAGGAACCGCATGCTTCATATTGAACGTGCGCTTGGTTAACGAGTGAAAACAATTCACGTAGTCCTTCCATCCGCATGGAAACGGTGTTCCAAACCGTGCGTTCATCCATTTTGCTTAAATCGTCTCTCAGTTCGGTCGGACTGCCAAAGCAGGTGAATCCAGCGTTTTTTGTGCTCGCTCCAGTTGGCAAATATCCGCGCTCGAGAATGATGATTTTCGCGCTTGGATTTGCTCTTCTGAGGTGTAATGCAGTGCTCATTCCCACGATTCCAGCACCAATGATGGTAAAATCAATTCCATCGGTGTAAATGGAACGTTCCCAGAAACTTAACTTGGAAAAAGGAAGCATTTTTTTAAGTCGTTAATTTTTAGCAAATTTGTCTTTGAAACAAAAGTAGGATTTTACGTTGATTCTATGCGTTGTTTTCTAAGTTACAGCTATGAGTAGACTCTTTATTTTTCTTCTGTTTTTAGGTTTTCAATCAATGGTGATTGGACAAACTCCCGTTCTAGTTGCACTAGAGGGGAATGTACAGGATTTCGTTACCGGACAAAAATTATTCGGAGCAACGGTGAACGTGATTCAAAATGGTGTGTCTGTTTCTCGTGTTGTCTCTGACAACAAAGGATATTATTACGTATCCGCAAAAGTGAATCCGGCTCAACTTGTTGCGGTGGTGGTCGCAAATCCTGGTTACATGACCAAGAAACTTTCTTTTGACTTGAAAACAATTGTTCCCAAAGCTAATGCGACCAACGGAGTGAAATTGATTGATCAACTTCCATTGCAATTGTATGTTATTCGTCCTAACGTTGACTTAAATTTCACCAAAGAAACCTACGCGGAAAAATTTGTTTGGGATCAAGCAATTTACAAAGCAATACCGGATGCGCAAGTGAAGGCGGACATGGATAAAAAAGTGAAGGATTTGTACAAAATCGCGAAGGACAAAGACCGAACGGTTTATTGTGTGGCTGCAGCGGATTTAGCAGTAAGCAGAAAAGAATACGAAAAAGCGGTGATATATTATGATTCCGCTTTAATCGTTGCACCGGCTGATCCAGGAATTGCTCAAAAGAAAAAATCGGTTGAGACGATTATCGAAATCAATCAGAACGAAGCGAAACGAAAAAAGGAATTTGACAAATTGAAAGGCGAGGGAGATGAAGCGTTTACAGCAAAAAATTGGACGCTTGCAGAACAAAAATACAAGTTGGCCGACCAACAAATCCCAAAGGATGCTTACATCATGGCGCGTCTGGCGAAAATCACAGAGAATGTCAATGCGGATAAACAGAACGCTGCGAACAAAGTGCAATACGACAAGGCGATGGCTGCAGCAAATACTCTTTTTCTTGCTAAAAAATACGATGAAGCCATTGCAAAATACAATGAAGCACAGAAATTAAATCCCAATCAAAAGGACATCGTATTAAGAGAGATTTCAAAGATTCAAGCAATCAAAGAAGACAATGCCAACGAATTAGAGATCAAAAAACAATTAAAGTCAGCGAATGATTTGTATTTGCAAAAGAAATATGACCAGTCGATTGACATGTACAAAAAAGCGGAAGCGAACATTGCGAAATTCAAAAAGCAAACACTTATCGATCAGTACTCCAAAGAATTGCAAAACGGCATGAAGAAAGTGACGGATTGGAAAAATTCACAGGATCAAATTTACAAAGACCAATTAGCGAAAGCGAATGAGAACTTCATGAAAGGACCTCAGTTTTATTCGGTAGCGAAGAATATATTGAATTCTGACCCGATGAAAAGTCGTCAAAACGAACCATCTGTTATCGAACTAAAGGATAAAATCAGTAAAATGGAGGCGTATTATGCACAACGAAAGTCCGCTTATGCTACTGTGAAGGCAAAAAATAATGCACAAGCATTGAAGGAATTGAAAGCCGTACAGGTTCTTGCCTCAACGAATGCTCGTTCACTTCCAGCAACGGAATTAACGCAATTGCAAAAAAGCATTGATTCATTAACAACCATGACCACTCCAGCTGCTGTCAAAACTACGCCGAGTGTGAGGGAGGATGTTATTGTTGGGACACAGTTGAAAGCACCAGGAGAGCGCACAAACGGAACGCCAGAACAAGCATTTAACGATTTGAATAAAACGTCTCAACAGAAGGCAGAACGTCCACAGGAGCAACTTCAAGAAATTAAAAATGTCTTTGATTACCAAAATCATTTCAATGAGACGATGAGTGCTGTTCAACAGGAATCTACGGATCAGAACATGGAGTCCTTTAAATCGGAGCAGACGATGATTGATCGTAAAAATCAAGTTGCCGCTGATCAAAGACAAGGGGATTTACAGAATGAACTTCAAAAAAATGAAGTGGCTGTGACGACACGTAACAAAACACAAGAGGTAAAACAAAATCAGAATGCAGAAAACATCAGCACTTGGAAGGATGCAAAAGATGTTTCTAATGCAAATCAGCAAAAGGCTTCCGATAAATTACAGGAGTCCGAATTGTCGCGTTCGAATCATTTGTCGAATGAGGAGTCTGTTCGCGCTGAAAAACTGAAAAATCAAGAACAAAAAGATTTGTCCGCTCAAGAGACAATGAAAACTAACTACGAGGTTTCTGTTTCCAAAAGAGATAATGACAATGCAACAAATCAGGATCAACAATACGAGCAAATCGAAAAAATGGCGGAGTCAAAAGTGGAATTGACGAATGCACCGAATAACTTGAAGGACGAAGACGGTGTCTTGTTTCCGAAAAATGCCATGACGGAACGCACGTATACGGTGAAGAATTCACAGGGATTTGTTACGACAGTCATTGTTCGACGCGTGGTGGTAGATAAAAACGGATACGGAGTAGTCTTTGAACAAACAACGAAAGAAGATGGAGTGAATAATTTCACTCGAAATGGTCAAATCATCACCGATTACATTTGGTTCAACGAATCAACTGGTGCGAACGTCATCGAGAAGTAAATTCATAGTCCGTTGTCAGTAACTATTCCATAAGCCTTCTCATTCCGTTTCCCTTTCTTGTACTTTCGTTAAAATTCATTTCATGAGAGTACATTTTATTGCCATTGGTGGAAGTGCTATGCATAATTTAGCCATTGCCCTGAATCGAAAAGGAATTCAAGTAAGCGGTTCGGATGATGAGATTTTTGAGCCATCTCGAACACGTTTAGAGAAAGAAGGTATTTTACCAGCAAATATTGGTTGGGATGTTTCCAAAATTCATGCTGAATTAGACGCGGTGATTCTCGGAATGCATGCGCGCGAGGACAATCCCGAATTGTTAAAAGCAAAGGAACTGCAAATCCCTATTTTCTCTTATCCTGAATACTTGTACGAGCAAAGCAAGGATAAAATGCGCATTGTCATAGGCGGAAGTCATGGCAAAACAACGATTACCTCCATGCTGTTGCATGCCATCAATAAACTCGGATTGAATGTCGATTACATGGTCGGTGCACAATTGGAAGGATACGATTGCATGGTGAAATTGACAACCGACGCCAAATTCATGATCCTAGAAGGTGACGAGTATTTGAGTTCACCAATTGACCGTCGTCCGAAATTCCATTTATATCGTCCAAATGTGGCTTTAATTAGCGGTATTGCTTGGGACCATATCAATGTTTTTCCAACTTTTGAGAATTACACGAGTCAATTCGAAATCTTCTGTGATTTAATCGAGCCGAACGGAACCTTGATCTACAACTCGGAGGATCCAGAAGTTCGCAAACTTGGCGAACAGGCGCGAGAAGGAATCGCTTCCATCGCTTATCAAACGCCCACATTTGAACCGACGGAAACAGGCACGCTTTTACACTTCGAAGGACAATCTTATCCCTTATTGGTTTTTGGTCCACACAACCTTCAGAATTTAATGGGCGCGATGAATTTAGCGAAGTCTATTGGAATTCAATATACCGACTTCCTAAAATCGATGTCTGATTTTACTGGCGCTGGAAAACGTTTGCAAAAAGTGATCGAGCGTCCGGATTTTGTGATGTTTAAGGATTTTGCCCATTCTCCATCCAAATTAAAAGCAACAACCGCTGCGGTGAAACACCAGTATCCGAATCGAAAAGTAGTGGCTTGCATGGAATTGCATACTTTTTCCTCGTTAAAAAAGGAATTCCTACCACATTATGAAGGAGCGATGATTGCTGCGGATGAAGCCTTGGTGTATTTCAATCCAGAGGTTGTTCACCACAAAAAATTAGAAGCAATTTCCATTAAGCAAGTCTCCGATGGATTCGGTGGCGGTGTGGAAGTGAAAAACGAAACAGCGGATGTGTTATCGTTTATCCGTTCACACAGTTGGAACAATGCTGTCCTTTTAATGATGTCCTCTGGGAACTTTGACGGAATCGATTACGATCAATTAGGAGAAGAATTATGCGCAACATTGTAAGTATTCTTGTCTTATTGCTGGTCATCGCAAGTTGCGGATTGCCGAAATTCCAGGTCGAAAAAGCCGTTTCATTAGACTTAAAAAAGGAAGAAAGTACATTTTATTCCTTTTCCGCAGTGATTTACGACTTGAAAAACAAAGAATATTTTTACTACAATGATTCCTTGGCTCATGTTCCTTTTTCTCCTGCTTCGACATTCAAAATTCCGAATACACTTATTGGATTAGAGAGTAACATTCTAAAAGATTCAACGACGAAATTGAATTTAGGGGCCTTGGATGATCCTACATTGAAATTCGCTTTTCAGCATTCCATTGTACCGTATTACCAAGAATTGGCAAGACAAATAGGGGATATGACGATGGAGGACTATTTGAAACGTTTTCATTACGGCAATGCCTTAATAACACCTGAATTGACAACATTTTGGTTGAAAGGTGACTTAAGGATTAGTGCCTTGGAGCAAATCGAATTTTTAAATAAAATCGAAAAGCGTCAATTAGGACTTCGTCCAGAAACCTATGAAACGTTGATGGGGATTTTTGAGGAACGTCGCGAAGGAAACGTGAAACTGTATGGTAAAACAGGGTGGGGTGTTCAAGATGGACAAGACATTGGATGGTTTGTCGGATTTGCTGAACACTACTCCGATCGCTATCTATTTGCAACGGTGATGACATCACCCGAAGAGGCGTACGGGAAATTTGACTTTGGGACGAAACGTATTTCGCTGACTCAAGCCGCCTTTCAACAGCTCATCTATCGCTAATTTCTAAAGACGATTCTTCTAAAGACGAGTGAAATCAATAAGGAATTCATCGTTGTGTAGAAAAGCAAAGCAAGTAGAGAGATCATCATGGTAAATTGGGGGTCCAATTTGTTTTTCCAGTCATTTATGGCTAATTGCTTGATTTCAACATCACTTTTATTTTCCAATTCCGGCTGGTTTTGACGAATCGCATCCAATTCCTTTTTCGTGTCTATGCGAACATAAACCTCATTCATTTTCTTTTCCATGAATTCAGGAAATATTTGTCCGTAGTAGAAAAACAAGAACACGCTCACCACAGCTGTGTATGGAACACCTGCGAGCATGCCATTTTTGATGTCAACTAGTAAATTACTTTCTGTTTGTATTCGTTTGTTTTTATAGATGCTCCAAGTAATCACAAACGTAAGTAGGAACATATTTAGTAGACCGAAGTATTTGATGTCGTACAAAGAGATGCTCAATGCGAGCGCACCCATTTTCACACAAATCCAAACAAGACTGGCAATAAGGCCGTATTTTACTGATTTGTTCATTAGTTATTCATTGAAATCAAAAACTCTTCGTTGGACATGGTATTTTCCATGTGGGATTTCAAGAACTCCATTGCTTCCACCGGATTCATATCTGCAATGAACTTGCGGATTAACCAAACGCGTTGCAATACATCTTTTTTTACTAATAAATCTTCACGACGTGTCCCGGATGCAGTGATGTCGATCGCTGGATAAATACGGCGATTCGAAATCTTGCGATCCAATTGTAATTCCATGTTACCTGTTCCCTTGAACTCTTCAAAAATCACTTCGTCCATTTTGGATCCAGTTTCTGTTAACGCTGTTGCGATGATAGATAAGGAACCACCATTTTCGATCTTACGGGCTGATCCAAAGAAACGTTTTGGTTTGTGTAATGCGTTTGCATCTACACCACCAGAAAGAACTTTTCCAGATGCTGGAGAAACGGTGTTGTATGCGCGAGCCAAACGTGTGATGGAATCCAAAAGGATACAAACGTCGTGTCCACATTCAACCAAACGTTTTGCTTTTTCAAGCACCATGTTTGCCACTTTTACGTGTCGTTCTGCTGGTTCATCGAACGTAGAAGCAATCACTTCTGCTTTTACGCTTCTCGCCATATCGGTTACCTCTTCTGGACGTTCGTCAATCAAAAGAACGATGAGGTATGTTTCTGGGTGATTCGCTGCAATTGCGTTCGCTACATCCTTCAATAACATCGTTTTACCCGTTTTAGGCTGCGCAACGATCATTCCACGTTGTCCTTTACCAATTGGAGCAAATAAATCCATGACACGCGTTGAAAGTGTTTCTTGTGCGTGTCCAGTTAATTTGAATTTCTCTGATGGAAATAATGGCGTTAAGTACTGGAATGGTACTCTGTCGCGAATGTATGATGGATGACGTCCGTTGATTGATTCAACTTTCACCAATGGAAAGAACTTCTCTCCTTCTTTTGGTGGACGGATGCTTCCTTTAACAGTGTCACCTGTTTTTAGACCAAACAATTTAATTTGATTCTGTGAAACATAGATATCATCTGGTGACGGTAAGTAATTGTAATCCGAAGAACGCAAGAAACCAAATCCTTCTTGAATCACTTCCAAAACACCCTCCGCAGAAACGATCCCAACTAAATCGTAGTTCGATTCATCTGGTTTTTCAGTGGACTCAACAGGTGTGTTGCGTTGATGCTGTTGACGCTGGTGCTGTTGATTTGGATTTGGATTTTGATTTTGATTGGGATTCTGATTCTGAATCGCGTTCTGATTTTGAATCTGATTCGGGTTTTGCTGACGGTTATTGTCACGTCTATTTTGTTGTTGATTAGACGCACCTTCGTTCGGCGTATTTGTTCTTTCGAAACGTTCATGACGATGAACAGGCTTTTTAGCTTCCATTTTCGGAGCCTCTGTTTTTATCTCTGGCGTAGATTCTTCATTCGTGTTTTCAACGCTTTCTTCCTTAGATACAGGCGCTTCAATAATTTGACGAATTCTTGGTTTGCGTTCATTTTTCACAATACCCTCTGAATCTTCACGTTTCACCAATTTGACAGGACGAGCAGCTTTCTCCACCTTTACCTCAACTGGTTCAATGATTTTTGTTGCCTCGGTTGGAGTTGATTCATTTCCAGCGATACTGTTAATGAGTTCCAATTTTTTCAATGATTCACTGTTTTCTATTCCCAGGGTTTGTGCAATAGTACGAAGTTCTGAGATTTTTTTTGTCTCTAATGTTTTACGATCCATTAATGATTGTCTATGTAAATAACGTGTGATTTGGAGATGCTTGAACCGACGGTTCGAAAGAATTTACCGCAAGTTTACTAAAAAATGTTTAGTCACGCATCATTTTATGTAAAAACTATGTTTTTCTTTTTTTCTTTTTCGCGGCAGGAAAGAGTATGTTGTTCAAGATCAGTCGATAACCTGGTGAGTTTGGATGTAAACTCAGATCTGTAAATGGATCGCCCACGTAATGTTGGTAGTCCTCCGGATCGTGTCCACCGTAAAATGTCCAGGTTCCTTGTCCCATTTCACCATGAATATAGCGCGCAGTATTTGCGGCCTTGTTTTCGCCAAGAATCAGTACATTTGATTTGATGAGTTCTTTTCTAAAATCGGTTGTCTGACCCATGAATCCATTCACCACATCCACATGACACTGCGTCAACATCGTAGGAACAACATCCCATTTCGCAGAAAAATCAAACAGGGTAAACTGATCCATTTTTTGGGTGATTTGTCCTTTGATTCGCATGTCACTAGCATCAATATCGCTGTATTCATAAACCATTGGGTCTTGAATCAGATGAAAGTCTTGAAAGGCAAATGTTTTTGTAAAATCTAGTTTATCTTGCGCCCTGGGGTCGGCCGGATCGCCATCGAATACGGATGCACATATGTCCACACCTTGAGCAGCCAACCCAATATCGAAACTATCTGTCCCGCTACACATGGTAAACAGGAATCCACCGCCAATCACAAAATTCTTTAAGTTCTGAGCGACCGCTAATTTCAATTCAGAAACTTTGCCGAATCCAAGCATTTTCGCATTTTTCTCTGCCACTGCCACCTGATCTTGATACCAAGTTTGGTAGCGCGCATTTGCATAAAACTTTCCGTATTGACCAGTGAAATCTTCGTGGTGTAAATGCAGCCAATCGTATTTAGGAAGGAGTCCCATCACAATGGCAGAGTCATAAATCTTGTCATACGGAATTTCTGCATATTCCAAAACTAAGGTCACGGCATCATCCCATGGTTGTTTGTTTGGCGGTGTGTAGACTGCGATTTTAGGTGCTTTTTCTAATTGCACAATCTCCATGTTGACTTCTGGATTCGAAATTTGCGTCCGTATTTGATTCACTTGTCCTTCAGCTAACACTTCGTAACGCACATTACGAATAATCAATTCTTCTTCAAGAGTTTTCAAATGTGGCACAAGGAAGGATCCACCTCGGTAGTTTAAGAGCCATTCCACCGTCACATTATGTTCTAGGCAATAGAAAGCAATCCCATAAGCCTTGAGATGATCCGTTTGAGATTCATCCATTGGAATGAGTAACTGCGTACTGCGTCCATAGAAAGAAAACAGGAAACAAAAGGAGAGAAGAAGTAAACGCATGTTAGAAAGGATTGTCGTCAGCACCGCTATTATCAAATATATCTGAATCTTCGCTTTCGTCCATCTTGCTTTTAATGGTATAGGTGTTCATGTCCTGATTGAAAGAATTCATTCCTGCATTTGCATTACCTCCGTTTATATCAAGTTCTGGAACTTCATGTAAATTTTCAAATCGAGCATATTCAGGAACAAAACGCAATTGAACAGAGTCTAATGCTCCATTTCGGTGTTTTGCAATGATGATTTCACCAATTCCATGCAATGAATTTCCGTCGTCGTCTTGGGTAATGTTGTAGTATTCTGGACGGTAAATAAACGATACAATATCCGCATCCTGCTCTATCGCACCGGACTCACGTAAGTCGGAAAGCATAGGTTTTTTATCTCCACCACGTGTTTCTACGGAACGACTCAACTGCGATAAGGCAATAATGGGAACGTTCAATTCTTTGGCAATTTCCTTAATGGATCGAGAAATAGTAGAAATCTCTTGCTCTCTGTTTCCGCCACCTTTTCCGTCCTTAGCGGACATCAGTTGTAAGTAATCAATAATGATTATTTCAATGTTATGTTGCGCTTTTAAACGACGGCACTTCGCTCTAAAATCGAAGATGCTGATTCCCGCTGTATCATCAATAAAAATAGGCGCAGTAGCCAATTTTGTGATGCGCGAATGTAATTGTTGGAATTCGTGTTCCTTTAAATCTCCTTTTCGTAGTTTTTCAGCAGGAAGTCGCGTTTCACTAGCAATCAAACGTTTCACTAATTGAACTGCAGACATTTCCAAGGAGAATATGGCAACTCCCATGTTGTAGTCAACTGCTGAATTCCTAGCCATGGAAAGAACAAATGCTGTTTTCCCCATACCTGGACGTGCAGCTAACACAATCATATCTGAACGCTGCCATCCGGAAGTAATTTTATCTAATCCATGGAATCCAGTAGGTACTCCGGATACTCCGTCTGTATTTTGTGCAGCTTTTTCAATTTCTTGAATGGCTTCGCGCACAACGGATTGCATGGAGCTCACTTGCTTACTCATGTTATTCTCTGCAATTTGGAACAAATCCGATTCTGCAGCATTTAATAAATCAAATACATCGCGTGTTTCATCGTAGGCATCACGAATGATTTCACTACTCACACGGATTAACTCACGTTTGATGTATTTCTCAGAAATAATGCGAGCGTGATGTTGAATATGAGCCGATGAAGCTACGCGATTGGTTAATCCAGCGATGTAAGCTGCGCCTCCTGCTGCCTCTAATTCGCCATTTTTTTGCAATCGAGAGGTAACCGTAACGAGGTCAACTGGATTTGTCGTTGCAAACAATTCATGAATCGCTTTGAAGATAAATTGATGCTTTGGATCGTAAAAACTATTCTGATTCAAGATATCAATGGTATCGTTCACAGCGTTCTTCTCCAACATCATAGCACCAAGAACAACTTGCTCAATATCAATAGCTTGAGGGGGTATTCTCCCAAGTTCGTTGATCAGTTGACCTTGTGTTTTTAAGCGTGTGATTGGTTTTCGAATGTTATCAGGATTGTCCATGTAACAAATATACGGATTCGAAAATCATCCTTCTATTGTCCGATTCAATTTCTTTTGAAAAAGATGTCAAAGGTACTTATCAACAATTGTTAATATCACTTTAGTTCCAACAAAGCTTTCTTGGTTCCAATGTGCATCGTGATGTAATCGATCTCTTTTTTTGGACTCCTCGCGGGAGAATGTGATCTACCGTAAAAAATGATCTGTAGGTGAAGTTTGTTCCATGAGTCTCTTGGAAACAACTTCTTTGCATCTTTTTCTGTTTGGACAACATTCTTTCCAGAGGTCAATCCCCATCGAGTGAGTAAGCGGTGAATGTGCGTGTCCACTGGAAAAGCTGGATGTCCAAATGCTTGAGACATTACGACAGATGCTGTTTTGTGTCCAACTCCGGGTAGTTCCTCTAATTTCTCAATAGAAACGGGAACTTCTCCACCGTGCTCGTCCAAAATCATGTTGGACAAGGTCCAAATCGCGAAGGCCTTTTTCGGGGAGAGTCCACACGGACGAATAATTGCTTGAATTTCTTCGATGCTGAGTTTTATCATATCCGTTGGATTCGATGCTTTCGCAAAAAGTAACGGTGTGATTTTATTCACTCGTTCGTCGGTACATTGTGCAGAAAGCAAAACCGCAATCAGTAGGGTATAGGCATCCGTATGATCTAATGGAACAGGAGTGTCTGGATAAATTTTGTCCAATTCGGTCAATACATAATGTGCTTTTTCTTTTTTTGTCATGTTAAGAGAATCCAAGTGTGAGTAAATGATACCAGCGTTCTTGAGAAATGAGAAAGTACAGCAATATAATGCCGCTTGCGTATCGAGTGAAATAAGATCCCATGATGAAAAAAGCGTCCTTTTTTCGATAGATGAGAAAGGCAATGGGGATAAGGAAAAAAGGAAATAGTAGGAATTGTGCCCAGTAAAAACTGAAGTGTATAGGGATTTCTTGTAAACTTTCCTTGCTGTGAGAAAGGACGGATACGGACTGATGGAAAATAGCTGTTTTTTTGATTTCTATAAAGGGATTGGTGTCGAAAAAGCGATTGGAAAAAGCATTTAGAAAAAAGCTTTCTCCTTGATTTGTTTTCGCCAAACTAACGAGATTTCCATTCATGCTGTGGTAAACATCTGTAGAGTAGGAGGTGATGACCGCCGAAACTCGTTGATTTGGTAAAATGAGGTCCAAGCATAATGTCAATAACACAATCAGACTAGCAAGCGCAATGCAGCGGTGCAACAAATGAATGGGACCTGTTTGTAAGCGTACATAAAGTTTTTCTAGTTCTTCCGCTTCTTTTTTCTTTCGCGCTTGGAATTGTTGACGCGCATGTTCCCGATAGGATGTGTACTCGTCTTGGAAGGTCGATTCAGTTGGGTGATCGATGCCCAATTGCGCCTCTGGTTCTCGCATTAATTCTTCGTAGGCCGTTTGAATTTCGATGAACTTTTTTTCGGCATTTGCATCCTTGTTCACATCGGGATGGAACTTCTTAACTAACTCCCGGTATCGCTTGCGGATTTCTTCCTCACTCGCTCCTGGACTTAATCCGAAAAGTTTATAGGCTGATCCACGCATCTTCTTTGGCTTGTTCTAAAGTGAGTTTTCGCTGAATTTTACCGTTTTCGGTCATGATCATTGTAACGGTCTGAGCGAATTTAGGAATTTCGGCATTGGAAAATGACGAAAGGAGCGCTGATTTTTGAAGGGTAATAGGTTCTTCTGAAAGCAATACAAGCGCTTCTCCCCAAACGGGATGTGGAATGGAACTGAGGATAAAACGTCCAGCAATGAAGGACGATAATCGCTTTTCTAGTTCCTCTGGATGAATTTTTTTTCCACCGGAATTAATCGCGAAATCTGAGCGTCCTTTCCATCGAAAGGTATGTTCATCGATCAGTTCTACGACATCAGTGGTCTGAATTGGCGTTGAATGAATTTCCGGATAATGAATCCTTAAACAATCATTTTCGCTCGTGAAATGAATTCCAGGTAAGGCATGGTAATCGCTTTCTTGTCCGATGATACGCAGCGCCACATGTGAAATTGTTTCGGTCATCCCGTAACTTTGGTATGCGCTTAGTTCATGGGCACGTAGTTGCTCGCACAAGACCTCTGGGATATCAGCGCCACCGATCAAAATGTATTTGACCTTTTTCAACTTGGAAAGAGATGCCGGATTTTGAAAAATATGAGCCAATTGAGCTGGAACTAATGCCACAAAGTCTATCTGCTCTTCTATGTGTTCAAAGGGATCAAGACTTGGATTTGTTATGAGCAGGGAATAATTCCCAACAAGCGCTCTCACAAGCATCATTTTTCCGCCTATCGTATCTGGAGACAAGCATAAAAGCGCTTTTGTTTCGGGTTTAAGCTCGAAAAAAGCAATGGTTTTTTGTGCGGAAGTAATGAATTGCTCCTTGGTGAATGTAATATCTTTGGGTTTACCGGTCGATCCGGATGTACGGATGCTCATTTCTTGTCCATTCTCCCATTGATGGCAAAATGTTTCGACTTTTGCCTGCAGTTCCTCTTTGAGTTGAATCGATTGAAAAAGGGGATGCATGACTAGTATTCGATGTCCAAGTTGAACAAGTTTTTCAAGGTATGTAAATTCGGATTCTTTCGGGCAAGCGCAGAAAACTTATCTTTTCCTGTCAAGAATTTTGTTTCTTTTTCAGGTTCGTTGCTCATCGAAAGTTGAATGTCCACATGGTAATTCTGTAAGCTTTTACGCATGAATTCGATGAATCCCATGAGTTCGGCTTGAATGTAGTCCATTTGAACTTGGTTGTCCACCACAATCCCCAGAACTTCCTCACTGACGAGAACGGGATCTCTTTTAATCAAGGCATTGTAGAAGGTCTCTAATCCATTTTCTTTCACGACATATGCGTATTGTTTCCAAAACATTTTGACGTGTTCAATGCTAAACCCTTCCCTTGGCATATCCTCGAGATTGCCCTGTTGTTGAGATTCTTTGATCTTTTCTATGGATTCCTTTATGGAAATATGCTTTGTTGGAATGACTCCTTGTGGACTCGATAAAATTTTGTTTTCTACTACTTTTTCAGCTGGAATATTGGAAACACTCGCTGTTTTGTTTACTGGAGTGGTAGCGCTTGATTTCCGAAGGGTTTGTTTAGGGAATGGTAGAATATCGATTCTATCCGTCAGTCCTTTTTTTTTTCAGACTCTTGTTTTAACGAACAGAGTTGCATAAGTGCTACTTCGATCAACAAGCGTTGATTTTTCGATGATTTGTAGTCGACATCTGTTTTACTCAGAATACTCAAGCCTTTCATGATGCGTTGCGCTTCAATTTCTTTCGACTGTTCTACAAATCGTTGACGCACCGTTTCTGGAACTTCTAATAAATTGGATGTTCGGACATCTTTACAGACCAATAAATTGCGCAAATGCTCTGCTAAACCAACAACGAAATGATGTCCGTCGAAGCCTTTTTCAAATATGTCATTCAAAATCAACAAGGTTGTCGAGATGTCTTCCTTCTCTGCAGCATCCATTACTTTGAAGTAATACTCATAATCCAAAATGTTTAGATTGTCGAGTACATCTTTATAGGTCAAGGTTGTTCCAGCAAAGGTGACAATTTGATCAAAAATTGACAGCGCATCTCTCAATGCTCCATCTGCTTTCATGGCAATTTGATGTAGCGCCTCTGGATCCGCAGAAACTCCTTCTTTTGTTGCGATTTGAGCCAAGTGATCAGCAATGTCCTTTACACGGATGCGACCGAAATCAAAAATCTGACAACGCGAAAGAATCGTTGGGATGATTTTATGTTTTTCTGTCGTAGCCAAAATGAAAATGGCATGCTTTGGTGGTTCTTCAAGCGTCTTCAAAAATGCGTTGAAGGCACTATTCGACAACATGTGAACCTCATCAATGATGTAAATTTTGTGCGTACCTATTTGTGGAGCAATGCGCACTTGATCGATTAAGCTACGGATGTCATCAACAGAGTTGTTCGATGCCGCATCTAATTCGTAAATGTTCAATGAATTTCCTGTGTGGAAGGACAAACACGAATCACATTGATCACATGCTTCCATTAGTTCTGTAGGCTGAAAACAATTGATTGTCTTAGCGAGAATTCTGGCAGTGGTTGTTTTACCAACTCCTCTCGATCCACAAAATAAAAATGCTTGGGCTAAATGTCCACTTTTGATGGCATTCTTGAGTGTATTCGTAATCGAATGCTGTCCAACAACCGTATCAAAGGTTTGTGGACGATATTTGCGGGCGGAAACGACAAAATCACTCATGGAACAAATATACCGTTTAAATTCTAATTGTCAATGCTTGATGAGGTGATATTGATACCGTTTTTCTGGCGAAATGATCAGTAATTGATAACTTCCCGTTGGGATTGATTCAAATTGGAGCTGAGACGATTCAATT
>Ga0102874_1000069_pt1 | contig 43605 bp, 38 predicted proteins | sample Colrivmet1547A02_FD_78184 | JGI IMG/M metagenome (GOLD analysis project Ga0102874, IMG submission 78184) | Estuarine microbial communities from the Columbia River estuary - metaG 1547A-02 | ecosystem: Environmental > Aquatic > Marine > Intertidal zone > Estuary | place: USA: Columbia River...
ACAATAACTTCAGGAACAGTTGACATTCCCACGCAATCGGCACCGAGAATTTTCACCATTCTATATTCTGATAAAGTTTCAAATGTTGGTCCTTGCAATCCCATATAAACCCCATCATGAACTTCAATATTTAATTTTTGAGCAATTTCCTTAACTTTCATTATCATGTTTTTAGAATAAGGCTCACTCATATTCACGAATCTTGGTCCAAAACGTTCGTCGTTTTTACCACGCAACGGGTGTTCCGGCATCATATTAATATGGTCTTTAATAATAACTATTGAACCCACTTTATAATTTGGATTTACACCACCTGAGGCATTGGATACTACCATTTTTTCAATTCCTAAAAATTTCATTACCCTAACTGGGAAAGTAACTTCTTTCATCGAATATCCTTCGTAGAAATGGAATCGGCCTTGCATTGCCATTACTTTTTTGTTACCAATAGTACCAAAAACCAACGCGCTTTTATGGCCTTGAACAGTTGAGACGGGAAAATTTGGAATTTCAGAATAAGGTAATGTAAACTCAATTTGAATATCATCCGTAATACTTCCTAAACCTGATCCTAAAATTATACCATATTCAGGATCGAAATGGTTTGTTTTGGATTTAATATAATCAACCGATTCTTGTACTAGATTCCACATAATTAATTATTTTTTTATCGAAATTATCTCCTTCAAAAAGAAATTTAGTTTTTATTGGAAGAAAATAAAGTTGCTCTTTTGGCAAACTACCTTTCAATCTCATATAATCTTTTTCAGTTGTAATAATGATATTATTTTGAGCTTTATTTTTTATTTCTAGAAGGTCTTTTTCTGAAAATTGGTGGTGGTCAGAAAAGGTCAAACACGCTTTTTTATCGCTTTGTAAATGTGCAAAAAAAGATTGAGGTTTGGCTATTCCTGCCAAAAGTAATTTATCAACATTTTGAATCTCTGAAACTAGTTGTTTTTCATTTTCAGAATACACATAATCATCAAATTCAATAGTTGAAAAAAACAAAGTTTGATTTGGCAAAATTGCTAATTTTCTTTTTATAATTTCTTGTTCTTGTTTCGATAAATCAGATGGGCATTTAGTAACCACAATTACATTTGCTCGTTTTGCTCCACTCCTATTTTCTCTAAGATTACCCGTAGGTAGCTGAAAACCATCAGGATACAATTCGTTATAAGAAGTCAACAAAATATAAAATCCTGCTTTTACTCTTCTATGTTGGTAGGCATCGTCTAATAAAATCACATCCGGTTTACTAGAATTGGAAAGTAATTGTTCAATTCCGTTTTTTCTATCGGCGTCAACTGCAACTTGAATATCTGGGAATTTTGTGAAATATTGATACGGTTCATCGCCAATAATTTTAGCATTCACATTGGCATCAGCCAAAATAAAACCGCTAGATTTTCTTTTATAGCCTCTACTTAAGGTGGCAACCTTATATTTATTTGACAAAAGTCGGATTAAAAATTCTATTTGAGGCGTTTTTCCAGTTCCACCAACGCTTAAATTTCCAACCGCAATAATTGGTAAATTAAATGAATATGATTTCAACAAACCATTATCATAACAATAATTTCGAATAGAAGCTATTGCACTGTAAAGGATTGAAAATGGAAATAGTATTTTTCGAATAAAATTCATAATTATTTATCAGAATAATGACCCATAGCTGAAACTACATCTACAACTACCAAATTCTCATTTACAGAATAAATTAATCTGTCCTTGGAATTGATTTGTCTTGACCAAAAACCAATTAAATTGTCCTTTAACGCTTCTGGTTTTCCAACTCATGAAAAAGGGGTTTCAGAAAGTTCTTGCATTATTATTGCGTTTTTTTAATACTAGCTTGGTTACCAAACTTAAAATGTTTAGCAATTTGTTTTTTAGCAAGATCTGTTATTTCAACCCTAAACTTCCCCATATATCATTTGGATTTATTTCCGTTCTTTGGGAGCTTTTTTGGGCTTTTAAAATCATTTTTACAAACTCAGGATTATAAGGGCTATCCACGACTTTAATTTTTTTAGAATTAGTTTCGATAATTTCAATAGCTTTTGAATCATTAACCAATACATTAGTCATTTCTAAAAATGCTCTTCCTGCTTTAGTCCGTTCGTTAATTTTTAAAGTTATTGTTGTCATAACAATTGTATTTGAATTACAAATATACAAAAATTTGAACTATAATAATTTGATTAAATAAAGTACTTGCAAACACATTATTTCAATTATGAATGGAACTAAAAAGTTAAATTGTTTTTTCGTTAATTTGTAAAATCAAAAATACAAGTATGTATAAAATTAAAGACATAATTCCCCTACTTGAAGAAATGGCTCCTTTGGCTTATGCCGAAGATTTTGACAATGTAGGATTACTAGTTGGAAATCCAGAAACTGAAACCACTGGAATATTAGTTTGTCACGATGCATTAGAAAGTGTTATTGACGAGGCAATTGCTAAAAACTGCAACTTAATTGTTTGTTTTCATCCTATTTTATTTTCTGGTTTGAAAAAAATAACCGGGAAAAATTATGTAGAAAGAGCTGTGATTAAAGCAATTCAAAATAATATTGCAATCTATGCCGTCCATACTGCTTTAGATAATCATCCGGAAGGGGTGAATAAAATATTTGGAAATGCTATAGGTTTAATAAATACTAAAATCTTAATTCCTAAAGAAAACCACATTAGGAAATTAGTCACATTTACCGTTCCTGAAAATGTAGAAAAAGTAAGAAATGCACTTTTTGATGCAGGTGCTGGAACTATCGGAAACTATGAAAATTGTAGTTTTACCTCAAAAGGAATGGGAACATATCGTGGAAATGAAAATAGTAATCCTGAAATTGGCGAACGATTTGAATTTGTTGAAGCAGATGAAATTAAGATTGAAGTAACATTTGAAAAACAATTAGAAAGCAAAATATTAAAAGCTCTATTTGAAAATCATATTTATGAAGAAGTCGCTTATGAAATTACCACTTTACAAAACAAACATCAAAATATTGGAATGGGATTAATTGGAGAATTAGAAAATCCAATGAGTGAAAAGGAATTTTTGTTATTTGTAAAAGAAAAAATGCAATGCGAGGCGATAAGACATTCTGATTTTATTGGTAAACCGATAAAAAAGGTAGCGCTTTTAGGAGGTTCTGGAAGTTTCGCTATAGCAAATGCTATTTCGGCTGGTGCGAATGTGTTTTTAACTGCTGATTTGAAGTACCATCAGTTTTATGAAGCCGAAAAACAAATTATTTTGGCCGATATTGGACATTTTGAGAGTGAAAGGTATACAAAAAATTATATTGTTGATTTTCTTAGAAAAAAAATCCTTAATTTTGCAATCATTTTATCGGAAGAAAATACAAATCCAGTTAAGTACTTATAAATTATTATGGCGAATACAAAAGAACTAAGTGTAGAAGACAAATTAAGAGCATTGTATGATTTGCAATTAATTGACACAAGAATTGACGAAATCAGAAATGTAAGAGGAGAACTTCCTTTAGAAGTTGAAGATTTAGAAGATGAAGTTGCTGGTTTAAGCACTCGTTTAGAAAAACTTAAAAATGATTTGACTGTTATTGAAGATCAAATTAAAGCTAAAAAAATAGCTATTGACGAACATAACGAGTCAATGAAAAGATATGTTAAACAACAAGAAACTGTTCGTAACAATAGAGAATTCAACTCTTTAACTAAAGAAGTAGAATTCCAAGAGCTTGAAATTCAATTGGCTGAAAAGCAAATTAAAGAAATGAAAGCTACAATTGAACACAAAAAAGAAGTGATCAATCAATCTAAAGAAAAATTAGATACCAAAACCAATCACTTGAAACATAAAAAGACGGAATTGCAAGCAATTATGTCTGAAACTGAAAAAGAAGAAACTTTCTTATCTGATAAATCAGCTGAATACCAAGGACAAATTGAAGAGAGATTGTTAGCTGCTTACACCAGAATTAGAACTAGCGTTCGCAACGGATTAGCAGTAGTTTCTATCGAAAGAGGTGCGTCTTCAGGATCATTCTTCACTATTCCACCACAAACACAAGTGGAAATTGCTTCAAGAAAAAAAATCATTACCGATGAACATTCAGGAAGGATTTTAGTTGATAGCACTCTTGCTGAAGAAGAAAGAGAAAAAATGGAAAAATTATTTTCTAAATTTTAATCATACAAAGCCACGTTTATAACGTGGCTTTTTTAATATGAAGAAATTAAAATACCTCCTTCTCGCAAAATCAATTGGGTTTTATATCAATGTGCTTAGTTTTGTATCTCCAAAAAAAGCAATACTAAAAGCCTATGGTATTTTTAGTACTCCAAGAAAAGGAAAAATCCAAATAGACTCAATTCCTGAAGTACTTAGAAGTGCAGAAGCCGTGGCCTTCGATTTTGAAGGTAAAATAATTCAAACGTATTTATGGAAAGGAAGTGAAACAGTTTTGTTTTTAATTCATGGTTGGGAAAGTAATTCTGCTCGATGGAAAAAAGCCCTTCCGTATATTTTAAAATCAGGTTATACCGTTGTTGCTATTGATGCGCCTGCTCATGGTTTATCAAGCGGGAAAGATTTTAACGCTCACAAATACACCGAATTCATTCATCATGTAGCGAAAATGTACAATCCTAAAATATTAATTGGACATTCTATTGGTGGAAAAGCGTGTTTGCATTATCAAACAATTCATAAAAATAACAATGTAGAGAAAATTGTAGTTTTGGGAGCACCATCCGATTTCAAAGCAATTTTTGAAAATTACGTCACACTTTTGGGTTTGAATTTGAAAGTGAATAGTGGATTAATAAATTACTATAAAGAGAATTTCAACCTTAGTAATAAAGAAATTGAAGGATCTTTATTTTCAAATGAAAATAACATAAAAGGACTTATAGCTCACGATATTGAGGATAAAGTAGTCGCATTTGCAGAAGCAGAGAAAAATGCGAAAGCTTGGCAAGAAGCTATTTTTATTGAGACAAAAGGCTTAGGTCACAGCATGAATGATGAAGAGTTATTTGAAAAAATAAGTACATTTATAACAGAATCTTAAGTGAAATAATTCTATTTCTTTTTGATTATCAAAATACCTACCAATCGATTTTCTAATTAACTTTGCGGCATGGAAGAAAATCTAAAGCGACTAAACAAATTTATTGGTGAAACAGGATATTGCTCTCGAAGAGAAGCCGATAAACTAATTGACGAAGGTCGCGTTACCATAAATGGAGTTGTTCCTGAACTGGGCACAAAAGTTTCTCCAACAGACGAAGTTCGAATTGATGGAAAACTAATTCGTGAACAACGTGAAAAACTCGTTTATTTGGCCTTCAATAAACCTGTTGGAATTGAATGCACCACCAATTTAGATGTTCGCGATAATATTGTGGATTACATCAATTATCCAAAGCGAATTTTCCCTATCGGAAGATTAGATAAAGCCAGTGAGGGATTGATTTTTATGACCAATGATGGTGATATTGTCAACAAAATTCTTCGCGCTCGCAACAATCACGAAAAAGAATATACGGTAACGGTCAACAAACCAATAACAACCGATTTCATTAAAAAAATGGGGAATGGTGTTCCAATTTTGGATACCGTTACCAGAAAATGTAAAGTCGAACAAATAAGTCAATTTATTTTTAAAATTGTATTGACTCAAGGTTTGAATCGCCAAATTCGTAGAATGTCGGAATATTTAGGTTATGAAGTTGTGGCTTTAAAACGTATTCGAATAATCAATATATCCTTGGATGTACCTTTAGGAAGATACCGCGATTTAACCGATGCTGAGATTCTGGAATTAAACCAACTTATCGAACCTTCAAGCAAAACAGAAGAGGCAAGTTTACCAAAAATTGAACCCGTAAAACGAAGAACAGAATTTATAAAAAGAGACGATCCTAGATATAAAAAACCCGGAGATTATTAAATAAAAAAAGCCTTAAATAAATTTAAGGCTTTTTTTATTATTGCTTCGCTAACTTTCGTTGCTCTCTTGCTAATAGTGTGTTTTTTAGCAACATCGCAATGGTCATCGGCCCTACTCCACCTGGAACGGGAGTAATATAAGACGCTTTTTTGCTTACGTTTACAAAATCGACATCGCCAGTAATCACATATCCTTTTTCGTTCGATTCATCATTTACCCTAGTGATTCCCACATCAATTACAACAGCTCCGTCTTTTACCATTTCTGCTTTTAGGTAATTTGGAACTCCTAAAGCCGTGATGATAATATCGGCTTGGGTGGTAATTTGAGCGATGTTTTTAGTATAACTATGTGTTAAAGTCACCGTTGAATTTCCTGGAAATCCTTTTCTTCCCATCAAAATACTCATTGGACGACCTACAATGTGGCTGCGGCCAATAACAACGGTATGCTTCCCTTTAGTTTCAACGTTGTAACGCTCTAATAATTCAAGGATTCCAAATGGTGTTGCAGGTATAAAAGTGGTCATATCCAAGGCCATTTTACCAAAATTCTCTGGGTGAAAACCGTCAACATCTTTACTAGGATCAACAGCCATAAGGACTTTTTGAGTGTCAATTTGATCTGGCAATGGTAACTGAACAATAAATCCATCGATATTGTCGTCCTCGTTTAGCTCTTTAATTTTTTTAAGTAATTCTGTTTCAGATGTCGTGCTTGGCATGTTGATCAAAGTAGATTCAAAGCCTACTCTTTCACAAGCTCTCACTTTACTTCCTACATATGTTAAACTTGCACCATCATTTCCAACAATAATTGCCGCTAAATGTGGGACTTTCTCGTTGTTGTTTTTCATCTTTTGAACCTCAGCCGTAATTTCGACTTTGATGTCCTCAGAAACTTTTTTTCCGTCTAGTAGTTGCATTGTTGTTGTGTATTGTGTTTAAAGTTTAATGTTTAAAGTTCTTAACAGAACAGAAAATTCAAACTTAAACGGTTGTTTGTTGTTATTGTTTTTGCAATTGTAATTGAAATTGTAATTGAAATTGTAATTGTTTTTGTTTTTATTGAATTTCAAATTATTTTACTATCTCATTCCTGGCATTCCTGGCATTCCACCTTTCATGCCACCCATCATCTTCATCATGTTTTTACCTCCAGGCCCTTGCATCATTTTCATCATTTTACTCATTTGTTCAAACTGCTTCATCAATTGATTTACTTGTTCGATTTTAGTTCCCGATCCTTTTGCAATTCTCGTTTTTCTTTTCATATCAATAATTGCAGGTTTTGATCTTTCTGATGGTGTCATTGAATGGATTATAGCCTCAATATGTTTGAATGCATCGTCTTCAATTTCAACGTCTTTCATGGCTTTTGAAGCGCCAGGAATCATTCCAACCAAGTCTTTCATGTTACCCATTTTTTTAACTTGTTGGATTTGGGTCAAGAAATCATCGAAACCAAATTCGTTTTTGGCAATTTTCTTTTGGATTTTTCGAGCTTCCTCCTCATCGTATTGTTCCTGTGCTCTTTCTACCAATGAAACTACGTCTCCCATTCCTAGGATACGTTCCGCCATACGCTCTGGATAGAAAACATCAATTGCTTCCATTTTTTCACCAGTACCTACAAACTTAATAGGTTTATTAACTACTGATTTTATAGAAAGTGCTGCTCCACCACGAGTATCTCCATCTAATTTTGTAAGGATTACCCCATCAAAATTTAGAATATCATTGAAGGCTTTTGCCGTATTAACAGCATCTTGACCTGTCATTGAATCCACAACAAATAACGTTTCTTGGGGTTGGATTGCTTTGTGAACACGAGCAATTTCATCCATCATTTCAGCATCCACAGCAAGTCGACCTGCGGTATCTACAATTACTACATTGTATCCTTTTTCTTTGGCATATTTAACTGCGTTTTGTGCAATTTCAACTGGATTATTATTTCCTAATTCGGAATATACTTCTACACCAATTTGTGATCCAACCACGTGCAACTGATTGATTGCCGCTGGACGATAAACATCACAAGCTACTAAAAGTGGGTTTTTGGCTTTTTTTGTTTTAAGGAAATTGGCCAATTTTCCTGAGAAAGTAGTTTTTCCAGAACCTTGCAAACCCGACATTAAAATTACGGTTGGATTTCCTGAAAGGTTAACTCCAGAAACTTCCCCACCCATTAATTCTGTTAATTCGTCTTTAACTAATTTTACTAAAAGTTGACCTGGTTGTAATGTAGTCAATACATTTTGACCAATGGCTTTGTCCTTTACTCTTGTAGTAAAATCTTTAGCAAATTTGAAGTTAACATCGGCGTCTAAAAGTGCGCGGCGAACTTCTTTTAATGTTTCAGCAACATTAATTTCAGTTATTTTTCCGTGTCCTTTTAAGATATGAAAGGCTTTGTCTAATTTATCACTTAAATTATCAAACATATTGGTACTTTTTATTGAATTGCAAAGATAGGATAAAGTTACAAAGTTGCAAAGTGACAAAGAGGCAAAATTGTAATTGATTTTATCTAATATTATTATCTCAAAAAAGTTGAATTATTACCGTTTTCGCGTGAGTGATGGCAGTGTAAAGCCCACAGCCTCGCTTTTTAGCGTGGCGAGGACTTGCAACGAACAGCACGACCGAGTTAAACAAAGATTGCTTAGTTCCTCGCAATGACAATAACGAGGGCACGCCCAAATGAAACTACATTCTCTCGGGAACTTGAATTCCTAAAAGTTGGAAAGCCGATGCAATGGTATCGGCCACTTTTTTTGATAATTGCACACGGAAAACTTTTTCTACACTATCATTTGACCCTAAAATAGGCACCGCTTGATAGAACGAATTGTATTCGCGAACCAAATCGTAAGTGTAGTTTGCAATCAAAGCAGGGCTGTGATTTTGTGCTGCATTTTGAATTACTTCAGGATACAATTCCAATTGTTTCAACAATTCTTTTTCCTTTTCGTGCAATGCTTTAATAGTTGTTTTTTCGGCAAAATCGAAGTTGGCTTTGCGAATAATCGATTGGATTCTCGCATAAGTATATTGTATAAAAGGTCCTGTATTTCCTGCAAAATCTACCGATTCTTCTGGGTCAAATAAAATTCTTTTCTTAGGATCGACTTTCAAAATATAGTATTTCAAGGCACCCATTCCAATCGTGTTGTACAACTTGGCTTTTTCAGCATCTGAATAGCCTTCTAATTTTCCTAATTCTTCAGAAATTTTTTGGGCAGTTTCCGTCATTTCATTCATCAAATCATCGGCATCGACAACGGTTCCTTCACGGCTTTTCATTTTCCCAGAAGGTAAATCTACCATTCCGTATGACAAGTGGAACAAGTTTTTAGACCAGTCAAAACCTAATTTTTGAAGGATTAAAAACAATACTTTAAAATGATAATCTTGTTCATTTCCAACGGTGTAAACCATTCCTCCAACGTCTGGAAAGTCCTTAACACGCTGAATTGCTGTTCCTATATCTTGAGTCATATAAACCGCTGTTCCGTCAGATCGAAGTACGATTTTTCTGTCCAAACCATCCGGTGTTAAATCAATCCAAACCGAACCATCAGGATCTTTTTCGAAAATCCCTTTTTCCAAACCAATTTGAACTACATCTTTTCCTAATAAATAGGTATTACTTTCATAATAATAACTATCAAAATTAACTCCTAAATTAGTATAGGTTGTGCCAAATCCGTCATAAACCCATTGGTTCATTGTTTTCCAAAGTGACATCACTTCAGCATCTCCAGCTTCCCATTTTAAAAGCATTTCTTGTGCTTCAAGAATAATCGGCGCTTGCTTTTTTGCTTCTTCTTCTGATTTTCCTTCGCTCATCAATTGGTTGATTTCTTCTTTGTAGGCTTTATCAAAAGCCACATAAAAATTACCAACTAATTTATCTCCTTTTAATCCAGAAGTATCTGGTGTTTGACCATTTCCAAATTTTTGCCAAGCCAACATCGACTTACAAATATGAATTCCACGGTCGTTAATGATTTGTGTTTTATATACTTTTTTACCTGATGCTTTAAGTATTTCAGCAACAGAATATCCCAATAAATTATTTCTAACGTGACCTAAATGCAAAGGTTTGTTGGTATTTGGTGAAGAATATTCAACCATAACCGCGGGTTCATTTGTCTTGGGCGAAACAAATCCAAATTGCGAATTGTCTTTGATATCATTGAAAAAATCAAGGTAATACTGATCTGAAATTACGATATTTAAAAACCCAGAAACCACGTTAAAATTAGAAACCTCAGCTACATTTTCTACTAAATAAGCTCCAATTTTATTTCCAAGTTCTACGGGATTGCTCTTAATCACTTTTAATAAGGGAAAAATAACCATGGTGATATCTCCTTCAAATTCCTTCCTAGTCGATTGAAATTCTACTTTGTCAATAGTTACATTGAAAAGCGATAGGATTGCTTTTTCGATAGGTGCCGATAGAATTTGAGATAAAGTCATTTTGTTCTTATTTTAAGATGCCAAAGATAGTTATTCTGTATGAATTTGAAAATTGAAATTATAGGTTATTATTAAGCAAAAAATCCGCCTTGAAAATTACAAAACGGATTTTTTACTTACTATTAAAATAAATTATTCCGATGTATTTAATTTACTGTTTTTTCGGCTGTAGCCAAAGTAAATTACCAAACCGATTAATAACCAAATAGTAAAATAGATCCAATTCCAAACACTTAATTCTGCCATCATATACAAACACGAAATTAAACCTAATAAAGGAATTAATGATAAATTTTGTCGGTACGCCCAAACTGCTAATCCTAATAATGAAATTAAGAAAATCCACATTGGAATTTTGTGTTTGAACAAGTTAAAACCAGTTTCGTATTTTTGAGAATCGTTAATTGGCAAAGCATTTATCACGGATTGATATTGATCATCATTCTCGTAATATTTACTCAAAATCACTTCTAAATCGGGGGCTGAAGTCGTTGCGTTTTTAATGTCGAATGCAGCTAAATAATCATAAACTTGCTTTGATTGTTCTGGGGATAACGAAGTTACAATATCCTCTGGAGCATATATTTTCTTTTCATTGGTAATAAAATCAAGTGTGCTTTTTTGATTGTATTGAAACGCATAATACATTCCTGCTAAGATTAAAACAGGAACAATATATTTCGAATTCACATAAGGAGTTTTGAATTTTCCACGAGGAATATCGGTCTTATTTTGCAATACCAAAACACCGGCACAAACCAATACAAAGGCAAATAAAGTTCCGATGCTACATAAATCGGTTACCATAGTTAAGTTTAAAAATAAAGCCGGAATTGCAACTACAAAACCAGTAACTACAGTTGCATAAGATGGCGTTTTAAACTTAGGATGCACTCTGGAGAATTTTTTTGGTAACAATCCATCGCGGCTTATGCTCATCCAAATTCTAGGTTGCCCCATTTGGAATACCAATAAAACGCTTGCCATCGCAATAACTGCTGAAACTCCGATTATAGCCGACATTATTTTTAAATCCAATTTTTCAAATACAAATAATAATGGATCACCCACATTCAATTCTGAGTAAGAAACCATTCCGGTGAGCACCAAGGCAATTGCGATATACAAAATGGTACATATTATGATGGCCCACATCATTCCACGAGGCAAATCACGTTGCGGATTTTCGCATTCTTCGGCGGTGGTTGAAATGGCATCAAAACCAATATAAGCAAAGAAAACGGCCGAGACACCTTTCAAGATTCCTCCAACACCATTGGGTGCAAACGGTTGCCAATTGTCCGTATCTACATAAAAAACACCAACGGCAATTACCAATAAAATGATACATAATTTTACTAAAACCATCGCGTTGCTCGCATTTCGAGATTCCTTCATTCCACGATAAACCAATCCGGTAATGAAGATAATAATTCCCAATGCGGGTAAATCGGCAACTATGTGAAACCCTCCAATGACTGGCGAAGTAGTCCAAGCGGTATAAGCATTTTGTAATGAAGAACTTAAATTTTCAAAAGATTTTCCGTTTTGCATTAAAGCAGTAGCGTCTTTAAATCCGTTGGAAGCCGTTAAATAATCCATTTGAACCCAATCGGCTAAAACTTGTAAATGCCAATCGTATTTATGATTTAAATTGACAATAATATTATTCATCAAACTCGTAAAATAATCACTCCAAGAAATGGCAACTGTAATATTCCCAATGGCGTATTCCATAATTAAGGCCCAACCAATAATCCAGGCAATTAATTCTCCAAAAGCGACATATGAATAGGTATATGCACTTCCTGAAACAGGCACCATCGAGGCAAATTCTGCGTAAGCAAATGCGGCAAAACTACAGGCTATAGCGGTAAATAAAAATAAAAAGATGACTGCTGGACCACCATCAAAACTGGCTTTTCCAATAGTACTGAATATTCCAGCTCCAATAATTGCAGCGATTCCAAAGGCAGCTAAATCTCTAGTTTTAAGGTGTTTTCCTAACGAATTATGACCGTCGGCTTCATTTTTAGCAACTTGCTTTAGTATGTCTTGAACTGTTTTTTTTCGAAATAGATTGGAGAAATTCATGGAGTAATTAGCGTTTTATATATCTTTAAGTGAAACAAATATAACATAAATTTACCTTTATTTTGTCAATTGAAATAAAATACAAGCTATAGATTAAATCTATTAAAAAATAAATTAAAACCATAAAATAGCTATAGAAGTAACAAAGTGATAAATTATATTTGTAATTCAAATATCTAAAAAATAAATAGTTTTAAATAAATAAATATGGAAAATTCGAACGACATTGGAAAGTGCCCATTTCATCAAAATACATCGAAAAATGCTACACCTCCTAAACAAGATTGGTGGCCAAAATCACTCAACTTAGACATTTTGCATCAGCACGATTCAAAAACGAATCCGCTAGGAGAAAATTATAATTATGCCGAAGAGTTTAAAAAACTTGACCTTTCAGCTGTAAAAAATGATTTAAAAGCATTAATGACAGATAGCCAAGATTGGTGGCCTGCCGATTGGGGTCACTATGGTGGATTAATGATTAGATTAGCATGGCACTCCGCTGGAACTTATAGAATTGCTGATGGACGCGGTGGTTCTGGAACAGGAAACATTCGTTTTGCGCCATTAAACAGCTGGCCAGACAATGGAAATTTAGATAAAGCGAGAAGAATCTTATGGCCAATAAAAAAGAAATATGGTAATAAACTATCATGGGCCGATTTAATGATTTTGGCAGGAAATATGGCTTATGAATCAATGGGATTAAAAGTATATGGTTTTGCTGGCGGTCGTGAAGATATTTGGCATCCTGAAAAAGACATCTATTGGGGTTCTGAAAAAGAATGGTTAGCTACAACTGGAAGTGAGGGAACTCGTTATTCAGGTGAAAGAGATTTAGAAAACCCTTTAGCGGCAGTAATGATGGGATTAATCTATGTAAATCCTGAAGGAGTTGATGGAAAACCAGACCCTTTAAAAACAGCTCATGATGTTCGAATTACCTTCCAAAGAATGGCAATGAACGATGAAGAAACTGTGGCCTTAACAGCAGGTGGACACACGGTGGGAAAAGCACATGGAAATGGAGATGCAGGTGCTTTAGGTCCAGAACCTGAAGCGGGACCAATTGAAAATCAAGGTTTTGGTTGGATGAATCCAAAAAACAACGGAAACGGAGCAGATACAGTAACCAGTGGATTGGAAGGCGCTTGGACAACAAATCCTACTCGTTGGGACAATGAATATTTCCATATGTTATTGAACCACGATTGGGAATTAAAGAAAAGTCCAGCAGGTGCATGGCAATGGGAACCCATTAACATTAAAGACGAAGACAAAACAGTTGACGCTCACAATCCTTCAAAAAAGAACAATCCAATAATGACAGATGCCGATATGGCAATGAAAATGGATCCTGCTTATAGAGTGATTTCCGAGCGTTTTTACAAAGACCCTGCTTATTTTTCTGAGGTGTTTGCAAGAGCATGGTTCAAATTGACTCACAGAGATTTAGGACCTAAAAATCGTTATTTAGGAGCTGATGTTCCTCAAGAAGACTTAATTTGGCAAGATCCTATTCCTGCTTTTAATTGCACTTTAAATGATGGAGAAATTGAAGAAATTAAAGCACTAATTTTAAAAAGCGGTTTAACAAGAGCGGAATTAATCAATACGGCTTGGGACAGCGCAAGAACTTTTAGAGGATCTGACTTTAGAGGTGGTGCAAATGGATCTAGAATTAGATTAGAACCACAAAAAAATTGGCATGGAAACGAACCTGCAAGATTAGAAAAAGTACTTAGTAAATTTGCTGAAATTAATGCAGGATTGGGTAACAAAATTAGTATTGCTGATTTAATTGTATTAGGAGGTGCCGCAGCAATCGAAATGGCAGCAAAAGAAGGTGGATTTGATGTTAAAGTTCCTTTCCATGCTGGACGTGGGGATGCTTCACAAGAAATGACCGATGTTGAATCAATGGAGGTTTTAGAACCTTCAAGTGATGCTTTTAGAAACTATGTGAAATCGAAATACATCGTTCAACCAGAAGAATTAATGTTGGATAAAGCACAATTACTTGGGCTTACAGCTGCTGAAATGACTGTATTAATTGGTGGTATGCGTGTGCTTGGAACTAATTTTGAAGGAACTAAACATGGTGTTTTTACTAACAATGAAGGCGTTTTAAGCAACGATTTCTTTGTTAATTTAACAGATATGAAATACAGCTGGAAACCAGTTGGAGACAATTTATATAACATAGTAGATAGAAAATCGGGGGCTACTAAATGGACTGCAACAAGAGTTGATTTAGTATTTGGTTCGAATTCTGTTTTAAGATCTTATGCAGAGGTTTATGCTCAGGATGACAACAAAAATAAATTTGTAAATGATTTCATCAAAACATGGTGTAAAGTAATGAATTTAGATCGCTTTGATTTAAAGTAATATCTTAACTATTCAACTTAAAAACCACGCAATTAGCGTGGTTTTTTTTATTAGAACAATCATGAACAATTGACTTCCACTACATTTTAAAAAACCCATATTTCATAATACAATACAAAGCTCGGAAACCATCTTTCCATCCAATTTTTTTACCTTCTTCATAGGTTCTTCCATAATAAGAAATGCCTACTTCGTATATTCTAATTTTACCTATTCTAGCAATTTTAGCGGTAACTTCTGGTTCAAAACCAAATCGGTTTTCGTTCAGTTTTATTCCTTGGAGTAATTTTGTGTTGAACATTTTATAACACGTTTCCATATCTGACAAATTCAGATTAGTAAACATGTTAGAAAGCATTGTTAAAAATTTATTCCCTATTGTATGCCAGAAAAATAGTATTCTGTGTGGCTTTCCACCCATAAATCTGGACCCATAAACTACATCTGCAAAACCCTCCAAGATAGGTTTTAACAAAATATTGAATTCATTAGGATCATATTCTAAATCGGCATCTTGTATCACAGTGTATTCCCCAGTTGCTTTACTAATACCTGTGTGAAGCGCCGCTCCCTTTCCTTTATTGAATTCGTGTTTAAAATATTGAATATTTATAGTGTTATTATTTTTAATATAATCCTGAATTGCCTCCTCGGTATGGTCACTAGAACAATCATTAACAATAATAATTTCTTTTTCAATATCGTTAATAAGATTTACGTTTTTAATTTTATCCAATATTAAATGGATTGTATTTCCTTCATTATATGCAGGAATAATTATAGATAGTTTCTTCAGCATTTGGGTTCTCATTTTATTTTTAATAAATAATTATATTTTAGCATCTCCGGTCTTTTACTCTCCAGTAAAAAACCTAATTTTAATCTTGTAATAGGGTAATCTGCAAATTTCTTTGTTTCCAAAATCGTTTTTGTTTTTTGTATTTCTGATAAATTATCTCCATTGGTATACAACCAGCACGATTCATGAATAGAACCTAAATCTTTAATTGAAATAGATTGTTGTTTGGAATTTTTAGTATAGAAGTTGAACAAATGTGATTTTTCATTGACAAAATAAACTTTATCTTTTGGTTTGTTTTCATAAAACCATTTTCCAGCCATTGCATCTGCTTGGAAAGTTAATAATTTAGGGTAAAATACAAAGCTCAAAAACACATTTAAAACGATAACATAACCAATAAGTCGGAAAATTCCATTTATGGGGAGTTTCTTTAGTTTTAGCAGTAAAAAAAGTTGAAGTCCTATCAAAAGATAATTCAGATAATTTACTTCTGTAAAGAAAAATAATGGGTAAATAGTAATTAAAATAGCAACTAAAACCCCAAAAGCAAAATAAATTCGTTCCCAAATTAAATGCTGTTTTTGAGTTAATTTATCAATGTAAACGGCGCAAATAATACTTGCAAAAGGAAGCGTTACAAAAATGTAATGAGGCAACTTATATTTGGATAGGGAAAGCAAAGCAAAAAGTAAAATAAATCCAGTTAGAGTAATTATTTCAGTCACCTTTTGATTCTTGGCGGTTACTACTTTTTTTATTTGAACGAATAAACCTGCGTATAAAATCAAAATCCATGGGAAAAAGTCCCAGCTAATGGAACCAATGAAAAAATGCCACGGCAAGCCATTATCCCAAACATTTTCACCAGTAATTCTACCAAAACTTTGTAACCAATAATAAAAATAGAGTCCGCTTTGGTGTGTCTTTCCACTAATAATCTTTTCGGGATGTAAGTCAAATTGGGTGTAAAGTCCGTAAGACATCGGAATTAACAAAACGGCAACTATAAAAACGTATAACAACCACGATAAATTAAATATTTTATTCCATTGTTTTTGGTACAACAAATGAAGTCCAACAGGCATTAAAACCGCAATAATTCCAATGGGGCCTTTTGCCATCATAGCAAATGCAGTAAAAACAGCTGCAAAAAACAAGTAAATCAGTTTGTTTTTATGCCAATATTCGGCAATGAGCCAAATCGCTATAATTACACATGATGTCAATAATCCATCGGTTCTAACATCATTAGACATTAGAAAAAAAGCTTGGCAAGTGGCAAATACAATTACGGCATTTTTCGCTATTTTTTGGTTGTAATATAGGGTTGTGAATTTGAAAATTGCTACCAATGATAAGAGTAGGAAAAGAAAAGCACCAATTTTATAGGCAAAATTGCAAATTCCTAAAGCGTTCATACTCCAACTTGAAATCCAAAATAACAATGGTGGTTTGTCTAAATAATCGCTTTGTAAATCGAACACCTGAAGATAGGAATGGTTTTGTAGCATTTCTAGTGAAATAGAAGCGTATTGGGCAGCATCTATTTTCATGATATCTAAAAACAAATTGTTGACATGAATTAACAGAATAATGATGCCGATGATTTTTTCAAATCCTGTAAAATGCAACTTAGTTTCTGTAGCTAATTTCATAAAATAACACCAATTAAAAGAGTTTCAAAGTCAAATTAATTGACAAAAACGGAACTTGAATTCAGTTATAATGCGAAAATATGTAAATAATTGACACTATCCTAAAAAGTTGGCAAAAGAGTAAGGGTATTGATATACTAAATACCAATACCCTTCTCTATTTAAAAAATATATTAAATTCGTTCGAGTACTATTATAACTACCTCTTAATCACTCTCACTGATTTTGAAACTTCGCCCTGGTTAACCACAACATTGTAAATTCCACTTGGGAAATTATTGCCCAATTTTTGGTTATTTAATTCAATTGAATTAACGGTGTGAAATTCTAATAATCTACCCATCATGTCGTATATTTTAATAGCAACTTTTTCTTCAGTACCATTAATTAAATTCAATTGAAAATTAGAATTTGTAGGATTTGGATACGCTACCAATTTTATTTCATTTGAATACAATGAAGAATCTACCGTATTTAAATTTGGATTTGAAATTAAGTAAACTCCAGGCGAACCTATTTCGGTTGCGCTATTTACAGCTACAAAGGCACCATTTACTCCCACAGCACTTAGACTTGAAACCGCGGTAGTCGTAGTGTTAAATCCGGCAGTATTATCAAAAGTTGCAAATGTAGTTGTAGGTGAAGTACCAAATAATACAGAAGCTTCTGGTATATTACTGGTAGCATTGTAAATATTAACCTGATCGCCACCTGATCCTAAACCTACTCCACTACCTGTGTAATTTCCAATTCTTAAACCGGCAGGTGGATTCGCTCCAAACCAGTTGCTTTTAAATGCTGCTGTTTTACCAGGTAAATCAGTTGTTTCAATAAAAATTACTGATTCTCCAGGATTGATACTTGTTATTCCACTTAATGCTACTGCGGCAACTGGAGACTGAGAATTGTCATCTATTTTCCATCCAGTAATATCAATAGCCACTGCTTTATTATTGGTTAATTCAAACCAATCCGCAGCCACTGGACTATTGCTACTTGCCCAAGGCGCTACTTCAGAGATGATTAATTTTCCTACGTTTCCTGGCGAACCTATTTGAGGCAAATCATTAATTGCTGCAAACGCTCCGTTAACACCAATTTGACTTAACAAAGTGATAGTTGCGTTGTTTAAACCCGCAGCATTATTAAATGAATAATTCGTGGTAGCAGCTCCAAAAACTACATTGGCCTTTAAATTTCCGTTGGCATCATATAAATTTACTGCGTCTCCAGAGGAACTTAAACCAATACTAGCACCAGTATACGAACCTACTTGTAAATTGGCTGGAGGATTAATTCCAAACCAAGTCGATTTAAAATTGGCAATAATTGTCGCCGCATTCGTTGCGCTAGTTTCTAGAAAAATTACGGATTGCCCGGGAGCTATACTTGTAATTCCTGTTAAAGGTAGTGCTGCAGTGAACAAATTAGAGTTGTCATCTACTTTCCAACCTGTAATATCTAAAGCAGTGGTTCCGTAATTGGTAATTTCAAACCAGTCGGCAGCTACACTTGTGGTACTACTTGACCAAGAAGCCACTTCTGTAATAGATACTGTTGCAGCTGGAGTAGTTTCTACAGCAACATCTATAACAGTTAATAAATAATTTACGGTTGCGTCAGGAGTAGCACCTATCGAAGAATCGTCTACATTTATTGTGATATTGTAACTAGTTTTAGTTTCATAATCCAATACTGTTCCTGATCTAATGAATAAACTAGAACCTACTATTTGAAAATAAGCCGCATCTGGACCTGAAATAGTTAAGTTGTTTGTTCCTAAACCATCGTCTGTAACTACAATATCAGCCACTCTAACTGCCGATGTAGTATTGCTATTTTCTAAAATAGAACTAGTTACATTGTTTAAGACAATAGCAGTTGGCGCAATATTTGCAGCAGAAGATGGTTGATAAACCCATAATTGTGGGTAGTCGATACCCCCTCCTCCATTTTCACTTACAACGTACAATTTATAATCACGATCCATCGTTAAACCTTCATGTTGTTGATTAGGAAGGTCCAATGGATTTCCTAAATCGGAAGCAATATTCAAGGTACTTGAAATTACGCCACTTCTATTTACATTAACAATTTTTGCGCTTTCTTGGCTTAAAACTAATAAGTTAGGATACAAATTGTTGGTTGCTAAAGCGGGAATATTAGATAGTGCAAATACATCAGCTACATCGGTTATAGGTAATAATGCAGGGTCAAATAAATTAATCGAATCAATTGTTGTTGAAGAACCATTAGTTGCCGTACCAGCAGCAAAATCAACTCCTGTTTGGAATATCCCCATTGGAGTAATTTCTTTTAATACAATAAAACCGTTAGTTATTGGATCAAATGAAAGTCCTTCGGTTCCAGTATTATTTACAAAAGTTCCTAATGTAACGGTTTGTGTGTTGCTTCTGGTTAAAGTTCCTCCGGCAACATAGGTAAATTTAACCAACTTTCGGTCTCTTTCTTCTGTCAAAACAAATTGGCCATTTCCAATGTAAGTTAATCCTTCCGTATCATAAAACTCGGTTCCTTGTGGGCTGGTTCCTTGAGCTAAAGTCATGGTATTAATTAAAGCTCCTGTTTTTGAAACTTGAACAATTGCCGTACTTCCGTCGCCAACAATAAAAAGAGTATCAGTATCCCAATTGTAGGTTACAGCAGAGGCTTCTTGACATAACAAATTATTAACAGGATGCGCCGTTCTTGTTGGTTCTGGCAAATCATAACGACCTACTCTTACATAATTGTTAAGATTAATCGTTTGAGCATTGGCAAATTCAACACTGCTAAATAAGGCAACTAACACCATAGTTAGTTGAAAAAGTAGGTAATTTTTTTTCATAATAATTTATTTTATTTTAATTAGTAAAATTATCTTGTTGAAAAAGTTATTGAGTAAAAATAGTGTTACCAAATATTTATATTATCCTTGTTAAAAGGTTAGCTAAGTGTTAATTAGAGATCCGCTTTCAGCTATTGGCTTTTAGCTTTCAGCGAAAAAAGTTCAACTACCAAAAACAATAATAGCTTTAACCGCAAAGAGCGCAAGGTTTTACACTAGGTTCGCAAAGAATTATGAACTATAAGTTTTGTTATTGATATTGTGATTGTGATTGAGATTGAATTTACGTTATTTCAGTTTTGTCAATCTGAATTTATTTCAGATTCTGTTTTAATTGAGATACTGAAACAAGTTCAGCATGACAATGTCACGAGGGGATTAATTGGTGTGAAGAGAAGCAATCTTTTCCATACAACGAATTAGTTTAATTGAGATTGCCGCGTCATTCCTCCTCGCAAAGACGTATCTACAACCATCAACATTCCCACCAGTCCCTGCAATTTGTTCATAACTAAATAGAAAAGGCGTTATTTAAATCACTTTTAACTATAATTTTATACTCTGATCGACGCAGTTAGCGGTAACTACTCGAGGACTTACATTTACAAACGCTCAAAATCGGGGTTCTAGCTGCTTTTTTGAGCTTTTTTTATGCTTAAAAATGACGTTAAAATGGTTTTTTTTTACTGTAAAAGCAGATTTTTTTACCCTAAAATTCTCATTTGCGCTATTTGTTTTCTCTGAAATTTTTGGAAATACAACCTTGACTTTCCCTTTTGGAAGCCTTTTTTTGTTAATAGGGAGTGTTTTTCAATGGGACGGGACGAAGGTTTCATCGCGTCAGGGGGCGGTAGTTGCCGGGTCAGGACGCGACAAAAGTCGCATCAGGTCGCAGTGGCGAAAATTTTCGTTAAAAAAAGGGCATAAAAAAGCCCCGAGCGCGGTATACTCGAGGACTTACATTTACTTAACGCAACTAAAAAACGGGGTTCTAGCTTGCTTTTCGGTACGTTAAAATAGACAACATGCTGCGCAGTTTTTTTCCAGGACGGAACAAAATGCGGTTGTTTACAATGTCGTTGGCCGATACTTCCTCTGGGGTGTCTTTACCTCCAGAACTAATACTTACCTGAAAGTTACCCAACTTTCCAAGACGTACGATCCTACCCTGACTGAGTTCGCTGATAATGTTGTGTTCTAATGACATCAACACTGCATAGCAATCGGTATCGGTTAGGGTACTTTGATAGGCGATCATACCCGCTAGGGTTTCCATATCAACTTCGCCGTTACTGCTAACAGCGGCATAATACTTCTCAGGAGCCAAGAGGTCTTGAGGATTCTTCCGTGGAAGGACTTTAAATTTTACTGCCATGGCTAATAAATTTAAATTAACAAATTAAAATTTGTCTTAGTACGTGGAGGGATTGTCTAACTGACTTGTACAAAGATACGACCCAATTGAGGTTATTAAATCCCTAACTTATTCACAATTGACAGTTGTTTTTAACAAACATATTAACTTTTGCATGCAGTTTGTACGTTGTGTATTGATAATCAGTTGTTTAATCGTTAATTCGGTTATTTATTACCCGTCATTGCGAGCGCAACGCAGTGAAGAGAAGCAATCTTTTTCATACTACGAAATAGTCTAATTGAGATTGCCGCGTCATTCCTCCTCGTAAAGACGAACCAACAACCATCAACTTTCTTAACCGCAAAGAGCGCATAGTTTTACGCAGGGTTCGCAAGGAAAAATCTTTAATATAAAAGCAGTAACTAAACTTCAATTTTAACATCGTTCACTCAATTACTAAACTATTTATTAATAATTTAGTAAACTGTTTCTTTAATTGAATTCAGTTATCAAAATTAACTTTGTACCAACTAATTACTTTATAATCCATCACGTAACTAATTCTATTAAAGATGAAAAATAATTTACTTTCTAAGTGTACGACACTTTGTGATACTCCTAGCAATAAAAAAAACACTACACGCTTTAATGGATTATTGGCGCTTTTTTTAATGGTGATGGTTGGTGGGAATGTGATGGGGCAGACAAATCCGACTGCTCAATCATTACCATACACTCAAAACTTTTCAACTTTTACGGGGTCCACAACTACATATCCTGCCGGTATTCAAGGCTGGACCATTGCTGGCTCTCTAAGTACAAATTATTTAACAACTGCCCCTAATGGAGATTTTACATTAGTAGGTGGGTCCAATGCATCCACTACAGCTGGTGTTTATGATATGAATAGTAAAATTGGACTAATTTGCACAGGTAGCACCCTCAGAGGGATCTGTTTATCGATAGTTACGACTAGTAAAACTAATATTACATTATCATATCTTGCAGGAACACAAGCACAAATTTCTGCAGGGAGAATAAATGAAATAGGTGTTCAATACAGAGTTGGAACAAGCGGAACCTTTACTAATATTGCAGGTTCTACATATCAGAACAACGCTACCTCAACAATTAATACAGGGACTGCTTCATCAAATACTTCAACTTTAAGTTTTTCATTACCTGCTGCTTGTGAAAATCAAAGTGTAGTTCAACTCCGTTGGATTTATAGAGATGTAAGTGGATCTGGAAATAGACCATCTTTATCAGTTGATGACATTACTGTTTCTTCAGCCATTCCATCAATTTCTATTTCAAATGGTACCATCGCAGCAAGCAGTCCTAACAACGGCCAAACCAATGTGGTTTTACAACGTTATGATATGGCAGTAACAACTGCTGATGCAACTTTAACTGGTTTAACAGTTACTACTGCAGGTACATATGCTGCTGCTGATTTAACCAATTTAAAAGTACGTTATTCTACTGATGCAACTTTAGATGGAGCAGATGCAACCTTAAGCACAAAAACTTCTAGTTTAGCACCAGGGTCTCAGGTTTTTCCATCATTTACTTCACAATCCATTACTTCGGGTAGTACAGGTTATATTTTTGTAACAGCTGATATAGCTTCAGGAGCTACAAATGGAAATACCATAAATATAGCTACAACTGCTTTTTCAAATATTACATTTTCGTCAGGTACAAAAACAGGAACAGACCCGGTTGCTGCTGGAGGATTACAAACGATTACAGTCGCAACCCCTGGTATCGCATTAAGTTCTCCTGGAGCATCTGCATCTAACATTACTGTTGGTACAACAAATAATGTTATTTACCGATTTGATTTAGCTATTACCACAGCAACTCCTTCATTAACTGGTGTTACTATAAATACATCAACAGGTAGTAACGTATCTGATGACTTAACTAATTTAAAATGCTGGTATTCCTCCGATAATACTTTTAGTTCAGGAACAGATATGTTACTTTCAACTAAAACAACAAGTTTGGCAGCAGGCTCGCAAGTGTTTCCAACATTTAGCTCTCAAAGTTTAACATTTGGTTCTACCTATTATATATTTATTACCGCAGATGTTCCTTTGACTGCAACTCCTAATAATACAATCATTGTAAGTGCTATTACTACAGCTGACCTTACATTTGCTACAGGTAACAAAACGGGTACTGCTAATGCAAGCGGCACTAAAACAATTATTGATTGTACACCTGCAGATGTAACAAGTCCAGCGGCTTCAAGTATAAGCAATAGTTCGGTTTTAACTTGGGTTAATCCTACTTGTTATGATGAAATAGTAATAGTTGCTTCCTTAACTAGCAATAGTGGCACACCTAATGGAAACGGTTCAGCTTATACAGGAAATTTGGTTTATGGAAGTGGTACTGCGCTAGGTAATGGATTTGTTGTTTATAAAGGCTCAACTAGTAGCCAAACTGTTACTGGATTAACAAATGGAACTCAATACTTTTATAAATTTTTTACAAGAAGAGGAACTACTTGGACAAGTGGTACAGAAGTTAGTGCTACTCCAAATATTGCAGGTTACTATTGGAATGGAGCATCTATAGCAGCTAATCCTGCAGGAGGAGGAACTGGAACATGGAGTACAGCTAATTCATGGAGACAACCATCAGCAACTGGTGCTCAAGCTACTTGGGCAGATAACAACAATGCTATTTTTGGAGGAACAGCAGGTTCAGTAACTGTAGATGGAACTCCTAGAATTGCGACCGCATTTTATTTTAATACTACTGGATATGAACTTTTAACACCTACAGGAACCACAACATTAACAGGACCAATTGTTTTAGCAAACAATGTAGGCTTAACATTTTCACCAAATGTAAATGTTACTACACCTGCAAGCGGAACAATTGGTGTTGGTAGCATAAGCGGAACAGGATCTGCAAATATTACTATTAACTCTGCACAAGGTTCATCATCAACCCAAACACAACGAATAAATTTGGTTTCAGTTAATTCTTCCATCTCCGTTCCTATTAATATTGTTTCAACAGGCGGAACTGGTGCCTTAAGCATTGCAAATATAGCTGCTACATCAACTGGGACAAGCTTATCCAGTACAGCAACTATTACCAATAACACAGCTATAAAAACTGCAATTGGTGCTACAGGTGGAAATGATATAACTGTAAATGGTGTAATAAGTGGAAGTGCTGATTTACAGTTCTCTGCTGGTGGATCAGGTGGTGCCGGTACAGTCACACTAAATGCTGCCAATACTTATACTGGTGCAACCATATTTAATGCAGCAAATAGTGGCGTTATTAGATTAGGAATTGCCAATGCTTTGCCTACATCCACAAATGTAACTATGGCGAACTCAGCTAGTAATGGTGGGATACTAGATTTAAATGGATTTAATCAAACTATTGCGTCTCTTACATCAGGTGTTGGTGGTGGTTCTATAAGAAACAATGGAGTTTCTTCTAATGCAACTTTAACAATTAATGGCTCAACTACCCCAGCTGCATTTGCACTGGTAATTGCAGATGGAACATCTACAACATCACTAACTAGAGGAGGTACTGGTACAACTGAATTGACCGCAACAAATACTTACACTGGTTTAACAACTGTTAGCGGTGGCACATTACGGTTAAATAAATCAGGTGGCACAACCATACCAAATACGAATAATGTTACAGTTGATGGAGGAACACTTCAAATTAGTTCAAATCAAACATTAGCAGCTTTAACGGTTACTAGTGGAACTGTAAAAGTAGATGCAGGAGTTACTTTAACAATTGCTGGTAATGTATCTATACCTAGCGGGGCTAATTTAATATTAAATGGTGTATTAACTTCTACAGGAACAAGAACTTTAACTATAGCAAGTAGCGCTAATGTAACAATTGGTAATGCAAGTGGCTTGGCTACCGCAACAGGAACTTTTAGTGGTGGTAAAACTTTTACAGATGGAGCAAATTATGCTGTTTCTGTAGCTACCACTACTCCTTTGGGTGTTGCTATCTCAGCTAATAATTTTAGCACAACGGAATCAATCACCTTAAACAGCGCTTTATCAATAACTGGTACTCTTTCTTTTGGAAGTGTAAATGATAGAACTATAACAACTGGAAGTAATTTAACTTTGATATCTACTTCTTCTGCTACAGCTAGTATTGCTGATTTAACAAATGCAGGAGTAAACTCGGGTAACACAATTACCGGAAACGTAACCGTAGAGAGATATATTCCTGCCAAACGTTCTTGGAGAGCCATTACAGCTCCTGTAAGTACCACCACTTCAATCTATGCCAACTGGCAAGAAAATGGTATTGGAAACACGGTTAATGGTTTTGACATTTGGAACCCAAATGGCGGAACAGGAATACTTACAGGAGGATCTGGAAGTTCATTATTAAGTTACAATTCTTCTTCCAATACTTGGACAGGAATTACCAATACTCAGGCAACTAGTACAATGATGGACGGTACTAAAAACAGACCTTTCATGGCATTTGTAACGGGGCCTAACGGTTCAAATAACATTTCTTCTGGTGCTACTGATACTAAAATCAGAGCAACAGGAACTTTACTAACAGGCGATCAATCGTACCCTACTACATCCAATAAATACACTTTCATTGGAAATCCGTATGCGAGCCCTCTGGATTTAACTGCAGTATTGAACCCTGCTTCCAATGCAACGGCTTCTTTTGGAGGAAATGTTTGGATTTGGGATGCCAATGGTTCATTAGCAAATGCTGTGGGTACCTATAATTTATTTGACTATGCTGCTTCAAACTATTCAAATACTTCTATTAACACTAACATTTCAGGAGCGCAAATTCAATCCGGACAAGCTTTCTTCGTGAAATCTACTAATGGAGCAACTTTTACTATTAAAGAATCTCACAAAGGTTCCACTTATAGTAATGCCGTATTTAGAACTGGGGCGCTTCCTGAGTTATTGCGCGTAGGTTTGTACAAACAAGTCAACAACGAATGGTCCGGTCGCGATGGCGCTATGACGGTTATTTTGGCTGATGCCGATGCCAATCAAGCTTCGAACAAAATGGCTAATGGAACGGAGAACATTGCTTTTACTAAAAACGGAGCTTCGTTTGCAAGTAATCACCAGTTGCCTTTGGTTGCTTCTGATGTTTTAAACGTAAAAGTTTGGAATACTACCGCCGGTGCTAATTATAAATTAAAAATCAATACCGAAGAATTTACAGCAACCAATTTAAGCGCTACGCTAGAAGATTTGTTTACCAATGCTAGAACACCGCTTACCCTTGATGGCACTGCGGTTGAATATCCATTTACAGTTACTACCGATGCGCTAAGTACTGGTGATCGTTTCAGAATTGTATTCCAAACATCAGCCTTAGGAACAACTATTCCAAAAGCAAATGGTTTCAGTATAGTTCCTAATCCAGTAACAGGAGATTCATTCCAAGTAAATTTAGGATCCTTAGCAACTGGAACGTACTCCTACTCTATTTGCAATGCAATAGGTCAAGAAGTAGAAAAAGGAAGTATTGATAATGCTTCTCAAAATACTAACTACACCATCAAAATGAATAATTCAGCGACGGGAATCTATATCATGAAAATTAAAGGAAGTGACAATTCGGTGTTTACCGCTAAAATAATTAAAAAATAAGAATCATGAAGACCACTATAAAATCTATCGTATTAACCTTATTCTTATTAAGCAGCTCGTTAATTTTTGCTGAAGATCCACTTGACCCGGGAACAGATCCTGGTATTGCTCCAATAAATGATTACATTCTCCCGATGATCGTATTAGGAATTGTATTGAGTTTCTACTTAATTAAAAAGAAAAAAACAGCTTAGAGTAAAATACAGTTAATCTAAAACCACGTTCTGCGTGGTTTTTTTTTATTATATGGCAAGCTTTCAGCCATTAGCTTTTAGCATGCAGCGAATAACAATCAACTATTAAAATTTTAGCACGGTTATTGTAAAAAAAATAGTTGTACCTTTAATTTAAATAAAAAGTAAAATATGAAAATCAAATTTATTTTGCTGTTCACAGTAATAGCTATCAGTTTCACTTCTTGTGTGAGTACCAAATCGACTTTGCAAAATGTAAATGACAATGCCCCTATTCCTCAGTTGACTGCTTCGAATACTTTTGTAATAACAGAATTTAGCAAAGATCCTAAATACGGTTATAATCCAGATTATCCTATCAATGTGTTTTACCGAAATACGAAAGATATAAACATCAATCAAGAACGATTTTTAAATGCACTTTCTGGTCCAAATGGCGAAAAAGTATTCTTTAAAAAATTAGAAATCTGTTGCCCCTTCCCAACCAAAAACTGTGAAATGGGCGGCGGCTTCCTTGATCAATATGAAGTTACTTGGGTAGGCTTGAAACAACCGATAAAATTGTACCTAAATTGTTATGAAAAAGGAGATTTAATGGTGCCTTTAGGATTTGGATTAGCGAAGTAACGAGGATAAATAGATAATAGACAAAAAGATAATAGACAAAAAGATAATAGATTAATAGATAATAGATTAATAGATAATAGACAAGTAAGATAAAAAAATAAGAAGGGTTAAAGTTGAAAAGCAGCAAATGATCCACTAATTTATTATTTTTTTAATTATTGTTTTTGATATTGAAATTGATTTTGATATTGATATTGTAATTGATATTGATATTGATATTCTAAATCATCTCTCCGTCTATTATCTACCCGTCTTTAATCTATTGTCTCACTATTCATTCTTAATTCAAAATTCTACTTATATTTGCACCATAATAAATAACGTTATGAACTTACACACAATACCTCAAATAAAACATTCAAATAGTGGTAACTTCTTTTTACTTGCAGGGCCTTGCGCGATTGAAGGAGAAGAAATGGCTATGAGAATTGCAGAGAAATTAGTTGGAATCACCGATAAATTAGAAATCCCATTTGTTTTTAAAGGTTCATTCAAAAAAGCAAATCGCTCAAGAATTGATAGTTTTTCAGGTATTGGTGATGAAAAAGCATTACAAATTTTACGCAAAGTGTCTGAAACTTTTGGAGTTCCAACCGTTACCGATATTCATACTAATGAAGATGCCGACAAAGCAGCGCAATATGTTGACGTATTGCAAATCCCAGCGTTTTTAGTGCGTCAAACTGATTTAGTAGTGGCTGCAGCCAATACTGGAAAAGTCGTTAATTTGAAAAAAGGACAATTCATGAGTCCAGAAAGTATGAAACATGCCGTTCAAAAGGTATTGGATTGCCACAACCAAAACGTTATGGTTACCGATAGAGGAACAATGTTTGGCTACCAAGATATGATTGTAGATTTTCGCGGAATCCCAACCATGCAGCAATATGCAACAACAGTGCTGGATGTTACGCACTCTTTGCAACAGCCAAACCAAACGGCCGGAGTAACTGGAGGCCGTCCTGATATGATCGAAACAATTGCCAAAGCGGGAATTGCCGTGGGTGTTGATGGAATTTTTATTGAAACCCATTTTGATCCTGCAAATGCTAAAAGTGATGGTGCCAACATGCTACACTTGGATTATTTTGAGGCATTAATGACTAAATTAGTTGCCATTAGAAAAACGGTAAACACGTTTTAATCCATTAAATAAATAAATTACTAGCTATGTTTGAAATTACACCAACAGAATGGATCGGTTATCTGGCGTCATTAATATTGATGATTTCCTTTTTAATGAAGAATATAATCACCTTAAGAACGATTAATTCTATTGGGGCAATTCTATTTATTGTTTACGGATTTATGTTGTCAACCTCATGGCCAATAATCATTACCAACATATTTATTCTTGGAGTAAATATAATTTATTTGACCAAACATTTCACTTCAAAAGCTGGTTAATAATTAGGCTTTAATCCAATTTAGATTTCATTATAAATTTATAAGTCAACTAACATTAGTATTAGATAATTTGTTATATTTATAAAAAAAAGATGAACGAGATTATCAATTATTTTGAAACGATACCTTCTTTACATCGCGCGTTAATTTTGGCAGGTGGAATTACTTTTTTTTGGTTAATAGAAACCTTAAAACCCCTTTTCTTTTTAAAATACAGCAAGTGGAAACACGCGGGAATAAATATATTCTTCACGGTTACTACAATTATTGTCAACTTTTTAATGGCGTTTATTTTACTTCGGACTTCCCAATGGTCAGTGCAAAACAACATCGGAATTCTTCCTCATTTAGGAGCCATTAATCCATGGATTTACATGATTATTGGTTTGCTATTATTGGATTTAATCGGAGCTTATTTAGTGCATTTTGTCGAACACAAAGTTAAATTTTTATGGCGATTCCACCTGATTCATCATTCGGATACTTGGGTAGATACAACTACTGCCAACCGCCATCATCCTGGTGAAAGTGTAGTTCGATTTGTATTTACTGCCCTTGCTGTTGTGCTAGTTGGAGCTCCTATGTGGCTTGTTTTTTTATACCAATCGCTATCCGTTGTTTTATCACAATTCAATCATGCCAATATTTCTTTACCAGTTGCTTTAGATCGTTGGCTGAGTTATATCATTGTTTCACCAGACATGCATAAAGTGCACCACCATTATGAATTACCCCATACCGATAGCAATTATGGTAATATCTTTTCTATTTGGGATCGAATTTTCGGAACTTTTTCAACCTTAAAAAGAGATGAAATTGTTTACGGTATTAACACTCACATGGAAATGGATAAGAATAATAGCATTGGGAATTTGTTGAAAATTTCATTTCAAAAAAGAAGTAACTTCGAAAAACCGTAAAAAAAATTTAAACCTACTTTAAAACGTATTGTTTTTTTTATTAATATTGAACTACAAATTAATTATTAACTAAACAAAAACCACAGAATTTATTTTTCAACGAATGAAAAAGAGTAAAAAAATTGAATTGACTTGGGATCAAAATGAAAAATTGATCACTTTAGCTCTAGAAGAAAGAAATCCTTTTGAAATCATCAAAAAGGAATTCGGACTGAGCGAGACAGAAGTTCTTGAAATTATGAAAAAGAAACTTCCAACTGATAAATTTGATATTTGGAAAAAGAAAGCTAACGCTGCAAAACCTAAACCAAAACCTATCAAAATTGATGATTTTGACGATGATTTAGACGGAAAATACTACATAAAAAATAAATTTGATTAAATAAAGCTCCTGATTACAGGAGTTTTTTTTGAAATAGAATTCCAATTACTAAAATACAACAACCAGCTCTCAATAAATCAACAAAATCCTTCGGTAGTATTCAATAATTTCTTTAATTTGCCAACAAATAAAAAACTATGAAAAAATTACTATTCGCTATACTGTCTCTATTTATTCTGGTTTCTTGTGAAAACAAACCGGAAACCAACCTACAAATCACTGGAAATGTAAAAGGATTACAAAAAGGAACTTTGTATTTGAAAAAATTAGGAGACAGCACTTTTGTCACTATCGACAGTATGAAAATTGATGGGAAATCGGAATTTGAAAGTAATATTAATTTGAAATCACCAGAAATGTTGTACTTGTTTTTGGACCGCGGAGAAACCAATTCTGGAGATAATAATTTGATGTTTTTTGCAGAACCAGGAAAAATTAACATCGCCACCGACTTAGAATATTTTTATTCAAAAGCAGTGGTAACAGGTTCAAAGAACAACGATTTGTATGAAAATTACAAAAAAATTAGCTCCAAATACAACGAGCAACAACTAGAACTTACGGTTGCAAAATTGAAAGCTCAAAAAAACAAACAAATGGATTTGGTTGCTTCAATTCAGGAAAAATCGAATGCTATAATGAAACGAAAATACCTTTACGCGATTAATTTTGCAGTCACTAATAAAGACTATGAAGTAGCGCCATATATCGCTTTATCTGAAATTAGCGATGCTACAATTAAGTATTTGGACACGATTCAAAAATCAATCTCGCCAAAAGTTGCAAAATCTCGCTACGGGATATTACTTACAAAATATATAGGCGAAAGAAAAAAATAGTAGTTTTTTATTTGGGCATGCCCCTCCGTAAAAACTTCGGGTCAGGCTCTCCGTTACAATCTCTGTTGCGCTTTGCTCCACAGAGGATTTCCACTGCGATCCTTCATGCGAGCCTAGATTTATGATTTCAGATTTCAGATTTTCAAAATAACCAAATCAACGAATAACCGAATTAACACAAGGCTATCTTAATTTTACCATGATTTTTCAATCTAATTTTATTTCAGATTCTAAGTTTTAACCGCAAAGAGCGCAAGGTTTTACGCAAAACACGCAAGGAAAATCTGTAAAAAGTGAATTACAATTCCAAAAAGTCAAGGACAATTCGCTTCAAATTTTAGGCAGTTAAACTTAATTTTAAATGCCCTCCCAAACCTTGACGGATAATTCTCATTAATGTAGAAAGACGGATATCGCTAGCATTATTTTCTATTTTTGAAATATAGTTTTTAGTAGTTCCGCATTTTAAAGCGAGTTGCTCTTGTGTCATTCCACGTTCTTTGCGCATTTCTTGAATTAGAATTCCAAGTTGGAAACTTTCAAATTCTTCCTCATAAATATCTCGCGCATTGGTTCCAATTTTACCATATTGTGAATCTAAATGTGATTCAAAAGTGGTGATTTTTTTATCTTCAATATTCATATTATTATCTATTATATTTAGTTTCTAAATATTCTTTCTTTAATTTTTCAGCCATTTTAATTTCTGATTTTGGGGTTTTTTGTGTTTTCTTTTGAAATCCGTTTACGAGTACAACTAGATTACCTTTATCAAAAAAACTAAAAACCCTAAAAATGTCAGAACCCATTTCGACTCTAATTTCAAATAAAGCATCAGAACCAGTAATATGTTTAAAAAACTTTTCTGGAATTCTCTCTTGAATAGAAATCAGTTGTAAAGTCCAGTTCAGTTTTTTTCTGACTTCTTCTTTCTGTGCGTTAAAAAAATTAAGGTAATAAACTTCGTAATAAATTACATGGCGTATAAATTTTTTATTCATTTGTCAAAGTTACCTAATTAGATAACATATTGCAACTATTTATACAACAATTATTTTGTAATATAGTTTTGCTTTTTCAATGGGTTTCAATTTAAGAGTCTTGGTTTTAACCGCAAAGAGCGCAAGGTTTTACACAAAGCACGCAAGGAAAATCTATGTATAAGTGAATTGTATTGAGGGAACAAGTTTAGCAATACAATTTGCTTTTTAGCCCCGAGTAAGGCGGTATCCTCGTAGCAAAGCGGAGAGATTGAGCCGAAAGCGGGAATTACAATTCCAAAAAGTCAGGGACAATTCGCTTCAAAATGTCATATTGTCAGAAATTAATTATCCCAAAGAATGGAAAACTGACAATTATAACGTAATACCACAATGGCACAAAGATTGACTTAAGCAAAGGGAGTTTAGAAATTAAAATTAAATTTAAATAGAATTAAAATGGGTAAAATAATTGGTATTGATTTAGGAACAACCAACTCTTGTGTCTCTGTAATGGAGGGAAATGAAGCAGTTGTAATTCCTAATGCAGAAGGAAAAAGAACCACACCATCTGTAATTGCTTTTGTAGAAGGCGGTGAAATCAAAGTTGGAGATCCTGCAAAAAGACAAGCGGTAACCAATCCAACTAAAACGGTTGCTTCTATCAAACGTTTTATGGGACATTCTTTTTCAGAGGTTTCTGCTGAAGCAAAAAGAGTTCCTTATTCTGTAGTAAAAGGAGACAATAATACACCACGTGTAGATATTGACGGACGTTTATATACAGCACAAGAATTGTCAGCGATGACACTTCAAAAAATGAAAAAAACAGCTGAAGACTATTTAGGTCAAACAGTTACTGAGGCAGTTATTACTGTTCCAGCTTACTTTAACGATGCACAACGTCAAGCTACGAAAGAAGCGGGAGAAATTGCTGGTTTAAAAGTAATGCGTATTATCAACGAGCCTACAGCTGCAGCGTTAGCATATGGTTTAGATAAAAAAGGAGTAGATCAAAAAATTGCAGTTTACGATTTAGGTGGAGGTACATTTGACATCTCTGTTCTTGAATTAGGAGACGGAGTTTTTGAAGTATTGTCTACAAATGGAGATACTCACTTAGGTGGAGATGATTTTGACCAAACAATCATTGATTGGTTGGCAGATGAATTCAACGCTGAGGAAGGAATAGACTTGCGTTTAGACCCAATGTCATTGCAACGTATTAAAGAAGCTGCTGAAAAAGCGAAAATCGAATTGTCATCTTCTGCTGAAACAGAAATCAATTTGCCTTACGTTACAGCTACGGCTTCAGGACCAAAACACTTGGTTAAAAAATTGACTAGAGCTAAATTTGAGCAATTGTCTGACGCGTTAGTAAAACGTTCTATGGCACCAGTTGCAAAAGCGTTAAAAGATGCTGGATTATCCGTTTCTGATATTGACGAAGTTATCCTGGTTGGAGGTTCTACACGTATGCCAAAAATTGCAGAAGAAGTTGAAAAATTCTTTGGTAAAAAAGCATCAAAAGGAGTAAATCCTGATGAAGTTGTGGCAATTGGAGCTGCTATTCAAGGTGGAGTTCTTTCTGGAGATGTAAAAGATGTATTGTTATTAGACGTTACACCTTTGTCTTTAGGAATTGAAACTATGGGTGGAGTTATGACTACATTAATTGAGTCAAATACTACTATTCCAACAAAAAAATCTCAAATTTTCTCTACGGCTGCAGATTCTCAACCAACAGTTGAATTGCACGTATTGCAAGGTGCAAGAGCTATGGCTGCTGATAACAAAACTATCGGTCGTTTTAACTTAGATGGTATTCCACCAGCACCAAGAGGAGTTCCACAAATTGAGGTTACATTTGATATTGATGCCAATGGTATTATCAAAGTATCTGCAACGGATAAAGGAACTGGAAAATCTCACGATATTCGTATTGAAGCTTCATCTGGATTAACATCTGAAGAAATCGAAAGAATGAAAAAAGATGCTGAAGCAAATGCTGGAGCAGATAAAATCGCTAGAGAAAGAGTTGAAAAATTAAATGAAGCAGACGGAATGATTTTCCAAACGGAAAGCCAATTGAAAGAATTAGGTGATAAACTATCTGATGAAAACAAAACAGCAATCGAATATGCATTGACAGAATTGAGAATGGCGCACCAATCTCAAGATTTGACTGCAATCCAATCAGGATTAGACAATATCAATGCAGCTTGGAAAACAGCTACAGAAGCAATGTACGCTCAAGGAGAACAAGGTCAACAAGCTGAAGCGCAACCGCAAGAAGCGCAAGGTGACAATGTTCAAGATGTAGACTACGAAGAAGTAAAATAAATTATATTTTATTTAATAAAAAGAGGCTGTTCAATGAACAGCCTCTTTTGTTTTATAATAATAAAAACTATATTATTTTTGACTGTTAAATTTAATCACGCCATAAACGATTCCAAATTGAGCAGCCAAATAAGTTGACATAATTAAAATTGCAGCATTATTGATAGGTTCTTGGAATTTATTGATTGCCAAAAAACTATCTGAAGCAATAAAGGCTATCGCTCCAAATAATATATAAAATCTGGCATTATTATTCCAAGAAATAAACCCTCGCCAGGCAAAACCTAACATTACAGAAATAGTAAATGCATAAAAACTGACTGGGATTTTTAAAGGACCTAAAGTAGGTAATAACATTTCTAAAATACTTTTTAAATAGAAAATTGTAAGAATAATACCGATCCAAAAAAGTGGATTTTTCTTATAGGGTTTAGAAGTACCCAATTTTGAAAATAAGATAATATAGAAAATATGTGCCGTTAAGAAAGAAAGTAAACCTGAGATAAAAAACCATTGATTATTGTTTGTGAAAATCAATAACACATCACCAATCCATGAAAAGGTTAATGCAAATAATACTACTTTTTTGGTTAAAAAGTCATCATTTAAATACACATACATAAACAATAACGGTATCAAAAAGGGCTTCAAGCAGAGCGAAAAAGTGTCATAACTCATTGAAATAAGAAATAAATTGAAAGTGGCAATTATCAAAAAGCCTTTTAAGAAAATTTCTTTTTTCATATATTAAAGGGTTGCTGGTGCTAAGGTTAGTTTTCGAAATTCAATGAATACAAAATAGAAAGTTATTAAAAAGGAAACTATTAAATAACTTAAGACAAGGTAACTTCCAAAAGAAATAAAGCTATTTAATTCAAACCAATCTCCGAAATTCAAGATTATTAAAAATCCAAATAGAAGTCTGAAAGCTTCCCAAAAAATTGAATATTTATGAGTATCCATCAATTCAGTATAACTATAAATTGTAATAAATAAGAAAGCTCCATAAATAAAGATATTTGGAAAACCAATAATAGCAATATTATTAAACAAATAACTTACTAATAATAAGGTAATAAGGGACTGAAAAACAGACCAATAAATTAATTTCTTAGAGTTTGAGGAATTGAATTTTTTAAAATTATAAACATCCTTAATCTTCTTTACTGGAAATTTCTCTTCGAAATTATCTGGTCTCCAACCTGTCGGTTTAAACCAAATTGTGAATTTATCTTTCCAGTTAGTCGCTCTCCAAGCATCGGAAATTAGCAACCCTAAATGTTGAAAATTAATCCGAATAGGATTCCAAGTTTCTGCAGGTCTTGTAATACCAAAAACTGCCGGAACAGAGTCTAATTCTTCTTGAAAAGTACCAAACATTTTATCCCAAATAATAAATATTTGAGAATGATTTTTATCCATATACTCCGGATTGATGGCGTGATGAACTCGGTGATGGGAAGGAGTAACCAAGAATTTCTCTAGGAAACCTAATTTTTTAATATAAACCGTATGATACCAAAATTGCAAAAACAATTGGATAGGTAACGTTATGATAATCACTTTTGTTGGAACCCCCAAAAGTGCAGCTGGAATCAAAAGAAAGGTAAATAAATTTACAAAACTTGATATCGATTGTCTTAAAGCACAAGCCAAATTAAACTCCTCACTACTATGGTGAATGGCGTGTTTATTCCAGAAAAAATTGATTTGATGTGCCCATCGATGTGCCCAATATCCGTAGAAATCAATTACAATAAAGGCAATAATATAAGTTATAATGGAAGACTCTAAGTGTCCAATTCCAATTTTAGTAAGTAACCAGTCGTAAGAAATAAAAGTAATAGTTAATCCTAAAACGTCTTTAATAGAATTGGTCATTCCAGAACTAATACTAGACACACTATCCATTAAACGAACTTTTTTATTGTGTTTAAAATAACCGTAAGCCGATTCAATTACAATTAATATTAAAAAAAGAGGCATTGCTATAATTAGTATTTTTCCGTACTGCTCCATTAATTAACTATTAGATTATTATGACAATTGACTATTTCAAAAAATAAATATAGTTATTAGTTTTAAAATAAACAATTAAACTATTTCGGCGCTCAATCCTGCTTCCAATAATTGAAGACATTGCGGCGTAAGTTCCTTTAATGAGCCCGTTTTTACTGTACATTTTTCATTGTAGTGAACTATTAAAGCACATTGTTCCGCTTGTTCTGAGGTATGGCTACAAACGCGAATTAAAGTTTCAATAACGTGATCAAAAGTATTTACATCGTCATTATACAAAACGATTTCATTGTTTAAAGAAACACTTTCTTTTAAAACTACTTTTTCTAGTACTTTTTCTTTTGTACTCATAACTTTATAAATTATGATTTTTCAACTACTAATTTATATATTTTAAGGACACCCAGTTATTTCTTTCAAACTTTTTAACGTATGTCAAACCTTTTTCAATGCAAGAAGAATCAATAAAAGGGATGTCTTCGGTATAAAAACCGCTCAATAATAAAATCCCATCTTTATTCAAACAATCAACATAAGTCTGCATGTCATTCAATAAAATATTGCGATTTATATTGGCAATAATCAAATCGTATTTTTTTCCTTTCAATAGATCGGCATCACCTTCATAAACTGTAATGTGGTTGCAATTATTTCGTGCTGCATTTTCAATTGAGTTAAGGTAGCACCAATTATCAATATCAATAGCATCTATTGGTTGAGCACCTTTCATTTCGGCTAAAATGGCTAAAATTGCCGTTCCGCAACCCATGTCTAAAGTCTTTTTTCCTGAAACTTCAGTTTCCAAAAGATGTTGGATCATCATGTGAGTCGTTTCGTGGTGACCAGTTCCAAAGCTCATTTTAGGCTCAATTACAATATCAAATTTAGCATCAGTTTTTGGATGAAATGGTGCACGAACATGGCATATTCCATCAACTTCAATGGCTTCAAAATTCTTTTCCCATTCTTCATTCCAATTTACCTGATCTATTTCTTCAATAGTATAAGAAATTTGAAATTCAGGTGAACTTAGAATATGCAAATCATCAAGAATATTCTCTGTCCAAAATTGTTTTGGAATATAAGCTACTATTCCCAAATCACTATCTATAAAACTTTCAAAGGGCAATTCACCTAATTCAGCAACCAATATCTCCGACCCTAATTCTTTTGGTTCCACCACAAAATGAAATCCTAAATATATATTTGACATGTTTATTTTTATTTTTTATTACCAAAAAGGCACAAAAGAAAGGTAAAAGCAACAAAGGTTTTTTTTGAATTACTCAGATTATCTCAAATATTTTTAATCTCTGTAAATCTGTGAAATCTATTTTGATTTAAGTCTATTATCTCTTCGTCTATTATCTTTTTGATCTATTTAAATCCCGTTTACGATGGCTGCAAAATCTTCAGCTTTTAAAGCTGCTCCTCCAATTAATCCTCCATCAACGTCTGGTTTTGAGAAAATTTCTTTGGCATTATCCGGTTTTACACTTCCTCCATAAAGAATTGAAACGTTTTCTGCTACATCACTTCCAAACGCTTTTCTTACCGTTTCTCTAATGAATTCATGCATTTCTTGCGCTTGACCTGGGCTGGCAGTTTCCCCTGTTCCAATAGCCCAAACTGGCTCGTATGCCAAAACTATGTTTTCCCAGGAAGAAGGTTGAATGTGAAATAAACCATCTTTCAATTGGTTTTCCACAATGTTAAAATGATTGCCCGATTGGCGGTCTTTCAATTCTTCGCCAAAGCAAAAAATAGCGGTCATATTATGACTAATTGCTGTATCCACTTTATTAGCAATTAACGCGTCAGTTTCATTGAAATAGGCACGGCGTTCTGAATGCCCCAAAATAACGGTGTTTACCCCAATACTTTGTAACATTGTTGCAGAAATTTCACCTGTATAAGCGCCACTTTCAGCTTGGTGCATGTTTTGAGCGGCCACTCCAATATTGGTATATTCTAAATGATTTGCAGCCGATTGTAAGTTCACAAATGTAGGCGCAACAATAATTTGAACTTCCTTATCGGTTGGTAATTTATCAATCAATTCATTCAATAAATCTTCAGTTTCTTCTGAATCTTTATGCATCTTCCAGTTTCCTGCTACAATTTTAGTTCTCATTATTATTGATTAATTTTTTGGTTATTTTTCGGTTTTTACCATAAAAGGCAATAAGCAATTCAAAAGTATCAAATGTCTATTATCTATTTGTCTATTATCTCTTATCTTCATTCAACGTTTTCTGAATCAAATCAAAATCCGTTTCAATTGCTCTATATAAACTAATTTTAGATTTTTTGTTGACTACAATATATCTTGGAATCCAATCTAAATCTATAGATTTTCCAAATAACCCTTTCATTCCTTCTTTAACTAAATAGTGATCGCCTTTTAATTCGTGCTTTTCAATCCCTTCTTTCCATTTGTCAAAAGTTTTATCACACGAAAAAAACACGTAAACCACGTCTGGATTATTTTGCTGTAATTCTTTAATTTTGGGCATTGCTTTCACACAATCGCCACACCACGAAGCCCAGAATTCAAGGACTACGGTTTTTCCTTTATATTTATCAACTACCGATTGAAATGAAACTTCCGATCCATCCATTGCAGTAACTTTTTCAGCTAACGCCTCATTGGAAAATTCTTTTTTCTGAGCTTTAGAACATGAGAAGGAAGCTAAGGCAACGAAAAGTGCAATTGTTTTTTTCATTATTGGGATTTATTATTTGTTTGTTAAACGGTTATTTGTATTATTGTTTAATCGTTTAATCGATTGAAAAGTGTTAAACGGTTAAACTCTTATTTGCTTTTCAAAGCAGAATACGGTTTTTGAATCAATGTATTGAATTCAGAAGCATTGAATTTATTGTCGGTAATTCCATAATAATATTTAAACTCATTCCCATTCCATAAATATTTCACTCCAGGGGTATCTTTTCCTGTTCCTAAAACATTCCAAAACGGAATTACTTCAATAATTTTATAAGGATATTTTGCTCCAGCAAATTTGAAAAAGTCTGGAATTAAATCCGCTTCCTCGTTCATAAAGATAATTTTAATTTCAGGAAAGTTCTTATCCTTAGCCTTCATTTCGGTCAATTCTTTAGCTACTTCACGACAATGATCGCAACCTGGAACGAAAAAGCATAGTGTTTTTCTACCTTTATCAATAGAAGCAAAATAGGCACTATATCCTGAATTGTGTTGTAAAGGTTCGTCTTTGATTACTTCAACTATTTTATTAATAGTATCTAATTTTTTTGTTTCAACCTTTGGTTCTGTTTTTAACGTATCAATCAATTCTACTTCAGCAGTTTCGTTTGGTTCAGAACCAGTAACGTCAACCAAATTTGATTCAGCCTGCATTGGCGCTATCATAAACAATAGTAATATAAAGAAAACTGTTGCAGTAGTTAAAACCCAAAAATTACTTTTACTTTCGTCTTTTTTAGGCATTACTTTAAGTAAAATAACTAATAAAATCATAGCAACAACATTTTTTAAAATCGCTTGAATAGGTGTCATTGGTAACAAACTTCCAAAGCAGCCACAATTCCCAGAATTACCGCCATTTTGAAAAGTAACAATACTTAAATGTGTTGTAAATACAGCTAACATTAATAAAGTAGCTGGAATAACTAATTTTCTAAGATAATGCTTTTGCAAAATTAAAATCCCAAGAGCAAATTCAATTCCAATTAATATTCGTGAAAAAAATGGAGCAATATCCCCAGAAAAACCTAATGGATACAACTGTTTAACTTCAAATGTAGAAATTGCAAAATAAGGTGAAGGATATAATTTGGCAACTGCAGATAATAAAAATAAAAATGAAATACTTATTCTAATGGCTATTGGAACATACTTTTCTTTAGCTGTCATAATTGTTTATTTAAATTATTTATGAAAATTCATTAAAATCAAAGCAAAAACAGCATAATTAATCATGTCTTGATAATTGGCATCAATACCTTCAGAAACAAGTGTTTTCCCTTTATTGTCTTCAATTTGCTTAACGCGAAGTAACTTTTGCAAAATCAAATCAGTTAGAGAATTGACACGCATTTCGCGCCAAGCTTCACCATAATCATGGTTTTTATTCTCCATTAATTCTTTAGTTTGATTGATTTTAGCATCATAATGCCAAGTGGCTTTTTCTACATCTAAATCAGGTTGTTCTACTGTTCCTAATTCCAATTGAATTAAAGCCATAATTGAATAATTAATTATCCCAATGAACTCTCCCGCCTCTCCTTCATCAACTTTACGAACCTCATTTTCTTGTAAACTACGAATTCTTTGTGCTTTAATATAAATTTGATCAGTTAAAGAAGGTAATCTTAAAATTCGCCATGCACTTCCATAATCTTTCATTTTATTGACAAACAAAGTTCTGCATATTGAAATTACCTTATCGTATTCTTGAGAAGTAGTATCCATTTATTGATGTATATTTGTATAAATTTCATCAAAAATAAGAATATTTTTTTATTGATTAGTGAACATTAACGATTATAAATGTAGTTTTATACAAAACCCTACTTTTTAGCTATGACAATCAATTGCAAAGGTCAAATTATTGATTTAACTACTCCAAAAATAATGGGGATTTTGAATATTACACCCAACTCATTTTACGACGGTGGAAAATATTCATTAGAAAAAAATGCAATTTCAAAAGTAGATAAAATGTTGAAAGAAGGCGCTACATTTATCGATATTGGAGCTTATTCAAGTAAACCAAATGCAGAATTTGTTTCCGAAGAAGAAGAATTAAAAAGAATAATACCTGTTGTTAAAACCCTCATTAAAGAATTCCCAGAGACATTACTTTCTATAGACACTTTTAGAAGTTCCGTTGCTCAAGAGTGCATAAATAATGGAGCAGCATTGATAAATGATATCTCCGCTGGAAACTTGGATGAAAAAATGATTGAAGTAATAGCTTCGAATAACGTCCCTTATATAATGATGCATCTACGTGGAACTCCCCAAACCATGCAAAATCAAACCAATTATGAAAATCTAATTAAAGAAATGATTCTCTATTTTTCTGATAAAATAAGTAAAGCAAGAAATCTTGGAATTCATGATTTAATAATTGATCCAGGATTTGGATTTTCCAAAACTACAGATCAAAATTTTGAAATTTTAAGCAATTTAGAGTTATTTAAAATGTTGGATTTACCAATATTAACAGGAATTTCAAGAAAATCCATGATTTACAAAACGTTAGATACCAATCCCGAAGAAGCATTGAATGGAACCACAGTTTTGAACACAATTGCAATTACAAAAGGAGCTAATATTATTCGTGTACACGATGTAAAAGAAGCGATAGAATGCGTGAAGCTGTATGAAAAATTAGGTTAAAATCTAAAATCTCTTTTTATAAATCTGAAATCTAATTTCTAAAATCTTAAATCAGTTTTACTGATGATGATACGGCTCGTTTTTCAAAATGGTGAAGCCGCGATAAACTTGTTCTATAAAAAATAAACGTACCATTTGATGAGAAAATGTCATTTGCGAAAGAGAAATTTTACCATTTGCTTTAGCATACACTTGATCAGAAAATCCGTAAGGCCCGCCAATTACAAATACTAAAGTTTTAATTCCAGCATTCATTTTCTTTTGTAATTCCTCAGAAAATGAAACACTCGAAAACGACTTACCATTTTCATCCAATAAAACCAAATGATCAATCGGACTTATTTTGGAAAGAATCAACTCCCCTTCTTTCTCTTTTTGTTGCGCCTCCGATAAATTTTTTACATTTTTAATATCCGCAATTACATCCATTTCAAATTTTATATAAAACGACAAACGCTTCTTATAATCTTCGATCAATGCTTGCAAAGCACTATTGTCAGTTTTACCAATTGCTATTAGTTTTATTTTCATTTTGAATGATTTAACTATCTAAAAATGTATCTGAATCGTTTTTCTTTATTAACTTATAAATTATTAATAGTAAAGCAACGCCATTAAAAGTCATACCTACAATAAGGAAAAAACTTGCAAAAGAATACAATAACATTTTAAACAACACCCCTAAAGCGGTTAAAATTCCACCAATAAGAAACAGAACAAAAATTTGTAAATTTTTCATATCCAATTATATTAATTTGCGATACAAAAATAAGATTATACATCGAAACTATACAATTTAAATATATATATTCTTCCTTTGGGCGTGCCCTCGTTTAGTCGTTGCGAGTTAACGAAGCAATTTTGTTCTAAACTCGGTCGCGCTGTTCGCTACAATCCACTGTTTGCCTCGTCGTACCTCCTCGCAATGACGTGGGATTTCCACTTCCATCGCTCACGCAAAACCAAAACGTTATTTATTGGTATTGCTTTTTTTTTATTGAAATTGCTATTGCCATTGATTTTGCCATTGCAATTGATATTGACATTTACATTACCATTTTTACCGCCATTTTATTTCCATCCTTTCACCCTCTCCTTCACAGAGGGCTGGGGTGAGGACAAAAAAAAACCCCGTTTCGTTAGAAACAGGGTTTTTAAAGAAAGGCGACGACATACTCTCCCACAAATTGCAGTACCATCTGCGCAGGCGGGCTTAACTTCTCTGTTCGGGATGGGAAGAGGTGAGCCCCGCCGCAATA
>Ga0102874_1000083_pt1 | contig 37326 bp, 29 predicted proteins | sample Colrivmet1547A02_FD_78184 | JGI IMG/M metagenome (GOLD analysis project Ga0102874, IMG submission 78184) | Estuarine microbial communities from the Columbia River estuary - metaG 1547A-02 | ecosystem: Environmental > Aquatic > Marine > Intertidal zone > Estuary | place: USA: Columbia River...
ATGAGTTTTCCAACGACGATAATCATTGGCAAGGATGGAAAAGTACTTCATGTACACACGGGATACAGTGGTCCAGCCACGGGAAGCGCTCACAAGGAACTCACGGATAAAATCCAATTAGAAATTGAAATGGCATTGGATATTTTGAAGTAAATCCAAATGGAAATAAAAAAGGGCTGTGAAAACAGCCCTTTTTATGTCGTAATGTTCTAATTAATCTCTAATTAAGAACTGGTATTTATCGATGTTTTTCAATGCGATACTTGTTCCTCTTGCAACGGCACGAAGTGGATCTTCAGCAATGTGAACTGGTAATTTCGTTTTGGCAGAAATACGTTTATCTAATCCACGTAACATAGAACCACCACCAGCTAAGTAAATACCTGTTTTGTAAATATCAGCAGAAAGTTCAGGCGGAGTTAACTCCAATGCACTTAAAATTGCTTCCTCAATTTTAGAAATCGTTTTGTCAAGAGCGTGAGCTATTTCTACATATGAAACCAAGATTTCTTTTGGAATTCCAGTCATCAAATCTCGTCCTCTTACGGCAAAATCTGGTGGCGGATTGTCAAGTTCAGGTAAAGCTGCTCCTACTTCAATTTTAATTTGCTCTGCTGTACGTTCACCAACAAGAATGTTGTGTTGACGACGCATGTATTCTTCAATATCACTTGTAAAGTCATCCCCAGCGATGCGAATGGATTTGTCACAAACAATTCCTCCTAAGGCAATGACAGCAATTTCGGATGTACCACCACCGATGTCGATGATCATATTCCCCATAGGTTCTTCTACGTCAATTCCGATACCAATAGCTGCGGCCATCGGTTCATGAATTAAATAAACTTCTTTTGCCCCCGCATGTTCTGCAGAGTCACGAACGGCACGTTTTTCAACCTCTGTAATTCCTGAAGGAATACAGATGACCATTCGTAAGGTTGGATTGAAAAGGCTTTTTCCAGGATTGATCATTTTGATCATTCCACGAATCATTTGTTCAGCACTTTGGAAATCGGCGATTACACCATCTTTCAATGGACGAACAGTTTCGATTAACTTGTGAGTTTTACCGTGCATCTGTTGCGCCTTTCGTCCAATGGCAACTACCTTGCCTGTTTGAATGTCTTTAGCTACTATAGACGGCTCGTCAACCACGACTTTGTCATTCCAGATGATAAGTGTGTTTGCCGTCCCTAAGTCAATCGCAATTTCTTGCGTCAAAAAACTAAAAAATTTCATGTTGATTCCAACTAGTGATTAAGTTGTTCCTTTTTCGAGAGTTTCGGACAAAAGGTTACAATTTAATGTAAATATATGTAAAGTTAATGTTTAAAGTGGCGAACGCCTGTAAATACCATGCGCATTCCGTGTTTATTGCAATAATCGATGGAAAGTTCATCTTTAACAGAACCACCTGGTTGAATTACAGCATCAATTCCTTCCAAATGTGCAATTTCAACACAATCCGGAAAAGGGAAAAAAGCATCACTCGCCATGGCTGCACCTCTTAAATCGAAGCCAAAGGTTTTTGCTTTGTGAATTGCTTGATTTAATGCGTCAACACGTGAAGTTTGACCAGTCCCACTGGCTAATAATTGCCCGTTTTTCGCTAAAATGATGGTATTGGATTTCGTATGTTTTACCAATTTATTAGCAAACAATAAATCGGCGATTTCTTGTTCACTTGGCGCATTGGTTGTTTTAACAACCAAATCTTCCTTCGTTTCCGATTTCGCATCCCTATCTTGAACAAGAACACCATTTAAAATGGATCGAACTTGTTGTTGAGGTAGGGCGGTTTCTTTTTGAACAAGGATGATGCGGTTCTTTTTGCTTTTTAGTAATTCCAATGCATCTTCGTCGTAACTAGGCGCAATAAGTACCTCGCAAAACAACTCATTGATGAGCGTAGCTGTTGCTATATCAATCGGTTGGTTAGAAATCAATATCCCACCAAATGCACTAACTGGGTCCGCTGCTAAAGCAACTTCGTATGCTTCTTTTAAAGTGGGACGAGTGGCAATTCCACAGGCATTGTTGTGTTTTAAAATCCCGAAAGTAGGACCATCATTTTTAAATTCCTGCAGTAAATTTACGGCCGCATCTACATCCAATAAGTTGTTGTAAGAAAGTTCTTTACCATGTAATTTATCAAATAAAGCAGCTAAATCGCCGAAGAATTGTCCCTTTTGGTGTGGATTCTCCCCGTAGCGCAGCGTTTCACTTTTTTCCACGCTTAATTTTAAGTATGGACCATCGTTTTTCACAAAATACTGATGAATCATAGTGTCGTAATGCGACGATACATGAAATGCCTCACTTGCAAAATGCTGTCTTTGTGTGAGACTTGTTGCTCCGTTTTGAGAACACAAGACCTCTAGGAAGGAAGCATAATGACTAACAGATGGAATAATCACGACATCTTGGAAATTTTTTGCCGCCGCACGGATTAATGAAATTCCACCGATGTCAATTTTTTCAATGATGTCCTCTGCGCTTGCTCCGGATGCAACCGTTTCCTCGAAAGGGTATAAGTCTACAATGACTAAATCAATGGATGGAATGCCATGTTTAGCAATCGCATCTTGATCTTCTTGCAAAGCACGACGATTTAAAATTCCACCAAAAACAGTTGGATGTAAGGTTTTAACTCTGCCACCTAGAATTTCAGGAAAACCTGTAAGCTCTTCAACAGCAACTACGGGGATCCCTAAATCTTGAATAAAGGCTAATGTCCCTCCAGTAGAGTAAATAATTACTTGATGTTTGTGTAATTCACGAACAATTTCGTCTAGTCCATCTTTGTAATAGACTGAAATTAAGGCGCTTTGGATGTTTTTTAAATCTGTCATGAGGTGTAAAAGAAAGCGCAAAATTAGTGTATTTTTTTCGATAAATGATTTTTATCTCTTGCTGATTTTAGCATTCCGCCTAAATATTTAGAATAAAAAAACCCCGCTAGCGGGGTTTGATATTTAAAAAATAAAATCTGATTCTAATATTCTATAACCGACTGGCGTCGCTTCTATCCAGAACACATTTAGCGAGACAAGCTCGTGAATTTCCGTTCTGTCTATAACCGACTGGCGTCGCTTCTATCCAGAACACATTTCACAACTATCTGGGTTTTCAAGAGAGCAAGCAATCGCCGCCGCATCTTCTTCCAAAGATTTAGCTGTAGGCTCTTCAACAACTGTTTTTTCCACTGTAAATTTAATGGCGTCTGTCGCTGCTTTCGTACGTAGGTAATACATTCCAGTTTTTAATCCTTTCTCCCAACCGTAGAAGTGCATAGAGGTTAATTTACCAAAGTTTGCATTCTCCATGAAGATATTCAGGGATTGACTTTGACAAATATATGCGCCACGATCTGCTGCTTGATCAATGATGGCTTTCTGAGAAATCTCCCAAGCCGTTTTATAAAGATCTTTTAATCGTTGAGGGACTTCATTGATATTCTGAACAGACCCATTCGCAGTCATGATTTTTTGACGCATGTCCTTCGTCCATAATCCTTCACGAACTAAGTCCTTCAATAAGTGCTTATTCACAATGATGAACTCTCCAGAAAGCACACGACGGGTGTAGATGTTCGATGTATAAGGCTCGAAGCATTCGTTGTTACCAAGTATTTGTGCGGTAGATGCAGTTGGCATTGGCGCTAACAACAAGGAATTACGCACACCATGTTTTTTAACTTCTTCTTTCAAGACATCCCATTCCCAACGATTTGATGGAGTAACACCCCACATATCAAATTGGAAGATACCTTTTGACACAGGAGAACCTTTAATCGTTTCATATGGACCTTCTACTTTCGCAAGGTCTTTTGAAGCTGACATGGAAGCAAAGTAAATCGTTTCGAATACTTCACGGTTTAAAGCGCGAGCTTCTTCAGATTCAAACGGCAATCCCATCATAATGTAAGCATCTGCTAATCCTTGAACACCAAGTCCAATTGGACGATGACGAAGATTAGAGTTTTGAGCTTCTACAACTGGATAAAAGTTCTCATCAATGATGCGATTCAAATTTAATGTAGCTTGATAAGTTACTTCAAATAATTTATCGTGATCAAAGTTTCCATCTTCTGTTACATATTTTGGAAGTGCTAGAGAAGCTAGGTTACAAACAGCAACCTCATCCGGCGCTGTATATTCAATAATCTCTGTACAAAGATTAGAGGATTTGATGGTTCCTAAATTTTGTTGATTTGATTTGGCATTTGCCGCGTCCTTATACAACATGTAAGGAGTTCCCGTTTCTATTTGAGATTCAAGGATTTTGAACCAAAGATCTTGCGCTTTGATTGTTTTTCTTCCTTTCCCGTCTTTTTCATATTTCGTGTACAATGCTTCAAACTCAGCACTATGTGTATCGGAAAGTCCTGGACATTCGTGAGGACACATCAGTGTCCAATCTCCATTTTCTTTTACACGTTTCATGAATAAATCTGGAATCCAAAGTGCGTAGAATAAATCTCTAGCTCTTTGTTCTTCTTTTCCGTGATTCTTTTTCAAATCTAGGAAGTCAAACACATCCGCATGCCAAGGCTCGATATACATCGCGAATGATCCTTTTCTTTTTCCTCCACCTTGATCCACGTAACGCGCCGTATCATTAAATACACGTAACATTGGAACAATTCCATTAGACGTTCCGTTTGTTCCTTTAATGTAAGAACCTGTTGCGCGGATATCGTGAAGAGCTAATCCAATTCCACCTGCAGATTGAGAAATTTGCGCACAAGATTTCAATGTGTCGTAAATCCCTTCAATACTATCTGATTTCATCGTAAGCAAGAAGCAAGATGACATTTGAGGCTTAGGTGTTCCTGCGTTAAACAACGTTGGAGTCGCATGTGTAAACCAACCCTCAGACATCAAGTTGTATGTTTTGATGGCAGATGCCACATCTTTCTTGTGAATACCAATGGCAACACGCATCAACATTTGTTGTGGACGCTCGGCAATTTTGCCATTTAAACGCATCAAGTAAGAGCGTGACAATGTTTTAAATCCAAAATAATCGTAGCGGAAGTCACGATCATAAATGATGCTAGAGTCGAAAGCCTCTTTATTTTCTTGAATAATCGCGTAAACGTCATCCGCAACTAACGATGCGTTTTGACCTGTTTTTGGGTCAATATAGTGGTGTAAATCGTCAATTACTTCAGAGAACGTTTTTTTCGTTTCCTTATGCAGGTTGGACACGGCAATACGTGAAGCCAATAACGCGTAATCTGGGTGATCAATTGTTTTTGCGGCAGCAACTTCCGCTGCAAGATTATCCAAATCTGAAGTGGATACTCCGTCATAGATTCCTTCAATCACCTTCATAGCTACTGCTTCTGGTGACACCAATGGATCTAATCCGTAACACATTTTAATAATTCGCGCTGTGATTTTATCAAACTTCACAGTTTCTTTTCTTCCGTCTCTTTTTACTACGTACATCCTTATACCGCAATTAAATAATTAAAATTCTTCGTTCATGCTGAATTCTTTGTTCGCATCACCTGCCAACACTCCAGCTTTTTGGTATTCACCAACGCGTTTTTCAAAGAAATTTGTTTTTCCTTGAATGGAAATCATTTCCATAAAGTCAAATGGATTCGAAGTGTTGTACACACGCTCGTTACCTAATTCAACCAAAAGACGATCCGCAACGAATTCAATGTATTGTTGCATTAGATCGCTGTTCATACCAATAAGTTTTACTGGAATGGCGTCTGTGACAAATTCTTTTTCAATTTCGACAGCGTCCATGATGATCTCACGCACTTTATCCTTAGAAAGTTTATTTACCAAGTGATTGTTGTATAACAAACAAGCGAAGTCACAGTGTAATCCTTCATCACGAGAAATCAACTCATTGGAAAACGACAATCCAGGCATTAACCCACGTTTTTTCAACCAAAAAATAGAGCAAAATGAACCAGAAAAGAAAATTCCCTCTACGGCTGCGAATGCGACCAATCGCTCAGCAAAGTCACCTTTATCGATCCATCGAAGCGCCCATTCTGCTTTTTTCTTTACGCAGTCAAGTGTATCGATTGCATTGAATAAGTGAGTTTTTTCAGCAGAATCCTTAATGTACGTATCAATCAAAAGCGAGTACGTTTCCGAGTGAATGTTCTCCATAGCCACTTGATTCCCGTAAAAGAATTTTGCTTCTGTGTATTGCACTTCAGATAAAAAGTTTTCGGCAAGGTTCTCATTCACGATACCGTCGGAAGCAGCAAAGAAAGCCAGGATATGCTTGATGAAATGACGCTCATCATCATTTAATTTGTTCTCCCAATCAATTTGATCAGGGGATAAATCAATTTCTTCTGCCGTCCAAAAACTTGCCTCTGCTTTTTTATAAAAAGCCCAAATATCATCATGTTGAATTGGGAATAATACAAAACGGCTTTTGTTTTCTTCAAGAATCGGTTCGCGTAAAGATGTTGTCATAAGCTGCTAAATAATTTTATAAACGAAAAATATTCCAAAAGAAGAATGAAAATTATTCCTCCTAAACCAGTTTTCGTTAAATTGTTTTTGTATTACTCAATCCGCTTTTAACGCGTGTTAATGAAAACTTAACGTTATCGAAATTTGAGAATACAAAAATTGTCAAAAAACTGTCTTAAATCAATTAAAGAAATTAACATTCTTAGGATGTTATTAACACCGAAAATCGCAATCCTTTCCCCAATAAACCCTACAGCAATTTTCAACACTAAAAGGAAAGATATTCACATCAATAATAGATCGATTTTAATAACTATTCCTTCAAACATCACACAATAAGTCAAATAATTTTCTTATGACATTAAGCTCTATAAAGTTAGGCAGGAAATAAATTTTCTCATTCAAACAATCTATGAGTTTTTGAACACGTTAATGTTCATACTAACACATTTCTAGATGCACTTGAAAATTGACAAGATTACTGCGCCTTTTGAGCGTTATTTTGAGGGATTCCAACACCTCATTTTCCCAAATGTTTGCTTGCAATGTTCCTGTGAGCTGTCGCGATTTGAAAAACATATCTGCGCTTTTTGTTGGGATAAATTGCAACGCACGTACTTTGAATCGTATGAGGTGGCAAGTGGAATGGATCAGCTCTTTTGGGGAAGGATTGAATTAAGCGAAACGTTTGCCCTTTACTTTTTTGAGAAGGAAAAACCGATTCAAGATATACTACATGCGCTGAAGTATCAATTTAAAGCTCCTCTTGGAATACATTTTGGCGAAGTAATGGGAAAAACGATTTTTAACAGTAACAAGTATAAAACGATTGAAGCATTGATTCCTGTTCCCATTCACCCTCAAAAACGTTTCTTGCGGGGATATAATCAAAGTGAGTTGTTAGCGGAGGGAATGGCAACAATTTTAGAAATCCCCATTTTACGTGACGTTGTTCTTAAAAAAGCGAATAATGCGAGTCAGACCAGAAAAAATAGATTTCTGCGTTGGGACAATGCCAGTGAACAATTTTGTTTAGGGAAAATAGACATTTCTTATCAACATATTGCCATCGTTGATGATGTGATTACTACGGGCTCTACATTAGAGGCAATGGCTCAATTATTGCGCTCCCACTATCCAGATCTTCAAATAAGTTTGCTTAGCTTCGCCATAGCAAAATAAAGATGGCCTCTCAACACGTATTAATTATTGGTGCTGGACTCGCTGGCACGAGTTTAGCGCATCAACTTTTAGCAAAAGGACACCGGGTTCAACTAGTGGATCGTGGAATAAATCATTCCACAGCTGTCGCTGCTGGAATGGTGAATCCAATGGTTTTTAGAAGAATGAATAAGTCCTGGCGCCTAGATGAGTTCATGTCCGAGGCAAAGAATTTTTACCTTCAGCTAGAGCAAACAGTTCAACATAAATTGTTCCACCCGATTGCTATCCGCCGCATGCTCTCCTCTGAACAGGAACGAAATTACTGGTTGGAAAGACAAAAATCACCTGAATTTTCGGATTATTTGACCGAAATTAGCCCCGAAGATGAAAACTATTCACACGCTGAAAATCACTTTGGAAGCGGACGTGTGAAATCCTCCTTTTGGGTAGATGCAAGAGTATATTACGATCGAAACATTGCCTATTTTGAACGAAAAGAGAGCTTGTTAAAAGAAGATTTCGACTCCTCAAGTTTTGATGAACAAACCCTAAGTTATAAAGGTATTCCATACGATAAAGTTGTTTTTTCGGTCGGATATCAACAAATGGAAACGCCTTTTTTTCAAGAGTTACCTATTCAACAAACAAAAGGACAAACCATCCGCGTCCATTCTCTAGAAATTCCAGAAGATGAATCCCTTAATCGAAAGTGTTTTGTCCTTCCATTAGGCAATCACGTTTTTCGAATCGGTGCAACCTACGAATGGGATAATCCAGATTTGACACCAACCGAAGAAGCAAAACAAGAATTAATTGGACATCTTCATGTTTTAGGTAGTTTTTCCTACGAAATCCTTGATCAACAAGTTGGCGTTCGTCCAACAGTGCTGGATCGCCGACCAATACTCGGAGCTCACCATACGATAAAAAACATGTATGTTTTCAACGGACTAGGAACGAAAGGATACCTCATGGCACCAACTTTAGCGAGGGAATTAGCTGATTACATGTTCGAAGGAACTCCGTTAGATAAGGAAATATCGATTGAACGATTTTACAAGAAATCAAAAGGTTAAAAACAAAAGATTATCTTAGTGACTTAAAAACCAGCAGAAAATGGAAACAGAATCAACGAGCACTAAGTCATTGAAATTAACGGATAACAGCCTGATTTTCATGACTGAAATTGTCAAATGGGCGAAATTTTTAGCTATTTGTTCCTTTGTAGGACTTGGAATGATGGGTTTAGCAGGAGTAGCAATGATCATCCTTCAATTTGAAAGGCAAGCGAATGGATTGTCTACTGTCATTATGGGTCTTTTTTACATCTTAATGGCAGTCATTTATTTTTTCCCAGCGGTGTATTTGTATCGTTTTGCAACGGCAAGTGCGGACGCTATAGAAAAATTAAATGAGGACACTTTAGAAGAAGGACTTGAAAATTTAAAATCACTTTTTCGATTTACGGGAATATTGATGATTATCATGTTTTCTTTATATGCCGTAGGGATTATTGCAGTAATAGCTGCATATGTCATTCAGATGTAATATAGTCGGGACATTACACCTACATTCAGCGGGAAAATCGTATTTTTGTTACCGCTATGAATCACATTCGAAATTTCTGCATTATTGCACACATCGATCACGGTAAAAGTACCCTCGCAGATCGCTTACTACAAACTACTGGAACGATTTCCGATCGAAACATGAAGGCTCAGGCTTTGGATGATATGGACTTGGAACGCGAACGTGGAATCACCATTAAAAGTCATGCCATTCAAATGAGTTATAAGTTTGAAGGGAACGATTATATTTTGAATTTAATTGACACACCAGGACACGTAGATTTCTCTTATGAAGTTTCGCGTTCAATCGCAGCCTGCGAAGGAGCTTTGTTGATTGTCGATGCATCTCAAGGAATTGAAGCTCAAACGATTTCAAATTTATATTTAGCCCTGGAGCACGATTTGGAAATTATTCCAATCCTCAATAAAATGGACTTACCAGGCGCAATGCCAGAGGAAGTGTCCGATCAAATCATGGAATTAATCGGTTGCGATTTAGAAGATATTATACAAGCGTCAGGAAAAACAGGACTCGGTGTAGAAGCGATATTGGCAGCTGTTGTGAACAAAATTCCAGCACCAAAAGGAGATGAGTCAGCGCCGCTGCAAGCCATGATTTTTGACTCTGTTTTCAATCCATTTAGAGGAATTATTGCCTATTACCGAATAAAAAATGGAGTATTGAGAAAAGGACAAAAAGTTCGTTTTCTAAATACAGGAAGAGATTACAATGCCGATGAAATCGGAATTTTAAAAATGGATCTTTCGCCACGAAACGAAGTGAGAGCGGGAGATGTAGGATACATTATTTCTGGAATCAAGCAGGCTAACGAAGTAAAAGTAGGAGATACCATTACCGATACAGAAAATCCATGCGAAGTTCCAATCAAAGGATTTGAGGATGTTAAACCAATGGTCTTTGCCGGAATTTATCCGGTCGACAATGAAGATTATGAGGAGCTGCGCTATTCCATGGAAAAATTGCAACTCAATGATTCATCGTTAGTCTTCGAACCTGAATCTTCAGCTGCGCTTGGATTTGGTTTCCGTTGTGGATTCCTCGGAATGCTACACATGGAGATCATTCAAGAACGCTTGGAACGCGAGTTTAATATGACCGTGATTACTACCGTTCCTAACGTGTCCTACAAGGCTTACATGAAAAAAGATCCAGAGGATGCGTTGATTGTAAACAATCCATCTGAACTTCCAGATCCTTCCGGAATGGAACGTATTGAAGAACCATACATTAAAGCGCAAGTCATCACCAAAACTGAATATGTTGGTGCGATTATGACCTTATGTATTGAAAAACGTGGTGAATTGCAGAATCAAGTGTACTTGACACAAGACCGTGTGGAAATAACCTTTGAAATGCCTTTGGCGGAGATTGTCTTCGATTTCTATGACCGTTTGAAATCCGTTTCTCGTGGTTATGCTTCGTTTGACTATCATCCAATTGGGTACAAAGAGTCAGATTTGATCAAAATGGACCTTTTACTTAATGGCGAACAAGTGGATGCATTATCTGCATTGGTTCACCGTAGTAATGCCTTTGACCTTGGAAAACGCATTTGTGTTAAATTGCGCGAATTAATCCCAAGACAACAATTTGAAATTCCGATTCAAGCAGCTATTGGAGCGAAAGTAATCGCACGCGAAACCATCAAAGCCTTGAGAAAAGATGTAACAGCAAAATGTTACGGTGGAGATATTTCCCGTAAACGTAAATTGTTAGAGAAACAAAAAGCAGGTAAAAAACGTATGCGCCAAGTGGGACGAGTAGAAGTTCCTCAAGAAGCCTTTTTAGCTGTATTGAAATTAAACGACTAAACTTAAACATATGAATTCTATTTTAACTCACGCTCATTCTGGCTTACGTTGGGTAGCCATCATTCTTTTATTACTTGCGATTATCAATGCGTTTACATCAAAGACCTTTGAAAAGAAGCACAAGATGATCAACTTATTTACAATGATTACTTTGCATACGCAATTAATTATTGGCTTGGTTCAATATTTTATCACGTCTGGAAAAGTGAAATTTTTTGATGGTTGGATGAAAGAAGCAGCATTTCGTTTTTACGGAATGGAACACTTAATGGGGATGTTGATTGCTATTGTGTTGATCACAGTTGGATACAGCAAATCTAAAAGGGGCACAACGGATTCTGAGAAATTTAAACCGATTAAATTATTCTACTTAATTGGATTCATTTTGATTATTGCGTCTATTCCTTGGCCATTCCGAACAGCACTTGGTGGATCATGGTTCTAACGCGCATACTCTTTATTCTGTTTTTAGCAGGACTAACTTCCTGTGGTAACGATAAAGCTTCAAGTAACAACGAAACTTTACCGATTGAAACGCCCGCTGAAAAAGGCGCTTCATTGTATACTGTAAACTGTGCTAGCTGTCATGGTGAAGATGGTAAAATGGGAGCCTCGGGAGCGAAAGACTTGTCCGAATCTCGTCTAAGTGACAAGCAGATAAAAAAGATACTACAAAAGGGTAAAAACGCTATGCCTCCCATGTCCGCAATTTTGGAGAATGAGGAAAACATGGAATTTGTTATCCAGCACATTAAAATGTTGAGAAAGTAATGCAAGAAGGCCACGTAACAGTAGATGCAGTAGAGGAATCTTGTATTTTAGTAGGAGTAATCACATCAGAAATAGATGAGGTTATTGCCAATGAACATTTGGACGAATTGGAGTTTTTGGCTGAAACGGCTGGTGCAATTACACACACAAAATTTTTACAAAAGTTGCCTTATCCGAACCCAAGAACCTATGTTGGCTCAGGAAAACTAGAGGAAATCAAACAGTACATGAAGGCGATGGACATCGACATGGTGATTTTCGACGACGAGCTGTCCCCCTCACAATTACGAAATATTGAACGTGAGTTGGAATGTAAAGTCCTGGATCGCACCATTCTTATTTTGGATATTTTCGCTAGTCGTGCTCGAACCTTTCATGCAAAAACACAAGTGGAACTCGCGCAGCTTCAGTACATGCTTCCGCGCTTAACACGTATGTGGACCCACCTTGAACGTCAAAAAGGAGGGATTGGACTTCGTGGTCCGGGTGAATCTCAGATTGAAACTGACCGTCGAATTATTCAAATGCGCATTTCCTTAATGAAGGAAAGATTAAAGGACATTGACAAGCAAATGTCCATTCAGCGTGGAAACCGAGGACAACTTGTCCGTGTAGCTTTGGTAGGATATACCAATGTAGGTAAAAGCACCTTGATGAATTTACTTTCCAAATCTGAGGTGTTTGCTGAAAACAAACTGTTTGCTACCCTAGATACAACCGTGCGAAAAGTAGTGATCGACAACATGCCGATGCTCTTAACAGATACGGTTGGATTTATCCGAAAGCTTCCTCAGCAATTGATGGAATCGTTTAAGTCGACATTAGATGAGGTGCGTGAAGCGGATTTGCTCATTCATGTGTTGGACATTTCTCATCCAAATTTCGAAGATCAATTTAATGTTGTCAACGAAACATTGAACGAAATTGATAAAACGGAGAAGCCAACCATTGTTGTGTTCAATAAAATTGATGCTTATCAGCCGATTCTGAATGAAATGAACGAAGAGGAGGAGGATGTGACCACCTTGGAATCACTCAAAAAATCATGGATGGCAAAAATGAACAAAACAAAATGTGTGTTTATTTCTGCTCAGAATAAAGAGAATGTGGAAGAATTGAAGGAAGTACTTTACGAAGAGGTGAAAACCATCTTTCGTGTGCGCTATCCTTACAACAATTTCTTGTATTAGTCAACGACTAATTCTAAGTCAATCTGACGTTTTTTAGGATTTACCTTCGCGATTTTTACACGCACCTTATCTCCGAAATTAAATGCCTTTCTAAAGCGTGCTCCTGTAATTTTAAAGTTGTCCTGATCGAAATAATAACGGTCTCCCGGAATTTCTGACATCGGCACCATTCCTTCACAATGATTTTCGTCCATACGAACAAACATTCCATGTTCAGCAATCCCGGAAATTGTCCCCTCAAATACTTCTCCCAAGTGATCCATCACGAATAAGGTTTGGAAATATTTTGTAGATTCTCTCTCAGCTTCGGAGGCCTTGCGCTCATTTTTAGAAATACGCGTACAAATGGCTTTTAATTCCCCTCCATATTTGTGCTGCTTATTCGTAAGTTCTTCCTGTAAAATGCGGTGAACCACCAAATCGGCATAGCGTCTAATGGGAGAGGTGAAATGGCTGTAATGTTTAAACGCTAATCCATAATGCCCAATGTTTTCAGTCTCATAAGACGCTTTGGCCATTGATCGAATAGCCATTGATTGAACAAGTGAAAACTCATTTTCCTCACGAATTTCCTCAAATAAGGCATTTAAATTTTTAGCGATGGATTGCGTATCGTGTAAATCGATTTTGTGTCCGAATTTCTCAATGAACACAGAGAAAACATCCATTTTTCCGGGGTCCGGAGAATCGTGAACACGGTAAATCATCGGGAATAGGTCCCTGCCTTTTTCTGGCTTCGACAAGAAAGTGGCTACTTTGCGGTTCGCCAATAACATAAATTCTTCAATTAATTTATGTGCATCTTTGGATGTTTTGATGACCACTTCGGATGGATTACCAACATCGTTTAAGCGAAAACGCATTTCTTCGGACTCGATGCTTAGCGCACCATCCTTTAAACGTTGTTTTCTTAAAATATGCGCTACTGAATTCAGTTTACGAATGACAACTTCGTGGTCTCCATCTTTTCCTTCGATGATTTCTTGTGCTTCCTCGTAAGTAAATCGTCGATCAGAATGAATGACTCCTTTTCCATACCATTCTTTATAGACTTTCCCTTTGTCATCCATTTCAAAGACTGCGGAGAAGGTATATTTGTCTTCGTGCGGTCGTAGGGAGCAAGCAATGTTTGATAATTGTTCTGGTAGCATTGGAATCACGCGATCGACCAGATAAACAGAGTTCGATCGAAGTAAGGCTTCAGCATCCATGGCCATACCTGGACGAACATAATGACTAACATCAGCTATGTGAACACCAAGTTCGTAATGTCCATTTTCTAATTCATGGTAAGAAATAGCGTCATCAAAATCACGCGCATCAAAGGGATCTATGGTGAACGTGAGGGTTGATCGGAAGTCTCGACGCGTTGAAATTTCGTTTTCGTCAAGTTCTACAGGTACACGTTCCGCTTCTTCTAATACAGCATCTGGAAAAATGGGGTTGATCCCTTGATTGTATAGAATGGAAAGCATTTCCGTGTCATTACTTCCGGGCATACCTAAAATGGCAACAACTTCTCCAAATGGTTTTTCTGCTGATTTTGGCCAAACCGTAATTTTCACAAGTACTTTTTCACCGTCCCTTGCACCATTTAGGTGTTCTTTTGCGACACGAATTTCTAGTCCACTTCGATTATTATCTGGAATAAGCAATGCTGTTTTATCACCGAATTGAATGGTGCCAACAAATTGTACACGTTCCCGTTCTTTGATTTCAACTACTGCGCCTTCGTCTCGGCTGGGTCCTGACTTGAATACGCGAACTTTTACTTTGTCCCCATTCAGTGCTTGACCAATATTTTGTGGTGCAATGAACACATCTTTTTCTTTCCCTTCCACGACAACAAATCCAGCTCCGCGTTGTGTCAACTGAATCACGCCTTCCACTAAATTGGATGCATCGCTTAAGCTGTACGTAAAATGATTGATTCGTTTAATGGCATTTTTGCTCGCTAAGGCGTTTAAGCCTTCGAAAACAACCTGACGACTCATGGGATCACGCGCCTCAACCAGTGAACAGATTTGTTGGTGTGTTAATTCAACTCCGGGGTGTTTCTCGAATAAGCGAATTAAAATCGCGTTGATACCCGATTTTTTTTTACCGGGAGATGGTTTTGAATACCTTTTTTTGGACATAGCACGAAATTAGACAATAATCTTGTCTAAAGTGTTCGAAAAGATTGAAAGTAACAATTTAGTGACGAACCACTAATTTTTTGGTAATGGATTTACCTGTTGAAGTCTCAAAAATAAGGAAGTAGATTCCATTGCTGAAATCACCCACATTGATTTTCTTGCTTCCGTGAATCGTCTCTTTCATAATGACGTTTCCAACAGCATCCATCAATTTGAATGTTGACTGGTCCATACCAGCAAGTTGAATGGAAACATATTCAGATGTTGGATTTGGATAAATGCTTACGCCAACTTCTTCTTTAACTGGTTTTATGGCAGCTAAATAATCTACCACAACATCAACAGAATCCGAGAAAGAAAGTCCATTTGTCGAAATGTAATAACGGTAATGAGCAGTTCCGTAAACGCCATCCGCAGGATCTACAGATGCCTTCAATTTCCCGTATTCACCATCATTAATCGTGAAAAGAACTGATTGAGATCCAGGAGTGGTCCACGGATTTGTATTCATTTGTCCGGAAGAATAGCACGTTCCACCAAATGGATCCGTTGCATGTCCCCAGCACAAAGCGTCTGTCCAGCCAGCCGGAGCGTCAATGCGTAAACGTGTCACTCGCCAAGCACGTGCTGACCCAGTGTTGTTTTCTACATCAAGCGCAATATCAAAAGAAGCATTAGATGGCGCAACGACTGTATGCGTTGCACCTGAAATATCGGTTGTTTGTCCATCTACATGAATGACTATGCCATCTTGAGCATAGGAGAAAACACTCAAACTTAGAGTAAAAACAAGAAATAAGGACTTCATCATGGAGTATCAGTTTGTTCAAAAATACGGAAAATTCATTAATTTTCAAAATTGACGAAAGTTTTTCAGGTCTTGGTTTTTTTATACCTTTGAGTTCGGCAAGGTTTTTGAATAGTCGTGCCAAAAAAATGATCAAATTATGAAAACACTTTTTACACTTGCCTTCGTATTTTTCTCCGGTATTTCCGCATTCTCACAAGATACACATGCCACAGAAAGCCAACTAAAACAACTTCCTTCTGTTAACCTGAAGGATATGAATGGGAAATCCGTTAATACAGCCGCAATAGGTGTAGATGGCCCTATCATCATTAGTTTTTGGGCAACATGGTGCGCGCCGTGCAAGAAGGAATTGAATACCATTCATGAATTGTACGAAGATTGGCAGGCTGAAACCGGTGTAACCTTGGTTGCCGTGTCGATTGATGACGAAAAAACAAAAAGCCAAGTGCCTGTTTATGTGAATGGAAAAGCTTGGGATTACATGGTATTAATGGATCCTAACGGAGACTTTAAACGTGCAATGGGCGTAAACAATGTTCCTCACACATTTTTAGTGGATAAAGACGGCAACATTGTCTATTCACACAATAATTATGCGCCAGGGGATGAAGAAAAATTATACAAAGAATTGCTTCACCTAAGCGGAAAATAAATCAAATGAACAAACTTCTACTCGCTGCATCAGGCCTGTTTATTACTTTTTTAAGTTTTGCTCAAGGTTCTTTAACCGGAAATATCGAAAGTACCTTTCAGTACCTCAATGCGGATTCCATTATTGACGCAAAACAACCGGCAGAAAAAGGTCTGATCAATTCCTACATGAACGTATTCTACACGCAAGGAAATTTCAAAGCGGGGATGAGGTTGGAATCGTATTTGCCAAGAATTCAAGGATATCCAAACCGTTTTGATGGGACTGGAATTGGCATGCGGTATATTGGATACACAAATGGATTTGTTGATGTAACCTTGGGGTCATTTTATGAGCAATTTGGAACCGGACTTGCGTTTAGAGCTTATGAAGACCGTGCCTTGGGCTATGACAACATGATGGACGGCGCTCGAATCATTGTCCGTCCAACAAGTGGATTGGTTATCAAAGGAGTTTATGCCTATCAACGCCTTTCCTTTCAAGGAGGAAACATCATACATGGTGACGGAATTGTTCGTGGAATAGACGGTGAATTTCACCTGAATGAAGGATTGAAAAAAATGAAGGATTTTCCATTGGATGTTGTTCTTGGAGCCTCCTTTGTGAGTAAATACCAAGAGGACAATAATCCAGATTTGATCTTGCCACAAAATGTGGGGACCTATGGTGGACGCATGAAATTACGTTACAAAAACTTCTATGGAGATATCGAATATGTGCAAAAAGAACAAGATCCATCAAGTGACAATAATTACATCTACAACTATGGACACGCGTCAGTTTTCAATGTAAGTTATACCCGAAAAGGATTAGGGATTCTGGTTTCTGGAAAATCTGTCGACAACATGAGCTACCGTTCCGACAGAACGAAAGATCTGCAAGATGTTTTCGTGAATTATTTGCCGTCGTTAAACAAAACGCATACCTATAACCTTGTGGCTACCTTGTATCCCTATGCAACTCAACCATTGGGCGAAGTAGCTTATCAAACAGATGTACTGTACACGATTAAAAAAGGAACAAAATTGGGCGGGAAATACGGAACCACAATCGGTGGAAATTTCTCTACAACCTATCAGCCGACTCATAGTACAAACGGAATTAATCCGTTGGACTCTACCGGGGTGACGTATGTTTGTCGTCCGTTTCAGGCGAGTGACAGTATGTACTGGCAAGACATCAACTTCAACATTACGAAAAAATTTAATAAGAAATTCAGCACGATTCTTAGTTTCTACTCCATTAAAATAAACAATGACGTAGTGAAAATCTCCAATGACGCATCTGGAATTATTCATGCAAACATCGGTGTTGCAGAGTTCGCATATAAATTCAATTCCAAACATTCCCTACGCACAGAAATCCAAGGATTATTTGTTGAAAAGGAAGCTGGTGCAATTAAAGACAAAGGGAATTGGGCTACGCTATTAGTAGAATACTCGATTTCACCAGGTTGGTTTTTTAGTTTTATGAACCAATATAATTATGGGAATCCTGATGTAGCCAAACGTGTGAATTATCCTATTTTAACGTGTGGATACATTCGCGATGCCACGCGTTTTACAGTTTCATACGGACGTCAACGCGCTGGACTTTTCTGTGTGGGTGGAGTTTGTCGATTCGTTCCAGCTTCAAATGGTTTAACACTTAGCTTTACTCAAAGTTTTTAGTATGAAAAAGTTTTCTCTTTTGTTTCTTTTTGCTTGGTCCATGTATCTTTATACATCTTGCGACCGCATTACGAATCCCTATCCCCCTGAAGTAACTTTAGAACTTGACACCACACTATATCCAGGTAATTGGGATGATTACGTTGCCAATGAATGGCCAACGTTTACTGCAAACACGAACATTGACCGAAATATTCTTATCGAAGATTATACTGGACACAAATGTATTTTTTGTCCAGCGGCTGCTGATTTGGCCCATCAATTGGAGTTGACCCACGAAGGTAGAGTATTTGTTTCTTCGATGCATGTTGGTCCACTCGGAATTGGAGATTTCCAAACGGTTAGCGCACCAGAATATCCTGTCGATTTCACTAATCCACAAGGTGTAGAAATTGGAACTTATTTTGGAACGAATGATGGTGGATTCAGTGGGAATCCACGTGGAACAATCAACCGATTTCTTACCGGAGGAAATATTTTTCAAAGTCCAAATGCATGGACGAGCATGGTGAATACGATGCTTGCTGAAAACACCTTGAAGGTAAATATGCAATCTGCCCTGAACTATTACCCACAAACTCACGGTGCTTTTCTTCATTTGGAAGTAGATAAATTGGACGCTACATTGACCAATGAATTAGGAATCGTTGCGTACATTTTGGAAGATTCTTTGGTTGGCGATCAAAAGATGAGTGATAACTCACATAATACAAGTTACATACACCGTGATATTCACCGAGGAAATCTGAATGGGCAAGCGTTTGGGAGAGTGCTAGAAGCTGCGGATATGCAAAACGGAAAGTACTATGTGAACTATAGTTTTGTTGTTCCAGATCAATTAGACGATGCGTTTAATGCAGACAATATGCATGTATTAATATATGTTTACGACCGAAGTACTTGGGAGATTTACCAGGTGATTCGTCAGAATATTATCCCTTAATTCGTATTTTTTCGAAATTCCAATGGCGCTAAGACAACACCTTGCACAAAAACTGGAACAGCGGCTTTCACCTCAACAAATCCAGTTGATGAAATTGCTTCAGGTTCCAACTATGGAATTAGATCAGCGAATAAAACAGGAATTGGAAGAAAACCCAGCTTTAGAAGAAGGCGCTGATGACTTCGAAGATGAATTTGAACAAGATGAAGAATTTGATGATGCAGATGGCGAAGATGAATTCGACCTGTCTGATTATTTAGATGATGACGTTGCTGATTATAAAACCCAAGCGAATAATCATTCAAAGGATGACGAAGAACGGGTAATTCCATTATCGGGCGAACAATCCTTTCAAGAAAAATTAACAGAACAACTTCATTTGTTGTATTTGGAGGATGAACAATTTACCATCGCGGATGTCATCATTGGTAACCTTGATGAATCCGGTTATTTGAACCGAAGCATCGATGCAATTGTAGATGATTTGGCGTTTTCGATGAATGTTGACGTGAGCGAAAAGGCAGTACTAGACATTTTACACTTAGTGCAGGAATTGGATCCTGCTGGTGTGGGGGCCCGCAATTTACAAGAGTGCCTTTTGATTCAGATCAAACGAAAACAAGACGGGGACATTTCTAGGTACACTGCCAAAAAAATTCTGGAAAATTATTTCGAGGAATTTACCAAAAAACACTATGACAAGATTGCAAAAAAACTGGAAATCGACGACTATGATCTAAAGGATGCCATTGATGAAATTCTAAAATTAAATCCAAAACCAGGCGGTTCGATGCGTGAATCCGCAAAAAATTACCAGCAAATTATTCCAGATTTTACACTTTTTGAGAGTGAGGGACGTTTAGAACTTGGACTCAATGGTAGAAATGCCCCAGAATTAAAAGTGAGTCGCGAATATGAAACAATGCTTCGATCCTATGCTGAAGGAGCAAAGTCCTCGAAGTCGGACAAAGAAGCGTTGTCATTCGTTCGTCAAAAACTAGATGGCGCAAAATGGTTTATTGATGCGATTAAACAACGACAACAAACACTTTTGTTGACAATGGGCGCAATCATGGATTACCAAGAAGCGTATTTCTTATCTGGAGACGAAACCAAACTTCGACCAATGATTTTAAAAGACATTGCCGATGTAATTAGACTAGATATCTCAACGATTTCTAGGGTGGCGAATTCTAAATTTGTCCAAACAAATTATGGAATTTTCCCGTTGAAGTACTTCTTCTCAGAGTCGTTGTCGACAGATAGCGGTGAGGAAGTGTCGACCCGTGAAGTGAAAAAGATTTTATCGGATGCCATCGAAGCGGAGGACAAACACAATCCACTGACGGATGAAAAATTGATGGACTTACTGAACGAAAAAGGGTACAACATTGCCCGAAGAACAGTGGCGAAATATAGAGAGCAATTGAATATTCCAGTTGCTAGAATGCGAAAAGAACTATAAAAATGAAAGCAATACTAGCTCATTTATTTTCCTGGGTGTTTTTACCCCTGTTTATGCCAACCTATGGGATTTTATTGGCCATGTATATTCCCTCTACGCCCAATGACTTGAGTCAGGTTTCCATGTACTTACTTTTGCCGGAGATGAAGACGAGATTGTTCCTACTTTTCTTTTTGTTTAGCGCTGTGGCACCAGGACTATCGTTTCTAGCTTTACATCAAAAGAAAGTAATCAGTACCATCGATATTGAAAATCAACGTGAAAGAAACATCCCCTTGTTGGTGATGATGGCTTATTCGTTAGTGCTGTTTTTATTGTTTTTTGTCAAAGCACCAGATGCAGCACTTCCAATAGCTTTTTACGCACTGCCGCTCTCTGGATTTATCGTGACGTCCGTTTTCATGGGCATTAATAGGTGGATAAAAATATCTTTGCATGCGGGAGGAGCCGGCATTTTGGTGGGATTCCTTTTCGCCTTTTATTTAGAACAGCAAAGTTTCGCCACTTGGATTTTACCCGTGGCAATTCTAGCTTCCGGATTGACGATATCTGCACGGTTATATTTAAACAAACACCGTCCGATAGAAGTTTATACAGGCTGGACATTAGCCGTACTTATTACCTTTTTTACTCATTATTTCTACTTGCAATGTGTATGAAACGTTCCATCACTTTTCTCCTTTCTTTGAGCATGTTCATTGTTTCCTGCTCCGATTTAAAAAAAGATGAACAATTGAAACGAATCTCCAAATTAGAGAAAGGACTTACTCTGATTGAAAATGACCGTTTAAAAAATGAGATTGACACACTGACGGCACTGAAAATAGCCACTAATGCCGTAGAAATCCGCATTAAAAACTATTTGGTTTTAGATACAATTGATTTGGTTTTAGGAAAAAAAATGGATGCCTACAAAATAATGAGAAGAAGCCTCAAACCACTAGGAAAACAAAACGTACAATTAAAACAAGCCATTCGTGAAGAGCAAAAATCCTTGAGGGACTTGAAAACGGATATTGAAAACGGATCTGGTAGCAGAGATAAGTACGAATCATATATTTTGTTCGAAAAAAACAAAATAAATCAACTTCAAACATTACTCGATGAGTACCTTAGACAGAAGCAAGAAACGCTTGCAACCTATCGCAAATTACACCCAGAATTGAATCAACTTTCCTTAGATTTAGTAAGAAAACACAACTTGACTCATTCATGAAAATCACGATCCTTTTCTTATTGTTTTTCTTAACGAACAGTGTATTTTGTCAAACGGAGACAGATATACAACTAGCGCAATATTATTATACGAATGGTGAATTCGAAAAGGCAACATCCTATTACGAAAAGATTTATGCAAACGATCAATCTAAAGTTGTTTTCACCCGCTACTATGAGTGTTTATTGGAGATAAAAGACACGAAGACAGCTGAAAAGATTTTAAAAAAACAAGTTAACTTAAATCGAGGCGACCTAGAACTCCGAGTGACTTTCGCGCAGTTTTACGAGGAAATAAATGAAGAGTCTAAATCGCGTAAGATTTATGATGAATTATTAGAAGAAGTAAATAGCAATCCAGGTTTTACCATTCAAATCTATCAGGCGCTCGTAGCAAGAGGGAAATTTGATTTAGCGAAAACGTGTTTGGATAAAGGCAGGAAACTGGCCCCAAGTTATCCCTTTCATTTCCAGTATGCGGATTATTACGCATTAATCGGAAATAAAACGGAAATGACGCGGGAATACATCGACTATCTGGAACTTCAACCGAACATGAAGGAATCAATACAGTTGGCAATTAATAGCCGTGTAGACTTGAGTAACAGCGATTCACCTGATTTCATTTCCTTGAAAGAATTATTAATCACTAAGACTCAAAAACCAAATGCTCCTCTGATTTACTCCGAAATGTTGATCTGGTTGTTTGTCCAAAATCAAAATTTCAATGGCGCATTCATTCAAGCGCAAGCATTAGATAAAAGAGTTCAGGGAGATGGAACACGAGTTTTTGAATTGGGATTAATTTGCGTTGAAAATAAATCCTACGAAATCGCTCGAAAATGTTTTGATTATGTCATCTCACTTGGATCGAGTCAACCATTATATTTTGAAGGGCAAAAGTCGCTGTTGAATACGCGCTTTATTGAAATTACGACAAACCGTTCCTATACATCTGTAGAGATAGCTGCAACCATTCAAGACTACAACGATGCATTAAACCGACTAGGTAAATCTAGGTTCACGTTTCAAATTATACTTGAATTGGCGCATATTAAGGCATTTTACGGCGAACAGGTTCTTCAGTCCATTGAACTGCTGAATAATTTACTGGAAACACCGGGGTTAACCGACATGCAAAGAGCACAGGTTAAAATGAAGCTCGCTGATGTACAAGTTTTAGGCGGGGATATTTGGGAGGCATCTCTTCTTTACATGCAGGTGGACAACGATTTCAAGTTTGAGCAAATTGGCAATGAAGCAAAATATAAAAACGCACGTGTTTTTTATTTTGATGGAGAGTTTGATTTTGCTCAGGGACAATTAAATGTATTGAAAGAATCGACCTCAAAAATGATTGCCAATGATGCGCTACAACTTTCCGTTATGATTACGGATAACTATGGTTTGGATAGTAACTATCAAGCAATGTTATGGTTTGCCACTGCGGAACGACTCATTGAACAACATCGTTATGATTCTGCATTTGTGTTGTTCGATAGCATTCAAATTAATTTCCCCATGCATTCGTTGGCGGATGAGATTTTATTCCGAAAAGGCAAGGCGATGGAGCAGCAAGGGAAATGGGCTGAAGCTCGTGAGTATTATACGGATTTATTGAAATTTCATGCGGATGATATTCTTGGTGATGACGCTCTTTTCCGCCTAGCGGATATGGAAGAAACCCAATTTCAGAACAAAGAAAAAGCGCTTGAATATTACAAGCGCTTGATGATCGAGTTTAAAGGAAGCTTATTTTCTACCGAAGCTCGTGCACGTATCCGTTTTCTACGCGGAGATGCAAATATCGAACTTGATTCAGAACAACTTTAATTAGTTCAAATCAGGCATTTCACGTGTGAACGCTGGAATTCCAGTTACATCCATTCCGGTAATTAATAAGTGAATGTCATGTGTCCCTTCGTAGGTTACAACCGACTCTAGATTGGCCATGTGACGCATCATAGAGTATTCACTTGTAATTCCCATTCCACCATGAATTTGACGAGCCTCACGTGCTATATTCAAGGCAATTTCAACGTTGTTGCGTTTCGCCATAGAAATTTGCGCAGTGGTTGCACGACCTTCATTCCGTAACTGTCCTAATCGGAAGGTCAGTAATTGAGCTTTTGTGATTTCCGTAATCATTTCGGCTAATTTTTTCTGAATCAATTGGAATGCTCCAATTGGAACATTAAATTGAGTTCGTTCTTTCGAGTAGCGCAATGCTTGATCATAACAATCCATTGCTGCACCAATAGCACCCCAAGCAATGCCAAATCGTGCTGAATCCAAACAACTTAATGGAGCACCGAGTCCAGATCTTCCTGGAAGAATATTTGATTTGGGAACTTTCACGTTATCGAAAATCAATTCTCCAGTAGCCGAAGCACGTAGCGATAATTTCCCGTGCATTTCTGGAGTGGAAAACCCTTCCATTCCACGTTCCACGATAATTCCATGAATTCTACCTGTTTCATCTTTTGCCCAAACAACAGCGATATCCGCGAATGGCGCATTCGAAATCCACATTTTAGCACCGTTCAAGATCACGTGGTCTCCGGCATCTTTGAAGTTGGTAATCATTCCACCTGGATTTGAACCATAATCTGGCTCAGTTAAGCCGAAACAGCCCATCATTTCTCCAGTAGAAAGTTTTGGTAAATATTTTTGTTTGTGTTCTTCTGAACCGTATTTCCAGATTGGATACATCACTAAAGAGGACTGCACAGATGCTGTTGAACGCAAACCTGAATCACAACGCTCTAATTCTTGCATAATTAAACCATAAGAAATATGATCTAATCCTGGACCACCATATTCCTCGGGGATATATGGACCAAATGCACCGATTTCTCCCAAACCTTTCAAAATGTGCATGGGGAATGTCGCATTTTCGTAATGCTCATCGATAATTGGTGAAACTTCTTTTTTAACCCATGCTCTTGCGGCATCTCGAACTAATTTGTGCTCATCCGAAAGTAGGTCATCCATTCCGTAGTAATCAGGATGTGTAAATAAATCTGTTTTCATAATTTACCTTATTTGTCTGCAAAAGTAAGTAATAATTAAAATGTCCACCCCATACATTTTTGAATTAATTTTGTGTGTGATGATATATGTCCTACTCAGCTCCTTCGAACTAATCGAACGCAATACCCAAATGAATAGTTACCTGCTGGTAATAATCTTGCTGTGTTTTGCTTTTGTTGGAGTTGCACGTGTCGCTCAGCCGGATTTAATCGCCCAGACTTTCGCAGGATTTTTTAAAGTGAAACGTCCAGACAGCAATGGATTCGAAGGGTCGAAGCTGCAACCTAGTATGACTGCGCTAATTGTCCTCAATTACATTATCTCTTTTTCAACTTGTGTTTTTCTATTGCTATATGAGCAATCAAATTTGCTGGAAACTGTTTGGTTGACTATGAAAATAGTATTCGCCCTTACTTTTTTACAACTCATCAATTTTCGCTTGGTTTTTATATTGTCTGGGGAGCGATCGATACTTGATTCCATGAGCGCTGTGAATAAACAGATTTGGTCCTTTGGTGGATTCATCTTAACCTGCATGGCTCTTCTTTGGATTTTAAATCAAGAACTTCAACATGCTTTTGAACAATTGTTTTTCATCGTCTTTTCATCGTTGATTGTTTGGCGCATTGTGAAAGGCCTCTTACTTGCTGCACAATTAAGATATAAATGGTATTATTTAATTTTGTATCTTTGCACCCTAGAAATTTTGCCCTTGCTTATTTTATCAAAATTAGCATGGCCTAATTTCTTGGCAGTTATATGATATTATACCTTAAAAACAACGAAACTTGGCCATCAAGACAATTTTAGTTTCGCAGCCTAAGCCAGAGGGTGACAAGTCACCTTATTACGACTTGGCTGAAAAGTATAAATTGAAAATAGACTTTCGTCCATTTATCAAAGTAGAAGGCGTGGACCCCAAAGAATTCAGGGCTCAACGCGTGAATCTTAATGAGCATACAGCCATCATTTTAACTTCCAAAGTAGCGGTGGATCACTTTTTCCGAATCGCCGAAGCTACACGATTTGAAGTTCCCGACACCACGAAATATTTTTGTATTACGGAAGCAGTTGCCTTGTATCTTCAAAAGTATGTGACCTATAGAAAACGTAAAATCTTCTTTGGTAAACAAACCATCGACGAATTAGCGGAATTAATGAAGAAACACAAAAATGAGAAGTTTTTGCTTCCATGTACAGATATTCTTCGCGACAATATTCCATTAACGTTAGAACAGCAAAACATTCCATTTACAAAGGTGATCTTATATAGAACCGTTGCTTCTGACTTGTCAGATTTAGAGGATGTTTATTACGATATTTTGGTGTTTTTTAGCCCTGGAGGAATCGAATCTTTGTTCAAAAACTTCCCTGATTTCAAACAAAACGACACAGCGATAGCTGCTTTTGGACCAACAACGGCCAATGCTGTCATCAAGAACAATTTGCGCTTAGATGTTCATGCCCCTCATCCGAAAGCCCCTTCTATGGTTGGAGCAATTGAATTGTTCATCAAGGAACAATCAAAAAAGAAATAGTTTTTCTTTGAAAATTTCTCTTCTTGCCCTTTTTTTTCTTCGTGGATTCTTATTATATTTACCCAAACTTAAAATTTAATTCATGAAAAAACTATTATTCTCAGCTTTATTGCTAGTGTCAGGATTAAGTGCAAATGCACAGTTGGCACCTGGAAGTGTAGCACCAAACTTTACGATTTCTGCTTACCAACCATGGTTGGCTGCAGCAGGAACGACGAACAATGGTTCTTACACACTTTATGATTACTTAGATCAAGGTTACACGGTAATCCTTGATGTATCTGCAACTTGGTGTGGTCCATGTTGGAACTACCACCTTACAGGAGCGTTAGAAGATGTTTACACTGCACATGGTCCTGCTGGAGCACCTGGAGTTTCTTCTACGACAACAGATGACGTTATGGTTATTTGGATCGAAGGTGACGGAACAACTGCTGACGCAACAATGTTAGACGGAAACGGAGCAATTGGAAACTGGATTGAGCCTGCTGCAGGAACACAAATCCAATTCCCTATGGCAAACCCTGCATCTGCATCTGCAACGCAAATTAATAACGATTACAACATCGCTTATTTCCCAACAATCTACAGAATTTGTCCAAACAGAATCATTACGGAAATCGGTCAAGCAACTGCAGCGAACATTTACACTGCAATTGGTGCTTGTCCTGCTCCAGCTTCTCAACCAACAGACGTGGCTGCGTTAAACTACACAGGAGCATTAGTTCATTGTGAAGGCGCTTACACACCATCAGTACAAATCCAAAACAACGGTACAACTGCGTTAACAAGCGCAACTGTAACGATTACAATGGGTGGAACAACAGTTTCAACAGGTACATTCTCTGGAAACTTAGCTACATATGGTGTTGCTAACGTAACATGTTCTCCAATCGCTGCATTTATGGGTGGTGCTTTGGCTGTTACAGTTACTACTACCGGTGATGCTTCTGCTACAAATAATGCTACATCTGCAACAATTGCTTCTGCTACAAATGCAGTTTCTCAATTCGTTACAGTGAACATTACTACAGACTACTATGCTTCTGAGACTTCTTGGAACATCAAAAACAGCACAGGTGCAGTAGTTGCACAAGGTGGTGGTAGTTGGGCAGATATGACTACAGGTGCAGCTGGACAAACAGTTCAAACACCAGTTCAAGTTACTTTAAGTCCTTCTCAGTGTTATACATTCGAAATTTTGGATGCTTACGGTGACGGTATTTGTTGTAACTACGGTAACGGAGCTTACTCTGTAACTGATGCATTAGGCGCAGTTGTTGCTTCAGGTGCTGAATTTGCTGCAAGTGAGCAAAAAGCGTTCAAAACAGGTGTTTTAGGATTGAATGAAATGGAAACAATCGCATTGAATGTTTACCCTAATCCAGCTTCTGGTTTATTGAATGTTTCTTTCGAAGCAAACAATGCTGATTTCGTAATCACTTTAACAGATCTTCAAGGACGTGTTATTTCTTCTAAAGAAATGGCTAACTTGAACGGTACTCAATTGGTTACTTTCTCAACTGAAAACGTAGCTTCTGGAAGTTACATCGTTACTGTTGCTTCTAACGGTACAAAAACAACTAAAAACGTAGTGGTTAGATAATCACTCTCACGATTTGGAAACGCCCTCATTGAGGGCGTTTTTTTTTGACTATACTTTATGTTTATTCCTTTTCAAGAGGCCAATTCCTTTGAACGGCCAGCGAAATTTACCTTCCCCTTCTATTATTCCCCTCACCCCATTGCGCTTAAAGCAGTGGAACTGCTACAAGAGCGTTTAAAAACGGGAAACTTTCATCATGATTTTGGAATTGGGAATGCACAACGAAATGGTGCTATCGGTAAAATGTTCGGTGTACTCGTTGTGGAAAATCAAGCGGGACAATTAGGATACATTGCCGCTTTCTCGGGAAAATTAGGAAATTCAAACCATCACGAAGGATTCGTTCCTCCCGTTTATGATCTTCTCGATCCATCTGGATTTTTTAGAAAGGAAGAAATCGAGGTCAACGATTTGACACTGGAACTGCATCGCTTGGAAAAAAACGAAGCATACGTCCAATTGAAAAACGAGGTAGAGGAATATCGAATGACGTTTTCCAAATGGATTGAAGATGAAAAAGCACAATTAAAACAACATAAAAAACAACGTCAAGCAAAACGAGACGCCGCCAATCAACAAGATAGTCCTGCTTATCAGCTCCTCATTGAGGGCTTGAAAGAAGAGAGTATTCGCCAGCAAATTCAATTCAAACAGCAGCACTATACAAAAAAGGTGGCACTAGATGAATTGGAAGAATCGTTGCGTCACTTTGACAATCAATTGGCTGAATTACGCGAAAAAAGAGCCGCTATGTCGGCAGATATACAAAGACGGATTTTTGAATCGTATACGTTTTTGAATTCGACACAGGAAACAAAAAGTTTATTAGCCATTTTTAAGGAAACACCTTTCAAAACTCCGCCGGCCGGAGCAGGGGAATGTGCAGCTCCTAAATTGCTACAATATGCTTTTTTAAATGAACTCAAGCCAATCGCTTTGGCAGAATTTTGGTGGGGAATATCACCGGAATCTGAGGTGAAAATCCACCAGGAATTTTATCCAGCTTGTCGGGGGAAATGTGAACCCATTCTTGCACACATGTTACAAGGGATTGAACTTGATATCAATCCGATGAGCATTAATCCAGCGGAAGGGAAAGAATTGGAAATCTTGTTTGAAGACGAATACCTTCTACTTGTCAATAAACCAGCGGAGTTTTTATCAGTTCCGGGAAAAACCATTGCCGATTCTGTGCAAACAAGAATTCAGCATCTGTATCCATATGCTACAGGACCTTTACTCGTTCATCGACTGGATATGTCCACCTCTGGAATCATTCTCATTGCTAAAAAGAAGGATATTCATGAGTCACTGCAAAAACAATTTCTGAAACGCAGCGTTGAGAAACGATACATTGCTCTGCTCCAAGGATATGTTAAATCTAGTCATGGAGAAATCGAACTACCACTTCGTGTGGACTTAGAAGATCGTCCAAGACAGTTAGTTTGCTATGAACACGGAAAGCATGCCTTGACTAAATACGAGGTCTTAGAGCGCACGAAAGGACACACACGCGTCTATTTCTATCCACATACCGGACGAACGCATCAATTGCGGGTACATGCTGCTCATGCAAGCGGATTAAACGCTCCAATTATTGGGGATGATTTGTATGGACAGAAATCGGATCGTCTATATCTGCACGCTGAATACTTTAGTTTTTGGCATCCAATCACAAAAGAACGCGTTGAAATTACGTGTCCGGCACCCTTCTAACTAAGATCGTTCTACCCAATCACCATGTTCTTTGATCAAATCAATCAAGGAATCAACAGCTTCTTCTGCGGCGACATTTTTACGAACCACGGTTTTCTCTTTGTATAAATTGATTTTACCCGGACCTGTTCCAACGTATCCATAATCAGCATCAGCCATTTCGCCTGGACCATTCACAATGCAACCCATGATTCCGATTTTAATTCCCTTAAGATGGGAAGTACGTTCACGAATTTTTGCAGTGGTTTCTTGTAAATCAAACAAGGTACGTCCACATGAAGGACAAGAAATATATTCTGTTTTAGAAATGCGTGTTCGAGTTGCTTGAAGAATACCAAAGGCCGTTGAATTAATCAAAGTATTCGGTTGATCGCCACTTATCCAAATGCCATCTCCGTATCCATCAATGAATAAAGATCCAGCATCACTGGATACGGTTAATTGGAATTTCTCCACATCGCTTTCCTGCGAATCTATCTTGATGATCACCGGAATGTCGATTTTTGCATCGGCTAACTGACTGAAAAAATGCCTAAACAACTGAGTTTTGTTATCGTATTTTGTCGAAACAACGAGGGTCAATTTCGCATATTCGGCAAGAGTCGCAGGAAGTTCTTCCTCTGCTGTCAAGGTTAAAAACGCACGCTGGTCTTTCGAAAGCTCAGGCAACTGGTCGACAGTAAGTTGTGGATAGCATCCAATTCGCTCGGAAAAATGTTCTTTCCAAGAATTGAAATCACAAATCACACCTAATGTTCCGGGAACTTCAAAATTCAAGGAATTTGAACCAATGTAAACATAGTCCGCAGCGAGATCCTGGAGGTTCCATTTGTCTAAAGAAACGGAATAATTGTAGCCAAATCCGTAGAAATTAGCTGGAATAAGTTCTGTTTTAGTGGACATATCTGCAATAACAACTGGGACATGTTTTCCACCTATGTTGTGAATTTCATGACTGTTTCTGCGCGTATATTCAAAAGGATTATGTGCAAGTTTCGAGGCAGCTACTGACAGCGGATAAACAGACTGATTAGTGTATTTTTCCGCCAATTTCCGCGCCACTGGAATTTCGAATTCTGGTTCTTCTGTTAAGGAAACACGGATGGTGTCTCCAATCCCATCTTCCAGTAAAGCCCCAATTCCCACAGCAGATTTAATGCGTCCGTCTTCGCCATCACCCGCTTCTGTAACACCCAAATGCAAAGGATAACAACGTCCATTCTGCAACATGCGGTGAACCAATAAACGGTACGCTTGCACCATCACCAGAGTGTTACTCGCTTTCATGGAAATTACCAGTTCATGGTAATCGTTTTTCTCGCAAATTTGGATGAATTCCATCGCAGATTCCACCATTCCTTCGGGGGTATCACCATAACGACTTAAAATACGATCAGATAAGGAACCATGATTCGTTCCAATGCGCATCGCCGTTCCGTATTCTTTGCAAAGGTTCACCAATGGTGTGAATTTCGTTTCAATGCGAATCAACTCTGCCTGATAACTTTCGTCGGTATAGTCTATTTCTTCAAACTTCTTTTTATCGGCATAGTTTCCAGGATTTACCCGAACTTTTTCTATCAATTTTGCCGCAATTTCTGCTGCATTCGGTGTAAAGTGGATATCGGCAACTAAAGGAACATGGTAACCAATTTTAGCTAGTTTTGTGTGAATGACACCCAAATTTTCTGCTTCGTTCTTACTCGGCGCGGTTAAACGAACCAATTCACATCCAGCATCAATCATACGGATACTTTGCGCGACAGACCCATCCGTATCCATCGTGTCTGTTGTGGTCATCGATTGTAGTCGAATGGGATTGTCTCCACCTAACGTTAATTGACCGATACGCACCTCCATTGTTGGAAGTCGTTTTCGGTTAAATGGATCAATGCAATAAGTTGGATTCATGAACTAGGTGTGTAAGTAAGCATAACAAAAGTACGGATAGTTTGTTTTTTAAATTGGGAATTTGGTGTGATATTTGTTTTGTCGAAAATTAAAAAGATCAATGAGTGTTTTAAAAGGACTTTTACCCGTATTCATTTTGTTTTTATTCATGTCCTGTGAACATGATGAAAAGAAATCCTCACCGAAGAAGATTCAACCGAAAGCGGTGATTCAGCCGACACCTAAAGTCCACATGTCACCAAAGACGGAGAATCAAACGCGACGAATCATACCAGGAAAAATTACATTTATCGCTCCATTTGACCCGGAACCACCCGGACCTGAACCCGACCCGCTTCCGTATGATCCGGGAGAACCACCAGTCGTTTGTCCAACAGTTGATCCAGTTGTGATAAAAGCGGATACTATTTATGATTTTCCCGCGTACTTGCCAGAATTTCCAGGAGGTGAGCAAGCGTTAAAGAACTACCTTCAATCGAATTTGATTTATCCGCAAGATGCAATAGAGCTGGGAATTGAAGGAAAAGTATTTGTGAGCTTTGTTGTTTTTGAGGATGGAAGCATTCAACAAGTAAGCATTCTTCGTGGCATCAAAGGAAATTTGTCTTGTGAAAAGGAAGTGCTTCGTTTGATTAAACGTATGCCAAATTGGATTCCAGGCAAAAATAATAGTGGAAACGTGTTAAAGGCACGCGTAAAAATACCGATAGTTTTCAACTTGGATTAGTCAACGCTTGGCAAGGCTAGACGGAATGTTGTCCCTTCATTTTCTTTCGATTCAAAAGAAATCGTTCCCCCGTGTTTTTCTACGATTTGTTTCACCAAGGAAAGTCCGATGCCGCTTCCCGATGACTTCGTAGTGAAATGCGGTGTGAAAATACGGTCAGCCTCTTCGCTTGAAATACCACAACCATTATCGATGACTTCCACCAAACACTGATGATCGACAACGGAAATGGTGACACGTATTTTGCCCTGATCGATTCCACTTAATGCCTGTTGTGCATTTTGCAGCAAATTAACCATCACCTGTGTCCACAAATTACGGTCAACATTCGCGAAAATAGCTTGAGAGGGTTTGTCAAACTGAAAGGCAATTTGTCCTTCATTTTCATATAAATGCACGACCTTTTCGATCATTTCGACCATGTTTTCTCGTTGGAAAATAGGTTCGGGCATTTTAGCGAAATCCGAGAATTCGTTAGCGATTCGAGCTAAACCATCAATCTGTTCAATGATCGAATGAAGGACGCGGTTTAATTGTTTTTCACCTTCTTCATTCGTTGGATCGTAACTTCTCAACAGATGCTGAATACTTAACTTCATCGGAGTTAACGGATTCTTGATTTCATGTGCAATTTGCTGTGCCATTTCACGCCATGCGGATTCACGCTCCGTTGAAGCTAATTTTTGTGCAGTAATTTTGAGTTCGTCTAATTTGTCGTTGTAGGCTTGAACAATCGCACCAATTTCATCTTTTTGTTGGTAGTTGATGTGCTGGTTTTCTTTCCCAAATTGGATATTGGACATGTGTTTTTTCAAAATGTTTAAGGGTTCGATTAACCAATTTGAAACCATGAGTCCGATGATGACGGAAAGTGCGAGTAAGAGAATGAACACATTAATGATGGAAGTTACAAAGGTTTCGATTTGATTTTCATATTCTTGCTGCTGTCCAAAATGCTGTAAGTTCACATAGCCGATTTCTTTCCTGTTTTCATTATAAATAGGAAGGTATGAGGAAATGAAAGAAAGTTTGCCAATCTCTTCGGAATGCGAGAAGGAACTCTTGTTTTTTAACTGAAGCTCTGCGAGTGCGAGCGGATTCATTTGCTCACTGATTAATCCTAAATCGAAGATTTTGGGACGAGAACTAGCCACTAACAATCCATTTTTGTCGTAGATGTTTAAGTCGGTATGGAAAATGGAAGATATTTTCCGCAGGGTGTTTTGCAAATGTGTTCGATCCTTCAGGACAGTCAACGAGGTGTTTTTCGCCACTTTAGAACGCAACTCTTCTTGGATAGAACTCAACTTGTCTTGAATGTTCGATCGTGTAAAATCTTCGTATTGTTTTCCAACAAAAATCCCACTTCCGACCCCGTATAATAACAAGGAAAGAACCAATACAAGGATAAATGCAATTTGGATTTTAAACGCAAATGATAGATCTATTCCACTGATGACAGCTCTTCCATTGATCAGGTAAATGACGACCATCAAAAATCCCCAAAAACAGAAAATATAGGCGAAAGAGGTAATATAGTCAAACCAACTTTTAGACATGATGGAAATCACGATGGCATTTTGATTTGACTTTCGATAGAAGTAATGATGGAATCCTTCCTGTTTGAAAGAGCCTTCAATTTTATTCGTCGGTAGAAAAGAAAAGATGGAAACCGGATAATTGAATGAACCAGATTGATGAATCAAGTGTCCTTCAGCGTATTTCGCAATGGAGTATTCTTCCAAATCACGAATCACATTGGCTTCGTCAGAAATAAGCAACCTAGGAAAGCCAATTTCTTCTGGTATTCGTTTGGACTTTAGTCGAGCACTTAAAAATATGAATTTTTCTCCAAGTCTGATTTTCTGCAAAATCACGTAGGATAGGCCCTCCTCTTCATGCGGCATAAAATAGATGGAAGGATCAATGTCCGAAGAGCTTCCGTGCTGGTGGATCAACTCATTGAGTTGCACGAATGACGTCGAATCCTTAGAAAAAAAGGATTCACCTTTATCAGTAAATACATCAAGAGATAAGTCGTACCCGTCCCAGATTCCATGAAAGTATCTTTTTTCCAGAATGGCGCTGAGGGTCCCGAGTTCAATGGACATTGGCATGTCTGTAGAAAATTGATGGAAGATGCGATCTGAAGTTAGTTTTGCTTGTAGTTCGGCATATTCAATCTCTAAATTCACATCCCTTTCTGTTGCAATTTTTTTGGCATAAATTGCTCGATTTTCGATGTCTTTCTGTTCGTTTTTTTGGATTAATTCATGCACAAACACGAATGAAAAAAGGCACAACAATACCAACTGAAAGGAGAATTGTTGCATGGATTCCCTTCGTCGAAAAAAGAGCTGATTTACGAAGATGACCAAGAAAGGTAGAATCAAAGTGAAATAGGAAAAATCAGCAGGCCCTATGATCATCCACAAAATAAAAATGAGGACAACAGATCCAGTAATAACAAGGATTCCCTTCAACTTTTGCTCATAAAGCCCTTCAACAATTCCAAAAAGAATTTTCTGAAAGCAAAGAAAGTTTAAACCGATTATCCCAAAGAAAACAAAGGAATCTGTGTTTAAATCGAAAAACTGGTTGAAATTAACGGGAATGCTCGAGTGTAATACGACCATTTTGATGAGGTAAACGATGGACATCCAAACACCATAGATGGACACATATTGAATCCAAATCAAACGGGAGCTTTTTGTTTCTTTGAAGGATTTGAAAATGGTTAAAAATCCAAAAGCAATAAAGATGCTATTGATGCAAAAGTCCAAGAAACTAGGAAACCACTCATTGTAGGCAAAAAGTTCAGCAGAGTGAAAGGAGGCTTGTTCAAAAGCACGGTTTAGTGGTAACTCAAACAAAATAATCCGAGAAATTAAGATTCCGAGGACTAATAACCATCTTCCAACCCTATTTGACTCAACTTGTTTATACAGGCCATAAATAAGACTGATTAATCCAATTAAAAATATCGGCAATACATACCAAGGTGTTGGTTCAGAAGAATTTTCGCCCCCGATAACGGAAAAGCAATACTGTTTGGCGGAATTATAAATAGGAATACCACGCGTTGCATCTAAAGAAATAGCAAATTTTGTCTTCCCAAATAATGGATTTGGATGAGAAGCAATGAACTCATTGGAATAGGAGTATTCTTGAACAATACAAAACGATGCGCAACATAAATACCCATCTTCTTTAAATACATCACCATAGTACCATCCGTTTTGGAGTTGAATGAGTCCACGACTTGGAAATTGAATACTGGAAAAATTGGAAACAGGAACTTTATTTGTGTTCCACTTGATTAAACGGTCCTCTTTGTAAATGTGAATTTGACACGTTTCATTCATGGGAATGGACCCATGTCGTCTGAAATAGTGTAATGCACTCGATGCGGTGCGCTTGATCTTTTGTTCTTGTTGAAGAAAAAGTTCTTGAATTTTTTTTGCGGGAATTTGTCCTTCTTTCTCAAGTGCTGCCTGCTCATACACAAGCCAACTAAATGCGCTTATCGCAAGTATGAAATACTTGAAATTCAGGGCTATGTGCACCCATTTTTTCATGTTTGCAACTCCATTTTAGTCAATTTGGAGAGGGAAATAAATAAGTGTCCAAAGTCTTCATCTGCGCGGTGATCATTCCTGAAAATAAAGTGCGCTTGTTCTTTGTATGGCTCAATGTAATTTTGATAACACGGAAGAACATGGTGATCCCATTGATAGATGATTTCTGAACGTTTGTACCCACGTGTCTCTTGATCACGGTAGATGCGTCGATCTAGTTGTGTTTCGTGATCAACATCTACGAAAATACTGAAGTCAAGCGTGTCAAATACTTTTTGATAATGGAATAAAAATAGTCCTTCAACGATGATGACCTCACTTGGCTGAATGGTTAACAGCACATTTTTATTTGGAGGAGCATTGAAGAAATATTCCTTCACCTCGATTGGATTTCCGGAAACTAGTTGGTGTAAATCGGCCTCCAATTTATCTTGGTCCAAAGCCCCTGGCAAATCAAAATTAACTTTGCCATTCTGATCTAAAGCTTGCTTTTCAATGGGATGGTAGTAATTGTCCATCGAAAACACGGATGGAGTAATTCCACCAAAAGATTCAGATAATCTTCTTAATAGCGTTGTTTTACCAGCGCCACTTCCGCCACAAATACCGACAACAAATGGTTTCTTTTTCATCTCCATACCTACCTACAAATATACAACATGTCTCGTTGGTTTTTATCTGTTAATCATTTGTATCTTAAAGAAAAATCGTAACTTTCCTCTCACTATTTCAACTCTTATGAAAAAATTACACTTCTTACTTTTATTCTTGGTTTGCGCCGCTTGCTTGAATGCTCAGATGAAAATCGGGGATAAAGCATTGATGTTGGACGATCAATTGCAAAGCACAAAAGGGGAAACTACCTCACTAAACGATTCGAAAAAAGAAAATGGTTTACTGGTGATTTTTTCCTGTAACACGTGTCCTTTTGTGGTTGGAACAGAAGATTTTCCGGGCTGGGAACGTCAATATAACACACTTTACGATTTGGCCGATAGCCTAAAAATCGGAATGATTCTCGTGAATTCTAACGAAGGAAAACGTCAAGGAGCAGACTCATATGAAGAAATGTTGAAACATTCAGAATTGCAACAGTACAAAATGTCTTATGTAGTGGATGTAAACTCCACCATGGCCAATATTTTTGGCGCCAAAACAACACCACATGTTTTTTTGCTAAATTCCGAAATGGAATTGGTGTACATGGGTTCAATCGATAATATTTGGGACAAAGAACGCAAAGAAGATATTCCTTATCTAAAAATTGCATTAAAAGAATTAGCAAGCCACAAAAAAATCAAGACAAACTCCACTCCTCCAAAAGGCTGTGGCATTAAAC
>Ga0102874_1000085_pt1 | contig 37125 bp, 26 predicted proteins | sample Colrivmet1547A02_FD_78184 | JGI IMG/M metagenome (GOLD analysis project Ga0102874, IMG submission 78184) | Estuarine microbial communities from the Columbia River estuary - metaG 1547A-02 | ecosystem: Environmental > Aquatic > Marine > Intertidal zone > Estuary | place: USA: Columbia River...
TATATTGGTTCAATCGGAATGACAATTGCCTTAGCTGCAGTTGGCTCATTTATTTATTTTGAGGCCATCGGTAATTGGGTATTACCCTTCTTACTACTATTTATGGCTTCATTTAGTATTTCATGGGGACCAATTGTGTGGGTGTTATTATCAGAAATTTTTCCAAATAAAATTAGAAGTCTAGCCTTGGCAATTAGCGTTTTTATTCAATGGGTTGCCAATTTTGTAGTGACTCAAGTTTTTCCAAGTTTAATTGAAAATCAATGGTTAAAAACACATTTTAATGGAGCATTTCCTTTTTATTTGTTTTCAATACTATGTCTTCTATCTTTACTATTTGTTTGGAGAAAAGTTCCAGAAACCAAAAATAAAAGTTTGGAACAAATGGATTCATTATGGCAATAAAGAAAATTATAATTATAGCACTTTCTATGATTGGATTTAATCCAATTATTGCACAAAGTAATTCAAAATTTGTAAACACTTTCATCGGAACTGATGGGACTGGACATACATTTCCTGGGCCTTCATTGCCTTTTGGAATGGTTCAGCCTGGCCCTGATAATAGTGTGGAAGGATGGAATCACACCAGTGGCTATCAATATAAAGACTCACTAATTCTAGGCTTTTCGCAAATGCGTTTTAGTGGAACTGGAATTGGTGAAATGGGAAATATTCTATTATTACCCTATAATGAAAATAAGTCAAAATTTAAAAATAGTTACTTCAAAAACTCAGAAACAGCTTCCGTAGGTTATTATTCATTAATGAAAAAAGACGAAGTAAAAATCGAACTCACATGTTCAGAACGAGTGGCTTTTCATAAATATACTTTTCCAGATTCAAAAGGCAAATTATTATTGGATTTTCAACACGGAATTCAATTTTTAAATGACAGTTTGGTTTTAGAAAGTGATATTAAAATTGAAAATCCAACTACTATTTCAGGTTATTGTAAAACCAAAGGTTGGGTAACTAAAAAGTATTTCTTTACGATTAAATTCGAAACTCCTTTTTATGCATCAAAAGAAATTCTGAAAGAAAAAAAGCAGAATGCACCGAAATATAATTTAGATTTTGAATTGCCCAAAAACAACATTTTACATGTCAAAATTGCTTTATCAACTGTGAGTATTGAAGGCGCTAAAGTCAATTTAACTTCAGAAATACCTAATTGGGATTTTAATAATGTTAGAGAAGAAGCGGTAAAAATTTGGGATGAATATTTGAATCGAATTGACATTGAGGCAACTCAAAAACAAAAAGAAATTTTTTACACCTCTTTATATCATTTGCTTTTGCAACCCTCAAATATTGCTGATAGAAACGGAAAATATCGAGGCGCAGATGATATTATTTCAATTGCGCCAAATAAGGAATACTACTCTACCCTATCGATTTGGGATATTTATAGAGGTGCATTTCCATTACTTCAAATAATTGTTCCAGAAAAAATTGACGGAATTGTAAATACAATGCTTTTACACCATAAAGCAATTGGTTTTTTACCCATTTGGACGGCTTGGGGACAAGACAATTATTGCATGATTGGGAACCATTCTATTCCAATGATTTTATCGGCTTACCAAAATGGATTCCAAGGGTTTGATAAAAAGGAAGCGCTAAAAGCAATGATTGAAACATCAACACAAAGCCATTTTAATTCCAATTGGGAATTGTACAATCAATATGGTTATTATCCATTTGATAAATTGGATAACGAAGCCGTTTCTAGAACATTAGAAAGCGGTTTTGATGATTGGTGCGTGGCGAAAATGGCTGAAAAATTGAATGATAAAGAAACCAATTTAAATTTCACCAAAAGAGCCAATTTCTACAAAAATTTATTTGATACTGAAACAAAGTTATTTCGAGGAAAAGATACTAATGGCAATTGGAGAACACCATTTGATCCATTAACAGCTACCTCTCCAATGAACAATCCGGGAGATTATACCGAAGCCAACGCGTGGCAATATTTTTGGACGCCAGCGCAATATGATATTGAAGGAATGAAAAATTTATTAGAAGGAAAAGCTGCTTTTACCAAAAAACTGAATGATTTCTTTACCATTGAAAGCAAAAATCCAAATAAATTTTTAGGTCAGGAAGCGATGATCGGACAATATGCTCATGGAAACGAACCAAGTCATCATATTGTGTATTTGTATGCTTACTCTGATTCACCAAAAATCGGACAAAAATACATTCATAAAATCATCAACGAATTTCACAACAATACCCCAGACGGCATGATTGGAAATGACGATTGCGGCCAGATGTCGGCTTGGTATATTTTGTCCTCACTTGGTTTTTATCCAGTAAATCCAGCAAACGGCGAATTTGTTATTGGAGTTCCGCAATTTAAAAAGACGACTTTACATTTGAAAAACAATAAAACTTTTACAATTAAAGCTCTGAATTATTCTTCTAATAACTATTTTCAAGAAAATCCAAAACTTAACAATTCTCTATTAAAAAGACCTTTTATCAAGTATTCTGAAATAATGTCTGGCGGTAATTTAAATTTCCAAATGACTAATAAATAAATTTTTAAATGAAAAAAATATCCCTAGCATTATTGCTACTGTTTTCTTTAACTTTGAATTCACAAGAAAAGAAACAAAGTAAAGTTGTAGAAAAATATCAAATTCTTCCATTTGGTAGTATAAAACCTTCAGGTTGGCTTAAAGTTCAAATGGAAAAAGACGTTGATGGTTTTGTAGGAAATCTAGATAAATTGGTTCCTGACTTAATCAATGATCCTATTTATAGTTCGGGAAGAATTCACAAAAACAGTAAATTGAAAGATTTAGGAAACAATAAAGAAGGCGACACAGAAGGATCAGAACAATACAAATGGTGGAACAGCGAAACACAATCCAATTGGTGGGACGGTTATATCAGAAATGTAATTCTTCTTAACGATAAAAAAGGAATAGAAAAAGTCGAAAACTACGTTCGAAAAATCCTTAATTCACAAGATGAAGATGGTTATATCGGAATTTATGACAAAGAATTGCGATACAATTTCAATTCAGAAAACGGCGAACTTTGGTCGAAAACAACTATGTACAGAGGATTGTTGGCGTATTATGAATATTCAAAAGATCCAAAGTTAAGGAATGCGATTGTGAAAGCAGTCGATAATGTGATGACCAATTATCCTATAAATAGTTCAAGTCCTTATTCGTCTGGCAAGGAATTCAATGGAGGGGTTTCTCACGGATTGACTTTTACAGATATATTGGATAAAATGTACCAAATCACGGGTGATAGAAAATATACCGATTATGCCTTATTTTTATTTAAAGACTTTTGCAAAACGTATCAATCTGAAAAAGACGTTCAAATGGAGAATATATTGAATCCAAATTACAAATTACAATCCCATGGCGTTCATACTTATGAGCATTTGCGACCGCTTATTGTAGCTGCTTATGCTTCAAATGATGCCGAATTGCAAAAAGCGCTTCAAATTTATATTCAAAGAATTGAAAAATCTACAACATTAACTGGAGGTGCAATTGGCGATGAATGGATTGCCCAAAGAACAGCAAACGCGACACAAACTGGTTATGAATATTGCTCTTTGCATGAATTATTGAATAGTTATACTGTATTATTTCAAAAACAAGGGAATGTTAAATCTGCTGAAATGGTAGAAACTATTTTTTATAACGCTGCACAAGGATCAAGAAATCCAGATCATTCTTGTATTGCTTATTTAAAAACAGATAATTCATTTGAGATGGATGGTACTAAAAACGGTGATGTGGAAACAAATCGAAAACAAACTAGATATAAATATTCCCCTGCACACCAGGATGTTGCGGTTTGTTGCAACCCGAATGCTGGAAGAATTACTCCTTATTTCCTAGAAAAATCATGGTTGAAAGAAAATGATAATGTTTTGGTTAATGTTTTATTGATGCCCAATACAGTTGAAACTAAAATTAAAAATCATTCGGTTAAAATTGAAACGATTACAGAATATCCTTACCAAAACAAATTTACATTCAAAATTTCAAATCCAAAATATGCTCATTTTATTATCAAAATTAGAAAACCCTCTTGGGCAACCAAAGTGCTGACTAATGAAAGTTATGCTATTGATAATGAGTTTTTAGTATTTGATAGAAAAATGGGTAAAGACAATAAAATCAAAATTGAGTTTCTAACTGAAATTCAAATAAAAGAGGATGGAAATAAAGAGAAATATTTTAGTTATGGGCCATTATTTTATGCAAAATCATTTGAATCAATTGAACAAAAAGGAAAATCATATTTAACCAATTTTGATGATTTATTCTATATTTCTAAAGATAAAAGTAGCTATCAATTTATTAGTGACAATCAAGCGAAATATGACAATGGAAAAATAGAAATTAAAGCAAAAAACAAGTCAAATAATCAAATTGAAACCATTCAACTTGTTCCTTTTGGAAAAACTATATTGAGACAGGTAAGTTTTTAGTAAAACTAAATCATATTAGCATAACTATTTCACTTCAAGCGAATTAATTTTTACTTTTAAAATGCAATTAATTACTTATTATTAAGATAAAATTATATTTTTATTAAATCTAATGCTATAAATTTGCAATCGATTAAATTCAATAAATAATTCTAATTAATAATAACGATAATCCTTGAAAAATAACAATTATAGATCTACCTGTGCAATTGCCATGTCTGTTGACTTATTTGGTGACAAATGGTCTTTATTGTTATTGAGAGACATGTTATTACATAGAAAATCTACCTTTAAGGAGTTTTCCAATTCTAAAGAAAAAATTGCTTCCAATATTTTAACCTCTCGTTTAGTTCATTTAATTGAATTTGGCTATGTAACTAAAGTAAATCCTAAAGGAACTAAAAAAAGTGCTGTTTTTCTTGCAACTAGAAAAGGGATTTGTGTACTTCCATTGCTAGTTGAACTCTACATGATTTCTATTGATTCCTTGTCAGATGATCAATTAAATGAATCTCAACTTTCTATAAAATCAGAAATATTTAAAGATAGAGAGTTATTTATAAATAGCAGAAGAGAAAAATACATCGATTTTGTAAATCAAATTCAAAACGATATAATAGAAATTTAGAAGATTACTTTATAAATTGATTTACTTTAAATTCAACCATAAGTTTCTATATTCTTTATTTTTATCGTAAGTCTGAGATTGTTTTTCAATATTGAAATAACGATTGTCTCTCGGATCATTTCCAACGGCAGCCAAATAGGCCCAATTACCCCAGTTACTGCACACATCATAATCAATCAATTGTTGCTCAAAATAAGCTGCGCCTAATCTCCAATCCAATTTTAAGTCATTACATAAATAACTAGCCACATTTTGACGACCTCGATTACTCATAAAACCAGTGAGTTTTAGTTCAATCATATTGGAATCAACAAAGTCAATTCCCGTTGTTCCCTCAATCCAATCCTGCAATTTTTGAGTATCATTATTCACTTTGCGAATTTTACTATGTTTAATTCCAGATGGTTGAAAAAATTTAGATTGGTGTTTTTTCATCATAAATCTAAAATAATCTCGCCATAACAACTCAAAAACCAACCAATAAGTAGAATCATTAGCTCCAAATTGTGTTTCATATTTTTTTAATTCTCGATAAATAAATCTTGGTGAAATGCAGCCTAAAGCCAACCAAGCAGAGAATTTTGAGGAATAGTCCTCTCCTATCAAACCGTTACGAGTTTCTTTATAATTTGAAATGCAATTGGTTTCAAAGAAATAATGATTTAATCTTTCAATAGCTTTTGACTCCCCACCTTTAAATGATATTGCAGCTCTGGGATCTATTTGTTGAAAATTCAAACCTAATTCCTTCATTGTTGGAAATATTGTAGTTTCAATCGATGGTAATTTTATTTGAACTGGCGACTCAAATGAAGCTCTAATTGTAGCATCTTTTTCTGTTTTCTTTCTGAAATTGGTAAAAACATCTGGAATATCTTTTATTGAAAAAGGCAAATCTTCAGCATGATATAAAGTACTTGTACTAAAGGATTGAAATTCACATTTTAATTTAAAAAGTGCTTCTTGTACTTTCGATTCCGTTTGCCGTTCCTCGAAAGCAACTTCGCGTTTAGCAACTACTTTATTAGCTCTATATTGACTGACAATTTTTGGGATTTCAACTTCGGGTTTACCTCTTAAAATAACCAATCCTGATCCTAATTTTCTCAAATTCTTATCTAAATCAGTTAACGATTCCAATAAAAACTGAGCCCTAAAACTTCCTGTTTTTTGAAATCCATATTCAGATTCTACGAAATGAGAATCATCAAAACAATAAATCGGAACAATCGCTTCGCCCTGAGCAATTGCCTTCACAAGTGTTTCGTTATCGTGCAATCGTAAATCTGTTTTAAACCAAACAATTATAGTTTTCATAAATCATTTATGTTTTTTAAATAATAATCGGCTTGTTCAAGTAATGCCGTTTTATCTTCGGGTTTCATTTTTCGCCAAACATTATACATCATTCCAATTCGAGGATTTTTTGATAGTTTACTTTCATTTTTATCATAAAAATTCCAATACAAACTATTGAAAGGACAAGCTTTATCTCCAGTTTTTATTGCTTTTTTATAATAACAACTTCCACAGTAATTACTCATTTTATCAATATAAGAGGCAGAACTTACATAGGGTTTAGTGCCCACAATTCCACCATCAGCAAATTGACTCATTCCGCGAGTATTGGTAATTTGAACCCATTCAAATGCATCAATATAAATTCCTAAATACCAAGAATCTATTTCATTAGGATGAACACCAGCTAAAAGTGCAAAATTTCCAGTAATCATTAATCTTTGAATGTGGTGCGCATATCCGAATTGTAAAGATTGATTTATTGCATCTTTTAAACAGTTCATTTTAGTGTTCCCAGTCCAATACCAATTAGGTAATTTTTCTAAATTATTGAAATAATTTAAATTCGCATAATTGGGCATTTCATTCCAATATATCCCACGCATATACTCTCTCCATCCTATAATTTGCCTAACAAAACCCTCCAATTGATGGTACTCAATTTCATGAGAACGTTTTTGCCATTCAATGGTTACTCGATCAATAACTTCTTTAGGAGAAATCAATTTAATGTTCATTGAAAAAGAAATTCTGGAGTGATATATCGACCATTCATTCGGCGACATCGCATCTTGAAAACTTCCAAATAAAGGCAAACACTCAGTTGCAAAAAAGTCTAATAATTCAAGAGATTGTTCTCTATTAACTGGCCAAACAAAATTTTCAGCATCAATTGATCCAATAGTTTTAATATCTGTTTTATTAATTTCAATTAGAATATCGGAAACATTATTATTAAAAACTAACGGAGAAGTTGGCTTGTGATCTTTTGGTAATTTCTTTCTATTATCACTATCGTAATTCCATTTTCCGGTTAGAGGTTGGTCACCTTCCATTAATACATTATGTTTTTTTCTCATGGCGCGATAAAAACTCTCCATTAAAAATGTCTTTTTACCTTCAAAGAAATCTCCTAATTCATTTCTTGATGTAAAAAAATGTTCAGAATCGACTACATTAGTAGTTATAGAAATTGTATTACAAAGTTGTTTCAAGTCCTCATCAACGCGGTATTCATCTGGAAATTGGTATTCAAAGTGATTGAATTGTTGTTCTGAAATTAGATTTTGTATGTTTTTTGCAAAGGATTGAAAATTGTTTTTATCGTTTAATTGCAGGTAAATCAAATTGTGATTTATTGATTTTAATTGTGCTGAAAAATTTCGCATAGCAACAAATATTCCCACTACTTTTTGAATATGATGTTGGGTGTAATCGGTTTCCGTTCGGATTTCCATCATTACATAAGTCACAGTATCATTTACAGTTGAAAACCAAGAATGATTACTATTCAATTGATCGCCAAGAATTAATCGTAACGTTTTTTTCATTTTATTTATTCATTCTACATTTATCACTACAATATTTCACTTCTTCCCACACTTTTTCCCATTTCTTTCGCCATGAAAATGGTTTGTTGCAAACCAAACATATTTTATTGGGTAAATTTTGTTTTTTAACTCCTTTCATTGTCAATCTCTTATTTTATTTCTTTTCCAATAGATGGAAACATCTGAACCCTCTGCAATAAAGACTTCACTAGGTTGTGTATTATTTAAAATAGAAAATGATTTTCCGTACATGGCTTCAAAATCACAATCAATTTTATAGTCGGTAATTTTATGTGTCTTCCAACTAGGATGCCTTAATTGGTATTCTTCCGTTTGATGCTCGTTAATTTTTGTATAACCATAATAATGTTCATATATGAATTTTTCTAAACTATCGGTTTTCGTAGTCTCCGTTTTTGACATATATTCAACGGCAATGCTATTCCATTTTTTTTGAAACAACCATTCAAATTTAATTTGGTTGGACTCGCCATTGTTATTCAATTGGTGTTTTGTAGGAACCACAGTATAATGTTCATTATACAATTTATTGGCAATCCAAGCGACCAACTTATAAGGGATGGTTTCATTTATAAAAACAACTCCTCTTTTTAGGTTATTTCCTTCTTTCCTTACAACATAAAATCGTAAATTTATTTCTTCAAAAGATCCGAAAAATGGAATTGGAACATTAAATAATTTGGTGTTTTTAAACATAAATCCAACTAAACTAACATACGCTTTTCCGTTATATAAATCCAATGAAACGCCTTTTGGTAAAAAAGGCAACAGCAATTGGGGATCAACTTGATAATTTGCCATTATGATATTTTCCCATTTTGCTTTTAAGAAAACCTTCATATTAATGTTTATTTAATAATGAAGTGAGGTCTTGATTTGGTTTAGCATAACTTAATCGGTCCAATTGAACCGTTTTATGATAACTGTCAAAGCCTGAACAAGTAATCGAATTTGCTTTTTCTATATCAACAAATCCATCTTCATAAAGACAATCTTCAGGAATGTAAACTTGAATTATTTCTCCTATAATTAAAGTTGTATTATTGATAGAAATATCTATTTTTTCTTTAAATTCAATACCCAATTGTATATTACTTTCAGTTACATATGGGGCAAAAAAACCGTCTTTGTATTCCCGATTTAAACCCGTAATTTCAAATTCAGAAATTCCTTTATCGTATCGAGCAGACGTTTGATGCGCTTGATTGTAAATAGTTTCGTTAATGTGATTTAAGGTATAAAAACCGGTTTTGATAATATTAGCAAACGTATTTCTTTCAGGTGGTGATGGTCTAAAAATCAAACCAATTAAAGGTGGATTGGCACCTATATGAAAAATTGAACTGAAAACTGCTAAGTTAGAATTGCCTTCTTTATCAGAAGTTCCTACTAACGAAACACTTTTAAAACCACCTAAACTGTTAATGAAGTGTGCCCGCTTGTGTTTTTCCAAAGCCATTAAGTCTTCAGAATTAAAATTTAATATCATTAATAAGGTAAATTATAAATTTTCATACAATTGCAATCCATTTTTTATCACTGTTCAATTGAAAGGTTCCTAAGTGTTCTTTGTTCCATTCCAAAGGTGAAATTAATGACAAAAAATTAGATCCATCGTCACCAATATACAAATGGTAGATTTCACCGATAACAGGCTCAAATGAAAAATTTGAATTGTAAACCAGTTCATTGCATTCGAATTCCTTCATTAAATTTTCATACTGAATTTTGAGCTCGTTGAATTTATTTTCAAATTGCTTATTTACATTACTAATGCCCCTGCTTTTCCAAGAAACTAAATTGTCGATTTTTATTACAGGTGAACCAACACTAGTGGGATAATTTAATAAACTCGCGTTGTACCCATTTTCCTCGTCAAAAACTACATTATCGGGAATAACTTTCTTCATTGCAATTGAATTAAAAAAATTAACAAATTATTTTGTTTAACAAAAGTAGAAAATAATTAAACATTATTTATCTTTACACTCATAAATTTACAATAATAATATGGCAACTAAGAAATCAGAACTTTCAAAAGACAAAATTGTATCAATGTATATGGATTATGTGTTAGAGCATAATGAAAAGCCAAAATCTGTATATCAATTTTCTAAACTAAATAACATTACCGAAAAGGAGTTTTACAATTTCTTTGGAACAATTGAAAGTATTGAAAAGGAAATTTTTAATATGTTCTTTGAAAAAACAATCGCTCTTCTTAAAAAAGGCAAAGATTTCGAAACCTATGACATGAGAAGTAAATTATTAAGTTTCAATTTTACTTTTTTTGAACTTTTAACTGCCAACAGAAGTTATGTTGTAATGGCTTTAAAAGAATCTGGAAATCAACTTAAAAGTTTGACAAAATTATCAAATTTAAGAAAAAGCTATATAGAATTTGTTTCTGAAATTATTACCGATGAGATTAGAACCAAACAAGAGCAATTTCAAAATTTTCAAGAAAAAGCGATTCTAGAATCATGTTGGTTTCAATTGTTATTGACTATAAAATTTTGGATAGACGATACCTCTCCGGCATTTGAAAAAACGGATATTTATATTGAAAAATCTATAAATACAGCTTTCGAATTATTTAATGTGGCCCCATTAGATAGTTTAATAGATTTTGGAAAATTCATATTCAAAGAAAAAATATATTCAAAATAATGAAAACTATAGACTACATTCCAACATCTAAAATTCAAAGAGCAACAAAATTAGTACAAACAGGAGCAAAAGTTGGAGTTAATTATCTGAAGTATTATGGTGAAAAAATGGTTAATTCCGAACTAAATAGGGATAAACTAAATGAAAATAACGCAGAAGATATTTATGACGGTCTTAAAAGTTTGAAAGGAAGTGCGCTTAAAGTCGCTCAAATGTTGAGTATGGACAAGAGCTTTCTTCCACAAGCCTATGTTGAAAAATTTTCACTATCTCAATTTTCAGTTCCACCCCTATCCGCTCCCTTAGTTTTAAAAACATTTAAAAATAATTTTGGGAAATCACCTTATGAAATTTTCGATGAATTTAATGCTAATTCGGTAAATGCCGCTAGTATTGGGCAAGTTCATAAAGCAGAGAAAAACGGAAAAGTTTTAGCTGTAAAAATTCAATATCCTGGAGTTGCTAATAGTATTTCATCAGATTTGGCTTTGGTTAAACCAATAGCAATAAGAATGTTTAATCTTCAAGGTAAAGATTCTGATAAGTATTTTAAGGAAGTGGAAGACAAATTAATCGAAGAAACCAATTACTTATTGGAATTAAATCAAAGCCAAGAAGTGGTTAAAGCCTGTCAAAAAATTGAAAATTTAATATTTCCAAACTATTATCCTGAATTTTCATCTGAGAGAATCATCACCATGGATTGGATGACTGGGGTTCACCTTTCAGAATTTACAGCAGTTAATGAAAATTCAGAAATTGCAAATAAAATAGGTCAAGCCTTATGGGATTTTTATATGTATCAAATTCACATTTTGAGAAAAGTCCATGCCGATCCGCATCCAGGAAATTTTTTGGTGAACGAACGAAACCAACTGATCGCTCTTGATTTTGGATGTATGAAAACGATTCCAAATGATTTTTATATACCTTATTTTGAATTAATTGACAAAAATGTAATCAATAATACAGATTTATTTAAAAAGAAATTATTTGAATTAGAAATTCTAAGAAGTGACGATTCAATCGAAGAAGTGGACTATTTCACAACAATGTTCTACGATTTAATGTATTTGTTTACTTTACCATTTCAAGAAGAACATTTTGATTTTTCTAACCCTGAATTTTTTGGTAACATCGCTAAATTGGGAGAACGATTTGCAAAAGACACCAATTTGAGGAAAATGAATGGAAATAGAGGGTCAAAACATTTCATATATATGAATCGTACCTTCTTTGGATTGTACAATTTGATGTTTGATTTAAAAGCTACCATTGTTGTAAATCAGTATGAGAAATACAATATCAAAAAATAGTCTATTTAAATCTATTCTATTCAAATTAATTTGTAACAAATATTGCTATGGATTTATTTACTCCAGAAGAACAAGAAAAAGCGTTTGAAGTAATTTCATTACAGGATGGTGAAATTTTGTTCATGCGAAACTTTTTGTCAGCAACTGAAGCGAAAAACTACTTTGATTTGTTACAAAATAACATTAATTGGAAACAAGAAGAAGTAAACTTTTATGGAAAAACCTATTCTGTTCCCAGAAAAACAGCTTGGTATGGATATGAAGGTTTTAATTATTCCTATTCTGGAATAAATTGTTTACCTGAAATTTGGACTAAAGAATTACTTGAGATTAAATTCCAAATTGAAAAATTTATCACTGGCGAAGATTTTACAAGCGTTTTATTGAATTTATATAATGATGGTAATGACAAAATGGGGTGGCATGCTGATAATGAAAAAGAACTTGGAGAAAATCCTACAATTGCATCTGTAAGCCTAGGAGAAACCAGAAGATTTGATATAAAACACAGACAGAATCCAGATTTAAATTTTAAGTTTGAATTAACATCGGGTTCATTGCTGATAATGAGAGGTGCTTTACAACACCATTGGGTTCACCAAATACCAGCTCAAAAAAAAGTCAAAAACCCAAGAATAAATTTGACTTTTAGAACCATAAAAAAAAGCGGCTAGGAGACCTAATTATAATGATTTTCGAATTATCAAGGTACATTTATTTTCTATTTGTTCCTTTTTTCCGTTCAAAATCATTTGGGCTAAAATTTTTCCCATCGCAACAAAATCAGTAGATATAGTTGTTATGCCGTTTTCGACCACTTTTTTCAAAGTGGTTTCGTTGTAGGAAATGATTCCGAAATCTACTCCAAGAATTAGATCTTGTTGCTTAGATTTTTCAATCACATTTACTAAATCTCTATCGTCAGGAATTATATATACTTCGCCTTTTTTTATTTTACGATCTTTAAATTCAGCATAAACAGTATGGTTAAATCCAAAATCTCTACAAAATTTTTTAAAACCAATTTTCATTCCTACGGGTTCCCTAAAACCAGGAAAAATCATGTTTAATTTTTCATATTTTATTAATTTAGTTTTACCTTCTTTTAATCCATTATAAATATCTTTCTTGTGATTTTGATATACCGCAGGAAATGATTTTAATTCAGTATTTGTTTGATCTAATATATAAACATCCTCAACTGGTAGGGTTCTAATTATAGCTGCAGCACCATCTAAATTAGTTGGCATAATAATATATTTAGTATAATTCCCGTTACTTTCGTTAATTATTTTATTAAACATTTGAAGATTAAAATGATGAAAGAAAATATCAACCTGGGTATTCATTCCTATATTTTCTAAAAAGGAATTATATAAATCTTCCTTAAAAATATTAAGCTCATCAAAAAGTAAAAAAATCCTCTTTTTTATTTTTACTTCAATGGTTTTTATATAATAGCCTTTACCTAGAATAGAATATATAATACCTCGTTTTTTTAATTCTTCATAAGCCTGAAGAACTGTATCTCGTGAAATTGAAAACTCTAGACATACTTTGTTGATTGATGGGAGTTTTTCATCTTTTTTTAAAAACTCTTTTTCAATAGATTTTTCAATTGAGGAAATGATTTGTTTGTACTTTGGTATTCCTTGATTATTTTGAATATTTATGATGCCCATATTTTTTTTACAAAAATACATAAAAACTGGTAGGTACTAGTATGTAAAATAATGATAATTTATTTAAATTTGAAATTCACTTTTCATAAAAAAAATAAAAAAAATTTAATGAATTCATTTATAAATAAGTATTCTGCAATCAAATCCATTGGAAATTTGCCTGATGGAGGTGTTATTGATTCTTGTGAAATTAACAATAAAAATGGAATGCAATTGAATATTATCACTTATGGAGCCACCATAACCTCACTAAAAATACCATTAAAAAATGATAGTTTTATTGACGTTGTCTTGGGTTTTGATACAATAGAAGATTATTTAAATTCTTTCCTTTTAAAAAGCGCACCTTATTTTGGATCAACAGTAGGTCGTTATGCGGGCAGAATTAACAATAGTGTTTTTAAATTAAATAATAAATCTATTTTTTTGAATAGCAATAATAATGGGCATTCCTTGCATGGTGGAAATATTGGCTTTAGCCAAAAAATATGGCAGATTAAAAATGTTTGCGAAGGAGAAAATCCATCTATAACGTTAAGTTATTTAAGTCCTGATGGGGAAGAAAATTACCCTGGAGATTTATCGATAGATTTGACCTACACTTTATCCGAAGAAAATGAATTGATTATTGAGTACGTTGCCACCACTTCGGAGGATACTGTAATAAACTTGACCCATCATAGTTATTTTAATCTTGATGGGCATAATTCAACTATTTTAGAACAGGAATTGCTAGTTCATTCGAATAAAATATTGGAAACCAATGAACATAATATTCCAACGGGTCAATTTTTAAATTTAGAAGCCAACCCTTTTAATTTTAACCAAGCTAAAAAATGCCCTCAAAAAATAGATACCTCTTTTGTTTTAAATGATACTGAAGAATTCTCTGCCTCACTTTATAGTCCTAAGAATAATTTAAAATTGTTGGTGTATACAAATCAGCCAGCTGTTCATATATATGTGGGAGGAAATTGTAATAATGAAATAAAAGGAAAGGAAAATACAGTTTATCACAATTTGAGTGGGATTTGTTTTGAAACACAAAATTTTCCTGACGCACCTAATCATGATAATTTCCCTAGCTCTATTTTAAGAAAAGAGGAAATGTACCATCATAAAACTATATATAAATTTCAAAATTAAACAGGCCCTATTTAAAGAAATTAAATAACCAATCAAGTAACAAATAATGAATGAAATTTTAATAAAAGAAACAACTGATTTTTTTAAAGATAAATTTGGAAATGCACCCGATAAAATTGTTCTTTCTCCAGGAAGAATTAATATTATTGGTGAACACATAGATTATAATGATGGTTATGTTTTACCAGCAGCAATTAATAAAATAGTTTGTTTTGCATTCGAAATAAACAATTCTAAAACAGCAAAAATTCATGCCATTGATCTGAGTGAATCACTTGCAATTGACGTCACTAAAGAAGAAATAGTTAGCGATATAGTTTGGACTAATTATTTACGGGGGGTTTTGTTTCAACTTAAATTAAAAGGATACAAAATAGGCGGTTTTAATTGCGTCTTTAGTAGTAATATTCCTATCGGTTCTGGTTTGTCTTCTTCGGCAGCATTAGAATGTGGGTTTTTATTTGGAATCAACAAATTATTTAATTTAGATATAAAACCCATCGAGATGGCTTTAATGGGCCAAAGTGCTGAGCATTGGGTTGGAATAAATTGCGGCATAATGGATCAATTTTCTAGTATAATGGGATTAGAAAATAAAGTAATAAAAATTGATTGCCGTACTTTAGATTATACCTACCACGATGCTGATTTTGCAAATTATTCTTTACTATTATTTGATAGTAACTTACAACATTCCTTATTTACATCCGAATATAATAATCGTCGAATAGAATGTGCAGAAGGATTAAGTATTGTTAATGATAATTATCCTGAAATTAATAGCTTCAGAGATTGTAATGAAGATTTATTAATTGGTTTAAAATCTAAAATGACCAATAATGTTTTTAGGCGGAGTATATATGCAGTTAAAGAAATTAAACGCGTCATTCAAGCTTGTACCGCCCTTGACAAAGGAGATATTGAAACGTTAGGAAAATTAATGTTTGAAACTCATGATGGATTATCAAAAGACTATGAAGTAAGTTGCACAGAATTAGACTATTTAGTAGATTTGGCTAAAGCCGAGGCGGATGTAATTGGATCTCGATTAATGGGAGGTGGTTTTGGAGGTTGCACTATCAATTTGGTAAAAAAGGGAAGTGAAGATAATATAAAAGAGAAATTTACCAAATTATATGCTGAGCATTTCAAAATAGATTTAATAACTTATGATGTAAAAGTTTCAAACGGCACATCACTATATAAAAACTAATTCATAATGAAAAAATTTGAAATCTCCGAAGATCCTCACCGACGATTTAATCCTCTCATAAACGAATGGGTTTTGGTTTCTCCCCATCGAGCAAAACGTCCTTGGCAAGGTCAAAAAGAAACTTTAGCAAATGATGAAAGACCTGAATACGATTCAACTTGCTATTTATGTCCCGGTAATGTTCGTGCTAATGGTGAAGAAAATGCAAAATATAAAAGTTCATTTGTTTTTGAAAATGATTTTGCGGCTTTAAAAAAAGAAGAAATTGAATTTGAAGAAATTAACGAAGCAACTTTTTTTAAAGTAAAACCAGAGAGAGGAATCTCCAGAGTGGTATGTTTTTCACCAAAACACAATATCACTTTACCTGAAATGGATTTGCCAACAATCAAAGAAATTATTCGAACATGGCAAAGCGAATATACAGATTTGGGAAATGTTGATTTTATTAATTATGTGCAAATTTTTGAAAATAAAGGAAGTGTCATGGGGTGCAGCAACCCACATCCACATGGACAAATATGGGCCCAATCCTCTTTACCTACCCAAGTAGAGAAAACACAAAACAGCTTAAAAGCTTATTTTGATAAAAACGGCAGTAATTTGCTTTTGGATTATTTGACAAAAGAAATAGAAGCAAATGAACGTATTGTCATTGAGAATAAAAATTTCGTAGCCTTAGTTCCTTTTTGGGCAATATGGCCATTTGAAACAATGATTATTTGCAAACGTAATATCACAAAAATTACTGATTTTACTATTGATGAAATTGAAGATTATGCTAGTATTCTTAAACTATTAACAATTAAATACGATAATCTTTTTGAGACTTCTTTCCCCTACTCTTCTGGTATACATCAAGCCCCAACTGATGGAGAAATTCATCCCGAATGGCAATTTCATATGCACTTTTATCCACCCTTGTTAAGATCTGCTTCGGTTAAAAAATTTATGGTAGGATATGAAATGATGGGCGAATCTCAACGAGATATTACACCTGAAAAAAGTGCGCAAATGTTAAGAGATATGTCTGATTTACATTATAAAAGTAAATAAGAAATGAAAGTATTATTAACTGATAACGTAAAGCGCTTGCAGTTGGGAGCAGAAATTTAAAATAAAATAACTTTCAATGGAATAACATAGATTATCACTTTTTTTATACTATTAACCTAATTTAATTAACCAACAAAAACTAAAATTATGAATACATTACAAATTGCAGACTACATGGTCTTTCTTGTTTACTTTTTTATAGTAGCTGGATATGGCTATTGGATTTACAAACGAAAACAAACAGCCAAAAACTCAGCTTCCCATGATTACTTCTTAGCTGAAGGATCGTTAACTTGGTGGGCAATCGGAACTTCCTTAATTGCTTCCAATATTTCTTCTGAGCAATTTATTGCTATGTCAGGCAATGGGTTTAAAATGGGATTGGCTATTGCAAGCTATGAATGGATGTCAGCCTTGACATTAATTATTGTGGCCGTGTTTTTTATTCCTGTTTACCTAAAAAATAAGATATATACCATGCCGCAGTTTCTTAATCAAAGATACAATGGCGATATTGCTATGATTATGGCTATTTTCTGGTTGTTATTGTATGTAATTGTTAATTTAACTTCTATCCTATACCTTGGAGCCTTGGCAATTAATGGAATTTCGGGTATTAACCTCGATTTGTGCATGTACGGTTTGGCTTTTTTTGCTATAATTATTTCACTCGGAGGTATGAAAGTTATAGGTTATACAGATGTTATTCAGGTTGTATTCCTAATTTTTGGAGGTTTAGTAACTACTTATTTAGCATTAGATAAAGTAGCCGAATTAAATGGGCAACACGGAATGGTAAACGGATTCAATTATATGATGAATCAATCTGGCGACCATTTTCACATGATTTTCAAAAAGGATAGTCCTAACTTTCCAAGTTTGCCCGGACTTACAATACTACTAGGAGGTATGTGGATTGTAAACTTAAATTATTGGGGTTGCAATCAATACATCACTCAAAGAGCTTTGGGTGCTGATTTAAAGACGGCTAGAACTGGAATTCTATTCGCTGCTTTCTTAAAATTATTAATGCCTGTTATTGTTGTTTTACCTGGTATTGCTGCTTATGTAATCTATACAAAAGGGGGATTGCAAACAGAGTTATTAGGACCTGATGGGGTTTTAAATCCAGATAGATCCTACCCTGTATTATTAAACTTATTGCCGGTTGGATTAAAAGGTTTGTCGTTTGCCGCTTTAACCGCTGCAGTTGTTGCCTCATTAGCAGGTAAAGTGAATAGTATAGCTACCATTTTTACATTGGACATTTACAAGAAAAAAATTGATGTAGATTGTAGCGAACAGAAAATGGTTCAAGTAGGAAAATGGGCGGTGTTTATAGCCATGATGTTAGCTGTAATTATTGCACCACACTTAGGAATTGACAAAAAAGGAGGATTCGAATTTATTCAAGAGTACACTGGATTTGTTAGCCCTGGAGTTTTTGCAATGTTTATTTTAGGATTCTTCTGGAAAAAAACAAGTTCTAATGCAGCTATGTTTGCAACCATTGGAGGTTTTATATTGTCAGTAGTATTAAAGTTTTTACCCAATTGGATGAATTTAGAATTTTTAAACTCAACCGGTTTCGCTGTATTAGTCCCTCAAGAGAATGGAACCAGTTTGTATGAAATTCCATTTATTGACCGTATGGGATTTGTATTTGTAATCTGTGTGGCTATAATGATTGTTATTAGTTTATTTGACCAAAAACGAGGAATAAAATCTAAAGGATTAGAAATAGAAACCGCTATGTTTAAAGTAAATAGTAGCTTTTTAGCCGGTAGTTTATTAATAACTGGAATCTTGGTTGCCTTGTATTCTATTTTCTGGTAGAAATTGAGTCATTTTTATATTTCAAAGCCCCATTTTAAATTTAATGGGGCTTTTTTGATTCTGATTACAAATTAAATAATGACTACAAACTTCTTTATTTGAAACAAAAAGGCTAAGTGTATGAGACTATTTGAACAACCCAAAGTTGGCTAGAATATTTTAATTTGTACATTAATATTTTATATATAAAAGCGAAATTGAAAAAGTATATTTTACCTATTCTTCTAACTATTTTTTTGTTTGTATTCTCTGCTTACAGTCAAAAATTGATTTATGAGAAAGGACCCTTGGTATTAAAAGCCAATTCCTTGGAAGATGGTTTAGGGCGTTTTGAAACCGCCGTTTTACCCAATGTCACTCCAAAAAACACTTTTACTCTAAAACCAAGTGCAACACCACTGACTAAAAAAATGTGGGACATTGCCCTGCACGATGTGGAGCTCAACTTAATCACCAACGATTATGGTACTTATTTTGCTGCGGGACGACGGTATACAGACCGAGTATATTGCCGTGATATTTCATATGCAGGTATTTTGGGTCTCAATGCTTTGTATCCCAAAGAAATGATGACTTCACTTCGTGTAACGAGAAATGTAGTGTCTAAAATGGGATACAAAGTTTCGACAGAAGAGGTTATTAAAGAAATTGATGCTCCCTGGGAAGCAATTACTGACGATAGAAAACAAATTATGGCTCAATTCAAAAGCAACAGTATTACCCGTCGAACCGATGATGTAGTTTGGATTTGGGCCGTTGATGATTTGTTCCAATCGCATCCTGAAGTAGCCGATTGGAATTGGTTTTACACCAATGGAAAAAACAATTTCGAGCTATTTTATTCTCCTTGGTTCGACATAAAAGATGGTTTATACAAAGGTCAAAATACGTTTCAAGACCTGCAATCTGAGGGCTATCCAGAGGGTTATTCCCAGGCTGATTGCGTGTTGCTAAAAAGCACCTCAACCAATTGTTTGTATTATAAAGCGATGCTATCACTTGCCAATGCTGCTAAAAAATGTAATAAACCGGAAGAATCTAAAGTATGGATCAAAAAAGCCGAGTCGCTCAAAAAAGCGATTTTAAAAGAATTACTATTGCCCGATGGCACATTTACTTACTTTAAAGACAGAAACGGTAAAGTATTGCCCAACCAGCACAATCTGGGAACGGCTTTTGCCATTCTATTTGGCATTGTAGAAGGAAAATCAGCTAAAAAAGCCATTGATAATTATCCATACAATCAATACGGAACTCCTTTAATACATCCATTTTTGGCCGATGGGAAAGGAGATCACAATGCAGCAGCCTGGCCTTTTTGCGATACTTTTTTCTTACAAGCCAAGGAAATCGCCGATGGTAATGACTATACAGGCTATAATGCAGCACTACTGGCACGAACAATAGGAACAAAATTTTCAGATAAAAGAGATAAGGAATGGGGCGGATTTGGATCATTTCACGAGAAAGTAACATTACCTTCCGGTTTAATTTCAGGTTCGGGTTCTCAACTATGGACCTCGGCGGCTTTTATGAATGTATGTTTGAGAGCCAAACTTGTTGATTTAAAATAAAAAAAGTAAAAAAGTAAAAAAGCATAAAACCAATATATCCTTAAAATCAAATAATAAAGTAATGAATAGATTAAAAATAGTTTTCAGTTTAGTTTTTGTTTTGGTGTTTCCAAAGCTTTTAGCCCAACCCCTGATTAAATATTCCAATGGCAATCCAGAATACAGTATTCAATGGGACAAACAATTTGCGCAAATTAATAATCTTACACCCGAAATTGAAATAAACGACAAATGGGTTTCTGTTAAAGAATTTAAAAATATCCGTTGGGAGAAAAAGGAAGGCACTCGATTGAGTGAAGGGAACAATTATAATGGGAAAGTGGCCTATTTGTATCTTATTTGTGAGAACCATCACATGATTTCCAATTTTACTATTATATTTGAATTAATGGAGGGACGCCCCTATTTGGTAATGAACTCTTCATTAAAAGCTTCGGAAAAATTCAAATTGGGTGGAATCAAGTTATTTAATTCTGCCCAAGAAAATATTGTTTTACCCGGTAATAGCAAAGATTGGATGATTTTTACCGAAAGTGCTTCTGCTCCGCACACGGGTGGTCTAATGTACCCGTATCAATTGAATACAAAAAAGGCAAAAGAAGGAACGTACTCTAAAGCGCATACCGGAGTTTGGTTGAGTATGTTGGTAAACGACAAAAAAAATTGCGCATTTTCTTTTGCAAGCATAGCCAGTGAATTATGGCCCAACAATTTCAAATGGGAATTACCTGTTAAAGACGATTTCAATAAACTAAAAGTTTCTGCTCGAAGTGGTGCTATTTTCGAAAAAGAAAAAATTTGGGTTCCAGCAGGAAATACAATTACTACCGATGCTTTTTTGGTTGGTTATTGGGAAAACCAACGCCCTACAAATGTATTATTAGAAACTGGAAAAATTATGGGCGAAAATGTACGAAAGGGAAAACCGATGCGCTTTCCAGAAGCGGGTTGGAGTTCTTGGCATTCCTATGATCGTAAGATTACTGAAAAATCATTTTTGACTTCCGCTGATTTTATAAATACTAATTTGAAAGATTACGGTTGGAAAACCATTCAAATTGATGGCGGCTGGTGGACAGAGCCTGGTCTTTATAGTGTTAATGATGTCACTTTTCCACATGGAATTCGATATCTGTCAGATTATGTAAATAAGTTGGGACTTGACTTTGGTCTTCATGTAAGTCCTTTACGAACCAATCCTAAAGATCCAATTACTTCAAAACATCCTGATTGGATTTTGAAGCCAATAAATAATAAGAAAATTGCAAAAGGTGATGATGAAATGGCGACAACTGTTGGAACAGTTTATGTTGATGGAAGCCACCCTGAAGTACCTGCTTTTTCATCAGCAAGATACCAACAAATAGTTGAAGGATATAGACCTTCGTTTATGAAATGGGACCATACTTATGGAGGTTTAGAAGAAGGTGTACGATTTGATTCCACCATGACTTTTATGCAGGCTCACAATAAAACTATTCGTGCAATTAGAAATGCTTTACCTGATGATTTAATAGTTACACGTAGTATGGGTTATGTATTTGGTGCTTTAGAATGTTATGATGCCATACGAATAGGCAACGACATCAATCATCCTGGATATAAATCAGAAGCGGAACCCTTTACCAACATCACTTATGGCAAAACCTTAGGAACTATTGAAGAGGAAAGAGTGGAAAAAGGCTTAATTCGATTTGCTCGTGCCGTGTCACAAAACTATTATATTCATAAAAATATAGCTATTGTAGATCCAGATGCATTTTTTGTTTCTCCGCAGTATACCATTGATGAAGCAAAATGTCACATGACTTTGGAAGCAATAATGGGGGGACTTTTCTTTTTTGGGGATAAAGTCGAATCACTTCCTGCTGAACGATTGGAATTATTAAAAAATAGGGATATTATCGCAGTGAACAAACTTGGCGTTCATGCTGTTCCTCTCGATTTATTTTCAGGAGTAGACATTCCAACCATTTGGAAATTAGAAACTAAAGACCGTCTGATTATTACCATATTCAACTGGCTTGACAAGGATCTTAGTAAAACATACAATCTAAAAACGGATTTCGAGTTAAATAATTCAAAGTATAATTTGACGGAATTATGGACCAAAAAGAATTTCAAAATTGAATCCAATAAGTTAACATTAGAACAACCTGCTCATACAGTTAAAATAATTGAGTTTGTGAAAAAATAATTTTTAATTATCAATAAAAATTCTAACCAAAGAAATACAAATTTTTTATAATTTAATAATACGTTTTGAATAAGGATCTAAGATCATACAATATATAGATATAGTGAAGAAAATGAAAGCACAATGGTTGGCACAAAATCAAAATGGACTGGAAAAGCCTTAAATGAATTCAAAGATGAGTAGTTAATAAAACTTAAACGATAATCAATTAAATATAAAATGATGTTTTATATTTTAAACCTTTATTAAATTAAAAAGTCTTAAATCTTAAATAATAAAATTTTAATTATGAATAAATATAGTATGGAAAACTTTGATAATATAAGAAAAATTATCCTTATTGCCCTCATTGCTTTCTCCAACATAGCTGTAGGTCAGGTTGGTCCGCAACCTAGCTCTTTTGGGGTTTGGGATCGTGGAGAATCAATGAATATAAAAGAATATCCTTTCTTAAAAGGAACCTCCTGTGATTTTCCCTGGGATGAAGTGGAGAAATCACCAGGAATATTCGACTGGTCATTATTAGATAAAGCTGTTGAAAGAGCTTCTAAAGAAAAAATATCACTCTATATTTCATTCGCTGCAGGTCCTAAAACACCAGAATGGGTTTATGAAAAAGGGGTGCCAAAAGTAATTACAAGCGCCACTAAAAAACCAGGAGCATTTAATCATTACCCTTATTATCTATCTCCAGAATATAAAAAGTACTATTACCGTTTTCTAACAGAAGTGGCTAAACATATTAGTGGATTATCTAAAGAGAAAATAAAAGCTATTTCATTTATTCAAGTTAAAACAGGTTGCACAGGAGATGAATGTGCCTATAAAGGGGAACCTGTAGATTCAAGTTATTCTTTACCAGTTAAAAGTGCTCAATGGAGAGATTTCCGATTGGAAACATTTGCCTTACATGATAAATTGTTTGGAAAACAATCAGGGTTAAATATAAGTATGCTCCTGAATAATGTGGAACCGCAAAGTAATGAAGGTGGTAAAAATTTTGTTCAAGAATGGGATTGGGCCATTAAGAACCTTAAAGATGGTTTTGGTATTAAAAATGGAGCCCTTTCAAGAGGACATCATTTGAGTGGTGAAATTGATGCAGTAAACACGTTTTTGCCTTACCTAGTTGACCCAAAAGTGGTTACATTGTTTCGTCGTTCCGAAATGGACCAAACCTGGACACGTCCCTGGTATCAACTAAATGTTCAACTCAACTTTTATTGGGGAGCAATTAACGCTTTGAATGCAGGTCAAAGTGTTTGGGATGTTACAAGTGGCGCATTGAAGGCGAGCAAGGAACAAGGATTTGATTATTCATTCTATTTTTTCAACAAGTATGCAGGGCAAATACACCCCGAGACAGCAACCGATGCTTTCTGTGCTTTACACAAAGGTTTGAATGCAGCCGATACAAAAACTTACCCTGAAGACAAGTTTGGTAAAGCTTCGCATGGAAACATTGATCGTATGGAAAAAATAACTGCCGAATATGCGAAGTATGGTGCAGCAAATGACGATAAAAATGCCCTGAAAATGGGGCAAGTGAAGCAACGTGGAGACCAAAATGGATTTAATGATGCTGGTTGGGAAATTTGGCCCGATAATTACTCAAGATTACTCTATCAAATTGAACCAGATGCTACTTCAATTCCATTATGGCGAGTGGGCGGACCGATTACGACTACCTCCTCTATTTATTCAAGATTTGCGAGAGGATTTGAACACGCCACGGGGAAAGATGCAATGTACTTTAAACTTCATAAAGGTTTTTCACAAGATAATAAACCTAAAGTAATGACGGTAACTGTGGTTTGGTATGATGCCATTGAAGGTTCTAAATGGAAACTTGATTACGATGCAGGATCTAAAACCATGAAAACAGCAATTACAGTAACCGGTAAAGGGGACCAAAAATGGCATCATGAAGTGATAACTATTAACGATGCCATTTTCAAAAATGCAGGAACAAAAGGTGCTGACTTTGTACTATTGAATGCTGATGATAAAGATGATATATTTAGCCTTGTAGAGGTTCATCGAGGAGAACAAAAACTTCCTTTATTACGACCTCAAGAAGAGAATCGTGCTTTCAAGGGTAGTGCTAAAGGAACCAAATATAACAAAGATGAAAACGCCGTTGAGGGTGATAAAGAGAAGAAAGGGAAAAGAGAAGATAAATCAGAAAAAAGGGAAAAGAGAAAAAAAGATAAAAGTAATAATTAGTTTTATGAAACTTAAAAGAACTAAAAAAGAGGTTATTCTATTATTATTTTTATTATGCCTTTCACAATTGATATTTTCACAAAAAAAGGGAAATGAAAAAAAAGATTTCGAGCGACCACAGTGGGCTGGATTCTTTACAAATTGTAAGAGTGAAAAGATAGATACAGAAAGATTTCCTTTCATTAAAGGAGCTGCCGATAGAGTTAAGTGGGCGGATATAGAGACAAGCACAGAGGTGTATGACTGGTCGAAAATGGATTATCAAATCCAAAATGCTGTAAAAGGGAAGTATTATTACTATTTAGTATTATGGACTGGTCCTCATTCTCCTGAATGGATTTATGAACAAGGGGTTCCCAAAGTGGCTGTAAAAGGTGGTAAAGGAAAAGATTTTTTTCCATATTACCTCGATCAAAACTATATCAATTACTTCCATCGTTTTATCGGCAAGCTGGCGGATCATATTGCTTCACTATCTGAAAAGGAGAGAAACGTATTTGCTTTTATCCAGCCGGCTTTTGGATCTACGGGTGATAGACAACTTTACAAAGGCACACCCATTGATCAGAGATTTAAAATTAATGCTCAGCAATATTTAGAATTTTGCAGTAGAGCTACGAAACGTTTCTACGAAGCCTTCGATAAGCAAGAACTAAAACATATCCGATTCCTGTTTAATGTGGATAATGAAAGTAATCCTAAAGTATTAAAGGGTGCTAAGGCTGCAAAAGCAGGTGAATTACTTTATGCAAATTGGCTTCGCCAAAACTATTCGATTGAGCTCCGAAAACAGCAATTTACCATTGCAATTGGTTATCAAACTAATGGAGAAATTGTCCAAGATAATGAACTACGCCCCTCTTTTTTCGGCTTGAATGGCAATAAACCAGAGTTTGTGCGTGGCGAGTTTTCCAAATTCGGGCAGAGCGAGATATTCCTGGAAAATCCAATTTGGAATTATTATTGGACCGCTATTTCCACAGTGGATAGAGGGCTTGATCTTTGGGAGGTTGATTATAACACTGTAAAAACAGGTAAATACGATGAAGGCTTTGCTTTTGCCAGTCGCTATTCTTATTACAAACAACCGCAGACCAGCCAATATGCCTTTATCGCACTTCGTGATGTACTCGATAGTGCCGATACCGTTCGCTTTCCTGAGGAAAAATATGGAAAGGCTGCACAGAGCAACGCTGAGCGAGTTAATAAAATTGAAGCGGAATTCAATAAATACGGAGCTAAAGTTGGTGATCTACATGCCGCTACTTCCCTATCTGGGTCCAATTATCTTTATGAAGCCAAGGCAATGAATGATGTAGGATTCGAGCTCATTGCCAGAAACTATAGCCGGTTTATTAAACAAATTGACGCGAATGATACTAGTGTCGGGTTATGGCGGGTTGGTCCCACAAATCAGCCTTTTGGTCGATATGCTCGGTCATTTGAAAATACAAGTGGGCGAAACAGGATGAGTTTTGATCTTGACGACAATTTTCTTTCCACAAAGAGGTCAATTACTTTAAAAATCATCTATCTGGATAAGGGTATTGACAAATTCTCTGTTCATTATGATTCCACATCTAATCCAGATAAAATAGCAACTACTATAATCAAAACCAATAGTTGTAAATGGGTAAGCAAAAGCATCACCATCTTGGATGGTGCGTTTACAAATAAAGGCCCCCGTAATAGCGATTTCTCCTTGGTGAATGAGGATAATGAGGATGATGTTTTTCATATGATTGAAATTATGAAGAACACACCGAAAAATTAATTTTCTAAGATGTTATGTCCGGAAATAATGTTACAAAAAGACCTATTGAATTTTGATTTTTCATGTTTAAATTAGTGTAGCCTAAATCTTTAAAGGGGATAATCAAAAATCCTACTTTAACGATACAATAATTATAAAAGAGGCTATTTCTATTTTAAATCGATCCGTCTCTTTTTTTATTGATAAAAATCAATTTAAATAGTTAAAACTATTTATAACTATTACATTTTCAAATTAACCAAATATTAGTTTTAATTGTTAACTTAAGTAGCTCATTTAGTAAATGAAACAAATCCATACTAAAAATGAGACTATTTGCCACTATCTAAAAATAAAGTATATAGTAAATTTGCTTACACGATTAAATTAAGATAAAAATTTGAGTTTAATAATAATTACAAAATAAGTATGGTAATTAAAATCGAGTCTTAATTTGTAAAATGAATCAAAATTGTTTATTCACAAAATTTTTCAAAAGCAAATAATAAATTAATTGTAATAAATATGATAAAGAAAAAAATAAAAATAGTTACTACAATTTCAATTGTATTATTAAACGTTTTTATGTCTTTTGCCCAAACAACGCAGCAATGGAAAGAGATTAGGGTTGATGTTAATGCTAACGGAACAGTATCGACTACTAAAAACTTTAAAAAAATTGAGAATGACTTTCTACAGTTAACAATATCGATATCAAATAATGGCAATAAACCAATTAAAATAGAAAAAATTACTGTTAGCATTCCGATTGAAGCCCAGTTGACTGACAACTTGGATGTGGTTTTTGGGGGAAGTTGCATGGGGCGTACACCTTTACTTAAACAGAAGTTAGGAAGCCAAACCAATCGTAGTTCAAGTAACATGTATGAGATGATAAGATTATCAGACGGTCAATATTTATTTGCTGGCTCCACTTCTTGGAGAATATTTATGCCGAATTTCACATTAAATCAAGGTGCTTTCGAAATATGGTCTGATGGAGAAGGTAAACAATTAAAACCAGGCCAAACAATACAATACGAACAAATCGTTCTTAGAAGTTCCAAAAATTGGCTTGAATTACTTGATCAATTTGGATCAGCAATAGCTATCGAAAATAATATTACTAAGCTTAAACCAGCCGATTTTAGAGGTTGGGCAACTTGGGATTATTATGGCAGAGTTTTTACCCAAAAAGATATATATGGTAACATGGACCAATTGAATCTTTTGGCTCCAAAGGCAAATATGATACAAATTGATGGAGGATGGTGGGCTGAACGAGGAGATTATAAAACTTTAAACTCAGGTCTTTTACCAGGCGGAGTCAAGGAGATTGTTAGCCGAATTGTGTCAGAAGGAAAAACTCCAGGAATACATTTTGATGGGTTTAGAGGTGATGAAGCATCTGAAATTTATAAAACTCATCCTGAGTACTTTCTTCATGATCAGGATGGTAAGTTAGTTGTTGAAGAGAATGAAAAATCAGACAAAGTTATGCATTATATTTACTTTGATTATTCCCATCCAGGAGCAAGAGCACATATAGCAGATTGTATAAAAAATATGAAGGATAATTGGGGAATTCGTTATTTCAAGGTCGATTTTATGCGTTATGGTCTCGAGAATGATATCAAACTTAAAAATAAACATGTTAAGAGTTTTAAAGCCTACGATCCAACAATTACTGGTGTAGAACGTTTTCGTTTGGGAATGAAAACCATGCGGGAAGCTATGGGTAATGATGTCTATTTCTTAGGCTGTTCCGCTGTTTTTGGTCCAACTATTGGGTTTGTCGATGGTATGCGAACGGGTGGAGACATTAATCCTATATACCAAGCTTTTCCAGAGCGTTGTTTGGGTAATTTAAGTAACTTTTACCTGAGTGGTAAGGTATTTAATGGCGATGCCGATTACTTAGTTTTTAGAGAATCCATAGACGAAGACTCAACTGTGTCCAAAGAAGATGTAAAACACGGACATAGTATGACAATGAATGAAGCTCAAATGTGGGCTGATTTTAATAAACTATACGGAACTGCCCGATTACAAAGTGATAATTTGATGATACTTCGTCCTGAACGTAAAGCATTAGTGAAGGAAGTTTTTGATTTTCCAACAATGCAAGAAACAGTGCCATTAGATTTTTGGAAGCATGGTACTAACAAGCAGGATGGTTTCGAGTTAATAATTGCACGAAAGGATAAAGACATATACCTTGGAGTTTTCAATTGGGGTGATAAACCTAAAGAATATGATTTGAAAGCTTTTGAAAAAACAAGTCCTGTTCTTTTGGAAGGCCGTCATTCTCAAATCATAAAATACGAAGGAAAAAAATCATTTGATGAATTGTGCGAAAATATGAAATCGTTATAAAATGTTTTGTATTAAAAAAGTCAAAGTGACTTTATCGTCATAAAAGAGGTTGAAAAAATTTAATTCTAAATGAAAAAACAAGTTAAAAACTATTCAATTAAAACAATTATATTTATATTATGTACAGTATATGTTCATGCTCAAAGTATTATTTTACCAGTTAATTCCTATGGCGTTTGGGACAGATCAAATGCTTATGACATTTCAGTTAATGCTGATTACAACTATTTGAAAGGAATAAGCGCCGATGTAAACTGGGAAGATGTACAATCAATTAACTCCGTTCAATACAATTGGTCTGAAATTCAAACCATATTACAAAGAGCCAACAATAATAATCAGATGGTAAACATAAGCGTAGGAGTTGGGCCAGATTCACCAGCATGGCTATATGCAAATGGTGTACCTAGAGTAATTACTAATGATACACAACATCCAAATTGGACACAATATCCATATTATTTAGATACTGACTATAAAACGTATTATTTCAATATGATAAGCAATTTTGGTAATTTCTTACGATCACTACCAGCAAATCTTTTTAATCGAATTGCATATATTCAAGTAAAAACTGGATGCACAGGTGATGAAGTGGCCTATAAGGGAACTCCCCTTAACTCCTCTTACACTATCTCCGACAATCAATGGCGTGTATTTCGCCTAGAAGTATTCGAGAAATTTAGATTAGCATTTAATACTGGGAATACTAGTACGCAAATTGGGCTTCTATTTAATAATATTGATCCTGTTGACGAACCTTTAGAATGGCAATGGGTATTAAATAACGTTACTTATGGTTTCGGAACAAAAGGCGGAGCTTATGCAAGGGGACATCATCTTTCAGACGAATTAGATTTCAAAACTACTTGGACCCCTTATCTAATTAATCCTCAAGGATTACAATTGTTTTCTGCTGCAGAAATGGATCAAACTTGGACAAAGCCATACTACCAAATTAATGTCCCTTTAGGTTTTTATTGGGGTGCATTGAGCGGGCTTAATACCGGTCTTTCTGTTTGGTTGGTAACCCAAAGTGCTTTGCAAGAAGCACAATCAAGACCAGAATTACATGATGTTTTTAAGATGTTTAATAAATATTCTAAACAAGTAAATCCAAGAACTGCTGATGCTGCATATTCTATTTTCCATGAAGGTTTAAATTCTCAAAATACTATTAAATTTCCAGTTAATATATATGGTCAAGCAAATCAACAAAATCAGTCACGATATATTGCTATTTGCAATGCCTATGCAAGCCGAGGTGCTCAGATGGATGATGTTTCTGCGGCTACTCAAGGGCAAGTTTATCAGCGTGATCAACAAACAGGTTATAATGATGCTGGATGGAATATTGAAGAAGGAAATTATGAAAGATGGATCACTCAAATAAATCCAGATATAACATCAATTGGTCTTTTCAGAGTAAGAGGAGTTCTTAATTCAAGCTCATCGAAGTATGATCGTTTTGCAAGATCTTTTCAAAACAGCAGTGGCAAAAACACAATGTATTTTAAATTTCATACCGATGTTTTTTCACTTTCAGCACCGGCCAGTTTAACATTTAAAATTACTTGGCTCGATAAAAATCGAAATTCGACTTGGGCGCTAAAATATTATAATTCATCTGGCTTACAGACTGCCTTAAATGTTACAGGCATTGGGGATAATCAATGGAAAACAACTACCGTAACAATACAAAATCCAATTATTACCCAAAATGGAGTTTTAGGCTCTGATTTTATGTTGGTCAATACAGATAACATTGACGATATCTTTCATGGTATTGAGGTAGAAATTACGCGAGCAAGTACTTTAAATTCAATTGATCATAATTCTGATAACTCTGAAATATTAATTTACCCAAACCCAACATCGTCTCTTCTTTATTGGAATAAATATATTAAAATAGATGAAATTATTGTTTTTAATTCAAAAGGGCAAGTAGTTTCAACCGTCAATAAACCTGAAAACAATTCATTTAGCTTAATAAATTTAGAGAAAGGAATTTATTTTATTGAATTTCTTAAAGAGAAAAAAAGAGTATTAACTAAGAAAATAATAAAAGAATAATTACCTCAATATAAAAGCAATGAAACGGCTTTTTTAAATTTATAAAAAACATTAAACCTTTTTATTTATTGAAAGTCTAAAAAATGTAAACTTTAAAACAAATATAAAATGAAAAAATTAATTTTCGCAGTTTTAGTAACTGCAAGTTTAAATGGATTTGCTCAAGAAGCAGATAAAAAAGGTGGTGCTGATAAAATGATGCAAAAAATGACAACAGAATTATCTTTAACAGCAGATCAACAAGCTATTTTAAAACCAATTGTTGAAGAACAATCGGCATTGAGAAAAGACAGTAAGGAAAATCCAGATCATGCAGATGCCAACAAATTAAAAGTAAAAGAACTTAACAAAAAAATTAAAGAAGTATTAACTCCTGCGCAGTTGGAAATTCAGAAAGCCAATATGGAAAAAGCTAAAGCTGAAGGAAAAAATGGTAGTAAAGAATAAAACAAAACTTTAATAAAAAAAAACTTTCGAAAATTCGAAAGTTTTTTTTTGAAGGATAGTCAATAATTAAAATGATATTTTGCTTTAGACTTAATTGTAATTGAGGTTATGGTGCAGTTGCATAATTCAAATTAATTAAATGGTATTTAAATTGAGACAAATTCACACTATAAAAGAGACTTTTTGAACCTGCATGAATCGACTAAAAAGTTTATTTTTGAATTATAATAATTGTGTAATTAAAATTGAAATGATGATATTTCTTATAAAAAATTTAATTTTATTTTAAGGAATTTGATTTTTTTAATTCAAAAATTGTCAAATAAAACAACTTATTAATTAACCCAAAAAAAATGAAATTTAAATTATTAATACTTATTTTTTTAACATCTATCTTAACCTCGTTTGCACAAAATGCGATTGAAGGAGTTGTTAATGACTCTAAAGGATTACCCTTAATTGGCGCTAACGTAGTTGTCAAAGGAACTAAAAACGGAGTTTTGACAGATTTTGACGGGGTTTTTAAAATTCAGGCCAAAATCGGTGACGTTTTAATTATATCAAGTTTGGGCTTTGACAAAAAAGAAGTCAAAATAAAGGGAAATTCTATTAAAATTGTTCTTGGAGAATTAAATGAAGCTCTGAATGAAGTTGTGGTAATTGGTTATGGTTCAGTCAAGAAAAAGGATTTGACAGGAGCAGTTTCATCTGTTAGAGCAACCAGTATAGAGAAAGGAGATCCAATAGATCTTCAAACTGCTTTTTCAGGTCGTGTAGCTGGTCTTCAAATAACACAAAATGACAATGGTTTAGGGTCAGGTGTTAAAGCAATTATTCGTGGTGGAAGCTCACTAACAAGTGGAAATCAGCCATTATATGTAATTGATGGATTTCCAATTATTCCAGATGATAATGTATCATCAAATCCATTATCTGATTTAGACCCTGGTCAAATTAAGTCAATAGAAGTTTTAAAAGATGCTTCAGCAACAGCTATTTATGGCGCAAGAGGGTCTAATGGAGTAATTATTATCACCACTAAATTAGGAAAAGAAGGAAAGCCAGTGATAACTACAACGTTAAGTTCGGGCACTTCATTTGTATCAAAATTCCCTAGAATACTTACTGATTTAGAATACATCGACACAAGAATAATTCAAGATAACATAAATTATTTAAATGGTAGCACAGACAATTTAAGCACCTATTGGCAAGATTTAAAAAATACAAATGCACGCGGAGTAGATTGGGCTAAAGAAGCAACACAACTTGCATCAACTCAGAGAATGGATCTTAGTATAGGTGGCGGAACTAAAGAAGGATTAAATTACCAAATTTCTGGAAATTTTTTAGATCAAGAAGGCGTAGTTATACATACTAATTTTAAAAGATATAATTTAAATTCTAACTTAGTACAATCTATTGGGAAAAATACTAAAATTGGTACAAATATTAAATTGGCTTTTTCTAAAAATATTGGAAGAAGTCTTGATAAAGATGCCGATGGAATTTTTAAAAAGATTTTTTCTACCAATCCTTTTCAGCCTATTAATTTTCAGGTTGGAGATATTAATATTGATCCAGAAACTAACACTGGAGACAATGAAAATGTTATTACTTATCTAAAAGAGGTTAAAAATGAAACTCAAAGTACTAGAATTATTGGAAATCTATTTTATGAAACAAAATTAGTTAGTAATTTGACTTTTTATACTAGTTATGGTTTTAATCGTGGGTATATTAATAACCAAATATTTTTACCCTCTACTGTATTAAAAGGATACAGACAAAATGGAATAGCCGAATTTGAAAAAATTGAAACGATAAATCAAGTATTTGAAACTCGATTTAATTATAAGAAAGTATTTGATAAACATAATATAAATGCTACAGTAGTTGGAGAATTTTCAGATAATTTAAAAAGTATATTTACTGCCGGAGGAACCGGTTTTAGTAATCAAACAAATGGTTTTAATAACTTATCTAGTGCAACTATAGCAACTTTCCCTTCAAACAATATAGCAAAAGATAACTTATTGTCTTTTTTAGGTAGAGTGGCCTATAGTTTTAATGATAAATACCTTATAACTGCATCTATTAGAGCGGACGGTTCTTCAAAATTTGGGAAAGAGAATAAATGGGGATACTTTCCCTCTGTTGCTTTAGGATGGACACTTTCGGAGGAGTCAATTATCAAAAAATTGAATATTTTTGACAATTTCAAGTTAAGAGCATCTTATGGAGTAACTGGTAATAACCAAATACCTGCATACAGCTCAATAGGCTTATTAGGGCCAGCAAATTATGTGTTTAATGATGTATTTTATTCTGGAGTAGCTCAAAACAGGGTTTCTAATCCAGGCTTGAAATGGGAAACGACTACACAATCCAATTTAGGTATTGATTTAGGGTTTTTTAAAAATCGTTTAAATATTACTGCTGAAGTTTATTCTAAAAAAACAACTGATTTATTATTAGAAGTTCAATTGCCTTTGTCCTCAGGTTTCGAAACTGCTTTAAAAAATATTGGATCTTTTAGTAATAGAGGTTTTGAATTAACAATTAATTCAATCAATATTGATAATAGCAATTTTAAATGGAAATCTGATTTTACTTTTTCATTTAATAGAAATAAGGTACTGGATTTAGGAGATAAGTTTGAATTTTATTTTAATGCAAATATTTTTCCAAGTAAATTCATGAATGAAATATTAATTCGTGTAGGACAATCAACTGGGGTTTATTATGGATTCATTGAAGATCAAATTATTAACAATCAAACAGAAGCTGCAAATAGCCCTTTACAAATTGGTGTTGGGATTCCAGATATAAACAATAATGGACAAGTCAAAATTTATGATGTCAATGGAGATGGTATAATTAATAGTTATGACAAAGTGCCAATAGCTAATACAAATCCAGATTTTATTGGAGGTTTAAATAATGAATTTACTTATAAAAATTTTGACTTCAGTTTCTTTTTACGTTTTTCTTATGGTAACGACGTAATAAATGGAAATATTGGGAATTTAGATAAGGGAGGTATTAATAATTGGAACACATTAAAATCTATGTCTGATTATTCTTATAGTGCTGCATATAATCCTACCGGTACCTTTCATGGTGAAAATGGCAATGGAGTATATTCCTCTTTATTTAGAAGTGCTTATGTGGAAGATGGATCTTTTTTAAAATGTGACTTCATAACATTAGGATATGCAATGCCTAAATCAATAGTAGATAATTTAAATCTAAATAAATTTAGACTTTTTGCCAGGGTAAATAATCCTTTTATGCTTACTAGATATTCTTGGTTTGATCCAGAAGTAAATGCAATTGGAGGTACAGCTGGAAGAGTTGGTGGAGGTGTAGATCTTGGTAGTTATCCACGAAGTACTTCCATTACATTGGGACTTTCACTTAATTTTTAATTTAAATAAAAAAAATGATGAATAAAATCAAATATTTATTTCTTAGTGTGTTGTTTGTGAGTTTTGTGGGTTGTAGTGATATTTTAGAAGAAGTTCCAGTTTCAGAACTTTCAGTTGAAAATTCATTTAATACAGAATCCGATGCAAAAGCAGCAATTGTAGGAGTATACAACTCGTTACATCTAGAAGGAGTATATGGAAAAAGCCAAACTCTTTTTTCTACTGATGAACATAATGCTGGATCAAAAGTACCACTTTCGGGATTAAACTTATACTCTTTCACAGCAGACAATGTTGAAGTAATTTTGCCTATTTGGAGAGATCATTATGAGGGAATAAATCGAGCAAATCTTGCTATATCTAAAATTCCAAATATTAATATGAATGTTGATGAAAGAAATACTTTAGTGGCAGAAGCAAAATTTATTAAAGCATTATTATACTTCAATTTAATAAGATATTATGGAGACGTACCTTATAAAGAATCAGAAACTACATCTTTAAATGATCTAAATATACCTAGAACTCCCGTTGCAACAATATATGAAAATATGATTAGAGATCTTGAATATTGTGTGGTTCATTTAAATGTTAAAGCTGCCGGTTTAGCAGGACATGCCACGCAAGATGCAGCTAAAACTTTATTAGCTAGTATATACCTAACAAGAGGTAGTATGGCAAGAAGGAATAACAACGGAAATGGTATAGCAGATTTTACTTTAGCATCTAGATATTCTAAAGAGGTAATAGATTCAAATAGATATAGATTATGTTCTTATTTTCCAGATGCATTTATAGTTCAAAATAAAAATAATGATGAAATTGTTTTTGATGTACAATTTAAATCACCTGGATTAGGGGTTGGAAACACCATTGGAATAAATATGGGAATTCCTTCAACTTCTTCTGGAGTAGATAATTTATCCGCAGGCGGATCACAAGGTGCTATAAGAGCTAATCCCTATCATCAATTCTATTATGAAGTAGCAGATAGTATTCGCATGAAATGGACTGATGCTAGAATTTTAATAAATGCTGCTACTGGAAGGTATTCTATTGTGAGTGCTGTTAGCACAAATCCACCTGTTTCGGCAGCGAAATTCAGAAGATATCCAGTTAGGAGTCCTGGGTTCGTACTCCAAACTAATGATTACGATGTTAATTGGCCAATTTTTAGATTTGCAGAAGTATTGTTAATTTATGCAGAGGCATCAAACGAAATAAATGGCCCAAATCAATTAGCAATAAATGCATTAAATTTACTTAGAAGCAGAGCCAGAAATACTAATATAGGTGGAGTTCACAGAGATATTTTACCACGTTCTTTGTCTCTACAAAGATCAATTGGTCTAGTAGATTTGACTCTTACTAATTCGTTGGTTTCAACTCAATCTGCTTTTAGAAATTATATTTTATTAGAGAGAAGTAGAGAATTAAGTCAAGAAGGCAAAAGATGGTTTGATTTGGTTCGATGGGGAATTCTAAAAAGTACCTTGCGTGGTTTAAATGCTAAATGTATTGCTAAAATTTCAGAAACTCCTCCAGTTGAAGTTCCTGTAATAACAAATACTAAATGGACTAATTATTGGAATGGAAGAGTTGACGAATGGAATTTAATAACAGGTGCAATTCAAGATTTTCATATGTTACTTCCAATACCAACTAATGAAAGAATGGCAAATCCAGCTATAGGACCTAATAACCCTGGATATAATTAATTAAAATAAGTAGATATGAAAATCAAATATTCAATTAGTATTTTAAAACTTTTATCGATTTTGTTTTTATTCGCTTCATGCGAAGAAGATGATTTAGACACATGGGTTAGTATAGAAGCTGATAAAACAGCAGTAGCTGTTAATGAAATTGTAACATTTAAAATGTCAGGTAACGCCGAAACTTATGTTGTTTATACTGGAGATGCGGGACACGATTTCACAAAAAGTTATTTAGTAATTACAGGAGGTAGAACAATTGATCAAGAAGATTATGTATTAAAACAAACCGGTTTAAACACATGGACTCCTATTTTGACTGCTGAAATTACAGCTTATAATATTTTAAATCCTAATTCACCACTTGATGCCAATACGGTAATTGCAGGCTTAAGAAGGTTATTAGATCAATCGTATTATAAAGATACTGCAGCAATAA
>Ga0102874_1000087_pt1 | contig 36814 bp, 31 predicted proteins | sample Colrivmet1547A02_FD_78184 | JGI IMG/M metagenome (GOLD analysis project Ga0102874, IMG submission 78184) | Estuarine microbial communities from the Columbia River estuary - metaG 1547A-02 | ecosystem: Environmental > Aquatic > Marine > Intertidal zone > Estuary | place: USA: Columbia River...
GATTTCATCGTTATTCATCAATGCACTCATCGCAATACCTCGTAGAGTACCACAATCAGGCTCAGTAATTACTACATCCTGCGCAACGTCGTGCAAACGACGAGTCAAGTAACCCGCATCCGCAGTTTTCAACGCCGTATCAGCCAAACCTTTACGAGCACCGTGTGTAGATACGAAGTATTCCAATACGTTCAAACCTTCTTTGAAGTTCGAAATAATTGGGTTTTCAATGGTATCACCACCAGAACCACCTGTGTTCTTTTGAGGCTTAGCCATCAAACCACGCATACCACCCAACTGACGAATTTGCTCCTTAGAACCACGGGCTCCAGAATCCAACATCATATAAATTGGGTTGAAACCTTGGTCTTCGTTCTGCAAATCATTGATCAATACACGAGCCAACTGGTTGTTTACACGTGTCCATAAATCAATTACCTGGTTGTAACGCTCATTGTTTGTAATGAATCCCATATCGGCATTCGCTTGGATCTCCAACACTTCTTCCATCGCTTTGCTAACCAACTGTTCTTTCTCAACAGGGATTTTTACATAGCTCAAGTTAAAGCTTAATCCGCCTTTAAATGCGTAGTGGAATCCTAAATTCTTGATATTATCCAAGAAATCTGCAGCCTTAGCAACACCGCTCAAACGAATGATGTTGGTAATGATATCACGCAAATTCTTCTTCTTCAACAATTCGTTGATGTATCCAACCTCGCTAGGAACCACTTGGTTAAATAGGATACGACCAATGGTTGTGTCGATGATTTTTTCAACCAACTCACCATTCTCCAATACCGTAGCCTTACATTTCACTTTTGAATGCAATTCGGCACGACCTTCATTGTAAGCGATGATGGCTTCTTCAGCACCGTAGAACGACAAACCTTCACCTTTTACTGGGTGTTCAGCGGTTGCCTTACGCTCTTTGGTGATGTAGTACAATCCCAAGATCATATCCTGAGAAGGAACGGTAATAGGTGCACCATTTGCAGGGTTCAAAATGTTGTGCGATGCCAACATCAACAACTGAGCTTCTGCTACAGCTGCATTGCCCAAAGGCACGTGAACCGCCATCTGGTCACCATCAAAATCCGCGTTAAAGCCAGAACAAACCAATGGGTGCAACTGAATAGCCTTACCTTCAATCAACTTAGGCTGGAAAGCTTGGATACCCAATCTGTGAAGCGTAGGAGCACGGTTCAACAATACTGGATGACCTTTCAATATATTTTCCAAGATATCCCAAATCACCGGATCTTTTTTCTCTACGATTTTCTTCGCAGTTTTTACGGTTTTTACGATACCCCTTTCAATCAGCTTGCGAATGATAAACGGCTTGAACAATTCCGCCGCCATGTTCTTTGGCAATCCACACTCATTCAATTTAAGTGTAGGACCTACCACGATTACAGAACGACCAGAATAGTCAACACGCTTACCCAACAAGTTCTGACGGAAACGACCTTGCTTACCTTTCAGCATATCGCTCAAAGATTTCAAAGGACGATTGCCTTCGCTCTTAACAGCGCTAGCACGACGGGTATTATCCAACAATGAATCAACCGCTTCCTGCAACATACGCTTCTCGTTACGCAAGATCACCTCAGGGGCTTTGATCTCAACCAAACGCTTCAAACGGTTGTTACGGATAATTACACGGCGATACAAATCATTCAAATCTGAAGTCGCAAATCTTCCGCCTTCCAATGGCACCAATGGGCGCAATTCTGGTGGAATAACTGGCAACATCTTCATAATCATCCACTCAGGACGATTTTCTCCGGTTAACTGAGCACCGCGGAAGCTTTCGATTACTTTCAAACGCTTCAACGCCTCTTGCTTACGTTGTTGTGAAGTCTCAGTAGCAGCCTGGTTACGCAAGTCGTAGCTCAACGTATCCAAGTTTACACGCTTCAACAATTCTTCCAACGCTTCAGCACCCATCATGGCTACAAATTTGTTAGGATCAGAATTCTCCAACATCTGATTTTCTTTTGGCAAAGAATCAACGATGTCCAAATATTCTTCCTCTGTTAACAAATCCAAATAATTTACGTTGCTCGCTGCACCGGTTTGAATAACCACGTAGCGCTCATAGTAAATCACCATGTCCAATTTCTTAGTAGGGATACCTAACAAATAACCAATTTTATTTGGCAATGAACGGAAGTACCAAATGTGCGCAACAGGTACCACCAAGTTGATGTGACCCATACGCTCTCTACGTACTTTCTTTTCAGTTACCTCAACACCACAACGGTCACAAACGATACCCTTGTAACGGATACGCTTGTATTTTCCGCAATGACATTCGTAATCCTTGATAGGACCAAATATGCGTTCACAGAACAAACCTCCCATTTCGGGCTTGTAACTGCGATAGTTGATGGTTTCGGGTTTAACTACCTCACCGAAACTGCGACGTAATATGTTTTCAGGAGAAGCAAGCGAGATACGGATCTTGCTAAAGTTGTTCCCTTGTTTTTGTGTTTTCTTTTGAAGTTGCATGATTGGTTTCTAGAGATTAATCCATAAATGTTACTTCCAAGCCCAAACCGCGGAGCTCGTGCAGCAATACGTTAAATGACTCTGGGGTTCCGATGTTGGTGATGTTATCACCTTTTACGATGGCTTCGTACGCTTTCGCCCTACCTGTAATGTCATCCGACTTCACAGTTAAGATTTCACGCAAGATATTGGCAGCACCAAATGCTTCCAACGCCCAAACTTCCATCTCACCAAAACGCTGACCACCAAACTGAGCTTTACCACCCAATGGCTGTTGCGTAATCAATGAATATGGACCGATTGAACGAGCGTGCATCTTATCATCCACCATGTGACCCAGTTTCAACATATAGCTGATACCTACTGTGGTTGGTTGATCAAATCTGTCACCACTCAAACCGTCGTTCAAATACACCAAACCGTTCTTAGGGATACCTGCTCTTTCAGTTACCTCATCGATCTCAGCCATGGTAGCACCATCAAAGATTGGAGTTGCAAAACGCACACCCATTTCTTTTCCAGCCCAAGCCAATACGGTTTCATAAATCTGACCCAAGTTCATACGTGAAGGTACACCCAATGGGTTCAACACGATGTCCATTGGAGTTCCATCATTCAAGAATGGCATATCTTCCTCACGAACAATACGAGCAACAATACCCTTGTTTCCGTGACGACCTGCCATCTTATCTCCCACTTTCAATTTACGCTTATTGGCTACATAAACTTTCGCCAACTGAAGGATACCGGTTGGCAATTCATCACCCACACTGATAGAGTAATGCTCGCGCTTGTAATTGGTAACCTTTTCGTTATTTACATTGATGAAGTTGGTTAAACAACGAACAACAAAACTATTCTTGTCCGCATCGCTCGTCCAATTGTGGTAATTCACATTGCTGTAATCAATGCTCATCAAGTTCTTTTGAGTGAACTTGGTTCCCTTTGGAATCAACTCTTCGCTGTACATGTTATATACACCTTGAGAAGTTTTTCCGCCCACCAATTGGAACAATTTCTTAACCAATTCGTCTTTCAACATGCCCAATTCCTTGCGATGATCATCATCCATCTTAGACAAACGAGATTTGTCACCTGTACGGGTCGACTTATCTTTTTTGCTCTTAGAGAACAATTTCTTATCAATCACAACACCTTGAGCACCAGGAGAAGCTTTCAAAGAAGCGTCTTTCACATCACCCGCTTTGTCACCAAAGATGGCACGCAACAACTTTTCTTCTGGAGACGGTTCAGTCTCACCTTTTGGTGTGATTTTACCAATCAGAATGTCGCCTTCTTTTACTTCAGCTCCAACACGAATCAAACCGTTGTCGTCCAAGTTACGAGTCATTTCCTCACTCACGTTCGGAATGTCATTCGTTAACTCTTCTTCACCACGCTTTGTATCGCGCACTTCCAATTCGTATTCAGTGATATAAACAGTTGTATACCAATCGTCTTTTACTACTTTTTCAGAAATTACAATCGCATCCTCGAAGTTATAACCCTGCCATGGCATGTAAGCCACACGCAAGTTTCTACCCAATGCCAATTCTCCGCCTTGGGTTGCATAACCTTCACAAAGAACTTCACCCTTGCTCACTCTGTCGCCTTTCTTAACAATCGGACGCAAGTTGATACAAGAGTTTTGGTTGGTTCTGCGGAATTTGATCAAATGATAAGTTTTGGTATCTCCAGTGAAGCTCACCAAATCATCAAAATCATTGTGGTCGTAGCGAATGCGAATCTCACGAGAATCAACATACACCACTTCACCATTGCCTTCGGCATTGATCAAGGAGCGACTGTCGCGAGCCACTTTTTCTTCCAAACCAGTTCCAACAATCGGTGCTTCAGGACGCAACAATGGTACGGCCTGACGTTGCATGTTAGACCCCATCAACGCACGGTTTGCATCATCATGCTCCAAGAAAGGAATCAATGAAGCTGCAATCGATACGATTTGGTTAGGAGCTACGTCCATATATTCCAACTGCGCTGGGTTCACCAATGGGAAGTCCCCTTCCTTACGGCTCTTCACCAACGTTGTCATAAAGTTTCCTTTTTCGTCCAACTCGGCATTGGCCTGAGCGATCGTTTTACCATCCTCTTCCTCTGCAGAAAGATAAACGATGCCACTTTCAACTTTTCCGTTAACTACCTTACGATAAGGAGTTTCCAAGAAGCCCATTCCATTAATCTTTGCGTGTACACACAAAGAAGAAATCAAACCGATGTTTGGCCCTTCAGGCGTTTCAATCGTACATAAACGACCGTAGTGCGTATAGTGTACGTCACGAACCTCAAAACCGGCACGTTCACGACTCAAACCACCCGGACCAAGTGCGCTCAAACGACGTTTGTGCGTAATTTCTGCCAATGGATTGATTTGATCTAAGAACTGACTCAGCTGGTTGGTACCGAAGAATGAGTTAATTACACTCGATAATGTACGAGCATTCACCAAATCCTGAGGCGTGAATACTTCGTTGTCACGAATATTCATTTTCTCACGAATGGTTCTTGCCATACGCGCCAAACCAACACCAAACTGAGCATACAATTGCTCACCCACGGTGCGGACACGACGGTTACTCAAGTGGTCAATATCATCCAATATTTCTGAACCGTTATACAATTCAATCAAATACTTGATGATGCTTATAATATCGTCTTTTGTCAATACACGTACTTCCATTGGAGTGTTAATCTCCAACTTCTTGTTGATACGGTAACGACCTACTTCACCCAAGTCATAACGCTTATCCGAGAAGAACAAACGCTCAATGATACCACGGGCGGTTTCCTCATCCGGTGGATCTGCATTCCGCAACTGACGATAGATTACTTCCAACGCTTCTTTTCCGTTGTTAGAAGTATCTTTTTGCAAGGTGTTATAAATTACATCATAGCTGATTCCGTTTTCAGACTCAGCATTCAAAATAATTGACTTAACGCCTGCCTCAACAATCAAATCGATGTGATCTTCAACCAACAAAGTGTCACGTTCCAAGATTACCTCGTTACGCTCGATACTTACTACTTCACCTGTATCTTCATCCACAAAATCCTCAATCCAAGTACGCAAAACCCTAGCTGCCAATTTCCTACCAATCACACGCTTCAAGCCAGCTTTAGATACTTTCACCTCTTCGCTCAATCCGAAGATGTCAAGAATATCCTTATCACTCTCAAAACCGATGGCACGCAACAACGTTGTTACCGGGAATTTCTTCTTACGGTCGATGTATGCGTACATTACCGCATTCACATCCGTTGCAAATTCAATCCAAGACCCCTTGAAAGGAATTACACGAGCTGAATATAATTTTGTTCCGTTGCTGTGAACACTTTGGCCAAAGAATACGCCAGGTGAACGGTGCAACTGACTTACGATTACGCGTTCAGCACCATTGATGATAAAAGTACCATTGGGCGACATGTAAGGGATAGTTCCCAAATAAACGTCTTGAACAATGGTTTGAAAGTCTTCATGTTCTGGGTCGTTACAACTCAACTTCAACTTCGCCTTCAAAGGCACAGCATAAGTTAGGCCGCGTTCGATACACTCATTGATGACATATCTTGGGGGATCCACGAAATAATCAAGGAATTCCAACACAAAGATGTTGCGGGTATCGGTGATAGGAAAGTTCTCACGGAAAACTTCAAACAATCCCTCTCCTTCGCGCTTGTCAGCGGGTGTATCTAACTGGAAAAACTCTTGAAAAGATTGGAGTTGTACGTCCAGAAAATCAGGGTACTCAATGGCGTGTTTTACCTTACCAAATGAGATCCTTTTGTTGTGTGTGGTGCTCAATTTTTTTGTTTTTAATGGTTTGACAGTGGTGTTGGTACTAAAAACGCCCAAAAGGCCCGCGGAATATCCGGGGCCTTAGGGTTAAACGGGGGAGTGTTTACTTAATTTCAACTGTAGCTCCGGCATCTTTCAATTTAGCTGCAAAATCTTCGGCTTCTGCTTTAGAAACTTTCTCTTTTACTGCCTTAGGAGCACCGTCTACTAAGTCTTTTGCTTCTTTCAAGCCCAAGCCTGTTAAGTCTTTAACGATCTTTACGATCTGTAATTTGGCGTCGCCTGCGCTAACCAAGACTACATCAAATTCTGTTTGCTCAGCAGCAGCGGCTTCGCCACCACCTGCAGCAGGCGCAGCAACAGCCACAGCAGCAGCTGCAGGCTCAATACCATGCTCATCTTTCAAAATTTGAGCAAGCTCGTTAACCTCTTTTACAGTAAGGTTTACCAACTGGTTCGCGAATTCTTTTAAATCTACCATTGTTATTTAATTTAAGTGTTTTTTTTGTTTAGTTTCTTTGTTCAAGCGCCTTAATTAAGCCGCCAATTTTTTGTGGTCCGTTGGCTTGCAATGCACCAATAACATTTTTGATGGGTGACTGCAACAAACCGATGATTTCGCCGATCAATTCTTCTCTTGACTTCAATTTGATCAAAGCCATCAACTGATCGTCGCCGATGAATACTGAATTATCAATCCAAGCACCCTTCAACAATACATTTGGAGAAGTTGCACGGAAGTCCTTGATCGACTCAGCCGGTGCCTTTTGAGACTCCGATGTCATTACACAAGTAGTTCCTTTCAACGTGCCTTTCAAATCACCAAAATCTTTTCCGCTTTCCTCCATTGCAATACGCAACAAAGTGTTTTTAACCATGCGCATCTCTACACCACGCTCAAACAACATGCGACGCAATTTATTGGTTTGGTTTGCAGTGAGTCCGGTAGTATCTGTAAGATAAACAAAACTGTTTGTCTTAAAGGTTTCGGTTAACTCGGTAACCACTATTGATTTATCTGCCTTATTCATCGCTTTATAATCCTGGGATTGATTTAATGTCTATACTCACACTGGGACTCATAGTACTGCTCATGTAAATACTGCGGAAATACGTTCCCTTAGCAGCACTTGGCTTCAATCGTTGCAATACCTGCACTAATTCCAATGCATTTTCACTCAATTTGTCAGATTCGAAAGATACTTTTCCAACTGAAGTGTGGATGATTCCAGTTTTGTCAACCTTAAAGTCGATTTTACCCGCCTTAACCTCAACAACCGCTTTTCCAACTTCCAATGTAACTGTACCACTCTTTGGATTTGGCATCAAGTTACGAGGACCTAAGATTTTACCTAAACGACCCAACTTTGCCATTACACTAGGTACAGCAATGATGATATCGATATCGGTCCAACCACCAGCGATCTTCTCGATGTAATCGTCCAAACCTACGTGATCCGCTCCTGCGTCACGCGCTTCCTGTTCTTTATCAGAAGTACAAAGTACCAACGTACGAACCACCTTGCCCAAACCGTGAGGCAAAGATGCAACGCCACGTACCATTTGATTGGCCTGACGAGGATCTACGCCCAAACGAACATCGATATCTACCGATGCGTCAAATTTGGTGGATGAAATTTGCTTAAGGATGTTACTAGCCTCTAGCAAAGTATACGACTTGGTGTTGTCGTATTTAGCTTCCGCTTCTTTTCTTTTTTTACCAACTTTCATAATTCAAATCAATTAAATGGGGCATCCCCTGTTACCGTGATACCCATACTGCGGGCTGTACCTGCAACCAATTTCATGGCAGACTCTACAGTAAAGCAATTCAAATCTGGCATTTTATCCTGAGCGATGGTTTGAACCACTTCCCATGAAACAGAACCTACCTTCTTACGGTTGGGTTCAGTAGAGCCTTTTTGGAGCTTAGTAGCTTCCAACAATTGAATTGCCACTGGGGGAGTTTTGATTACGAAGTCAAATGATTTGTCCGAATAAACGGAAATCACGACCGGCAACACCTTCCCCATCTTGTCCTGCGTGCGCGCATTAAATTGTTTGCAAAAATCCATGATGTTCAAACCTTTTGAACCCAAAGCCGGACCGATTGGAGGCGAAGGGTTTGCTTGACCGCCTTTTACCTGGAGCTTGACGAAACCTGTTATTTCTTTTGCCATTGTTACTGTTACAATTTTTGTATTTGGTTATAATTTAACTCAAGAGGTGTACGGCGACCGAAAATCTTCACCATAACCTTGAGCTTACGCTTTTCTTCGTTTACTTCTTCGATAACACCGTCGAAATCATTGAACGGTCCATCTACCACTTTTACCGACTCGCCTACTAGGAAGTGTTCTTCATCCATTGCTTCCGAATCGCTAAGGCTATCGGCGGTACCCAAAATACGACTTAATTCGTTTGGACGCAATGGAACAGGTTGGTCTTTAGATCCTAAGAACCCAACGACACCCGTAACACTCTTTATCAAAGGCATGATTTCTGGATCAGATAAATCGGCATGAACTAAAATGTATCCTGGGAATGCATTTCTCTCCTTAATTGCCTTTTTACCGTTCTTAATCAAATAAACCTTCTCTGTAGGGATCAGAATTTCAGGCACAAAGTCGCTCTTCCGATCGCGCTCGAGCTCGACCGTAATACTGTGCTTTACCTTCTTTTCCTGTCCGGTAATTGCACGAACCACGTACCACTTGTGTCTGTCTTCTGCCGTTGTCATGATTATTTGAATAGTTTATAAAATTGGGTTAAACTTACACCCAATACGCTGTCAAGCCCCCATATTACTAGGGCAAATAATAATGAAGCGACAAGCACAATCCATGTGCTTTCCCTCAATTCTTCCCATGTAGGCCAGCTGACTTTGTTAACCAACTCGTCTCTGGTCTCACGGAAATAGTTATTTATTCTTCCAAACATCGCGCTTTTATTAGCACGGGCACAAGGATTCGAACCCTGATCAAAGGTTTTGGAGACCTCTATTCTACCATTGAACTATGCCCGTATAAATGGGAGCATCTTACAATGCCCCCATTATATTCTTAATAGCTCGGCTATTACTCGATAATCTCAGTTACCTGACCAGCACCTACGGTTCTTCCACCCTCACGGATAGCGAAACGCAAGTTCTTTTCCATAGCGATAGGCTGAATCAATTCAACTGTAATTGATACGTTATCACCAGGCATGATCATTTCTGTACCTGCAGGCAAACTGATTTCACCAGTTACGTCTGTAGTACGGAAGTAAAACTGTGGACGGTACTTGTTGAAGAATGGAGTGTGACGTCCACCTTCTTCTTTGCTCAATACGTACACCTCAGCATGGAACTTCTTGTGAGGAGTAACTGATTTAGGAGCACAGATAACCATACCGCGACGGATATCATTTTTGTCGATACCACGCAATAAGATACCAGCGTTATCACCCGCTTCACCACGATCCAACAACTTACGGAACATTTCTACTCCAGTACAAGTTGATGTCAATGTTGAACCAAATCCGATGATTTCTACAGCGTCTTGAACGTTGATTACACCACGCTCGATACGACCAGTAGCAACTGTACCACGACCAGTGATCGAGAATACATCTTCTACAGGCATCAAGAAAGGCATATCAACCAAACGTGGTGGAACTGGAATCCACTCATCTACAGCCGCCATCAATTCCATGATAGTAGCTACCCACTTCTCGTCTCCATTCAATCCACCTAAAGCAGATCCACGGATAATTGGAGTGTCAGATGAGAATTCGTAGAATTCTAACAATTCACGCATCTCCATTTCAACTAAATCCAACATTTCTGGATCGTCTACCATGTCGACTTTGTTCATGAATACAACCAAACGAGGAACACCAACCTGACGAGCCAACAAGATATGTTCGCGTGTCTGTGGCATTGGACCGTCTGTAGACGCAACCACCAAAATCGCACCATCCATCTGTGCAGCACCCGTTACCATGTTCTTTACATAGTCGGCGTGACCTGGACAGTCAACGTGAGCGTAGTGACGGTTGGCCGTTGAATACTCAACGTGAGCCGTGTTAATTGTGATACCGCGCTCTTTCTCTTCAGGAGCAGAGTCGATTGACTCGAATGAACGCATTTCAGAAAGACCAGCCTTGGCCAGTACAGTAGTGATGGCCGCAGTCAAAGTGGTCTTACCGTGGTCTACGTGACCAATAGTACCAATGTTCAAGTGCGGCTTGGAACGGTCAAATGTTTCTTTTGCCATAGTTGTTTGTTTTGTGTTGTTTTTGTTTTTGAGCCAATGAGGGGAATTGAACCCCTGACCTTTTCCTTACCAAGGAAACGCTCTACCCCTGAGCTACATCGGCTTATCCCCACAAGAGTTGCCCCTTGTTTCGATGCGAGCGGGAGACGAGGCTCGAACTCGCGACCTACAGCTTGGAAGGCTGTCGCTCTACCAACTGAGCTACTCCCGCATTATTAGACATAAAAGTGTAGTGGGGGCAAGTGGACTCGAACCACTGGACCCGAAGGAGCGGATTTACAGTCCGCCGCAATTGCCGCTATGCGATGCCCCCAATAAATCCAAGGTTCCCCCATGATCGGTTGCACTTTTATATCTGGAGCCACCAGTCGGGATCGAACCAACGACCTACTGATTACAAGTCAGTTGCTCTACCAGCTGAGCTATGGTGGCTTTTAAAGTTAAGAACATGTGTGACCGAGGCCACTATCCCAAAAAGGACTGCAAAAATAGTATTTATTTATGAATTGACAAACCCTTATTGCATTTTTTACACATTAATTTTACTGTCCAATTCATCCATCCCCAAAAAACACCATTTCCTCAATTACCAATCTTGCCTCAACAATTTCTTTTATACCTTTGTACCCTATGCAAAAACGCATCCTTATCGCCGTAACCCTATTGATCTCTGCTATCCTCATTACCTTTGTGTTATGGCGAAATATCAATAGCACTACCGCAATTTCCCACGACATATTTGCCCTCAAATCGCCGCAGAAAATTACCAAAATTACCTTCTCCCCCAACAATACCAAACTGCCTTATCTTTCCTTAGAAAAAATTAATGAGCATTGGATCGTTCGCACAGAAACCCAATCTTTCCCCGCCGATACCCACGCAATTCACGAATTACTCTATTGGGCGATGCCGCAATTGCAGGTAAAATGTCCCGTAGCCGACGCCTCAAAAGAAACCGTAACTAAAGATATCGCCCTAAACGGCACAAAAGTCATCTTCTCACAAGACAACAAAGAAGTTCACTCTTTATATGTAGGATTCCCAACTCCAACCCAAGACGCTACCTATATGTATTTCCCCGGCACAGAACGTCCTTGCGAAATTACCGTCCCCGGATTTGTTGGCTACCTCACACCCTATTTCAATACCAACATTCAACTCTGGCGGTCGATGTTTATGATCGATGCGTCCGTCACCGACATCAAATCGATAAAAGTCACTTACCCCGTCCAACCCCAAGAATCATTTATTATTTCTCAGGATCATGATCGCATCGAATTAAAAAATCTTTCAAACCAGCCTATTGCAGCCAACCAAAGCTTAATTGCTGGATATTTAGAATTGTCTAAAACGCTCGCCCGCGAAGCGGGCGAGCCAGCCGGAATTAACAATAGCACCGCCGCTGTCAAACTAATCACCCAATCCCAACCCGTTGTGATTTTTGAATATACCTTCACCTCCCAAGCCGCCAAAACCATCACCATCTACCCCATGGATGTTACAGCAGGCGAAACCTATAGCATGGAAGAGAAAAATGGCAAACTCAAAACCAAAGAAACCAATATTTACTGGGCCAAAGAATCGGGCGACCCCCTGCTTTGGGTGATTCAAGACATCGTTTTGCATAACCGACTAAAAAAACTAAACGACTTCAACAGTCGTTAACCCTAAATCCAACCTGAAAGTAATCTCTTCAACCAAAGTAAACCCGCAAATTATTTCTTCAACCAAGCCCCAAATCATACAGTGAAATTTCAGTTTTCCATCGCCGGTGCCGTCCTTGGCCTCATGTCGTCAGGCCCCACAGGCGCAGTCATAGGCTTTCTCGTTGGCATGTACATCGACTTCGTAAACACCCCTGAAAGCGAACGGAATAAAACTAGTAGCGCCTACCAACAGCGAAGCCATAGCCAAGATTATTACAGCGACAACTATCCGCCTTCCGATTTCAAAAACTCCCTGCTTATCCTAATAGCAGCCACCATGAATGCCGATGGGTCGGTCCTTAGAAGAGAACTCGATATGGTAAAGGCGATGCTAATCCGCACATACGGAGAAGAAGAAGCCCGAATGCTACTGCTCAGACTTCGCGATTACCTCAAACAGTCGCACAACCTAGCCGAAGTCTGCAGAAACCTGCGCAACCGAATGGGCTATTCCCCCCGACTGGAACTGCTTCACGTATTATTTAGAATTTCTCGCGCCGATGGCGATATCTCTGCACCTGAAATCAACCTCCTTCAGCAAATTGCCACCCAGCTGGGCATCAGCACCCCCGATTACCTTTCGATTCGTGCCATGTTCGTGGCCTCACCGGATAGCGATTTTCAAATTCTGGAAATCAGCACCTCCGCAACCGAAGAAGAAGCAAAAAAAGCCTATCGCAAAATGGTGATGCGCTTTCACCCAGACAGATTGGGTGGACTGGACGATGCAGAAAAAAAAGCAGCGGAATCCAAATTTCTTAAGGTCCAACAAGCCTACGAAAACATCAAAAAATCCAAAGGCTGGTCCTGATGCGCGTTCACATCGCCCTGTTTTTCGTCAGCCTGCTCTACGCAATCCTATTTTCCTGGGCTGGGCAAATCATGCCCAACTATTTGCGACCTGAAGCCTTCGTCATGCTTCGCGTTATCACCGCTACAATACTATTTTACCTTGTCGCCCTGACCCAAACTAAGGAAAAAATCGACTGGAAAGCCCATGGCAAAGAACTCGCGATTTGCGGATTTTTTGGTACAAGCGCCAACATGTATCTATTTTTTCACGGCTTGGCCCTCACCCACCCAATCAACGGCGCCATCCTCATGTTGGTTACACCGTTATTTGTCGGCATATTCGACCACATCCGCGTCAAAGCCTACCCCAAACCATGGTTCATCGTAGGAACAATCATTGCCGCAGCCGGCAGCATTTGGTTGATGATTGGCAAAGGCGCTGTATTTAATAAAGAAACGCTAACAGGCGATCTGTATGTCGCCGTAAACGCCCTATTCTATGCCATCTATTTGGTCCGCGTAAAACGCATCGCCCATATATATAAACCCATCACCATCAATAAGATCACTTTCACCTTTGGCACTTTATACATGTTACCAATTGGCGGATGGGCATTATTGCACACCGATTTCCAAGCCTTCACACCCAACGTCACTGCCAAAGTCGTTTATGTCTTATTCTTTACGAGTTTCTTGGTCTATTTACTCAATTCTTATGCGGTAAAAAAAGCGGGACCCACACTTGCGGGGCTTTACATCTACCTTCAGCCGGTGATGGCTAGCATCATTGCGGTATTGCTTGGAGCCGATACATTAACTGTCACCAAAGTCGCTACGATGACCCTAATCATGGGCGGAGTATTTTTGGCCACACGGTTCTCTCCTAAATAATCCAAAAAATCGTTATCTTTGCATTTTATACAATTATGCATACCAAAGAAGCCAACGACATACTCAACAGCGCTATCGAAAGTGTAGAGAAAAACGGTATTTCTGCCGAGACCCTTATCCCTCAGTTACAAGCAGCTCGCGAACATGCACTTCAGGAGAACGATCCTTTGGTGACTCGCGCATTGCGTTTGGCTTGGCAGCATTTGGAATCCAACGAAGCCTTCGACACTGAATTGGCTGAAGAAATTGAAACTCCAGAAGAGAATTTCGCATATTTCTTGGCACTTTGTGTAAAATCAGACAACGCCCTCAACCGTGATGAGTTGCGTGTTATGACCAACCAACTCCAGCAGTTGGCCTAAGCCATTTCGATGCTAGGGTGTCGCATCCATATCGCTCGCGTTCTTCTGGCCCTAATACTTCTGTTTCAGGGCGGTGCTGATTTCGGCAGAATTGTTGTTCGATTGAAACACCAACCAGGCATCAAAACAGGCAGTTGCGAACCTGGCGATACCGACGTTGAAGTTTCATTTCCTTACTTCATTAAATAATTAAATCATATTTCAAAGCCGTTCGATGTGCTTTTGACTTGGGCAAATCAGCCAGTTCTTGTTGATTCGACTTCCATTTCACCCCATAAAAAAGCCCCGATTCGGGGCTTTTTTAGTATATTTGTAAAACTTAATATCCATGTCAGACAACCAAGCTTTAAAATCAACCGCCCTCTCTGAGTTACATACTTCATTGGGCGCCAAGATGGTCCCTTTCGCAGGTTTTAACATGCCCGTACTTTACGACAACCTCATTCTTGAACACAATTGCGTGCGCAATGCAATGGGCGTTTTTGATGTAAGTCACATGGGTGAAGTCTGGGTTGAAGGCCCAAAAGCCTATGATCTAATCGAATTTATCACCACCAACGATGTCAGCACACTATACGATGGTCGCGTCCAATACTCTTGTATGCCCAACGCCACAGGCGGTATCGTGGATGACCTTTTGGTTTATCGCTTCAATGCAGAAAAGTATTTGTTGGTGATCAATGCGGGCAACATCGACAAAGATTTGGCTTGGATTCACGAACAGAATAAAAACTACGGCGCTACCATCACGGATGTGAGCCCAGAATACAGCTTGTTGGCGATTCAAGGTCCAAAAGCAACGGAAGCATTGCAAAAATTGACAGCCGTGAATCTTTCTGATATCCCTTACTACCATTTTGTGGAAGGCGAATTGGCAGGTTTGCAATTGATCATTTCTTGCACTGGTTATACCGGCGCGGGCGGATTTGAGTTGTACGTAAAGAACGACGATGCGCGTGCTCTGTGGGACAAAGTATTTGAAGCGGGTGCACAATTTGGTATCAAGCCAATTGGATTGGGTGCCAGAGATACTCTGCGTTTGGAGAAAGGTTTTTGCTTGTACGGACACGACATCAACGACGAAACTTCTCCAATTGAAGCGGGTTTGGGATGGATCACGAAATTCAATCATCCTTTCATGATGAGCGAGCACCACCAGGCGATTAAAGAAAATAAGCCCACCAAGAAATTGGTAGGTTTCGAATTGGTCGATAGAGGCATTCCTCGTCAGTACTACCCCTTGTGCGATGCGAGCGGCGCGGTCATTGGCGAAGTAACCAGCGGAACGATGAGTCCTAGCTTGAACAAAGCAATCGGCTTGGGCTACGTGAAGAGCGAATTCGCTTCAGCGGGTTCTGAAATTTATGTCGAAGTGCGCGGCAAATTGTTGAAAGCAACGGTTTGTAAGATTCCTTTTATGTAATCCTTTTCGGTTCTGTCCGATAGAAAATTTTTCAAATACCCAGTAAACAAGGGGGAGGCCATGCCTCCCTCTTGTTGTTTAATAGATTGATTAACAATCAGCTAATCAACACTAAACCTCTGTAATTGACAAAAATATGACATCAAAGAGACTCAAATAATACAATTTTCACCTTAATTGGCGTGGATGAAAAAAAATCTAATTGTCACCTTATTACTCTTGAGTACCCTGAGCGCCAAGGGTCAAAGCACAACCAATAAATTTGGCCTCACCCTTGGCGCATCAATTCAACATTACAATGGGAATCTGGGGAGTAGCTTTTTCAAATTCAATACTGTTTGCTTTGGGGCGGTAAATACGTCTTTCGGTGCTTACCTCAACAAATCGTTTGATGTAAACATCACTGGTTCTATTGGTCATTTCGGATATCATCCAGAACATGAGAATGGCGTGGTAGTCCCTCTAGAACTCAGATGCCCTGGTTGTGAAGGATTGGGAATGGGAGAACTACGATCTCTAATGGTTTCAGGGAATATTGCGATAAAATATAAGTTTGCAAATGACATATTGCTCAAAGAAAACTCAAAATTTGCCCCATATGTTTACGTTGGCCTAGGCTTAAATCACCTGTCCGATAACATGAAAAGGAATTGCGTCAATGTTGGTTATCACTACACGTTGGTTAGCGGCGCTGGTATTCGATACAATATAAACGAGAAGTTCAGTATTGGTTATAATCTTGGAATTGGGTGTTTTGTTACAAAAAAGGTCTACAACACCAACACGTTGGAAAACGCAATGATAGTAATTGATTCAGACCACACAAACATAGAAAAAAGAAAAGATCTATACATGCAAAACACTTTGTCTCTAGGCATGAATTTTTAGTCGCAAGTGGCCGAAAAGCATTTGTGGCATTCGTTTTTATCGTCGCCAACAATCAATCAAACCTTAGCGCCTCAATCGGATCCAAGCGCGACGCGCGACTCGCTGGATACAAACCTGCACCCAGTCCCACCACAATACAAACCACAACGGCAAGCAGCATCCACTCCCACGGAGCAACAAATCCTGCGCCCAAGGCCACGCCAACCAAATTGCCGATAATCAAGCCCAGCAAAATTCCGCCGGCACCACCGATCTGGCATATCACCACCGCCTCAATCAAAAACTGATTCTTTATCTGTTTTGCCGTGGCACCCAACGCCTTGCGCAAACCGATTTCTCGGGTACGTTCGGTAACCGATACCAGCATAATATTCATCAAACTGACCGCCGCACCCAACAACGTAATAATCGCGATCACCGTACCTACTCCCGACACCATTTTGATATTCTCCAGCGCTTCCTTAGCCATCGCCGTGCTTTGCTGAATCACGAAATTTTCTTCTTCGCCAGGTTTTAAACGCTTAATTCTGCGCATCAACGTATAAGCCTCACTCATGCTTTCGTCCAAATCCAGCACCTTGTCAACCGCCACATTTATCATACAATTGTCCTGCATGTTTTTCATGTCGCGCTTGGCACGGGTAATCGGCACAAAAATCACTCTATCGCCACCGCTCATTCCCATACTCGATCCCTTGGTTTGCAAGGATCCAACCACGCGATACGGCTTTCCATTTACCGCAATCACCTGATTGATGGCCCTCCCCATTTTATCGGAGCCGGGAAACAACTTATCTACGATTTCCTGACCCACCACAACTACCGGCACAGCACGTGTCACCTCGTTATCAGTGAACGTCCGCCCCGCACCCAATTCATAATTTGCCGTTTTTAAATAATCTTCATCGATGCCAATCACCCGAACATTAGGGTTGGTTTCGGCCGACTGAAAGGAGGCCTTCCCTGCAAAATCCGCATTAATACTCAGGGCAACCGTAGAATTCCTACCCTCCATCCGCTTCTGAAACTCCCAAGCCTCATCAAACGTAAGTCGCGTATTGTCGTCCACTTCCCCATATCGCTTCACACCCCCCGCATTTTTGATCGTAAAACTCTGCGACCCCATTTTGCTGAAGGTCTTTGTCACAGCGATTTGCATCGCACTGATGCTCGTGAGGATGCCAACCAAGGCCGCAATCCCAATGGCTATGATACTCGAAGTGATGACCGCTCTAGTGGCGTGGGCTTTTACCGAACCCAGTCCTTGTTTGATATTTTCGGCGAACATCGACATCGGAACCGATCCTTAAGATCAAGAAAAAGACTGTCCGCAGCCGCAAGTAGATTCCGCATTGGGGTTATTGAATGAGAACCCGCGATTTGCCAATCCATTTTCCCAATCCACTTCCATTCCCAGCACATACATTACGTGGGCTTTATTCATCACAGTTCTTATCCCGTCAACGTCGTAAATGGTATCGCCCTCTTCTTTTTTATCGAAAGCCAACAAATAGCTCATTCCGGAACACCCACCGCCTTTAACGCCGATGCGCAAATACTGGTCGTCGCTCAATTCCAAACTCGCTTGAAGTCGATGCAATTCAGCCAAAGCAGAAGAAGTAAATTTAACGGGGGCGGTTTCAACAGAAGAAATTACGGTTTCCATAAATACAAATTTAAGACAATCGGAAAGGATTCTGCATAAACTTCTCGACGAACGGGTTGTATCTTTGCCCAATGGATACACTTACGATGATTTCCCCGATGGCGATATTCCCTGCCGGAACGGATATGATTTTTATTCTTTGCTTGATTGTATTGCCGGCGTTGTTGGTATTTTTCACAGCCCAATACATGATGAAACAGCATGTATCGAACAGTTTACAGTTGATAAAGACGGAAGTATTAAAAACCAATCATCAGAGTTTCACTCCTTTGAAATTGCAGGCTTACGAGCGGTTGGCATTGTTTTTAGAGAGAACCAGCATTCCTGTTTTGATCCAAACCTATGCAGAGGCAGGTCAAACGGCCCGCGGCTTCGCCGCGGCCGCCACGCACGCCATCAAAGAAGAATACAACTATAATGTATCGCAGCAAATCTATGTGAGTTCTCAAATGTGGACCCTTACAAAAGCCATCAAGGAACAACACCTGCAATTATTGCAAAACATTACCGCATCCCTGCCACCCGAAGCCTCCGCCGCCGATTTATGTCAAAAACTCATCGAATTCCTCCAATCCATGGAAGTGCAACCCCAAGATCGCGGACTGGAATTTATGAAAAATGAAATCGCCTTAACGCTAGGTCAATAATCCCATCGCGCAGCATGTCAACCGAAAAAAAGAACAATAGCGGCCTGCCCATCGATGTGGTTTACGGTCCCAATGAAACAAAATCAACCGCTTCGGAGCAACCCGGTCAATTTCCCTATACTAGAGGTGTAAAGGCAGATATGTATCGCGGCCGACTCTGGACGATGCGTCAGTACGCCGGATTCTCTACCGCCGAAGCATCAAACGAAAGATATCACTACCTGCTCAACCAAGGAACTACTGGACTTTCCGTAGCCTTTGACCTCCCCACACAAATTGGTTACGATTCAGACCATGCAATGAGCGAAGGCGAAGTCGGAAAAGTAGGCGTGGCCATCGATTCGCTATCTGATATGGAGACCCTATTCAAAGGAATCCAATTGCAAGATGTCACCACCAGTATGACCATCAACTCAACCGCTTCAACACTACTTGCGATGTATGTCGCTTTGGCAAAAAAACAAGGAGCAGATTTGAGCAAAATTGGTGGGACAATCCAAAACGATATATTAAAAGAATACGCCGCCAGAGGTACTTACATCTATCCCGTAAGACCAAGTATGCGTTTGATTACCGATATTTTTGAATGGTGCAGCCAAGAACTTCCGCGCTGGAATACCATTTCTATCAGTGGGTACCATATTCGCGAAGCTGGATCTACCGCCGTCCAAGAACTCGCTTTCACATTGGCCAACGGAAAAGCCTACGTGGAAGCAGCCAAGAAAAAAGGGCTAGACGTGAACGTGTTTGGCAAACGATTGAGTTTCTTCTTTAACGCACACAACGATTTCTTTGAAGAAGCAGCCAAATTTAGGGCCGCGCGAAGAATTTGGGCCAACATCATGAAAAGCATGGGCGCAACCAACCCCGATGCCATGATGCTGCGTTTCCATACCCAAACCGGTGGATCTACACTCACCGCCCAACAACCGGAGAACAACATCGCCCGTGTTACGATTCAGGCCTTGAGCGCTGTTTTAGGCGGCACACAGAGTCTTCATACCAACGGTTACGATGAAGCGTTAAACTTACCAACGGAAAAAGCGGCAAGAATTGCCTTACGTACGCAACAAATTATTGCCCATGAAAGCGGAGTAACCAGCACTGTGGATCCTTTGGCAGGTTCGTATTACGTGGAACACCTAACAGATACGCTAGAAGCGGAAGCGATGAAATTGATAAAACTCATCGACGAGATGGGTGGTTCTGTTGCTGCCGTTGAAGCGGGATGGATGCAAGAGCAAATTGCCAGAAGCAGTTACGAAGCACAAAAATCAATCGAAAATGGTGAGCAAATTTTGGTGGGTGTAAATGCTTTTACTTCTGATGAAACAGAATCGATGCCATCCTTCAAAATAAACGATAGTATTCGGGTTCAACAAAGCGAAAAAATCGCCCAAGTTAAAGCAACTCGAAATGATGAAATTTTTTCGTCGGCTATCAAGAATCTACACGATGCAAGTGGTACAGGAACCAACTTGATGCCCCATATTTTGGACTGTGTAGAGTCATATGCCACATTGGGAGAAATTGCTGATATACTGCGAAATAGGTTTGGAGAGTACCAAGAATAAGTAATTGTTGTAACGTGTATTTTACATACCATTTAGTACCTTACTAAAGAAAATTAAAAAACAAGCAAAAAAAATTAGCAGTTTGTGAATTTTGTTATTTTCTTAGCACTCTAGTTCAAAAGTGGAGCAGAACTTTGAATTACAAACTCAGTAAATTATCATTAGTTAAACACATTATCGAAGCGAAAAAAAATGACGGACAAAAAGGCACATGAAGTTTCTTGGCAAGAATGCCTTACAATCATCAAAGACAATGTAACGCCTCAGAGCTACAAAACGTGGTTTGAGCCAATCAAAGCCATCCGTTTAACCAACAAGGTGCTTACGATCCAAGTCCCTAGCCAATTCTTTTACGAATGGTTAGAAGAACATTACGTGCAACTGCTTCACAAAACGCTTAAAAAAGTCATTGGTCCAACCGCCAAGTTGGAATACAATATCATCGTGGAAACCTCTGCCCCGGGTCACGACACTACGCCTTACACCATTAACCTTCCAACAGGAAGCAATAGCACAAAATCAGTGCATAACGAATTGAGTATGCCAATCAACTTGGATACACCCATCAAGAATCCGTTCATCATTCCTGGTTTGAAGCGCATGAATATCGACAGTCAGTTGAATCCCCGTTACACGTTCGACAATTTCGTGGAAGGTGATTGCAACAAATTGGCGAGAAATGCCGGTTTGGCCATCGCGCAAAAGCCGGGTGGAACTGCATTTAACCCCCTTATGGTTTTTGGTGGATGCGGATTGGGCAAAACTCATTTGACTCATGCTATTGGTAACCTCATCAAGCAAACACACCAGCAAAAAGTTGTGGTTTTTGTTAGCGCTGAGAAATTCATCAACCAATTCATCGATTCTGCCAAGCAAGGAAATAACAACCAGTTCATCAATTTCTACCAATACCTAGATGTATTAATTGTAGACGATGTTCAATTCTTCGCCAAAAAAGAACGTACCCAAGAAATATTCTTTCAGATTTTCAACCACCTTCACCAAAACGGCAAACAAATCATACTTGCTTGTGACCGTGCGCCAAAGGATTTGAAAAATATGGACGAGCGTTTGTTGTCGCGCTTCAAATGGGGCTTAAGTGCTGATTTGAATACGCCTGACTTCGATACCCGCGTTTCTATCCTGGAAAACAAAATGTACCAAGATGGTATTACGCTAAATCGCGACGTGGTAGAATATTTGGCCCACAACATCGATACCAACGTGCGTGAGCTTGAAGGTGCTTTGATTTCTTTATTGGCACAAGCCAGCCTTACCCGTAAACAGTTGGATTTGAACCTTGCCAAGCAAATTGTGAAGAATTTTGTAAAAAATTCAACCCGCGAAATCAGCATCGATTACATTCAGAAATTGGTTTGCGACTTCTACAACATCCCTGTAGAGGCTGTAAAATCTAAGACTCGTAAACGCGAAATCGTTCAAGCCCGTCAGATTGCCATGTATTTCACCAAGGACCTTACAAAAGCTTCTTTGAAGAACATCGGTATTTTCTTTGGTGGCCGCGATCACTCAACGGTGATTCACGCTTGTCAGACAGTAAACGATTTGATCGAAACCGATAAAAAATTCCGTCACGACGTGGAGGAAATCGAGAAGAGAATCAAAATCAACACTTTCTAATACCCCCTTCTAAGTTTATAACGGAACTGCATGCCTAAGTTTCATCAATCCATGCGTTTCGCATTAAACGGGCTAATCACTCTGCTCCGCACTGAGCGCAATTTCCAAATCATGGGAATTGTATCCGTAATTGTTGTGATTGTTGGCTACAGCCTTGATTATTTTGGCGAACACCTAAACCGTTTCGAATGGGCAATTTTATGGTGTGTGATGGGATTAATTTTTGTATCCGAAGGCCTCAACACCGCCTTAGAAACCACCATTGATGTACTTCACCCAGATCAGCATCCCATGATTGGTCGTGCAAAAGATATGGCTGCCGGCGCAACCCTTGCCGCTAGCATTATAGCAATCATTGTTGGGCTCTACATCTTTGGCCCACATGTAATGTCGATTCTGAGTAATTAATATTCCAAATTTATCCGCCGGAATAACGGTTCACGGAATTTAAGATTTCAACTCCATCCGCGGTAAAATCAATCCTGGGCCATTAAAGCCCTAATTCTTTGCGCTGTTTGGCATCAATCTCACTCGGTGCATCAATCATCACATCTCTTCCGCTGTTATTTTTAGGGAATGCTATGTAATCGCGGATGCTTTCTGAACCGCCGAACAAACTGCACAAACGATCAAATCCCAATGCAATTCCACCGTGCGGAGGCGCTCCATATTCAAAGGCATTCATCAAAAATCCGAACTGCGACTGGGCTTCTTCCTTGGTAAATCCGAGTAAATCAAACATGCGCGACTGCAATCCTCTATCAAAAATACGGATTGAACCACCGCCCACTTCAACTCCATTAATAACCATATCGTAAGCATTGGCTCTTACTGCACCTGGATCTGTATGCATCAATTCCAAATCCTCTGGCAAAGGACTTGTAAATGGATGGTGCATTGCATGCCAACGTCCGCTTTCCTCGTCGTGCTCCAACAAAGGAAAATCCAACACCCATAGTGGCTTATAATTAAATGAATCTCTTAAACCCAATTCGCTCCCCATCAACAAACGCAACTCATTCAATTGCTTGCGTGTTTTATTCATCTCGCCTGCCAACAACAAAATCAAATCACCAGGTTCGGCACCAAAGGCATCTTTCCATGCGGTCAAAGCCTCGGCATCATAAAACTTGTCGACAGAACTCTTGGCTGAGCCATCAGCTTCAATTCTGCAATAAACCAAACCTTTGGCTCCAATTTGTGGTCGTTTTACAAAATCTGTAAGACCATCCAATTGTTTCCTTGTATATGATCCCGCACCTTTGGCACAAATGCCAATCACTGAATCAACAGAATCAAACACTACAAAATCTTTACCGCTCACCAAATCCACTGCAGACTCAGGGGATTTCAACTCCACAAACTGCATATCGAATCGGATATCGGGCTTATCGCAACCATACAAGCGCATCGCATCAGCATAGGTCATACGGGGGAAGGAATCAAAATACACCCCTTTCACCTCGGCAAATAAATGCTTTGCCAATCCTTCAAATGTGCTTAAAATATCCTCACGCTCCACAAAGCTCATTTCACAATCGATCTGTGTAAACTCCGGCTGTCGGTCCGCACGCAAATCCTCATCCCTAAAACACTTTACGATCTGAAAATACTTATCAAATCCACTCACCATCAGCAATTGTTTGAATGTCTGAGGACTCTGAGGCAACGCGTACCATTGACCTGGATTCAAACGAGATGGAACCACAAAATCGCGGGCTCCTTCGGGTGTGCTTTTAATCAATACGGGCGTTTCAACCTCCAAAAAATCATTATTACTCAAATAATTACGAATCTTTTGCGCCAAATGATGTCGCATTTCCAAATTCGCGCGAACAATATCTCTCCGCAAATCCAAATAACGATACTGCATGCGAATATCATCGCCGCCATCCGTTTCATTCTCTATGGTAAATGGGGGTGTCTTCGCTTGATTTAGCACCTTCAATTCTGAAACTACAATTTCAATTTCCCCGGTGGAGATTTGTTTATTCTTTGACTCCCGCTCAGCAACCTGGCCTATTACTTGGATCACATATTCACGACCCAACTCACCGGCTTTTGCCAACATTTCCGGGCTATAAGCTTCGTTAAACGACAACTGAGTAATGCCATAGCGATCGCGCAAATCAACGAAGGCCATTGAACCCATCAAACGGATTTTAGCTACCCAACCCGAAAGGGTGACAGTATTACCAACGTGCGAAATACGCAATTCACCACAAGTATGCGAACGAAACATAAATGCAAAAATACGACCTCCGAAACGAAATCCCGTGGTGAAAAATGCCAAAGAAAATTATCTTATTGCGAATCGGGCCAACCTTGGGCTTTTATTTCAAATTGGTTGTCGGATTTCGTGCGTAACATATTCTTAGATGTCACATCGGTAGCATAGCCAATCACTGTAAAATCGGGCATCGTTTTGATTTTTTCATAATCCGTCTGACCCACGGTGAAAAGCAATTCATAGTCTTCTCCACCATTCAGCGCCACGATACTCGGATTCAAATCAAACGACAACGCGGTATCAATTGTCTGCGAGTCAATGGGTAATTTCTCCTCGTAAATATGAAATCCGCATCCGCTAGCCTTTCCAAGATGATGCAATTCAGACGCTACGCCATCGCTCACATCAATCATACTTGTGGGCTTGACATCCAAAATCTTCAATAATTCAACGACGTCTTTGCGGGCCTCCGCTTTCAGCTGTCGGCCCACGATATAATCGTACTGCTCCAAATCTGGCTGCATGTTCGGCACTTCCAAGAAAACGCGTTTCTCTCTTTCCAAAATTTGCAAACCCATATAAGCACCACCCAAATCACCGCTGACCACCAACAAATCACCCACTTGGGCGCCGCCGCGATATACGATTTTATCTTTTGCTACGCGGCCATAGGCCGACATAGATATCACCAAACCGCTTTGAGACGTAGTTGTGTCGCCACCCACCAAATCAACCCCAAAATGCTCGCAAGCGATTTGCATTCCCGCATACAACTCCTCCACCGCCTCCAAAGAAAACCGATTACTCAATCCCAATCCAACCACCACCTGATCAGCCATGCCATTCATCGCATAGACATCGCTAATAGCAACCGAAATCGCCTTATAACCCAAGTGTTTTAGAGGGTGAAAACTCAAATCAAAATGCACGCCTTCCAACAGCAAATCGGTGGTCAGCAAACCAAAATGATCCCCGCAATCGATTACAGCACAATCATCGCCAATCCCTTTAACGGTCTTAGAATTTTTTACCTCAAAATGCTGTGAAAGATGCTGAATGAGTCCAAATTCGCCCATCGCACCAATCTCTGTACGCTCACTGTTATCAAACATTTTACAAAGATACGCACTACAACGCAACGCAAACATTCTTCACCTCAGTAAAGAATCGCATCGCCTCCAATCCACCCTCTCTGCCTACGCCGCTGCTTTTCACCCCACCAAAAGGCGTCCGCAAGTCCCTAAGCAACCAGCAATTGATCCATACGATACCCATCTGTAACTGCGCCGCCACTTGATGAGCACGCGTGAGATGCTGCGTCCAAACCGTGGCTGCCAACCCGTATTCTGTTGCATTCGCCATCATCAAAACCTCTTCCACCGTATCAAACGGCGTGATCGTAATTACCGGGCCAAAAATCTCTTCCATATTGCATCGCGCATCAAACGACAACCCTTCCAAAATGGTTGGTGCGATATAATAACCGCCCTCAAAACCCTCCGGCTGCAGGGCTCCACCACCACACAAAACTGTTGCTCCCTCACTTTTTGCCAATTCGATATATCCCAAAACCTTTTCAAAATGGGGTTTCGACACGATGGCTCCCACGCGGGTATCCGCATGCAATGGATCGCCCACCTTCATCTTCAACACCTCAGCAACCAACGCCGATTTCACACTTTCGTATGCGCTGCGCTCTACAAAAACACGACTTCCACACAAACAAATTTCGCCCTGATTCATGAATGAACTATTCACCGTTGTCTTAATCGCCTTGTCCATTTCGGCATCAGCAAAAATGATATTCGGATTTTTGCCGCCCAATTCCAAGCTCACCTTCTTAAACATGGGTCCTGCAACACTTGAAATATGCTTTCCCGTCACCGTGCCACCCGTAAACGAAATCGCCTTGATTTTTGGATGCTCTACGATGGCTTGGCCTACGCTACCACCCAACCCATTCACGATATTCAACACGCCATTTGGCAAACCAGCCGACGTACAAATTTCGCCCAACATCGCCGCCGTAACAGGTGTAAATTCACTCGGTTTGGCCACCACACAATTCCCCGCAGCCAAGGCCGGAGCGATTTTCCAAGTGAACAAATACAAGGGCAAATTCCAAGGACTAATACATCCCACAACGCCAATCGGAGTGCGCAAAGTGTAATTGATGGCCTTGTTTTCCATGGCATGACTTTCACTGGAAAACTGCATCGCCGCCGTTGCAAAAAATCTAAAATTCTGCCCCGCACGAATCATCTCATTCTTGGCCAACCACAAAGGTTTCCCCTGGTCGTTGCTCTCGGCCATCGCCAGCGTATCACGCAAACTATCAATACCTTCGGCGATAGCATTCAAAATCTTAAATCGCTCTTCAGCAGGGGTATTGCTCCAAGATGGAAAAGCCAATGCCGCCGCTTCGTAAGCATCCGCCACATCAGACGCATCTGAGTTAGGAATGTTGCCATAAACACTTCCCGTAGCGGGGTTATAATTATCCAAAACCGACCCATTGTTGGCCGCTTTCATCTCCCCATTGATGTAATTTAATATGTTCATCTTCCGTTGATTAGAAAGTCGCTGTTATTAATTTCGATGTAAATTTCGTAGGATTTTTCAGACGACCAAATCGCATTCTCTCTCACTTGGATTCCATACCCTTTTCTAGGCTGAAAAGAAATTCTCAAATCCCTGTCCATAAACCAACTGCGCTGAATAACCGTCCACTGCATGATTTCGATTTTCCCTTTTCGATACGTCACCATCAACTCCTGCAATTCCGCCGCCGTATCCCTGGCATTCATTCTTTCGATTTTCAAAGGCCCCGATTCATCAATCGTAGTATCAAAAGCGGGTTGTGTTTTAGACTTTTTCGATAGCGCAAACACCGACCACGTTCTGATGGCTTCCAACTCGTTGTTCCAGTCCAAAGTGTCGATCGATTCGGTTTCTACCTTCTCCCCTTCCGTCACAGTTTTTGTCATCCCGGGTTGAACTTTTTGCAACCACGCAATTTCATTTTGCGCAAATCGCACAAAAGAATCGGGTTCCGCCGCCGCTTCTATATGAGAATCCTTTCCGCAGCCAATCAATAAGGCGACAGAAACAAACATCAAACCCAATATTCGCACTATATTATTTTGTCGGAAAACCTGAGAAAACTTCATGAATTTTATGCTTTTAACAACTATACAATTAACGACTTACCCGTCATTTCCACAGGCTGAACAACGCCCAACATTTCCAAAATCGTAGGCGCAACATCGGCCAAAATTCCATTGCGTAAATCCTGCTCTTTTTCTTGGGTTACCCACCAAACTGGGACAGGGTTTGTAGTATGCGCAGTATTGGGCGTTCCATCATCGTTCACAGCAAAATCGGCATTTCCATGATCTGCCAAAATGATAAATTCATACCCCATTTCTTCACCTACCTCAACCAAACGCTGCAAGCATGCATCCACCGTTTCAACGGCTTTGATGATGGCAGAATAAACGCCTGTATGACCCACCATATCGGCATTGGCAAAATTCAAACAAACAAAATCGTACTGCTCTTGCTGCATTTTCTCCAAAGCGCGTTCGGTCAATTCCATAGCACTCATTTCGGGCTGTAAATCATAGGTAGCCACTTTAGGTGATGATGCCATCAATCGCTCCTCGCCTTCAAACACAAGCTCGCGACCGCCTGAAAAGAAAAATGTAACGTGGGGATATTTCTCCGTTTCCGCTGCACGCAACTGTCGCAACCCAGCCATTGAAATCACCTCTCCCAAAGTCTGCTGCAGATTGTCGTTCTCGAACAAAACACCTGCAATCTTATACTTCGCATCATACTGAGTAAGGGTATAATACTCCAACTTCAATTTCTTCATTCCATGAGAAGAGATATCTTCTTGGGTCAATGCGCGCGTAATTTGTCGACCCCTATCGGTCCTAAAATTTGCATTTATTACAACATCGTTTTCCGCAACCAATCCTTCATTGCCTTTCAATAAACGAAGCGGGTTCATAAACTCATCGGTAATTCCTTCATTGTATTCGTCGTGAATGGCCTCGATTGAACCTGCCAACTTCCCTGTTCCATGAACCAACAAATCGTAGCATACTTTCACTCTTTCCCAGCGCTCATCGCGATCCATGGCATAATAACGACCTACAACAGTGCTAATTTTGGCATTGGTACCCGCAATCGAGGATTGTAAATCCTGCAAATACCCAAATCCAGAACGCGGATCTGTATCTCTACCATCCAAAAAAGCGTGTACATAAATATTCTTTAACCCATATTCTTGGGCGATGATACAAAGTTTTTTAATGTGTTCGATGTGCGCATGAACCCCGCCATCACTCAACAAACCCATGATATGAAAAGCCTTTTTCCCAGCCTTGGCTGAAGCCATCGCTTTCAGCAAAACTGTATTGTCCTCTACTTCATTTTGATCAAATGCCTTATTGATTTTCGCCAACATCTGCCAAACAATCCTGCCCGCGCCTATATTCATATGACCCACCTCAGAATTGCCCATCTGGCCTTCGGGCAAACCTACATTTTCACCGTCCGTGCGCAAAGTTGCATTGGGAAATCTCGCAAATAAAGAATCCGTAAATGGCGTAATCGCCTGATTAATGGCATCCGAATATGAGCCGTTGCCCAACCCCCAACCATCCAATACCACCAAAGCCACTTTTTTAACCATAACACAAAGGTACAACAGGCTATAATTGTATGAAGTAAAATCACGATATTTGTGTCATGATTTTACACTTTTCATCCCTCGCAAGCTCAAAAATCAAAGGGTTTATCCTCTTGGCTTGCATTATTGCGGCTGCAGAAGTGAAATCACAGGTGGTGTACGATGTAGAACCCGCCGTGGAATCGTTAGAAAAAGCGAGGAAAGAACGCACCAAAAGCAGCGACAAAAAAATCAGCGGATACCGCATTTTTGTCGGATTCTCCTCCAAACGCGCCGAAGCCACAGAAATTCAAAAGAAAGCCGATGAAATTTTTGGCAGTACTTATGGCGCTTTGTTGATATACGACGAACCCAATTTCAAAGTGTACATCGGAGCCTTTACCACCGCAGCGGAAGCAGATGCGGCACTGGCCGATATCAAAAAAGAATTCCCTACCGCCAGAAAATTGCGACTTCAGATCCCAAACCCAGGCTATTCAGGCCCTGAAGGCAATTAATCCCCATCGCAATGACGGCCAAAAAAGACCCCCAAACAGAAAAAACCAAGCAAGAAGTGCGAGCGCTTTTCACGGGGTACTTAGAATTGCATCAACATAGAAAAACGCCAGAGCGCTACGCAATTTTGGATGAAATATACTCGTCAAAAGTGCATTTCGATGTCGATGAGCTATTCCTAAAAATGAAAACCAGAAACTATCATGTTTCTCGGGCTACCGTCTATAACACCCTTGATCTGCTGGTTGAATCGGGATTGGTGAAACGGCATCAATTTGGTCAAAACACGTCCCATTACGAGCAAGCCTTTGGCTATAAGCAGCACGATCACTTAATTTGCAATAAATGCAAAAGAGTATTTGAGTTTTGTGATCCCCGCGTACAACAAATCACTAGTACAATGGGCGGATTACTCAAATTCGAAGTCAGCAGTCACAGTTTGCACCTTTACGCAAATCCACAAACAGATCCACAGGGCAATTGCATTCAATGCAACATAAACCCGAACACACTATAAAACTAAAAATTCTATAACTCTTATCAATGGTTGATGTAATATTAGGCCTCCAATGGGGCGATGAAGGAAAAGGGAAAATTGCTGATTACCTAACCCCCAAATACGACGTGGTAGCGCGTTTTCAAGGCGGTCCAAATGCTGGGCACTCCCTAGATTTCGAAGGAAAGAAATTTGTTCTAAACACCATTCCTTCAGGGATTTTTCGTAAAGAAACCATCAACTTGATTGGCAACGGCGTAGTGATTGATCCAGTGCGATTGAGAGAAGAAATTGAGCGCATCGTAAACGAATGCCCCGACTACAGAGAGCGTTTGTTTATTTCGCAGAAAGCCCACCTAATCCTTCCAACCCACCGTATCCTCGATGCCGCTTCTGAAGCCGCAAAAGGCGATGCGAAAATTGGAAGCACACTCCGCGGAATTGGCCCTACCTACAAAGACAAAATTGGTCGTTCTGGCCTAAGAGTTGGCGATATCCTTGATGCCAATTTCAAGGAGAAATACCAAACTACGGTAGCTGATCATCTAAAATTGATCGAGTTTTACGGATTTACCGATTTCAACTTGGCCGAAGAAGAAGCCAAATTCTATAGCGCCATTGAGTTCTTGAAAACGCATAAAATTATCAATAGCGAATATTTCATCCACGATTGTATCTCTCAAGGCAAGAAAATCTTGGCCGAAGGCGCTCAAGGCAGTTTATTGGATATCGAATTTGGAACCTATCCGTTCGTAACCAGTAGCAATACATTGGCGGGTGGCGTTTGTACCGGCTTGGGTGTCGCCCCAAAACACGTCGGCAAAGTATTCGGAATCTTCAAAGCCTATTGCACCCGCGTAGGTTCCGGACCATTTCCTACCGAACTGGACAATGAAACAGGCGAATATTTGCGAATCAAAGGACACGAATTTGGTGCTACAACCGGACGTAAACGTCGTACCGGATGGATTGATTTGGTTGCCCTAAAATACACTTGCATGTTGAACGGCGTAGACGAATTGATTATGATGAAGAGCGATGTATTGAATGGCATGGATCAAATTGCCGCTTGTACTGCTTATACGATCAATGGCGAGCGCAGCGAGCAAGTGCCTAGCAATATGTGCAACGACCAAATCGAACCAAATTTAGAATGGTTCCCAGGTTGGAGCGAAGACCTCTCTCATACCCAAGGTTTTGAAGCGATGGACCAAAGGTTCAGAAACTACGTCCACTTCGTTGAAAACTACCTCGGAACCAAAATTAGAGTCATTTCTCTCGGACCAGAACGCGAAAGCACTTTGGTAAAAGACTAATATTCACCGCTCCCGATTCCCTTTGCCATAACGACAAAGATTCACCCTCACTTATTACCTTTGCCATTATGAAAATCATTTGTATCGGCAGAAATTACACGGAACACATCAAGGAACTCAACAACGAGACCCCCGAGGAACCCGTAATTTTCATCAAACCCGATACTGCGCTTTTACGCAATAACAATCCGTTTTTCATTCCCGATTTTTCGAACGATGTCCATCATGAAGTAGAAGTGGTGGTGAAAATCAAGAAGCCGGGACGACATATCCCGGTGGGTTTTGCCAAGGACTATTACGATGAGGTGGCGTTGGGTATCGACTTTACCGCAAGGGATGTGCAAAGTCAATTGAAAGCCAAAGGGTTGCCCTGGGAAAAAGCCAAAGGGTTTGATCATTCCGCGGCAATTAGTGCGTTTATTCCTTTGAACAAATTGACAAACGAGGGTTCTGAGGGCATATATGCTGCGACATTTTCATTAGAAAAAAATGGGATGGTAGTTCAGAGCGGTAATACCAACCAAATGATACACAACGTGGATGAGATCATTGCACACGTTTCAGAATACTTCAGCTTGAGAATTGGAGATTATATTTACACTGGAACGCCTGCCGGCGTGGGCGCTGTAAAAAGTGGCGACCAACTAAAGGGATTTTTGGCGGGCAAAGAGATGTTCAATTTCGTCGTAAAATAGAGAGGGCGGCCGCTAAAAAAGTGTCAAAGTGACAATAACCTTTTTCTAAAAAATTTGCACTTTCTTTGTATACTGATGTTAAAATCCATTAAAGCCTTATTTCTTACTGCATTATTAACAGTAATCATCCCGAATATCTCAGCACACAATCGGGTAATGCCTCCCCGAAAAAACGTATACCATGTTGCACCTCCCCATTGGTATGTTGGTTTTCAAAACCCAAATCTTGAAATAATATTGCACGCCGAAAACATTCAGCAGTTCAAAATTTCTCTCGCCCCATACCCTGGCGTATTAATGGATACGGTAAAACCAAGCGCAAACAACGATGTATGTTACATTCAATTAAAGATCCAACCCAATACAGCATCCGGAGTTCTTACCTTCAATATCGAACCCAAAGAAAAAAGGAGTAAGGCATTAAGCAGCTTCACGCTCAACTACGAACTCAAAGCCAAACGCGTTAAAGAACAACAAGCCCCTGGACTCACACCCAATGATGTCACCTACCTCATTTTCCCCGATCGATTTTGCAATGGCGAGAACGACAACGACAATGAGAATATGCAATATCGCGTGAAAGTGGATCGCGGTGGATTGAAATCCAGGCATGGCGGCGACCTCGCAGGGGTGAAATCAAAATTGGATTATCTCAAAGACCTCGGCATTACCGCATTGTGGCTCAACCCTGTGCAAACCAACGATCAACCCGAGGAAAGTTTCCATGGATACGCCATCACAGACAATTACGAAATCGATCCGCGATTTGGCAGCAATAAGGAATACATCGAGCTCTGCAGCGAAATGAAACGCAAAGGACTCAAAATGATCATGGACATCATCCCCAACCACATCGGCGACAAACATTGGATGAACCAATACTTCGATACCGGCTGGTTCAATTATAAAGACACCTACGTTCAGACCAATTTCCGCGCGCCCACCGTTGCCGATCCCCACGCTGCCCCTTCAGAACGCGCATTGAATGTAGATGGATGGTTCGTTACCACGATGCCAGACTACAATCAACGAAACCCGCACATCGCCAACTATTTGGATCAGCTATATCTATGGTGGATTGAAGTGGCCAATCTTTCGGGCTATCGCATCGACACCTATCCTTACCCCGACCAAAACTACATGAATCATTTGATGGATGTTTTGCTGTCCGAGTATCCCTACCTCACAATTTTTGGCGAAACTTGGATCAACCACACCACAACCCAAGCCACTTTCGTCAAGAACAATATAAAAGGATTTGAAAAGAACAAACTCCCTGGCGTTACAGACTTTTCGATGTGCTGGGCCTTTCAAGAAGCCTGTTCGAAGCCATTTGGTTGGACGGAAGGACTAAACAGAGTTTACATCACACAGAGCGAAGATTTCCTATACCAAGACCCATATAAGAATTGTACTTTCTTGGACAACCACGATATTTCTCGATTCTATTCGATCGCCAATGAGGACATCGATGCCTGGAAAAGGGGCATCACTTTATTGCTCACTACCAGAGGCTTGCCTTGCATTTATTACGGCACAGAAATTTTGATGACGGGAAAAACGGAAAAGTCTGATGCTTATGTTCGATTCGATTTCCCTGGCGGATGGCCCGGTGACCCAGTAAATAAGTTCACACCCAAAGGACGCACATCGAAAGAAAATGAGGCTTGGAAATGGATGCAAACGCTCAATAAAGCACGCGTGAGCTACCCGGCCTTAGGCATCGGCGAAACGACCCAATATTCTGGCATCAACGGAGTGTATACCTATTTTAGGCATACCGAAAACCAACGGATGATGATCGTTTTGAGTCAGGCCGAAACCACTACCGACATTATAATGTCGCGCTTTTCCGAAATGACCCAAGGCTATACCAAGATCAAGAATATTCAAACGGGGGAAGTGATGATAATCAAGGAAAAATTGACCTTAGCGCCGAAGGGAAGTTATGTATTTGAGTTGATCAAATAACTCAAACCGACATCAAGGCCTTGAATTGGGCCAAGCGTCCGTTGAGTTCTTCACGTGTAATGGATGCCAATTTTGTGGTACCAAACTGTTCCACGCAGAAGCTCGCCATGGCACTACCATAAACGATAGCCATTTTCATCGCTTCAAAATCGGTACGGCCAACGCTAGCCAAATAGCCTACGAAACCGCCGGCAAACGTATCGCCAGCACCGGTTGGATCAAATACATCTTCTAGTGGCAAAGCAGGACAGAAGAAAATCTCATCGTTTCCGCCAAATAACAGCGCACCGTGTTCCCCTTTTTTGATGATTAAGGTATTTGGGCCCATGGCGCGAATCACGCGAGCGGCCTTTACCAAACTGTATTCACCGCTCAATTGACGGGCTTCTTCATCATTGATGGTAAGTACATCCACTTTCTTCAGAACGGCTTTGAGATCATCCAAGGCGATATCCATCCAAAAGTTCATTGTATCCAACACAACCAATTTTGGTTTGCGTGTTAAACGATCTAAGGTGGTCATTTGGACTTGTGGACTCAAATTTCCGAGCATCACATAATCCGGTTGTTGCCATGTTTTTGGAATAATAGGGTCAAAATTACCCAAAACATTAAGTTCTGTAACCAACGTATCACGAGAATTCATATCCATATGATACTTCCCATGCCAGAAAAACGACTTTTCACCGGCTTTCACCTGCAAACCTTCGGTATCCACTCCACGACGTTTAAGATCGTCCACAAAGTCGAAATCAAAGTCCTCACCCACTACAGCAACCAGCCCTACATTATCATGCAAAAGGGTTGTGGCCAATGCGATATACGAGGCGGCTCCGCCTACAATTTTACCAGTACTACCAAAGGGAGTGTCGATTGCGTCGAACGCTACAGATCCAATAACAAGAAGGCTCATAAAGATATTTTAAAAAATTTCCACAAAGGTATTGAAATGAAAGTGGTTTCGTACTATTTTTGCATTCCGATTGAGACAAGGCTAGGCATGAGAATGACAACCTTGTTAAAATATAAACTCCTTGATAGCTCAGCTGGTTAGAGCAATTGACTGTTAATCAATAGGTCGCTGGTTCGAGTCCAGCTCAGGGAGCAAGAAGCCTCACAGAAATGTGGGGCTTTTTTTATGCCTGATTCTTGGAAACCATCGATCACGTTTAATAGGCGGATACATCGCTGCACGCAAAAATGGACTAAAAGTAGGGCGCAAAACATGTGTCCAAATTAAATCAGATGAACAATTCCTAAAAGAAAATAAGGACGTTGCAAAACTAATAAAACAGGGCTATGCGGTAATGAAGATCATGAAGCTCGAGAATAAATCAAGGGGAACGGTGCGGAAAGTTAAGAAAATGATAAATGTCTAATGATTTTTGACCCCAATTCATGTGAAGCTTATTATTGAGGAGTTTGTGGAACTCCGCAAGGTTCTTTAACGTTTTGCCGCTACCCGAAGGGCGGGACTTTTACCTCAAAACATGATTTGAAAAACAAATGTTTGATTAACCACAAAACTGTGTGCGGAGCACAAAGCCCCCGCTTTTGCAAAACGGCAGTTAGTGGCTAGGCTTCTTTCTGTCAAAAGTGAATTATACATTTTGGCAATAGTATTTTTATTCTTTGTTTTTCCGTTTCGCTCAAATTATTAAGTTCTATGTGAAGTTCTTGCAGATTCGTTAAGTATTTAATTTCTTCAGGCAAACTTGTCAATTTATTGTTTCCGATTTCCAAATATAAGAGGTTTGTCAATTCTCCGATTTCCTTTGGAAGTTCTTTTAGTTGATTGTTGTTCATTATTAAAATTCGCAAGTTTTTCAGTTGTCCAATTTCCGCACCAACACTTGTCAATTTATTCGTACTTAATGATATTTCGTCAAGAGTTGTTAGTTGGCTTAAAACTGTCGGGAAAACTTCAAATTGATTTCCTGCTAGACTTATTGAAATGATTTTGTCAAGTCGAGACAGTTTATTAGGCAATTTGCTTAGACCTTGGTCTGCTACGTCAATACTTAATACTTTATGTTTTTGTCGAATTGCTTGTTTAATGTTTTTGTATTCATATAAAGCTCGATTTTTCTTTATGTAGTCCCAATAAGATTTTCCAATTACTTGCTTAATTTCAAAATCGAAAAATTTTTGTTTTTTTCCGTCTGTCCATTTTCCTGTTGCTAATTTGTAGTCTGTATTTAGCTTTCCTTCAAAGAAGCCAGTAATACTGTCGGTTTTGCTACGCTCTACCAAATAGAAAGTAAAATCAGGGTTTAGTTTGCCTACTAATTTCAATGAACCCCACTGGGGGTCATAATAATATGTACCGACCATTGTAGTATCATAATAATGTGAACCGTCCATTGTAGAGTCATAATAATATGAACCGACCATTGTAGAGTCAAGAAGAACTAAAAAATTGAGGTTTATTTCGAGTTTCTTATTTTGGTCTGTCAAAATATAACCTTTATAAACATATGTGTCGCAACATTTATTACCTTGTCCAAATGTGGTCAAAGCGGAAAAAAGTCCGATTAATATTGTCAGAATGTTTTTCATTATGTGTGTCGTCAAAAGGTTGCCGCTAACGTTTTTGGGATTGGCGAAGGTGGCGATTTTCACCACAAATGTTGATGCGGAGAACCAAACTTTGTTTAACCACCAATGTGTCTGCGGAGCACTTAACCGCCACTTTTGCCAAACCCGTGTTACCTGTAGTTTTTTCTTCCATATAC
>Ga0102874_1000089_pt1 | contig 36490 bp, 29 predicted proteins | sample Colrivmet1547A02_FD_78184 | JGI IMG/M metagenome (GOLD analysis project Ga0102874, IMG submission 78184) | Estuarine microbial communities from the Columbia River estuary - metaG 1547A-02 | ecosystem: Environmental > Aquatic > Marine > Intertidal zone > Estuary | place: USA: Columbia River...
AATAAAAATTATTATGCCATACTAATGGCTGGTGGAGTTGGATCAAGATTTTGGCCAGTAAGTACCACTGAATTTCCAAAACAATTTCACGATATGCTTGGATCAGGTGATACCCTAATTCAAAAAACATTCAGTCGATTATCAAAGCTAATTCCAATTGAAAATATATTAATTCTAACCAACGAAAAATACAACAACTTGGTTTTGGAACAATTGCCAATGGTAAAACAAGAACAAGTTTTATTGGAACCTGCAATGCGAAATACTGCTCCTTGTATTTTATATGCTTCTTTAAAAATAAAAAAACAAAATCCTGATGCCGTAATGGTAGTTGCTCCTAGTGACCATTGGATTGAAGATGAAGACCTTTTTACAGAAAATTTAAAACAATGTTTTGATTTTTGTTCCAATGAAGATTCTTTGATGACTTTAGGAATAAAACCTACATTTCCAAATACAGGTTTTGGATATATTGAATACAATAAATCGGATAATAATCCAATAAAAACAGTCAATCAATTTCGCGAAAAACCAGATTATGAAACTGCAAAATCGTTTCTTGCAAGTGGAAATTTTTTATGGAATGGAGGAATTTTTATATGGTCAGTAAAATCTATAATTGAAGCTTTTGAAAAATTTCAACCTGAAATGACTGGATTGTTTTTAAAAGGATTTGAGGATTATAACACCCATTCAGAAGCAGCATTTATCAATGAAAATTATGCCAATGCTGAGAATGTATCTATCGATTATGCTGTACTAGAAAAAGCTAAAAACGTTTATGTTTTACCTACAACTTTCGACTGGAATGACCTTGGAACTTGGGGTTCATTACATGAAAAATTGGATAAAGACGAAAATAATAATGCCGTGGTAAATGCTAAAGTAGTTTTGAAAAATTCTTCAAGCAATATTATCAGCACCTCGAAAGATAAATTGGTAATTATAGACGGATTAGAAGATTTTATTATAGTTGATAAAGACAATGTTTTATTGATTTATCCAAAATCAAAAGAGCAAGAAATTAAAGGTTTAGTAGCCAGTTTAAAACAGTAAATTATTTACCCATTAAGTAAGCTTCACGTACTTTTTTAAATAAATTGGAAGAATAAACAAAATCAACTATTGCTTTATTGTCTGTTCTAAAAATCTCTTCTTTAGTTCCTTCCCAAGCTTTTAATCCATTTTTAAGGAAGATGATTTTTTCACCTATTTCCATAACGGAATTCATATCGTGTGTATTTATTACTGTTGTAATATTGTATTCTTCAGTAATTTCTTTAATCAAATTATCAATTAAAATCGCCGTATTTGGATCTAATCCAGAATTGGGTTCATCACAAAATAAATACTTTGGATTATTTACAATTGCTCGGGCAATAGCGACACGTTTTTGCATTCCACCTGATATTTCAGCTGGAAATTTAGAGTTTGCATCATTTAGATTTACTCTTTTCAAAACAAAATTAACTCGGTCTTGAATTTCTGATTTTGAATTATTGGTAAACATTTTCAAAGGAAAACCAACATTCTCTTCAACCGTCATAGAATCAAAAAGGGCACTTCCTTGAAAAACCATTCCAATTTCTGTACGCAATTCTCTTTTATCTTCAGCTGATAAATCAGAATAAATTCTCCCATCAAATGAAATTGTTCCAACTTCTGGGGAATGGATTCCGAGTAAACTTTTTAGCAATACTGTTTTACCAGATCCACTTTGCCCTATAATTAAATTGGTTTTACCTGTCTCAAAAGTAGTTGAAACTCCCTTTAGGACTTTGCTATCGCCAAATGATTTTTCTATGTTTTTTATTTCTATCATTAGGTCAAAAGTAGTTGCGTTAAAATATAATTCACAGCAATAATTGAAACAGAAGCCCAAACGAATGAAACTGTACTGGCTTTTCCAACTTCAAGCGCACCGCCTTTCATATAATAACCATGAAAGGAAGGAATTGTTGCTAATATTAGTCCGAAAATAAATGTTTTTATAAATGCGTATGCAATATGAAAAGGGATAAATTTTTGTTGTAATCCAGAAACAAAATCAGCTTCGGTACCGAAACCTCCATATACTGCCGCAATATAACCCCCTGAAATACCAATAAACATTGAAATACCAATTAAAAAAGGATACAATAATAAAGCAACTAATTTTGGGAAAACCAAATAATTTAAGGAGTTTACACCCATAACTTCTAGTGCGTCAATTTGCTCTGTAACCCTCATGGTTCCAATACTAGAAGTAATAAATGAACCCATTTTACCAGCCATTACAACAGAAATAAAAGTAGGTGCAAATTCTAAAATTACAGATTGTCGAGTTGCAAATCCTATTAAATATTTAGGAATTAATGGATTTGTTAAATTTAAAGCCGTTTGAATTGCTACCACGCCACCAACGAAAAAGGAGATAAATGCCACAATTCCAAGTGAACCTATAATTAAATCGTCAATTTCTTTGTAGATAAGAACTTTCATAACCGACCATTTAGTAGGTTTTTTGAAAATTTCTCTCCACATAATGAAATACTTTCCGATTTGCGATATATAACGAATGAGCATCATAAAATAAATATATTGGCGAAATTAGCGATAAGTTGTGACTTTTGAATTAATAAAGAAATTAATTTTAAAAAATGAATTAAGTGATTATTTAAATACCTTTTCTTTCATCTTTTTCCAACGGTAATTTCGAATAAATCTCGCTTGTTCATTACTTACTAATAAAGGTTTATGATTTAATTTCGCTTTCCAAAACCCTTGAATGTAATCAAAAAACAACAATGGCTTGCCTTTCAAAAAGGCTAATTTCACGGAAGCAATTGAAGTTATAAAAAAGCCATAGCCAATTGAATAAAATGCTTCTCCTTGTTTAAATCTAGCTGTTTTGTTATAGTTAGCACCTGTAGGTTTTAAGTGTTTGACCTTCAAAGTGGCATCTGTAACTACTTTCCATCCGTAAAATTTACAAAGTAATTCGTCAACAGTATCCCAACCCATTGCTGGTTTTAAATTCCCTATTTGAAGAAAACACTCTTTTCTATAGGCTTTAAATGCACCTCGAATGTGATCTTTGTCGGTTAAATTTTCTAATATCCACTCTCCATTTTTTTCTATATAGGCGAAACCACCAACCATTCCAATTTTACTATCACTTTTAAAATGACCTAAAATTATTTCAAAATAGTTATCAGGCAAAATCAAATCGGCATCCAATTTCACGATAATATCGTAATTAGAATCAATTGTTTCATATCCTTTATGGAAGGCTTGAATAACTTTGCTTCCGGGCATATGGATAGCTTCAGAAGTTTTGTTAACCAATGTAATAAAGGAATATTTTTCGCTAAAATTGTTAACAATCGAAGCGGTTTCATCTGTAGAATTATCATTTACGATTACCACTTTTGAGGGTACAACAGATTGTGAAACCAAAGATTCTAGTGTCAAAGCAATAAAATCAGCTTCATTATGAGCAGGAATAATTAGGTAATATTTCATTTTTTTACAAAGTCTACTGCAAATATCATTATTTTTGTAGTGATTAAAAAATAACTTTCATTTGAAAAAGAAAATAGCGGTTGTTATTGTTACTTTTAATGGGGAAATTTGGATAAAAAAGAATTTAAATTCGCTATTAAATTCAAATTACCCAATTGAAATTATTATCGTTGACAACGCATCAACTGATAAAACCATCAATATAATTAAGGAATTCAGCTCGATTGAACTTATTCAAAATAAAAACAATTTGGGATTTGGCAAAGCCAATAATATTGGAATTGATTTTGCCCTTAAAAATGGTGCTGACGCAGTTTTTTTATTGAATCAAGATACATGGATTTATGAAAATACAATTTCAAATTTAGTTGAAGTATCAGCCCAAAATCCAAATTTAGGAGTTTTAAGTCCTTTACATTATTCTGCAGATGAAGTAACTTTGGATACTAATTTCAATACCTATTTCAATAGATTTACAAAAGAAGAAGACGCAGAATCGATTCGTATTGTGCCATTTATAAACGCAGCTGCTTGGTTGGTTTCAAAGGAATGTTTTACAAAAATAGGCTTTTTTGATCCAATATTTAATCATTATGGTGAAGATAGAAATTTTTGTGAGCGTGTTAAATTCCACGGATTTAAGATTGGAGTTGTCAAAAATGCTGCTATTTGTCATGATCGCATTGTAAAATTAAATCCAAATAAAATAGAATTACAATCTAAGTATTTAGTTTTAAATCAAATGATTAATTGCAATAAATCCCTTTTTAACTCAATATTTCTGGGATTAAAATCAGTTTTTGGATTGTCAAAATTTCATTTTTCAAATCAAGGTGCCTTAAATACCATTTCTCTATTTTTTAAACTTCTATTGTATTATTTTAACTTACTTTTGAATATTAGAATGATATTACAAATTCGTGAAAACTCAATTAAAGGTACAAATGGTGTTTTACCACTGTAATTATGTCAAATAAAGAAACTCACAAACAAGCCTTTTTCTTTACCATAATTAATTATGTTGGAATTATTATTGGAATAGTCTCAACGCTTTTTATTTATCCAAAAAACAAAGAAATGCTTGGGGTTTTTAGATATGTTGAATCTTTAGCACAAATTTTATTCCCGATTATGCTGTTAGGTGCTTCACAAACGCTTATTAAATTTGGCCCGAAATTAGATTCCAATCAAGAAAAACAGCTTTTCTCCTATAGTGTATTGTCTATTTTTTCAATAGGACTTATTTTACTTTCTTTAATTGGGTTGGCTTCATTACTGCCGGCTTTATCTGGATTTAAATATATCTATTTGGCTTTCCCAATTGGATTATCACTAGCTTTAATAGATTTATTTAAAAAGCAATCAACTATAATTGGAAAAATAGCAATCCCTACATTTTTTGATAATATTATTCCAAAACTAATATTACCATTGGTTTTTATTTTGGTTTTAAACCAATTTTACACAATTGATGAATCGCTACTTTTATATATTATTTCGTATGGATTAATTGCAATTTTAATCGGAATTTATCTGTTTTATTATTTCAAACCTAAATTGGAATTCGATTTCAAATCGTTATTTTCAGAAATCAGTAAGAAAGAAATGTACCGCTTTTCACTGTTTGCATTTGCCGGAAGTTTAGGTTCTGTATTTGCTTTTAGAATAGATTCCCTAATGATCCCAAAATTCATTTCTATGGAAGCTAATGGTGCTTTTAGTATAGGAGTAACTTTGGCTTCAGCCCTTGCGGTTCCTGCAACTGGAATTTTTATTTTGTATGCACCTATAATTTCTAACTTCATAAAAAACAATCAAATTTCTGAACTTGATTTAAAATACAAGGAAATTTCCAAACTACTTTTCTTTATTGGAGCGCTTCTTTACAGTTGTATTTTCCTAGGAATTGATAATTTGTTTATGCTGTTGCCAACACATGAAAGTTTAACAGGTTCAATTCCTGTGATATTAATCTTGGGATTCAATGTATTGATCAATATGGCAACTGGATTTAATGGGGAAATTATTACTTACTCTAAATATTACAAATTCAATTTAATCGCAATTGGATTGTTGATTATATTAAATGTATCTCTTAATCTATTGTTTATCAAAGTGCTAAATTACGGAATTGAAGGGGTTGCCGTTGCCTCATTGATTTCAATGATAGTGTTTAATTTATCCAAATTACTATTTATCTATAAGAAATTCAAAATATTACCTTTCGATATCTCGTATCTAAAATTGATATTGGTATTTGCGACAGTGCTATTAATTAGCTACTATTTACCAATTTTAGACAACCATTTATTGAACTTAATTTACAAAACTATATTTTGCTTGTCGCTAAATCTAATGGTGATTTACAAACTAAAATTAGTTTTTTCTTATAACTTTTGGGTTGAAAAAATGATTCAAAAATTACAATTCTAATACCTATAAACGAAAGCGTTAATATTCATCCCAGCTCCTACAGAAGCAAAAAGTAATATATCACCCTTTTTTATTTCGTGATTCTCAAGTTGATTGTTCACCAATAAATCGTATAATGTTGGAATAGTTGCCACACTACTATTTCCCAAGAAATTAATACACATGGGCATAATTCCTTCAGGCGGAGTTTGATTGTATAATTTATAAAAACGATTAATTATAGCTTCATCCATTTTTTCATTAGCTTGATGAATTAGAATTTTCTTAACCTCTTCAATCGCAATTCCACTTTTTTCTAAACAGCTTTTCATTGCAGTAGGGACATTACTTAGAGCAAATTCGTATATTTTTCTACCGTGCATTTTAATATAAAAAACATCTGGATCTAAATCATTATTATACGATTTCCCATAAAAAAGGTAGTCTTTTTCAGAATAAGTATAGGAAGCACTTTCATGAGATAATATCCCGCAATTTTCATTTGTAATTTCTACGATGGTTGCCCCTGCTCCATCCGCATAAATCATAGAATCGCGGTCGTGAGGATCTACAACTCTTGATAACGCTTCTGCTCCTATAACCAAACATTTTTGGGCCATCCCCGATTTTAATAAAGCATAGGCTTGAAGCATTCCCTCAATCCAGCCCGGACATCCAAAAAGGATATCAAAGGCAACACATTTTGGGTTTTGAATTTGTAATTTATTTTTAACACGAGCCGCTAAACAAGGCAAAGCATCCGACTGAATTGTTCCGCTTTTAATATCTCCAAAATTATGAGCAACTATGATATAATCTAACGATTCAGGATCAATTCCGGCATTTTTTATTGCTTTATCAGAAGCCAAATAAGCCATGTCAGAGGTGATTACCGATGGTTCAGCATATCTTCTTTCATCAATTCCTGTGATTCCTTTAAATTTTTCAATTACGGTTTCATTGCTGTAGGCAAATGGAGTTCCGTCTTCATTCATAAAATGATGTTTGCTAAAATCTAAATTACTTACAATAATTTCTGGTATATAACTCCCAGAGCCTGTTATTTTTATGTTCATTTGTTTCGAATATAATTACAAGCTAATTTAATAATTAAAATTGTCAATTAACAATAAATTAACCTCCGAAAGGGTGTAATTATGAATTAAGCAAATTTTGAGTTCAATAATTATTGATTATTTATTTTTATTATCAATATTTATTTTTATTTGCATTACGGTTGCCAAACTTAAAGCTTGATTTTTTATTTTTTCAGCATTTGTACCCGCAAAATTATCATTAACCGAGTCATTAAAGTGATTTAACCAAATAGTGAATAACTCAGGTGTTAGCTTTTCTTTTTCATTAATATCCAAATGGATTTTGGTAAGGTTATTGAAATAGCTACCAGTATCGAAAATTGCTTGTGACCAAAATTTGACTAATATCGGTAAATGCTCTTCCAACTTAATTTTGACCACATCAGTGAAAATGTAACTTATCGAAGCATCTGACAATAATCTTTTATAAAAATTATCGACTAAATAATATAAATCGTCTTGAGTTTCTATGTCTATCATAGTCAAATATAAAAAAATCCATCTCGAAATTTTACTTTTGAGATGGATTTAACTTATTAATTATAGTTTTTTAACTTTCCATATACGCTTCAATTGGAGCACAAGAACAAACTAAATTTCTATCTCCATAAGCATCATCGGTTCTTCTAACGGTAGGCCAAAATTTATTCTCAGAAATATATTCTAATGGGAAAGCTGCTTTTTCACGGCTGTAAGGAAAATTCCAAACATCAGCAGTAACCATCATTAAAGTATGAGGAGCATTTTTCAAAACCGTATTGTGATCTTCAATTGTGCTTGCTTCAATTTCTTTTCGAATTTCAATCATTGCATCACAAAAACGATCTAATTCATCTAAATTTTCACTTTCTGTTGGTTCAATCATTAAAGTTCCTGCAACTGGAAATGAAACCGTAGGCGCGTGAAAACCATAATCCATCAATCGTTTTGCAATATCGGTAACTTCAACTCCTTTTTGTTTAAATGGTCGGCATTCTAAAATCATTTCGTGAGCCGCACGTCCCATTTCACCAGAATATAAAGTGTCATAATGACCGTTCAAACGCTCTTTAATATAATTTGCATTTAGAATTGCATATTTAGTAGCGTTGGTAACTCCCTCTGCACCCAACATTGAAATATATCCATAAGAAATCAAACACACTAAAGCTGATCCCCAAGGTGCTGCAGATATTGCTGTGATTGCGTTTTCTCCTCCGGTACAAACTATAGGATTTGAAGGTAAAAACGGCACTAATTGTGGCGCAACACAAATTGGACCAACACCAGGACCTCCACCTCCATGCGGAATTGCAAATGTTTTATGAAGATTCAAGTGGCAAACATCAGCACCAATTGTAGCAGGATTTGTTAATCCAACTTGCGCATTCATATTGGCACCATCCATATAAACTTGACCTCCATTATCGTGAATTATTTGAGTAATTTCTCGAATAGCGCTTTCAAAAACCCCATGTGTAGATGGATAAGTTACCATTAAACAAGAAAGTTCGTCTTTGTATAAAATTGCTTTTTCACGTAAATCATCCACATCAATATTTCCGTTTTCAAGGGTTTTAGTAACAATAACTTTCATACCCGCCATGGCTGCAGAAGCAGGGTTAGTTCCGTGAGCAGATGATGGAATTAAGGCAATATTTCTATGGTGATCTCCACGAGATTGATGGTAAGCACGAATAACCATAAGTCCAGCATATTCTCCTTGAGCACCTGAATTTGGTTGTAAAGTAGTTCCTGCAAAACCCGTAATTTCATTTAATTGTTGTTCTAATTTAGTCAACATTTCTTTGTAACCTTGAGCTTGATCTAATGGTACAAATGGGTGAATGTTATTCCACATTGGATTGCTTAGAGGCAACATTTCAGCTGCAGCATTTAATTTCATTGTACACGAACCAAGTGAAATCATCGAATGGTTCAGTGCTAAATCTTTTCTTTCCAACATTTTGATATAACGCATCATTGCAGATTCTGAATGATATCTGTTAAATACATCGTGTTTTAAAAATTCTGAGGTTCTTACTAAATTTTCTGGGAAATGATTTGTTGTTGTTAATTCTTGTATTTTAGTAGCCTGAGTCCCATTTGCAGCAGCAAAAATTGCAATAATTTTATTTAAATCGGAAATGCTTGTAGTTTCATTTAATGAAATTGAAACTGTAGCATCGTCAATATAATAGAAGTTAATTTCATTTTCTAATGCCAATTTATTGACTTTCTTAGCGTCTGCTTTTACAACAATAGTATCAAAAAAGGCATTATTGGTTTGCTCGTAACCTAATTTATTCAATTCATTGGCTAATGAAGCTGCAGCCGCATGAACTTTATTTGCAATATATTTTAATCCTTTTGGACCGTGAAAAACAGTATACATTCCTGCCATAACCGACAATAATACTTGTGCTGTGCAAATATTTGAAGTCGCTTTATCTCTTTTAATATGTTGCTCACGTGTTTGCAATGCCATTCTTAAAGCACGATTTCCGTTGGTGTCAACCGTAACACCGATTATTCTTCCTGGCATACTTCTTTTATACTCGTCTTTAGTTGCAAAATATGCAGCATGTGGACCACCATAACCTAATGGAATTCCAAAACGTTGTGTAGTTCCTAAAACCACATCAGCACCCATTTCTCCGGGAGGAGTTAATTTCACTAAGCTTAAAATATCTGCAGCAACGGCAACTTTAATTTCATTTTCTTTAGCTTTTGCAATAAATGAGGCGTAATCATGAACTTGTCCGAATTTTCCTGGGTATTGTAAAATTGCACCGAAAAATTCATTTGAAAAATCGAAGGTTTCGTGATTTCCAATAACCAATTCAACACCAATAGGAGCTGCACGAGTAATAAATACAGATAAAGTTTGAGGTAAAATTTCTTCGGAAACGAAGAACTTACAAGTATTATTTTTCTTTTGATCACGAGTTCTAACATCATATAAAAGAGCCATTGCTTCTGCAGCGGCAGTACCTTCGTCTAACAATGATGCGTTAGCAATTTCCATTCCTGATAATTCAATAACCATAGTTTGAAAATTCAAAATCGCTTCCAAACGTCCTTGAGCAATCTCGGCTTGATAAGGAGTGTAAGCAGTATACCAACCCGGATTTTCAAAAATATTTCTCTGAATAACTGCTGGAACAATTGCTTGATTGTATCCTAAACCGATATAGGTTTTAAACACTTTATTTTTATTTCCCAATTCAGAAATATGATTTGAAAATTCATATTCCGTCATTGCAGATGCTAAATTTAAGGGATTTTTTAGTCGAATATCCTCTGGAATTGTTTCCAAAATCAATTGATCAAGTGACTTTGCACCAATTGTTTTTAGCATATGTTGAAGTTCATTTTCATTTGGTCCAATATGTCTTAAAGCAAAAGCATCTGTTTTCATAATTTTAGTAAAATTGTTGATATTTGGAAGTGCAAATTTATGTATTATATTCAAAATTTTAGTCGATTTTAATCCCAATTTCTAAGTATTTTTCAACTAAAAGCCATTCTTATTAACAGTTTAATTATTTTTGTTTAATGAAGTCATTTAAACAAATTTTTGATTTTTATCTAGATTCAAGCATTCATGTAGCTTTTTCGTGCTTTGCGCTTGTAAATTGCACTTACTTAATCTTAAACATTTCAATAAATCATTCAGTTGCCTTATTTGCTTTTTTTGGAGCAATTGCCGGCTATAATTTTGTAAAATTTGATGCGTTGGCTCGAGCCAAAAGAAATAACATGAGTTGGAAATTAAAAGCAATCGCTGGATTGAGTTTTCTCTCGTTAATAATTGGAATTTATTACTTCTTTGAACTCGAGAAATTCACTAAAATTATTGCACCCTTATTTTTAATTTTGACCCTATTGTATACCTTACCCTTTTTTCCAAACAAAAAAAATGCTAGGAATTGGGCTGGTTTTAAAATTTATATTGTTACGATTTGTTGGATTGGCGTTACTGTGCTCTTACCAATAATAAATTCAGGTTATAGAATAAATTTAGAAATAGGAATACTAATCTTTCAAAGGTTTCTTCTAATTTTTTCCTTAATATTGATTTTTGAAATAAAAGATTTTATAAATGACGATCCTCATTTAAAAACCGTACCTCAGCAAATTGGCGTTAAAAAAACAAAAAATCTGGGATTCGTTTTGTTGATTTTATTTGTTGGCTTAAGCAGTATCTATTATAATATCAATGGCAATTTCAATATCAATGGCAATGGCAATGGCAATTTCAATTATCAATATTTAGAATTGAATTTTGTGATTGCAATTGTAATTGCACTTTTCCTGTTTTTTAGTACTGAAAATCGATCTAAATATTATACTGACTTTTGGGTTGAGAGTATTCCAATTGTTTGGTGGCTTTTGTATTTATTTACAAAATAATAAAAACCGAAGCCTTCACTTCTGTTATCCTATTTTATCAATCCTGCTCTTTTTAGCAACGCGTCAGGTTTTGGTTCTTGACCTCTAAATCGCTTGTACAAAAGCATTGGGTGTTCAGTACCGCCTTTAGAAAGTAAATTGTCTTTAAATTTCGTAGCTACTTCAATATTGAAAATTCCTTTTTCTTGAAAATACGCAAACGCATCAGCATCGAGAACTTCTGCCCATTTATAACTGTAATATCCTGAAGAATAACCACCTTGAAAAATATGGGAAAAAGCAGTACTCATAGCATTTTCTTTCACCTCCGGATACAATTGAGTGGCTGAAAATTGTTCTATTTCAAAAGTTTTTACATCAGAAATAGCTGTTGGATCTTGACCGTGCCAACCCATATCCAACAACCCAAAACTCAATTGACGCATTGTTGCCATTCCTTCTTGAAAACTAGCGCTTTCTTTGATTTTTTGAACTAATTCCATTGAAATCAATTCATTTGTTTGATAATGATGTGCAAATAATGACAAGGCTTCTGCTTCATAACACCAGTTTTCCATAATTTGACTTGGCAATTCTACAAAATCCCAAAATACACTTGTTCCGGACAAACTTGGGTAAACGGTATTGGCTAAAATTCCATGCAAACCGTGTCCAAATTCGTGAAATAAAGTCGTAACTTCATTAAAAGTTAATAATGAAGGTTTGGTTTCTGTTGGTCTTGTGAAATTGCAAACGTTCGAAATGTGAGGCCTTTCGTTTTTATTATTTAAAACATATTGCGACTTAAATGAGGTCATCCAAGCTCCATTTCTTTTCCCTTTTCTAGGAAAGAAATCGGCGTAAAAAATAGCTACTAATTCATTGCTTTTATTTTTTACTTCAAAGGTTCTAACTTCTTCATGGTATTTATCGATATCGAAAATCTCTTTAAAAGTAATTCCATACAATCTTTCTGCGATAGTAAAAGCACCTTCTAAAACTTTCTCCAATTGAAAATACGGTTTCAAGATTTCATCATCCAAATTGAACAATTGTTGTTTTAATTTTTCAGAATAATAGGCTCCATCCCACTTTTCTAATTGGTCGATTCCGTCTAATTTCTTTGCAAATTCAGACAATTCTTTAAATTCTTTTTGAGCTGCCGGCTTGGCTTTTTCCAAAAGATCATTTAAAAATGAAATTACTTGTTCAGGAGTTTGCGCCATTCGTTCTTCCAAAACATAATGCGCATGTGTTTTATAACCCAATAATTGTGCTCTGTCAAAGCGTAATTTAGCAATTTTAAGAACGATGTCTTGATTGTCGAATTCGTTATTTTGAAATCCTTTAGATCCAAATGCAATTGCCATTTTTTTTCTTAATTCTCTATTATCTGAGTAGGTAAGAAAAGGAATATAACTAGGGTGATCGAGTGTAAAGATCCAACCGTTTTTATTTTGGCTTTTAGCCAATAAATGAGCGGCTTCAATAGTTCCCTCTGGCAATCCAGAAAGCTCTTTTTCATTGGTAATATGCAATTGAAAAGCCTGTGTTTCTGCCAATACATTTTCACCAAATTGCAAACTTGATTTTGACAATTGCATGTCTATTTCACGTAATTTGCTTTTTTTATCTTCTGATAAATTGGCGCCATTTCTTGAGAAACTTTTGTATTTTTTATCTAATAATGTGGCTTGTTCAGCGCTTAAATCAAGTGAATCTTTTTGATCATAAACTGCTTTTATTTTAGCAAATAAAGCAGCATTTAATCGTACATCATTTCCAAATTCTGATAATAATGGTGAGATTTCTTGTGCGATTTTTTGCATTTCATCACTTGTTTCTGCCGAATTCAAATTGAAGAAAATACTTGAGGCTCTATCCAAAACATCGCCTGTAAATTCCATTGCCACGATTGTATTTTCAAAAGTTGGCGCATCTGGATTATTCACGATTGCATCGATTTCTGTTTTTGCAATTTCAATTCCTTTTTTTATTGCAGGAAGATAATCTTCATTTTTTATTTGAGAAAAAGGAGCCGTATTGTGTTTTGTATTGAAATACTGAGTTAAGATATTCATTTTTTTAAATTTTTCCTGCAAAGTTTTTCAAACCTTGTAGGTATTATTAGGTGTTTATTTTTTCTGCAAAGGTATGGAAACACCTACAATGTTAAAAAAACCTTACAGGACTTTGCTTTATGGCTTAGCCCCGATAGCAATGGAAATCTTTTTCTTTTTTTCTTAAAAAAAGAAAAGATTGAAATGTATTGTTTCGCCAGTTTGGCTTTTAGCCTAGGGTGCGGGAAATAGCTTCTAAAAAATTACTTTTTAAGATTTTCTGAAGATTTATTCACTGAATCTTTTAAGCCATCTTTGTACAAAATAATTTTGTCCAGTACACATTTGTCCTGTGTGCCAACAATTTGAGCTGCTAGAATTCCTGCATTTTTTGCTCCGTTTAAAGCTACGGTTGCAACGGGAACGCCACCTGGCATTTGTAAAATGGATAAAATAGAATCCCACCCATCTATTGAATTACTTGATTTTATGGGCACTCCTATTACTGGAAGTGGTGACATTGAAGCAACCATTCCTGGTAAATGAGCCGCTCCACCAGCACCAGCGATAATAACTGAAATCCCTCGTTGATGTGCGTTTTTACTGAAATCTACTAGCTTGTCTGGAGTTCTATGTGCCGAAACAATATCCACTTCTGTTTCAATATCAAAACCATTTAAAATGTCAATTGCATCTTGCATTACTGGCATGTCGGAAATACTTCCCATTATTACGGCTACTTTCATTTTTATTTATTTAAAGCTATTACTCTTATTGTATTCTTAACGTTTTCGGCTATTTTTCGGGCTTCGTCCCTATTCTCATTTACAATAGTTACATGTCCCATTTTTCGAAAAGGACGTGTTTCTTTTTTACCGTAAATATGGGGCGTCACTCCATTCCAACCCATTATGGTTTCTATATTTTCATAAACCACATCGCCTGAAAAACCTTCTTCTCCAACCAAATTTACCATGATTCCCGCAACTTTACTATCGGTGTTTCCCAAAGGTAAATCTAAAATGGCTCTGATATGATTTTCAAATTGAGAGGTAAAACTAGCTTCAATAGTTTGGTGTCCAGAATTGTGTGGACGCGGTGCTACTTCATTAACGATAATTTCGTCATTGATAGTTTGAAACATTTCAACTGCTAAAAGTCCAACATGATTGAACTTTTCGGAAACATCTAAAGCTATTGCTCTTGCATTTTCAGCTACTTTATCGTCAATTCGTGCAGGGCAAATTACATATTCCACTTGGTTTGCTTCTGGATGAAATTCCATTTCCACAACGGGATAGGTTTTAATTTCACCAGATACATTTCGACAAACAATTACCGATAATTCGTTTTTGAACGGAATCATTTCTTCAGAAATACATTCTACATTTGGTAAATTATCTATATCTGATAGTGTTCGAATGATTTTAACTCCCATTCCGTCATATCCAAATTCAGTGCATTTCCATACAAATGGTAATTTCAAATTTTGAATATCTGATTTCAGAGCTTCTAAATTTTCAAATCTTTTATAAGCGGCAGTTGGAATATTGTTATTGGAATAAAAATCTTTTTGAATGCCTTTATTCTGAATTAATCGAAGGGTTTTTGGGGATGGAAATACTTTAATTCCTTCGTTTTCTAATTTTTCTAAAGCGGCAAGGTTGACCAATTCAATTTCGAAAGTTAACACATCAACTTGTTTTCCGAAATTATAAACGGTATCAAAATCCATTAAATTTCCTTGAAAAAATTTATTACAAGCTATTTTACATGGTGCTTTATTACTAGGGTCAAGAATGTAGGTTTGAATATCGAATTTTCGAGTATCGAACAACATCATTTTCCCTAACTGACCTCCTCCAAGGATTCCTAATTTAAAATTGGACGAAAAATAATTCATTAAAATATATTTTTCACAAAGATACTTTAAAAGAGTAAAAATAAAAAGTTACGCTATTTAAATTATCTACGAATAATTATTTTCTTGGTAAAACTTCCATTATTAGTTTCTACTTTTAGGGTGTAAATTCCAGTGGCTAAATTTTGAACATCTATAGAATAATTATCTGAAGTCATTGGATTTCTGTAAGTTGCCACTAATTTACCATCCAAGGAATAGACAGAAACTACATTTATAGAATTATTAATTGAGTTAATATTTACGGTTTCAACTGTTGGATTTGGATAAACCACAATGTCATTTCTATTTCCAAAATCGTTAGTAGACAATAAAGAATTAGAATAACAACTTGAAGGAACTGTATTTTCGGCTTTAATCAAATTGCTAACTTTATTATTAGCATATCCCTGATTTGTGGTATTGTTATAAAAAGTTAAATCTAAAGTTTGATTACTAGTTCCGAACCAATCTTGAAGAATTGTACTGAAAACGCGGCGGTAATCGTGTTGCACTGTTTGCACTTGGAAGTTATTGGCCAAAACAGCTTCGGAAAGAGTAATATTTGTTCCTGAAATACCCGGATTTATAGATTTTCCAAAAACAAACATTGGAGCAATTTCTCCGTGATCGGTTCCTAAATTACCATTTTCACCAGCCTTTCTTCCAAATTCAGAAAACGGAACAGCAATTACATCGTCGCCTAAATTCTGATTATTTAAATCGGTAATAAATGAATTTATAGCTTCTGAAACTTGCGTCAAAAGATTGGCGTGTGTTCCTAAATGAGTGGTTGTATTTGAAGCTACTTGAACATCATGGGTGTCAAAACCTCCTATTTTAACCAAATATACTTTTGTTTGTAACCCACCAGAAATGAATTTGGCAACTGTTTTTAATTGATTGGCCAAACTTGTTGAAGGATAGGTTACGTTTGTGGAATTGATTCCTGCGCTGAATGCGGTAGAAATACTTTGAGCATAAAGATTAGTTTCAGCATCGCTGGCCAATATAAATCGTATTAAATCACCATACTCAGAATTAGGAATTGATGTTGGCGGCGCCCCTCCCAAACCATTTAACACCGAATAAAAACCTGCAGGATCTTGACCATTAATATTAATAGACATTCCGTGCTCTACTTCTCCGTGGAAGCCTAAAGAATTATCACTACTTCCCAATTGAATTCCTAAAGGAAAATTTGCGGTTAAGAAATTACTGTAATAATTTTCTAAAAAACGTCCAATCCATCCGCTATCATTATTGTTATTGGCAGCAGTTCCATCACCACCGGTTAACCATAAATCGGTTGATTTAAAATGAGATTTATCTTGAGATGCATATCCAACACCTTGAATAACACGCATTAATCCACGGTCGTACAAACTTTTGAAACCTGTTAATGAAGGATGAAGTCCAATTTGGTTTGCCAATGGTAGCGTTGTATCTAAATTAATTACTCCGTTTGTTTGGCCTGCATTGTTTAATTTTATGTTAGGACGCAAAGCAGCATATGCGTCGTATTGATTTAAGGGAACTACGGTGTTCAAACCGTCATTTGCACCAGATAATTGTACCAATACTATTTTCTTTGCATTAACATTCGGACATGAAGTCATTCCTGCCGATTTAAAAAGTGCAAATACTTCTGTTGGCAAAAGCGTTAATGCTGAAGCTGAAGCGGTGAGCTGAATAAAATTTCTTCTTTTCATATAAAATAGTATTAAAACATTTGAGATTCTGGCGCTCTCAAAATATTTGTTACCAATAATTTCAATCTTGACTCTACTACTGAATTTACTCCGGTCGCGATATAATCATCCCAGGCATTTGTCCAATAAAAAGTAGCCAAACCTTGAAGTAAAAAAGAATTCATAAAGTAATTTACCCTATCGGAATTTGGGTTTTGAGCAAAAAGTGCATTACATAATTCGGATGTTAAAATATAAGGATCATTTGCAACAGAGATAATATTTCCATCTTTAATTACTGTTGAAATATTAATTTTAGTTATGATGGTTGAATTTCCACTAATTCTATTATAACCATCTAATAAAGATTCTCCTAAACGATATCTAGAAATTAAATTGGTAGCAGAAATCCAGTTTTTGTCAAAACCTGGCGCTTGATAATAAGCTGGATGACCCGCCACATTTTCTGGATTAAAAAGCATCATATTTGCACCGGTCAAGTAGCTATTGTAAGCAAATAGGGACCAAAATTTATAATAAAAATCGTAGGCACTTGTATTTGGGTTTGAAATTGTGGCTTTCAGATAAGTACAAATTTCAGAGAGTTGATTTATTGGAGATTTTATCATTCCTCCAATAGTTTCATTGGTAGCATCAGAATCATCCAAATCATAAAAATGCTTACTTTCTAATAATTTTCTTATTATCGGAGCAATTTCATAACCATTATTATAGAAATCCTGTGCTAATGGCGTGATAATATCTGTTTCAACCTCAGGAGTAATGGTGCCTTTCACAAAATATATGTACATTTTTCGACAAATATTTTTGGCAGTAGCTTGTTGATTAAAAATCATATTTACAAAATCATTCAGCTCCGTATCCATTCCAACATCATTAGTAGCCGCAGTAATTACAGTATTATTGAAGGCGCTACTAAAAGTTTTAGGACTAGTATGATGCAATGAAAATACGTTATACCCTTTTGGCAATGAAGTATCTGAATCAATAATTGTTCTGGTATTCAATCTCCGAAAACCAGTTAAAACTCTAGCTGCTTGAACAACATCAGCTTCGGTATAAGTAGTGTAATTCCCAACACCTATTTGCGGACCTTTGCCAATAGTGAAAAGTTCAAAAAACTCTCTTGCATAATTTTCGTTCGGTGCTGTTTTGGTATTTGAATTATTATTCAAATAATACAACATATTATTATTCAGAGTCATTTTTTTTGCCAAGGTTTTATAATTTCCATAGGAATAATGCAAAAGCAATCGGATGTAATCATAAAAATCAGTTGCTGAAGATGAAGCATCGATTTCAACTGTAAAACAAGTGGATAAAAAATGAGATAACTTATATTTTAAATTAGGACTATTAATTGCATTGTACCACCACCATCCAGCAACAATAGAGCCTTTTCTTCCCTGATTTGCAAATGACGTAGCCAATGCAGTTGATTCTGTCCAAAATCCATCTGGGGCGGTTGTAGGAAGAGGGTCATATGGTAAACTTACCAAAGGAGTGTTTGATGTTAATAGCAAGTTTAAAGCCTGATTTGGAGTTAAAAGCGCGTATTGATCAATTAATTGTTTAGTATAAACAAATGTGGAACGTCTCAATAAATGTTTTGCATTTCTTTGTCCTAAAATACCCGTATGTTGATCTAATGAAGCCATAACAATTTGATTATTACCATATAGACTCCAAAAATACAAATTAGTTTAATATGAATTTAACATTTCAAAAAAAAATTCAATTAATTAATTTGTAAGGATTTATTTACAAAAAAAATAAAATATATAGGCGGTTTAACATTTGTAAAATGGGAATTCTATATCTTTGCAGCTTATAAAAATCAGAAAATTGATACAATTACACGACAAACAATTTGTTCCATTTATATCTGCTGAAGAAATTGATTTTGCAATAGCAACAATGGCGTCGCAAGTAGAAGCTGATTTTGCCGATGACATTCCTGTATTTATTGGCGTTTTAAATGGATCCTTTATGGTAGTTTCGGACTTTTTGAAACACTATAAAAAACCATGCGAAGTGAGTTTTATAAAATTATCATCCTACGAAGGGACTTCTTCAACTAATGAAATAAAACAATTAATTGGTTTAAACCAAGACTTAACTGGAAGAACTGTAATTGTTATTGAAGACATAGTTGACACTGGAAATACCGTTGCGGAATTGAAAGAATTGTTCAAAAAGAAAAACGTAAAACACTTTAAAATAGCAACATTATTTTTCAAACCAGAAGCCTATAAAAAAGACCTAAAATTAGATTATATAGGAATTAGAATTCCTAATAAATTCATCGTTGGTTACGGTTTAGATTACGACGGTTTAGGCAGAAATTTACCAGCAGTATATCAATTAAAATAATAAATAACTACAAATACAACACACATTAAATCATGATTAACATTGTCTTATTTGGAAAGCCAGGGGCTGGAAAAGGAACTCAAGCAGAATTTTTAAAAGAAAAATACAATCTAACACATTTATCGACAGGTGATATTTTTAGATACAATATTAAAAACGAAACTGACTTAGGAAAATTAGCCAAAAGTTACATGGACAAAGGAGATTTAGTTCCTGATGAAGTTACTATAAAAATGTTACAAGACACTGTTGAAAAAAACCCTGATACTAAAGGTTTTTTGTTTGACGGATTCCCAAGAACATTAGCACAAGCAGAAGCTTTAGATGAATTTCTAGCTACCAAAAATTGGAAAATAACGGCAACAATTGCCTTAGAAGCCGACGATGAAATCTTGATTAAAAGATTATTAGAAAGAGGGAAAACAAGCGGACGCGTGGACGATCAAGACGAAGATAAAATCCGAAATCGTTACCAAGAATACAATGAAAAAACTGCTCCATTAATGGATTTTTATTGCAATCAAAATAAATTTTATCCAGTTGATGGAATTGGTTCTATTGAAGAAATTACCCAACGATTGAGCGCTGTAATTGAAAGTTTATAACTTTTTATTACACACTAATTTAGAATAAAAACAAAAAAATGACTGAAGGAAATTTCGTAGATTACGTAAAAATATATGTTTCCTCTGGAAAAGGCGGAAAGGGTTCTACCCATTTGCACAGAGAAAAATTTATTGAAAAAGGAGGTCCTGACGGTGGTGATGGTGGTCGCGGCGGACACGTATATCTAGTTGGAAACAAAAGTCTTTGGACCTTATTTCATTTAAAATTTGCAAAACACGTAAAAGCTGGTCATGGTGGTGATGGTGGTGGCGACCGAAGTACTGGTGCTGATGGCGAAGATAAATACATTGAAGTACCACTAGGAACTGTAGTTCGTGATAAAGAAACCAACGAAATATTATTCGAAATTACCGAACAAGGGGAAAAGAGAATTGTAGCCCAAGGTGGAAAAGGGGGATTGGGAAACTGGCATTTTAGAAGTTCTACGAATCAAACACCAAGGTATTCTCAACCGGGTTTGCCTTCTTCTGAAATTGATATAATATTAGAATTAAAAGTTCTTGCCGATGTAGGATTGGTAGGTTTCCCAAATGCAGGAAAATCGACTTTGCTCTCTGTTTTAACCTCAGCAAAACCAAAAATTGCCGATTACCCGTTTACTACTTTGAAACCGAATCTTGGAATTGTGGCGTATCGAGATTTTCAATCGTTTGTAATTGCTGATATTCCTGGAATTATTGAAGGTGCTGCCGAAGGAAAAGGGCTAGGTCATTACTTTTTACGACACATCGAAAGAAATTCAACGTTATTGTTTTTAATTCCTGTTGATACTCCAAATATCAAAGAAGAGTATGTTATTTTAGTTAATGAATTGACAAAATACAATCCCGAAATGCTCGATAAAGAACGCATCGTTGTGATTTCAAAATGTGACATGTTGGACGACGAACTCAAAGCGGAATTAAAAACAGAATTGGATAAAGAGTTTGCAGGAACACCTTATTTATTCATTTCATCTGTTGCGCAACAAGGGCTAACGGAATTAAAAGACAAACTTTGGAACATGCTAAATATGGAAGACGACGTTCCAGAAAATAGTCATAACCTGTAAATTAAAAGCCATCAATTGATGGCTTTTTTTATTAATCATTATAAGTGTCAAACAAATATTGTAAGGTTTTTGGAATATCATTGGCCTCAATTTTTGGATATACAATTTTGCCATTCAGCCAATTTTCTATTTCTACATGAAAGTGATCCCCCACTTTACTGAGCACTGGAACTCCCAATAATTTTAAAGCGGCTGCATTACATTCTTGTTCGTAATGATTTTGTATCGGAATACTTAATACCTTTTTATTTAAGTACAATGCTTCAGCGGGAGTTTCAAATCCGCCTCCTGTGATAATTCCGTGACTAGAAATTAAACTCTGGTTAAATAACTTTTGGTTTACCGGAAAATAAGTGATATTTCCAATGGTATATTGTTCTTTAATATCGCCTAAAAACCAATGAAATTGAACGTCACCTACTTTGTTAAAAGCCGTTTGTAAACACTCTTTATCAAAAGAAGGCAGGTAAACAGAAATGTGCTTTAAGTCGGTGGGAGTAGCATTTACAATGTCATCTTTAATAATTGGAGGATGAATAAAAGTATCGTATTCTTTAAAATGAAGTCCAATATATTTATTTGCTGGAGCATATTTTTGCAAAACCAACTCCCCCATTAAATTATTATTTTCTGATCGAGGTGTCAATTTTGATTTAAAACTTGCTTGGTGGCCAAACTGCACCGATTTCACTTTTTGAAGCTTTGATGCCAATGCCGTAATAGAATCAAAATCGTTAATTACCACATCATAATCCGATAATGGAAGTGCTTTTGCATCGCAATACATTTGCATTGGATTAATGTTTTTTGCAGTGTCCCAATAGTCCAACCCCCCGCATTTAGTATAATGTAAACTACAACCTTTACTTTTATATTTTATTGGAATATCAACATTCAGACTGGCATTATTACCACTCATAAAAAAATCGACTGTGCCAAATTTTTTCAAATAGGGATACAACTGGACTGCCCTACTTATATGACCGTTACCCGTTGCCTGTATTGCGTAGAATATTTTCATTTGTAAAATAAATCTAAATTAGGAGAGAATTTTTGTAGCATAATCTTCAGGAACCAATTCTTCATTTGCTTCAGAATTTAAGTAATGTTCCTTTTTGTATTCATAAATACTCCATTCCCCTTTTTTATATTCTAATGCGGTAAGGTTTTCCACCCAATCGCCACTGTTTAAATACAATACCGATCCGTTTTCATTGCTAACCACTCTCATTTGGGGTTTATGAATGTGGCCACAAACTACATAATCGTACTTTTTATTGATTGCAATTTCTGCTGCTGTAACTTCAAAATTGGTGATAAACGAAACTGCTTTTTTAACGCTGTCTTTCACTTTCTTTGAGAAACTTCGCTTTTCTTTTCCCAATAATACCATTATCCAATTCAAGAAACTGTTGATCAATATCAATAAATCGTAACCTTTACCGCCTATCTTTGCTAATATTTTAGCATATCCTTGAGTAGAAGAATCGAATACATCACCGTGAAAAATCCAAGCTTTTTTACCATCTAATTCTAAAACTAGTTTGTCAACCAATTCGAATTTACCCAAAATTAAATCCGAATATTTTCGCAATACTTCATCGTGATTTCCGGTGATGTAAATTAATCGGGTTCCGTTGGCCGACATTTTAATAATGTGTCGCAAAACATTCATGTGTGCAGGCGGAAAATAACTTTTCGAAAAGTTCCACATGTCTATGATATCGCCGTTTAGAACTAAGGTTTTAGGTTGAATAGATTTTAAATATTGGAGTAATTCTGTAGCTTGACATCCGTAAGTTCCAAGATGGACATCACTTATTACTACTAATGGAATTTTTCTTTTATTTTTCATTTTTAGTTTTGACAAAATTCCTATTGTAGTGTTAATTTATCGTGCTTTTTATTTTATCTTAAGGTTATTTGTTTTTGCAAAAGTTAACAAATTGATACATTAATTTGGGCATGCCCTCGTTTATTGCATTTCGAGGAACGAAGTAATCTCGCGTTAAACTCGGTCGGGCTGTTCGCTACAATCTCTGTTGCACTTTGTTCCACAGAGGATTTTCACTACCATCCCTCACGCGAATGATGAATACAATATTCCTGCTATGAACTTTATAACTTGTTTACATTGTGTTTTGTAACTTTTAAGTTACCTTTGTAAAATGAAAGTTCGCCAAGTAATCGCCTATAAAAATTATTTTGAGGATTTTCTCAAAAATCAGCCACAAAAAGTTCAGGATAAAATCTATAAAATTATTGAAGCAATAGAAACTCTTGAAAGAGTTCCGTCCAATTATTTAAAACATTTAGAAAGCACAAATGGACTTTATGAAGCAAGAATTCAACTTTCATCTAATATTTGGCGGGTTTTTTGTTTTTTTGACAATGGAAATCTTGTCATATTATTAAACGGTTTTCAGAAGAAAACACAAAAAACACCTAAGAACGAAATTGAAAAAGCATTGCGCTTAATGGAACAGTATTATAAAGATAAATTAAAAGAAAATGGAAACTAAAAGTTGGAAAGAAATTAAAGACACTGTTTACGGAGTTAAAGGAACAGAAAGACGAGATGAATTAGAACGAGATTTTGGCGGTTTCAAAATTGGGTTACAGTTAAAAAAAGCGCGAGAAGAAAAACATTTAACTCAAGCTCAACTTGCCGAACGCATTGAAAAAAAACGAGAATATATATCCAGAATTGAAAATAACGGAAGCAACTTAACCCTAAAAACGTTGTATGATATTGTTGAAAAAGGATTTGGCGGTAAAGTTAAAATTGAAATTGAAATTTAGAACAATTTTCATATAAAATAATTTTATCATCTTATAGAATCTGAAATAAATTCAGATTGACAAATTGTACCTTTCAAGTGTTTATTACTACAAAACCGCGATAGGGATAGCAGCGGCATCCCACGAAATTGCAAGGAGGAACGACGAAGCAATTTCGTGGATACAGCGAATAGCCCGGCCATTCGCCCAAATAATTATTGATACTGTTTTCTGTTACATTTTAAACATTGAATAACAATAAAATAATGAAAATGATTTATATTCGCAGTTCCTAAAAAAACTAAAAAATTATGAAAAAATTTATTTTATCCCTAATTATTGGGGTTCTATTGATTCCTACGACTGTTAAGGCCGATGAAGGAATGTGGTTTTTAATGTTCATTGAGCGTCTAAATCACCGAGACATGCAAAAAATGGGGTTGCAATTGACTGCTGAAGAAATTTACAGCATTAACCACCACAGTTTGAAAGACGCAATTGTTCAATTTAATGGAGGTTGTACTGCCGAAGTTATTTCGAAAGATGGTTTGGTGTTAACCAATCACCACTGCGGATATGACGCCATTGCTGAATTATCTACTGCCGATAAAAACTATTTAAAAGACGGTTATTGGGCTGCCAATAAAGCTTCTGAAATGAAACCTTCTAGTTTATATGTTCGTTTTTTCGTGCGTATGGACGATTGTACCAAAAGAATTTTAGCCAGAGTAAATGATAAAATGACCGAGGCTGAAAGAGAGAAAGCCGTTAATCAAGAAATTGCTGCGATTGAAAAAGAAAACAATGAAGGCGGAAAATACACTGTTTCTGTTCGTCCATTTTTTCAAGGAAATGAATACTATTATTTTGTTTACCAAGATTATAAAGACGTTCGTTTTGTAGGAACTCCACCTGAAAGTCTTGGAAAATTTGGTGGTGATACTGACAACTGGGAATGGCCACGTCACACCGCCGATTTTTCTATGTTTAGAATTTACGCTGACAAAGATGGAAACCCTGCAGATTATTCTACTTCAAATGTTCCGTTAAGTCCAAAACATTATTTACCTGTAAACTTAAACGGAGTTAAAGAAGGTGATTACGCTATGATTTTAGGATACCCTGGAAGAACAAACCGTTGGATGCCAGCTGGTGGAATTGAACAAAACGTAAAATTTGCTTATCCTGCTTGGGTTGAAGGTGCTAAAACGGGGATGGACAACATGAAAAAATACATGGATCAAAGTGCAGCTCTTCGATTAATTTATGCTTCAAAATTTGCTTCAACTGCCAATTACTGGAAAAACCGTCAAGGGATGATTGATGCTTTAAGCAAATTTCAAACATCAAAATCAAAAGCAGCTCAAGAAGCTAAATTCAATAAATGGGCTAACAAAGCAGAGAACAAAGCTAAATATGGAAATGTTGTAGCTACAATCAATGCTTATTACGCGTTGACAAATGAAAAGTCGCGTCACGATAATTACCTACAACAGTTAATGAGAACCTCATCGTTTGGAACTATAGGCCGTTCATTAGGAAGACAATTGGATGCTTATGCTAAAGCAGATGGTCCAAAACGTATTGTATTGGCCCCTAAAATTATTGAAATGGCGGATGGTTTCTTTAAAGATTCATATATCCCTGCTGAAAAAGATATTTTGACTGCTCAATTAAAATTGTATGCTACCAAATCTGTAGGATATGGAATTGCTCCAATGGTTGAAAAAATTGGAAAAGAAAACAACTACGATTATTCTAAATTTGTAAATGCAGCTTTTGAAATGAGTATTCTAACTTCATTAGATAAAGTAAAAGCATTTATAGATTATCCAAGCGATGTTGTTTTGGCAAGCGATCCATTGTATTTACTTTCAAATGATTTGATTACTCATATGAACAATAAATCAGACGCTGTTGCAAAAGCACAAAATGATTATGGAGCTGCATTCCGTTTATTAGTGGAAGGTTTAAGAGAGTCAAAAATTGGAACTATTAAATATCCAGATGCAAATTCAACCTTGCGTTTAACTTATGGAAAAGTTCGTTCTTTACCTGCTGATAAAAGAAACGATGCCAAAGTTAATAACTATACCACTTTAGACGGTCAGGTTAAAAAATACAAAAAAGGAGATGAAGAATTTGATCTACCAGCTCGTGTATTAGAAATGAACAAAAACAAAGATTACGGTCGTTTTGCAGATAAAGACGGATCGCTTCATGTAAATTTCTTAACTGATAATGACATTACTGGAGGAAATTCAGGATCGCCGGTTTTAAATGGAAAAGGAGAATTAATAGGATTGGCATTTGATGGAAACATTGAAGCGATGGCTGGAGATGTTATTTTTGATCCAAAATTACAACGTACTATTAATGTAGATATTCGTTATGTACTATGGGTTATTGAAAAATACTCTGGTGCAAAACACATTGTTGATGAAATGACATTAGCAAAATAATATCAAATAATATTAAAATAAAAAGTCCTAAAACGATATGTATTAGGACTTTTTTTATGATTGTAAATAGTAATTCAAAATATTTTATTGAAATATTGAGAATTATTATTATTTTCGAACTCTAAAAAAAATTAAATGAAATTAAAATTACTATTCGCTTTATTAATTGTTCAATTAGGCTATTCACAACAACGAACTTGTGGAATGGAACAAAAGATGGAACGCATAATGAACGATCCGATTGCAAAACAAAACTACTTAAACCTTCAAGCTAATTTTGAAATTGAATTAGCTAAATTAGAAAACAATTCCAATAGATTAGCCAGTCCAAATGCTACAATAATAATACCCGTTGCAGTACATTTTCCAGATGCAACAACTCCCACAACCTGTTTAAGAGCATCAGCTCAAAATCAAGTTGATCTTTTGAATTTAGATTACAATGGTTTAAACTCAGATATTTCACAATGGACAAGTGCGCGAAGTTTTTATCCAAATGTAAATACAGGAAGTTTGGATGTACGATTTGTATTGGCAAACCAAAATCATCCTGCTGGAACTGGACTTGTAAATGGTGATTTAGCAGTTACTTTTGGTACTGACTTTTTGGGTGGTGCTGATGCAGACAGTACTTGGAGTGGCTACTTAAACTTAGTATGTAGAAATGCAGGTTCAGGTATTTTAGGATACTCACCGTTGGGAGGCTCACCATCCAATGGGCAGACAGTGGTAATTTCATTAAGTTCTTTTGGTAGTGGGGCAGGTTGTACAGGTTATGTTCCAAGATCTCCATATCATCTAGGAAGAACATTAACACACGAATTAGGACATTTTTTTAACTTAGATCACACTTTTGCTGGTTGTACAAATACAAGTTGTACTACTCAAGGTGACAAAGTTTGTGATACACCTCCTTCAAACGCCTCAGTCGGAGGTTGTCCAGCGGCTGGAGGAACTACAAAATGTAGTGTTAAAACACTTACTATGAATTATATGGATTATACCAATGACGCCTGTATGTATATGTTTACGGCGGGTCAAGCATCAAGAATGTTGGCTTATTACAACTCCATATCTAGTCAGTTTTTAACAAATGTATTGAGCACTAATAGTTTTTTTGTCAATAATTTCTCTATCGTTCCAAATCCAAGTAAGGGAATTTTTGACATCCAATTAAAATCGGTTTTAGATGATTATTCAATTGTAATTTATGATACTACTGGGCGAATAATCTTTGAAAAAGAATTTGTAAACAATAGCGAATTAAATCAAAGAATTTCTCTAAACGACAACATGAAAGGAATTTATTTAATATCTATAAGAAGTCAGGGAGATTGCCTTACTAAGAAAATAATTATAGATTAAGTTATAATTGTCTGAAATAAAAAAGTCCTAAAACAATTCGTTTTTGGGCTTTTTTATTTTGTAAATATCTGAATTATGAAATCAAAGTTCTTGAAATTACAATACGTTGAATTTCAGAAGTTCCCTCATAAATTTGAGTTATTTTAGCATCACGCATCATTCTTTCTACGTGGTATTCGGCGACATATCCATTTCCACCATGAATTTGAACTGCTTCAATTGTTGTGTCCATTGCGGTTTGAGAAGCAAATAATTTAGCCATAGCTCCAGATTGAGAAATATCTTGGCCTGCATCTTTTTCAGAAGCGGCTTTTAAAACTAACATTTCAGCAGCTGAAATTTGTGTGGCCATATCGGCTAATTTAAAAGCAATAGCTTGGTGTTTGAAAATTTCTTTACCAAAAGCTTTTCGAACTTGAGAATATTGTAAAGCCAATTCATAAGCTCCTTTTGCGATTCCTAAAGCTTGGGAAGCAATACCTATTCTTCCACCATTTAAAACTGCCATTGCAAAATTAAATCCGAAACCATCTTCCCCAATTCTATTTTCTTTAGGAACTTTTACATCAGTAAACATTAAAGAATGCGTATCAGAACCACGAATTCCCATTTTCTTTTCTTTTGGACCAATTTCAAATCCTGCCCATCCTTTTTCAACAATAAATGCATTAATTCCTTTATGCCCTTTTTCAATATCAGTTTGAGCAATTACAATATAGGTTGAAGCTGAACTTCCGTTGGTAATCCAGTTTTTTGTACCATTAAGTAAATAATGATCCCCTTTATCAATTGCAGTTGTTTTTTGAGAAGTTGCATCAGAACCTGCTTCAGGCTCCGACAAACAAAATGCACCTATAACCTCCCCTTTTGCAAGTGGAACAAGGTATTTTTGTTTTTGGTCTTCATTACAATATTTTTCAATTCCTGCACAAACCAATGAATTATTAACAGACATAATCACCGCAGCGGAAGCGTCAATTTTTGCGATTTCAGTGATCGCAAGAATATAGGAAATGCTGTCTAAACCAGAGCCTCCATATTTTGGGTCAACCATCATTCCCATGAATCCTAGTTCAGCCATCATCTTCACTTGTTCAGTTGGGAATTTTGAATGTTCATCTCTTTCAATTACACCTGGCAACAATTCCATTTTAGCAAAATCTCTAGCCGCTTGTTGAATCATTAAATGCTCTTCTGTAAGTTTAAAATCCATATTAGGGAAAAATAATTGTGATTAATATAAAAAATACAAACAAATATACTTCTAAATTATCAAATTCTCAAAATGATTTATTAATTTTAGCCGATGATTCAAGAAAAATACAACATAATTGGCGTGATGTCAGGCACGTCACTCGACGGAATTGATTTAGCACATCTTAATTTTGAAATAATTAATGGCAAATGGAATTTCCAAATCCTTGAATCTGAAACCATTGGCTACAGCCAAGAATGGATTGACCAATTGAAAATTGCAATAGGGTTTTCAGATTCAGAATTGTTAGAATTAAATAAAGAATATACTTTGTTATTAGGAAATATAATTTCTGAATTTATAGCAAAACACCATCTTGAATCCATTAATGCTGTGTGTTCTCACGGACATACCATTTTACACCAACCGAAAAATGGTTTTACATTACAAATAGGAAATTTACCAGAAATCGCATCCATTTGCAACCAAAAAGTAGTTTGCGATTTCAGAGTTCAAGATTTAGAATTAGGCGGTCAGGGGGCTCCTTTAGTACCCATTGGTGATCGACTTTTATTCCCAGAAGTAGATTATTGTTTGAATTTAGGTGGTTTTTCAAATGTCTCGTTTGAGGAAAATGGAAACAGAATTGCATTTGATATTTCTCCAGTAAACACCGTATTGAATTTTTATTCCAATAAATTAGGACTAGAATATGATGATAAAGGGGCAATTTCAAGAACCGGAAAAATAAATTCTGATCTATTAACAGAATTAAATGAATTGGATTTTTACAATTTATCTTATCCAAAATCTTTAGGATTTGAATTTGTAAAAGAAATTGTTTTACCAATAATAGAAAGCTATGAAATTGCAACAGAAGATAAATTAGCCACTTTTACCGAACATATTGCTTATCAAATTGGATTGGCTTTGCCAAATAAAAAAACCAAATTATTGATTACAGGTGGCGGTGCCTATAATGATTTTTTAATCAGTAGAATTCAATATTATATTGAGGATACTTGGATTGTAATTCCTGAAAAGAAAATAATTGAATTTAAAGAAGCGCTAATATTTGGACTCTTGGGTGTTTTGAAATTGAGAAATGAAATAAACACTTTAGGCAGCGTTACTGGAGCATCAAAAGACCATAGTTCTGGAAAAATATACAATCCAAAATAATAAAACAAAAAATTAAAGTTCCCTATATTTGCAATACTAAAAAACGAAAAAAAATAATGAAAGATTTACTTAATAAATTTGAAAATAAAGAACCTGAAATTATTTTTAATTGGAAAGATCAAGAAACAGAAGCTGAAGGTTGGACAGTGATCAATTCATTGCGAGGTGGCGCTGCAGGAGGTGGTACAAGAATGAGAAAAGGGTTGGATATGAACGAAGTTTTATCGTTAGCCAAAACTATGGAAGTAAAATTTTCAGTCTCAGGACCTGCTATTGGAGGTGCAAAATCTGGAATTAATTTTGATCCAAATGACCCAAGAAAAAAGGGGGTTTTACAACGTTGGTACAAAGCAGTTTCACCCTTATTGAAAAGTTATTATGGAACTGGTGGCGATTTAAACGTAGATGAAATTCACGAAGTGATCCCGATGACAGAAGAATGCGGCGTTTGGCATCCTCAAGAAGGCGTTTTTAATGGACATTTTAAACCAAGTGAAGCAGATAAAATCAATAGAATTGGGCAGTTAAGACAAGGCGTTGTGAAGGTGATTGAAAACCCTATTTTTTCACCTGACGTAACTCGTAAATTTACTGTTGCCGATATGATTACTGGGTATGGCGTTGCAGAAGCAGTTCGTCATTTTTACGCCATTTATGGAGGTGATGTAAAAGGTAAAAAGGCAATTGTTCAAGGATTTGGAAATGTAGGTTCTGCCGCAGCTTTTTACTTAGCAGAAATGGGCGCAAAAGTAATAGGAATTATTGATCGAGACGGCGGTATTATTAATGAAAACGGATTTACATTTGAAGAAATTAGAACCTTATTTTTAAATAAAGAGGGTAATAAATTGGTTGCTGATAATACAATTCCTTTTGAAGAAATAAACCAAAAAATATGGACAATTGGTGCTGAAATTTTTACTCCATGTGCCGCATCGAGATTAGTGACTCAACAACAAATTGACAATATGATCTCCTCAGGATTAGAAGTGATTTCATGTGGTGCCAATGTTCCTTTTGCAGATAAAGAAATTTTCTTTGGATCTATTATGGAGCATGTTGATCAAAAAATTAGCTTGATTCCCGACTTTATTTCAAATTGTGGAATGGCACGCGTTTTTGCTTATTTCATGGAGAAAAAAGTTCAAATGACTGATGAATCAATTTTTAATGATACTTCAAATACAATTAAAAATGCTATTGCAAAAGCCCATTCGTTAAACAGTTCTAAAACTAATATTAGCGCCACAGCATTTGAAATTGCATTGAAACAATTGGTGTAATTTAGTGAAATGATAGAAACAATTTTTTGATTTCTTTTTCGTTTTAATTATTGTATTATCTTTATATCTCAATTTTCATTAAATGAAACTATTTAAAACCGAACAAGAAAAAAAATCAATAATCATTACCACTTCAAGTTTTGTTTTGCTTTTTCTATTGTTTTTCTTTTTAAAATTTAGCGACAGCTTGCCACTTCCAGAAATGGAAGGCGGAGGTGGCGGTGGAGAAATCGCGGTAAATTTTGGAGATAGCGATTTAGGATCGGGAGAAAATTTTGATTCTAAAGAGATCGTAACTGCAGCTCCAGAAGAAGTCGTTGAAACTCCTACTGAGGAAAAAGAAATAGTGGTTTCTGAAAATGAAGAAGCACCTGCAATTGCCGAAATTAAAAAACCAGATACTAAAATCGAAAAGAAAGAAGAAGATAAACCGGTTGTAAAACCATCACCTAAACCCTCAAAGTCTACTTCTGATGCGTTGTCCAATTTATTAAACGGGTCAAATAAAGAAGGAGACGGAAACGATAAAACGGCGGGAAATAAAGGAAAATCAAATGGAGATACCAACTCAAAAGGATACAATGGCGGTGGTGGAAGCGGAACAGGATCTGGCGGCGGAAATGGATCAGGAGAAGGATTAGGAACTGGGAGCGGTTATGGAAGTGGAAGTGGATCGGGCAAAGGATCCGGAAGTGGCAACTACCAATTAGGAAATAGAAAAGCACTTAATAAACCTCAACCAAAGTATACTTGTAATGAAGAAGGAGTTGTAGTAGTTCAAATTTCAGTAGACAAATCAGGAGCTGTGACCAATGCAAATCCAGGTGTTCGAGGCACCACAAATTCTGCAAAATGCCTTTTAGAACAAGCAAAAATTGCAGCAATGAATACTAAATGGCAAGCCGATGGGACTGCTGCTGAAACCCAAGTAGGTAAAATAATTTACAATTTTAAACTTACTCAATAATCTCTTCTAAACGTTAATCCTAATAACTTTCTAGATTTAATGAACTATCAGGAAACTTTAAATTGGATGTTCAACCAACTTCCTATGTACCAGCAACAAGGTGCATCAGCCTATAAGGAAGATTTAACGAATAGCATTTTATTTTCTGATTATTTAGGAAATCCTGAAAAAGATTTAAAATTTATTCACGTTGCCGGAACCAATGGAAAAGGGTCCACATCACACCTACTCGCTTCTGTTTTACAAGAAGCAGGATATAAAGTGGGTTTGTATACCTCGCCTCATTTAAGAGATTTTCGGGAACGAATCAAAATTATAAGTCCCGAAGTTTCGGGAGAAATTTCAGAGGAATTTGTTTGTGAATTTATAGAAAAACACATAAATTTCTTCAAATCGAATGAACTAAGCTTTTTTGAAATGACTGTTGGATTGGCATTTGAATATTACAAAGCTGAACAAGTTGATATTGCAATAATTGAAGTAGGATTAGGCGGTCGATTGGATTCTACCAATATTATAACCCCATTAATTTCGGTTATTACCAATATTGGAAAAGACCACGTTCAGTTTTTAGGAAACACTCTTGAAGCGATTGCAAATGAAAAAGCGGGCATTATAAAAAATAATATTCCAGTAGTTATTGGCGAATATACTGCTGAAACAAAACCGGTATTTATAGCTAAGGCAATTTCAACAGATTCTTCAATTTACTTCGCATCAGATACAATTACTGAAGATTACCAATCTGATTTAAAAGGTGATTATCAAAATTCAAATAAGAAAACTGCAATTCAAACCTTAAGAATATTAAATACAATTTCAGAATTTGAAATATCCGAAGCTGAAATAAAAAAGGGTTTCCTTTATGTTGTAAAAAACACGGGGCTTCAGGGAAGATGGCAACAATTAAATAGTGCTCCAAAAACCATTTGCGACACAGCACATAATAAACATGGTTTAGAGATTGTATTAAACCAACTAGAAAAGGAAGAATTTGACACTTTACATTTTGTTTTTGGAGTAGTAAACGACAAAGATTTAGAAGAAATTTTACCTTTATTTCCAAAAAATGCGGTTTATTATTTTTGCAAACCAAATATGTCCCGCGGATTAGATGCGATAATTCTAGAACAAAAATCCAAGGAATTTGGATTGCAAGGAAAAGTATACAATTCAGTTTCAGAAGCTTATACAAGCGCTAAAGAAAATGCAACTTCAACCGATTTCATTTACATTGGCGGAAGCACCTTCGTAGTGGCAGAAATATTGTAATTATTTTAAAAATAGTTTGCAAATACCGAAAAGAGACTTATATTTGCACACCTATTTAGGGCGATTAGCTCAGCTGGTTCAGAGCACCTCGTTTACACCGAGGGGGTCGGGGGTTCGAACCCCTCATCGCCCACAGAAAACTTCAACAGAAATGTTGGGGTTTTTTTATGACATTTCCTTAATAAAATATTCAAGAAAATCTAACATCTGTCTTGAAGATAAATCAATACCATCATAAATTTTGATGACAAATAGATTTTAGAATTTGCCTTATTTAATTTTGCTAATTACTTTAATAATAATTAGGACATCCAAAACACTTAGCGTCTAAGTCTAATTGATAAGTAATAGATAATTCATATACTCCTCCAGTTTTTCCAATATTAGAAGTGCTAAAATCATAGGAACATCCAAACTTAAAATGATCAAAACGCAAACCACCAAATACATTTACTGAGGTTAAAAAATGACTCTCATCCACTCTTTTTTGTGGGTGTAAAGCAGCTGTGGCTCCCCAAAAAATATTTTTAAAAACTAATCCTGTTCCCAAATCAAGTCGATTATATTCAGCTTGCTGCATGTAATTTGCTGTTAATAATAATTTTGTATCATCTGAAAAAGAGGAGTAAAAGTAATCTGATAAAATTACCTCTCGACCAGCGGAAATTGAAAGAAAAGTTCCAAGCGGAACATTGCCAATTGTAGAAAAAGAAATATTAGGCTTATTCAAATGTTTTAACGAAAGTCCAACCCAAGAATTTTCGCTATTAAATAGCATTCCTGAAGAAAAATCGAAAAAAGTCACTTTATCCCTTAAAGGAAGTGTCTCGTTAGAGTTGGGACTAATAATTCCTGAGTAAATATTAATCTGATCTGAAAGAATAATATTTTGGAATCCGTATGTTTTATTACCAAAACCAATTTCTAAAGCAGGTCGAAAATACCAATCATCATTTAATTGAACTCTATATGCATAATTTAAATTTACTTGAGTAAAATTATAATTAGTATAGTTTTCCCTATGATTTAATACACTTATCCCTACTCCACTATTCATTTCATCAAGCCAAGTATTATAAAAAGCATATTCTGTATCTACTTTGAAATTCAAATCAGGCCATTGGGTTCGATGCAAAAGACCTATATTAGTAGTTTCCATAAATCCTGTAAAACCAGGATTTAGAGACTCTGGAACTAAAAAATATTGTGTAAATACAGGGTCCTGCGCTTTGGCAGAAATGGAAAATACAAACAATATTATAACTACTATTAATTTATTTTTCATTATTTAGAATTATTTAATAAGAACAAAAGGGTTTTGCAAATTAATAGTGGTTCCGTAAAAGGTTTTAGCAGACAAATTAAAATAATAATTCCCATTTTCTGCCTCTTTACCTTTTATTTTTCCATCCCAACCAATTATTCTATCACCGTATTCAGAGTATATTAACTCACCCCAAGTATCATAAACATCAAATTGAATTGCTTTTAATCCTAAAAATTCGGGTGCAAAATAATCATTCTGCACATTTTCATTTGGAGTAAAACCGGTTGGCATTATTAATTTATATCCTTTATCAATTATTAAGGTTATGTAATTTTTGTAAACACATCCAAACGGATAAGTTACAGTTTGAATTATTTCATAACTTCCCTCTCTAATAAAAATATGTAAGGGGTTTTCTTCATTCGTAAATGTACCATCTCCAAAATCCCATTTGATGTTAATAAACCCAGGAATGGATAAATTAGTAAATTGAACGGGATCATTTATTGAATAACTACCAAACGAACTATTCGAATAGGAGTTTGATGTATGTGTTGCATTGCCAATTAATATTACAATAGTCATTTGTACTGTCGAAGCACATTGACCCACTGTTGGAATAAAAGTGTACGTTGTTGTCGAAGTGTTATTTATTGCAGGTGACCACGTTCCTGTTATTCCATTATTAGAAGTTGTAGGCAAAGCCGATAAAGTCGACCCCGAACAAATTGTAGCTACTTGTGTAAATGTTGGGGTTTCTTTTGGAGTTACCACAATAGTCATTGTAGCCGGAGTAGCGCACTGACCTGATGCCGGAATAAAGGTATACACCGTTGTAGTAGTATTGTTGATTGCCGGTGCCCAGGTTCCTATAATTCCATTATTTGATATTGTTGGCAATGCTTGTAAAGTAGACCCTGAACATATTGCCGCTACTTGTGTAAATGTTGGAATTGTATTTGGATTTACAATTATAGTCATTATTGCTGTAGTGGCGCATTGATTAGATGTTGGAATGAAAGTATACGTCGTTGTTAATGTATTATTTATTGCAGGTGACCAGGTTCCAATAATTCTATTATTTGACGTTGTTGGCAATGCCGGTAAACTCGCTCCCGAACAAATGGAACTCACTTGCGTGAATGATGGAACGGAGTTTGGAGTCACCGTGATAGTCATTGATGATGTAGCGGCACATTGACCAGTTGTTGGTGTAAAGATATACGTCGTTGTTGCTGTATTATTGATTGCTGGCAACCAAGTCCCAGTTATTCCATTGTTCGAAGTTGTTGGCAATGCAGACAAAACCCAGCCTGAACAAATTGCAGGGACTTGAGTGAATATTGGTATTGGTTGTTGTGTTACGGAAATAGTCATAAACGTTGTTGTAGCACACTGACCGGCTATTGGTGTAAAAATATACGTCGTTGTAGTAGCATTATTGACTGCTGGCGACCACGTTCCTGTTATTCCATTGGTTGAAGTTGTTGGCAATGCAGCCAATGTAGCTCCGGAACAAATTGCCGCTACTTGTGTAAACGTTGGTGTTGTGTTTGGCGTAACAGAAATAGTCATATTTGCTACAATTGCACACTGACCGGCTATT
>Ga0102874_1000103_pt1 | contig 34858 bp, 32 predicted proteins | sample Colrivmet1547A02_FD_78184 | JGI IMG/M metagenome (GOLD analysis project Ga0102874, IMG submission 78184) | Estuarine microbial communities from the Columbia River estuary - metaG 1547A-02 | ecosystem: Environmental > Aquatic > Marine > Intertidal zone > Estuary | place: USA: Columbia River...
GTAATCGGTGGTGAAGGAAACGGTGGAATCATTTATCCTGAATTGCATTACGGTCGTGATTCATTGGTTGGCATCGCCTTGTTCTTGAGTCATTTGGCTCATGAAAAGAAAAGTGTTTCTGCCTTACGTGACAGTTATCCGAAATACACGATTTCTAAAAACAAAATAGAATTAACACCAGATATTAACGTGGACAAAGTCCTAGCGGATATGGCGGCGAAATACGCACACGAAGAAGTGGACACCATTGACGGTGTAAAAATTTACATTGCCAAAGAATGGGTACATTTGAGAAAGAGTAATACGGAACCAATCATTCGAATTTATTCTGAAAGCAAGGATGAGCAAGCGGCCGATCAATTAGCAAAACGCATCATCGAAGAAATTAAAGCGTGTATATAACAACACAAAATGAAATTCGAGCATAACAAACAAAAAGTAGCCGACGTCAATGTCTTCGTTAAACGTGTATTTCGCTATATGCTTTTTGCGTTAGCGCTTATTGTTTTTTCCGTTGGAATTGGAACAATTGGTTATAAATACTTTAGCGCTCCTAGCTGGGTAGATGCCTTTCACATGGCATGTATGATCCTTACGGGAATGGGACCCGTCATTTCGTTAGATACAGATGCTGCAAAATTATTCTCTAGCTTTTACGCACTTTATAGCGGTGTTGCATTTCTTACGTGCACAGCTGTATTCTTTTCCCCGATCATCCATCGTTTGTTGCACATGCTGCAAGTCGACGACGAAGCAATTTAATTTTTTTTTGTTTTTTTTCAATTTCCTCAAAATAAATACTTACTTTTGACGTTAGTAACACAAAACGTTACTATGATAAAGCTATTTGGGAATAAAGAAACAGAGAAAATCTATTTGGGTAAAGTATCCAAAAAGTATCCTCCTGAAATTCAACAAATAGCGCGTCGAAAGTTAAAAATGCTTCATGCATCTCAAAACCTAAATGATTTGCGTATTCCACCAGCAAATCGTTTAGAGAAGTTGCGGGGCACACTTTCCTTCTATCATAGCATCCGTGTGAACCAACAGTGGCGTATCATTTTTATTTGGTATGAAAATGACGCGCTTGATGTACAACTAGTCGATTATCATTAAAAGAAAAAAGTCATGGAAAAGTTAAAAAACATTCATCCCGGAGAAGTATTACTTGAAGAGTTTTTAGTTCCGCTAGAAATCACTCCCTATCGTTTGGCGAAAGAAACCTTCTTACCTCAAACACGCATTAGTGAAATACTAAAAGGAAACCGCCGAATCACAGCTGATACCGCACTGCGTTTTGCCAAATATTTTGGAACTACCGGAAAATTCTGGCTCATGTTGCAAGATGATTACGATCTTGAGCATGAGCAAGGATTGAAAGAATCAGAATTAAAGGAAATCAAACCATTCAAAAAGTAAGTTACTTTTCTTTGAATACGGCATCACTGATGCCTTTATTCACTTTGTAATTCGTTAGTTTGATGACAATCGTTCCTTTTTGGTCTTTATCTGCCGTCTTTTTCTTCTGTTGATCCGTTTTGTTTAAATCTGCTGCCACACTCTTGGGCATTTTAAACTTCTTAACATCAATCGTAAAGGTTAATTGATTTGGAAGTCCAAATTGAACTTCTGCTCCATAGGTGTAATCAACAATAACGGTTCCGCTCGAGCGTGTTGTTACTTGTGAACGAAGAATCACATCTCTTTTGGTATCTATCCACAGTTTCGCAAGAATGATCTCGCTGGTCTCCCCTGTTGGAATGACCGTGATTAAGTTCGTTTTGACTTCACCAATGGTTTTTGTCCCGCTTGACACCGCCATGTACGAACCTTTGTTCATGAGAAAGGTGTTTACATCTGTAAATCCTTGCTTCGGTAAAATAGCAATTCCTTTGGAAACCACTTTGAATTTGTCCTTCTGTTTAAAATAAATGGAGGCGTTTACCGGCATGATTTTAATCAATGGAATATTCGTTTTGATGTTCGCTTCAACCGAATAATCTTTGACAGTATTTAGTTTTTGAACAACTTGTTGAATCACTACATCCGCATCAACTTCTTGAGAAAAAACGGCAAACGAATGAACGAAAAATAAAAGGGATAGAATTGCTTTCATTAGGAAGTGATGTCTTTTTTATTGAATTTGTACACTGCGATCAAAACGAGAACAATGTTGTGAATTACGAGAATCGAAACAGAATTCCGAATGGTTGTCCATGGAACTGGATCTTCAAAAAACGAGCGCCAAGAAGCCATGTGTGTGGTAAAAAGAAAGGGCTTTATCGAATCAAAAACGGAAACGTCCAAGGTTCCAATAATCGTAAAAAGAATGATGATCGACATAGTACTTACGATTGGACCAATGGAATTCTCCGCAAACGCAGATAAACAAATGGACAACGTCGAAATCGTTAATAAGGCTAAATAAGCCACGCCGAAACTTAGGCCATACCTCCATAAGATATCTTGTTCCTTCAATATCACTAATCCATCGCTATTCAGCACAATTAAATCTCCGGTGCCAAACATCCATTTCCCAACGATTAACGCAAGGAATCCAAGCCATAAAGTGAGGATGAAGGTATAAACTGCTCCCGCAATGAACTTGGAAAGAACAATTTGCGTTCGCGAAATAGGTTTTGTCGCCATCATGCGAATCGTTCCCATGGCTGCTTCTCCGGATATCAAATCACCAGTCACCAAGGAAACCAAAAGTGGAATATGGACAATTAGCATTTGAAGAATGATAAACGCAATCAGATTTCCATTCAAAATATTGCCATTGAAGGACAATGTTTGTTCAAAGGACGCAGTAACAAAGGAAATAAACGATTTTCCATCCGCCTTCATGGCAAATAATATCAGTAATACAAGAAGTGTCAATGCACCAATTCCCAGGTAACTTCTTGGTTTTGCGAGGATCTTAATAAACTCGTTATACGTATTTTTCAGTAACATTAGGATTGGATTATTTTCATGAAAAAATCTTCGAGTTTTCGTTTCGGCTCCATTGCATGAACTTCCACGCCTTCTTGAACTAAGGTTTGGTTCAAACTTGGAACAAGTTGTTTTTCGATGTTTACTTCGATGATGCGTTCATTGATTTGTTTGAAGCTGGCACTTTCAAAACGTATGTTGAGGACATTTATCGTTTTTTCCATGTCATTCACCTCGAGCTGAACAACCATTTCTTGCGCATTCAACAATTCCTTGACATCTCCTTCGATAATCGACTGCCCCTTATTGATGATGACCATTCGATTCGAAATCAACTCGATTTCGGATAACTGGTGAGAGGAAAGAATAACTGTTTTATTTTGCTCTGATTTCAATCGCAAAATTAAATTTCGAATTTCAACGATTCCTTGTGGATCTAATCCGGTTGTTGGCTCATCTAAAACAATTAAATCCGGTTGATGCAACAAGGTCTGTGCAATTCCTAAACGCTGTTTCATTCCATGTGAAAATCCTCCAACTTTGTCTCGGTTTCGTCCATTTAAACCTACAAAATCTAACATTTCAGCTATTTCACGTTTGGAAACATCTTTCCCTGAAATGCGTGCAAAAATAGCTAAATTCTTTTCCGCTGATAAATACCGATAGAAGTCCGGCTTCTCAATGATGCTTCCAACTTTGGAAAGAATTTCATTTCGGTGCTTGTTCAGGTCTTTTCCGAACAACTGAATTTGTCCATTATCTGGCTTTATAAGCGACAACATGCAGCGAATCGTGGTGCTCTTCCCTGCCCCATTTGGACCTAGAAATCCAAATACATCTCCTTTGTTGACCGTAAAAGACACATCCTTCACCGCTTGAAAACTCCCGAAGTTTTTCGCGAGGTGTTGAACCTTTATTATTTCGGTATTTTCCATGAGTTAAAGTTACGAAATTGTTTAAGCCTTCAGCTTACTTTTTATTTGGAAAAATCTCATCTACTTTTTTAGTTCTGTACTTGAAGATTTGATCCAATTTTGGCTTCACAATAATCGGGTGAACCAGTTTTCCTAAAATCCCAAATGGTACTTCATAACTAACGATGTCTGTCATTTCTACGCCTCCATCCACTTCTTTAAAGTGATGTTCATGGTGCCAAATCGCATAGGGTCCTTTACGCTGCTCATCGATGAAGAATTGTCCTTCCTTCACTGCCTTAATCTCTGTAATCCAAGTCATTGGAATTCCCAACAGAGGAGTGACTTTATATTCAATCATCATTCCTTCGTACATCTTCGCTGGAAGATCGGTTTTGATGTTGAATCCCATTCCGGGAGGAGTAATTTCTTTCAAATTCCCTGGGGATGAAAAATAATCCCAGCATTCCGTCATGCTTGCGGGAATAAACTGTGTGGTCTTTAATTGATACATGCATTTAAAACATGAGAATGCGAAGAATGTTCATCCAAAAGATCGAAACTCAATGAAATAATTTTTTGTTCGGTTTAGCTCCCATTTTCACTTCTAACATCCCTCCACTGACAATTTGCTCGTGTGTAATAAAGGGTTTCAATAAAGAAATTCCGTTTAAACTGATGGACTGAATGTAAACGTTGTTGTTTGCTTGGTTTTTAACCACCATATTAAATTGTTTTCCTTCGGGTAAATGAATGGTCGCGGACTTGACACTTGTACTCGTAAGCGCATAATCCGTTGAACCGGGAGCAACGGGATAAAATCCCAAAGCCGTAAAAATATACCAGGCGCTCATTTGTCCACAGTCGTCGTTTCCTCCTAGTCCATCAGGTTTTGCTTTGTATTGCAACGGTAAAATCATCCGTGTCGTCGCTTGTGTCTTCCATGCTTGACTCGTGTAATTGTACAAGTAAGGAACATGATGCGAGGGTTCGTTTCCGTGGACATAATTCCCAATGATTCCATCGCGCATGATGTCTTCTGTCTCTGCAAAGTATTTATCCGGAAGTGACATGGTAAACAAGGAATCTAAATGCTCAATGAATCGTTTTTCACCACCCATTAATTCCATCAAACTCTTTGGGTCCTGCGGAACATACAAGGAATAATTCCAGGCATTCCCTTCGATGAATCCTTGTCCGTGTGTACTTAAGACATCAAATTCCTTTTTGAAACTTCCATCCGACATTCTTGGACGCATAAATCCAATCGAGGAATCGAATTGGTTCTTGTAAAAAGCAGCACGTTTTTGGTAAATCCCACACAAGGAATCTTGCCCTAATTTTTTGGCCATTTGAGCGATACACCAATCGTCATAGGCGTATTCCAAGGTCTTGGAAACAGAATTCCCACTTAGGTTTTCCGGAACGAATTGATAATCTAAATAAGCGCCTAATCCTTCATAAAATCGTTGGTTGGATGTTGTTACAGCTGCTTTTAATGCACGAGAATAATCAAATCCAGGATTGCTTTTGATCATGGCATCAGTAAGAACGGAGACACTGTGATAGCCAATCATACACCAATTTTCATTTGCGTAATGTGACCAAACGGGAAGCATGTGGTGTGCACTTTGGTCGTAATGTGCCAACATGGACTCAATCATGTCCGCATTGACTTTTGGTTGAATCAAATTCAGGAAAGGATGTTGTGCACGATAGGTGTCCCACAGAGAAAAAGTCGTATAATTCACAAATCCATTGGCTTGATGAATGCGTTGGTCCAATCCTTTGTAACGGTGATCAACATCCATGTACAAGGTTGGTCCTAAAAATGTATGGTATAGCGAAGTGTAAAACGTTACTTTTTCATCCTGACTTAAAAAGTCTGCTTGAATGATGTTCAATTTCTCATTCCATTTTTCTTGGGCATCTTCCACGTAGGAATTGAAATTCCAATGTGGACATTCTGTTTTTAAGTTTAACAATGCGCCGTCGATATCCACTGAGGACAAGGCAACTTTTATTTGAACATCCGTTTCACTTCCAAATTTAAAAATGGCTTTTAATCCTTCTCCTGCCGCTTCAGGAAAATTGTGTTCGACATCAAACTTTCTCCAAAATCCATTGTAGGCAGTTGGTTTTACGTTTTTAAATCCATATTCGGTGATGGGTTTTGAAAAGGAAATCGCAAAATACACCGTTCGTGAGCGAGCCCAACCGTTTGTTTGACGATAGCCAGTAATTAACGTATCGTTTTCCATTCGGATAAAGCACCAAACATTTTTGTCCGCATAATTGTAGATTCCATGTGTCAAATCCATCAAAACATGATTGTCTTTTCCCTCTTGAAATTGATAATGATGAATTCCAACGCGTTCTGTGCTTGTTAATTCCACTTGAACCTTCGGTTCATCCAAATAAACTCGATAGAATCCCGCTTGAGCCTGTTCATTCTCGTGTGAAAAGCGCGATCGATATCCTTTGTTCGTCTGACTTGCCGTTCCAGGATTCCATTGAATCGAACCTGAATTTGGCATGAGAAGAATGTCACCTAAATCAGAATGACCTGTTCCACTAAAATGGGTATGAGAAAACCCAACAATACTTGAGTCATCGTATTGATATCCTGCACAATAACGATAGACATCTTTTTGATATTGTCCATTCACTAACATCGGAATGGTGTCCGTATCTGGACTCAACTGAACGGATCCAAATGGAACTGTTGCTCCGGGAAAGGTGTGTCCAGCGTTTTTCGTTCCAATTAATGGATTGACAAAGGGAATCAAGTTGCTGTTTTGCGCACGAAGAATCGTTGGAAGAATAAAAAGAAGGAATAGAACTGTTCTCATTCAATAAAAATACAAAAAACAAAAAAGGGCAGGATCAACTCCTGCCCTTTTATATGAATTTAGATGATTCTGTTTTTTAGATGTTCTCGATGATCATTGCGGATGCACCTCCACCACCGTTACAAATTCCAGCTCCACCAATTTTTGCGTTGTTTTGTTTTAGGACGTTGATCAAGGTAACGATCACACGAGATCCTGAGTTTCCAAGTGGGTGTCCAAGTGCTACTGCACCACCGTTTACATCAACCTTCGCTGGATCGATTTCCAAGATTTTCGTATTCGCAATACCAACAACAGCAAACGCTTCGTTCAATTCCCAGAAATCAACATCTGCAACAGTCATGTTTACTTTTGCTAACGCTTTAGGAATCGCCAATGAAGGTGCAGTTGTAAACCATTCTGGTGCTTGTGCTGCATCTGCGTAACTAACGATTTTAGCGATTGGTGTCAAACCAAATTTCGCAACTGCTTCTTCCGAAGCTAAAACCAATGCTGAAGCTCCATCGTTTAATGTCGATGCATTCGCAGCAGTAATCGTTCCTTCTTTGTCGAACGCAGGACGTAAAGATGGAATTTTATCCAAAAAGACGTTTTTATATTCTTCATCCTCCGAAACCATGATTGGATCTCCTTTACGTTGAGGAACAGCAACAGCAACAATCTCGTTGTTGAATCGACCTGCTTTCCAAGCATTTGCTGCTTTTGTGTAGGAATCCACAGCGAATTGATCTTGATCCTCACGTGTAATATTGTGTTCTTTCGCACATAATTCAGCACAGTTACCCATTGGTACTTTGCTGTACACATCTAAAAGTCCATCTTTCGTGATTCCGTCTAACATGGTAATGTTTCCGAATTTCACTCCGTTGCGTCCGTCTAGGTAATGTGGAACTTGAGACATGTTCTCCATTCCACCTGCCACAACCACATGGTTATCACCTGCAAGAATGGATTGTGCTCCAAGCATAATCGCTTTCATTCCGGATGCACATACCTTGTTTACGGTTGTACATGGAACATTATTTCCTAGTCCAGCACCAAGAGCTGCTTGACGAGCCGGTGCTTGACCAACTCCAGCTTGTAGTACATTCCCCATAAATACTTCATCAATGATACTCGCATCTACGTTTCCTTTTTCTAATGCTCCTTTGATTGCTACAGATCCTAATTGGGTTGCAGGAATGCTTGATAAGCCGCCCATGAATGCTCCCATTGGAGTTCTTGCCGCAGCAACGATGTAAACTGTTTTTGACATATGCTTGAAAATTTTCACGAATTTACGGATTCCTTTTTTGAATTTGATTTTAAACAGAAAAGAAATCACGACATTTCCGGAATTGTCCTTATTTTTGAAGTCATGCATTTACTCACAGATTTCTCACTTTGGTGGCTTGTTCCGATTGGACTTTTATCCTTTGTGTTGACTTATTTTTATTACCAAAAAGTGAGTTGGTTCACCGATTTAGCCGGATGGAAAAAGACGCTGATGAAATCGTTGCGCTTTTCCTCACTGTTTTTAATTGGATTGCTCTTACTCGGACTCGTTTTCGAAGCAACGCATTTTCGCGATGAAAAGCCCATTTTTATCACACTTGTAGATAATTCATCCTCGATGAAGAACTTTAAGGATAGTTCGTCCGTGGATAAAAATCTTGAAAGTTACCGCAAGGAATTGACAGAACGTTACGCTGATCAATTTGAACTCATTGAATGGACGATTGGAAGCGAGCAGGGAACAAATCAAATTCAATTTAACGAAAAAAGCACAAACCTTGAACTTGGATTTGAAGCCATCAACACACAGTTTTACAACCGAAACGTCGGTGGTGTTGCCTTGATTTCAGATGGAAATTACAATGTTGGATCGAATCCAAGTTATGCTGCTGAAAAATTAAATCTGACACCGGTATTTACCTTGGCAGTGGGAGACACAACGCCGAAAAGAGATCATTTCGTGAAAAATGTGTCGGCAAATGATTTGGCTTATTTAAACAACGACTTCCCTGTGGAAGTGGATATTGAATCCTTTAAACTAGCGGGAAAAAGTGCAACTGTGATCATTTTACACAATGGAAAAACAGTAGCAAGTCAAACCATTGCTTACGGAAATCAGAAAAAGAACTTTAAACAAGTGGACTTTCAGTTGAAAGCAGATAAGGTCGGAGTTCAGTCTTACACGGCTGTCATTTCCAATCTAAACGGTGAATATTCAATCAAAAATAACCGTAGGAATTTTTACATTGAAGTGGTTGATGCCAGAAGTAAAATTTTATTGCTTTCTGCCGCTCCGCATCCGGACATGAGTGCGTTCAAAGACGTGTTGGAGCGCAATGAAAATTACGAAGTAAAAAGCATGATGCTGAAGGATTGGGATCAGAACATCAACAAAGTGGACTTGGTCATCTGGCATGAACCGGGAATTCAATTTGATCCCGCTCAACACCAACGCCTTCGTTCAGCTGGAATTCCAATTCTTTATGTGATTGGACAACAAACGGATGCGAATGAAATCGCGAAATTGTCCATCGGATTAAAATCGAATAGTTCTAGTCAATCTGAAGAACTAGAACCAACTTTCAATAGCGGGTTTAACGCATTCGAATTAAGTGAAGCGTGCAAATCCTCCATTGACTTCCTCCCACCGTTGACCGCAAAGTTTGGCGCAATTAAGGTGGATCCAAGTGCAGAAATCTTGTTGTTTCAACGAATAGGTCAAATTAAAAAGAATGATCCACTGCTCTTTTTCACGAAAGGAGAGAAAGTGAAGAACGGTGTCATCTTTGGAGAAGGAATTTGGCGTTGGAGACTGAATGATTTCATTCGTCATCAAAACCATGATGTTTTCAATGAATTTATTGGGAAAATCGCGAATTATTTGATGGTGAAAAACCAAGGCATGGGATTGCGTGTCCAACTACCGAAACGCATGAACAGCGAAGAAGAACTGATTGTCACGGCGTCCTTCTACAATGCCTCCATGGAACCAATCACTGGACCTAAAATTGACTTCGTTCTCACGAGCGACAAAGGAAAACAATACAAATCTCAATTTGCCATTGCAGGTAGTGTGTACAAATTGAACCAAGGGAAATTGAATCCAGGGAAGTATTCTTGGAAAGCAAGTACCACGTTTAACGGCAAGAAATACGCAAAGACGGGAGAATTCATCGTGGAGGAAATTCAATTAGAAAAATTAGAATCCTTTGCGAATCATGGCACGTTAAAACAACTGTCCAAACAATCGAATGGTTCTTTCCATGCGCTTTCCTCCTACCGAAGCATGTTGGATGAATTGGCAAAGCGAAACGACATTGCAACCGTCACTTATGAGGATCACACCTTTGATGATTTGCTCGATTATTTGATCGCTTTTGCTTTGTTGTTCTTAATGCTAGCCGGGGAATGGTTCCTGAGACGGTATTTTGGTTCTTATTAAAAGAGAAAAATGAAACACATCTTTTACCTATTCTTGATTGTTTTGCCTTTATCCGCTTGCTCACAACAATACCGTGATGGAGATCTTATTTTTCAATCTTCGCCATCGCGACAAAGCGCAGCAATTGAGGAAGCGACTCAATCACCTTACTCCCATTGTGGCATTATCTTTTACGAAAACAATGTCGCGTATGTGTATGAAGCTGTACAACCTGTCGGTAAGCGTCGTTTGGACGAGTGGATTGAAAGTGGTGTCAATGGTGAATTCGTTGTGAAACGACTAAAAGACTCTTTACTCTTAACTGAAAATGGTATTAAAGCCTTGAAAAGTTATACTGTCGAGCAATTTGGTAAAAATTACGATGGTAAATTCAATTGGTCCGATAAAGAAATGTACTGTTCGGAATTAGTTTACAAAGGATATTGGAATGCGTGTCACATCAAACTAGCGAATCCAAAAGCGTTGAGGGAATTTAACATCGATGGTCCGATTGTTCGCAAAATCATGAAGGAACGCTACGGAAACGATATTCCATATGAGGAACCTATGATTTCACCGGATCAACTCGTAAATTCGAGTCTATTGCGAACGGTCAACTAAAAAAAGCGCTAATTTTAGGCCATGAATTTAAATTTTCAATGCAAACACTTTAATGAGCTCAGCGTCGTCGAGTTTCATGATATCGTAGCAGTTAGACTCAAAACATTCGTCGTTGAACAAAATTGCATTTACCAAGACCTTGATGGAAAGGATAAAAAATGTTACCACCTCATTTGTCGTGATGGAATGGGGAATATTGTTGCGACCGCACGCATTCTTCCTCCTGGGATTTCTTACGGTGAAGTATCCATCGGTAGAGTTGTCCTGCAAGAAGAACTTCGTGGGAACGGGCAAGGACACGAACTCATGAACAAATGCATGGCTTTTTGCGAAAAAGAATTTGGAAGAGTCCCTGTGCGCATTTCCGCACAAAAACACCTCGAACGATTTTACAACGGGCATTTGTTCTTCTCTACGGGAAAGGACTATGAAGAAGATGGAATTCCACACGTTGAAATGTTATATACACCTCTTAATTAATACACATGTTACACAAAAGTTTACTTGCTGTTTCGAGTTTAATTTTAATCAGCTCTTGCGCAAAAAAAGAAGTTTCCCTTTCAAGTGGGAATTTCAACACCATCAGCATGGACTATCTAGACCAGACCATCAAACCACAAGATGATTTCTTTCTTTTCGCGAATGGAAACTGGGTAAAAAACAATGAAATTCCTGCATCCGAATCTCGCTGGGGAAGTTTCAATGAATTAGATCAAGAAAATAAAAAGAAATTAACATCCATCTTGGAGGACGCGAAAGCTAATCAAGGAACAAAAGGTTCTCAGAATCAATTACTTGGTTCTTACTACGCCTCCTTCATGAATATGGAGCGCAGAAATCAGTTGGGAATATCTGGAATAAAAGCAGAATTAAGTCGCATTGATTCCATCAATAGAAAGGACTTTATTGTCACTTCAATCGCCATGAATCACCGCGATGGAATTGGCTCCGTTTTTGGTTTTGGTGTTGGACAAGACATGAAAAATGTCACAAAGAACGCTGCCTACATGGGTCAAGGTGGAATTGGCTTACCAAACAAAGATTATTATTTGACAGAAAACAAAAAGGAAATTCTTCAAGCATACAAACGACACATCACAAAGTCTTTTGTCCTTCTTGGTTACGAAACCGAACAAGCGCAAAAAATGAGTGAGGAAATCGTTGGATTCGAAACAAAACTGGCAGAATCCATGATGAGTCCGGCGGAAATGAGAATTCCTGAAAAAACATACAACAAAAAAAGTTTAAAGGAAACCATCAACTTGTTGGGATCTTTTGATCTTCGTTATTATTTCTCAACGGTTGGTTGTCAGATTCCTGACACCATTATCGTCAGTAATCCTGATTACTTAATGAAAGTTGCGAAATTGTTAGAAGGAGAATCCATTTCAACTTGGAAAAACTACCTAAAATGGAATGTATTAAACCACTATGCTGGAAGTTTAAATGAGCAATTTGTTGCACTGAACTTTGATTTTTACGGGACAACATTAAGCGGTAAAAAAGTTCAAAAACCCTTAAATGAAAAGGCGATTGACGAAATCACCAACATCGAGATTGGAGAACTGCTAGGAAAAGCTTTTGTTGAAAGACACTTCTCTAAGGAAGCACAAGCACGTGTTAATGAAATGGTAGATAATTTATTAGCTGTATTCAAAGAACGCATAGAAAACCTAGATTGGATGTCCGATGCAACGAAAAAAGAAGCATTGAACAAACTTTCCTCGATCGGACGCAAACTTGGATTCCCGGATAAATGGGAAGATTATTCTAGCTTAAATTTCTCATCTGATAATTACCTGGCGAATGTGAAAGAAATGAACCGCTTTAGTGTGCGAAAAAACTTTGCTGACTTAACGAAAGATGTTGACAAAGAAAAATGGGGAATGCCTGCACACATGGTGAACGCTTACTATCATCCACTTTTAAATGAAATCGCTTTCCCAGCGGGAATCATGCAGGCACCGTTCTTTGATGAGAAATCGGAGGATGCTGTCAATTATGGTCGAATTGGAATGGTGATCGGACACGAATTCACGCATGGTTTTGATGACATGGGTGCAAAGTTTGCTGCAGATGGTTCGTTTAAAAATTGGTGGACAGAAGAAGACTTACAATCTTTCGGTGAAAAAACGAAAATTCTTGGTGAAACATTCGCAGCGTTTTGTCCAATGGAAGATCAATGTGTGAATCCAGAATTGACCATGGGAGAGAATATTGCGGACCTTGGAGGACTCACCATGGCGTTCTATGCGTACAAAAGAACCGCTGAGTACAAGGCAAATGAAGTTCGTGAAGGATTTACGCCAGCACAACGTTTCTTTATCGCTTACGCTCAGTTATGGAAAATCAAGTACACGGATGAAGAAATGAAAAATCGCATTGCGAATGACCCACATTCTCCTGGAATGTATCGTGTGAATGGTCCATTGAAAAATTGTCCAGAATTCTTCGAAGCATTTGATGTCAAAGAAGGACGAGTGATGCGCAACGATGCGAAGAAAATCGCTAAGATCTGGTAGGAGGATTATTAGACCACAAAAAAAATAGTCCCGACGTTGCTGTAGGGACTATTTTTTTGTGGTGATTTTTTTTTAATCGAAATGGATGTATTGAATCGCGCAATCCATTAAGATACTTAAACGATCATCTTCGTTCAATTTCTTTGCCGCATCGTAGTTATCATAGATTTTCTCTAAACTATCGATGTAACAATCAAAACATTGGTCCTTTGCTGATCCAACTGTTTCCAAGGCACTAGAGAATTCTTTCACATCTTTCAACGCTTCTTTTCGATCTTCCTCGTTCCATTTCCCTTTTGTACTTGACGCACCGCATGCGAACAAGGTCAAAGATGTTATTAAGACAAAAAATAATTTCATAAGCTCAATAGTTTAGTTGTAAATGATTCGTAGTCAAGCGTTTCTTGTTCACCTGTTGACATATTTTTTAGAATGAGGTTTTTAGCTTTTAATTCTTCTTCACCCAAGAGCACGACATATTGAACAGAACGATCATTCGCATATTTCATTTGCTTTTGAATCTTTGCTGAGCTTGGATAAACCTCACAATCAATATCGTTTTCACGTAATTCTCGTGCTAAAGTTAAACAGGTAGACACTTCCGCCTCTCCGAAGTTTATAAAAAGAACTTTTAGTCCTTTGGTTACAGACGCTGGAAACAAATTTAATTCCGTCATCACATCGTAGATGCGGTCAGCGCCGAACGAAATTCCCACACCCGATAACCCTTTCAAACCGAAAAGTCCCGTTAAATCATCGTAACGTCCACCACCACAAATAGAACCCATGTTCACGTTGTTTGCTTTCACTTCAAAAATTGCTCCGGTATAATAATTCAATCCACGCGCTAATGTTAAGTCAAACTCTAAATCAGCACGCTTAAGTCCCATTGAATCAACGATATTCATCACGTATTCTAACTCTTCAATTCCTTTCTTCCCAACTTCGGAATTTGCAAGATATGAACGCATGAGCTGAAGCTTTTCCTGATTACTTCCTGCAAATTGAAAGAGCGGTTTAATTTTCTCAATGGCTGAATCACTGATTCCTTTTTGAGAAAGTTCATTCAAAACTCCTTCCTCGCCTATTTTATCCAGTTTATCGATGGCAACAGTCAAATCAATAATGCGATCTGCTTCACCACAAACTTCAGCGATTCCACTTAAAATCTTGCGGTTATTCAGTTTGATCGTAAATGAAGGAATATTCAAATGTGTGAGCACATCATCAAAAATTTGAATCAGTTCCACTTCACAAAGCAAGGAATCCGAACCTACGACATCTGCATCACATTGAAAGAATTCTTGGTATCTACCGTGCTGTGGACGATCTGCTCTCCAAACTGGCTGAATTTGAAAGCGTTTAAACGGAAAAGTCAGTTCGTGTTGGTGTTGTACCACAAAGCGCGCAAACGGAACAGTTAAATCGTAACGCAGTGCTTTTTCAGCAAGCGACGAAGCGAATTTCGGTAAATTGTCATTCGCAAGTGCTTCTAAATCTGCCTTGCGCATTTTCTCGCCAGAATTAAGGATGCGAAAAATCAAGCGATCTCCTTCTTCACCATATTTACCCATGAGTGTGCTGGAAAGCTCAAAACTTGGTGTTTCAATTGGTGCAAATCCATACCGTTTAAAAACCGTTTTAATGGATTCAAATAAGTAGGTTCTTTTCGCTACCTCATTTGGTAAAAAATCCCTTGTTCCCTTTGGTATTGCTGGTTTTTGAGCCATAATTGTGTGCTGTGGTCATTCATTTAGTGTTTGTTCGTTCAAGTGAAGTTCATGAGTAAAACAAACGTAATTGCTTCCAAAGTTAATTCCTTTAATTGATTTGAGCATAACTCAAAAGGAAGCTACCGTTAAAAAAAGCGCAAATATTTCACAAAAAATCAATCTCAAATGAAATATTTATTGACTAAGTTCGTTTGATTAAATCAACTATGAAACTCAAAGACACCATCGATTTTGTGAATGGCATTCTCCCTTCAAAAGGAAGCGTGCTATTGTCGGAACCATTTCTCCAGGATCCGCATTTCGAACGTTCAGTTGTTTTAATGTGCGAACATTCTGATGCTGAATCGTTTGGATTTGTGTTAAATCACCAATCCACAGTTCAATTAAAAGACCTTATGGACATCGCGCCTGATTCCATACCTATTTATTTGGGTGGTCCCGTTGCGAACAACAGTTTATTTTATCTGCACATGATTCCGGGAATTGATTCCAGTGAGGAAATTCTTCCTGGATTGTTTTATGGTGGCGATCTCGCAGAACTTTTGGAGATAATCGAAATCGACCCGGGGATCCTTGTTAAAATCCGATTTTTCCTTGGTTACTCCGGTTGGGGAAAAGGGCAATTAGCACAGGAAATCAAGGAGCGATCTTGGATTAGCACTACAAATTTAAGTTTAGAAAGCTTATTTTTCACGCCAACTGACAAGCTTTGGAAAACCTGTATGAGTTTTCAAGGAGAGCAATTCAAAACCTTCTCTATTTTCCCGAAAAACATCGCTGATAACTAAAACCGATTCGAACGGACAAAAAGAATCACAGAAAGTTTCAATTGAATTGATAAAATCCCATGTTTTAAAGGAATTATTGCTATATTTGCACCCTCAAAAGAGGAAGTTGTGCCCTAATCACAACAAAAAATGTTTCATCCTTTCGGAATATTAGGGCTTCTGAAATACAAATTATTAAGCCACATGGCAAAGAATATTGAAATGCAGGGAGCTGCAGATTTTGATTGGGAAGCGTTACAATTAGACGGCTATACCAAAATCGAAAGATCAGAATTATCTGATGTTTACGAAAAAACCTTAACTTCTATCAATGAGAAAGAAGTAATCCAAGGTACAGTTGCATTATTAAACAAGAAAGAAGTAATCGTGAACATCGGTTACAAATCTGAAGGTGTTATTGCAGCGAACGAATTCCGTTACAATCCAGATTTAAAAATTGGAGATGTAGTAGATGTTTACGTTGAGTGTCGCGAGGACAAAACTGGTCAGCTAGTTGTTTCTCACCGTACAGCACGTATGCACAGCGCATGGATTCGTGTGAACGATGTATTACGTACAGGTGAAATCATCACTGGTTTCGTTAAATGTCGTACGAAAGGTGGATTAATCGTTGATGTATTTGGTATCGAAGCATTCTTACCAGGTTCTCAAATTGATGTGAAACCAATTCGTGATTACGATATCTACGTAGGTAAAAACATGGAGTTCAAAGTTGTGAAAATCAATGAAGAGTTCCGTAACGTAGTTGTATCTCACAAAGCGCTTATCGAAGCGGAATTAGAAGAGCAGAAAAAACAAATCATCTCTGGATTAGAAAAAGGACAAGTATTAGAAGGTATTGTGAAAAACATTACTTCTTATGGTGTGTTCATCGATTTAGGTGGTGTAGATGGATTGATTCACATTACAGACCTTTCTTGGGGACGCGTTTCGCATCCAGAAGAGATGTTAGAATTGGATCAAAAAATCAATGTAGTTATTCTTGACTTTGATGATGACAAAAAACGCATCGCTTTAGGATTGAAACAATTGCAACCACATCCGTGGGATTCATTGGATACAAACATCGCTGTTGGTGACAAAGTAACTGGTAAAGTTGTTGTCATGGCAGATTACGGTGCATTCATTGAAATTGCTGCTGGTGTTGAAGGATTAATTCACGTTTCTGAAATGAGCTGGTCTCAACACTTACGTTCTGCACAAGACTTCATGAAAATTGGAGATAGCGTAGAAGCAGTAGTTTTGACATTAGACCGCGAAGAGCGTAAAATGTCTTTAGGTATCAAACAATTGATGCCAGATCCATGGAATGATATCGAAGTGAAATATGCTGTATCTTCTCGTCACATGGCGAAAGTACGTAACTTCACTAACTTCGGTGTATTCGTTGAGTTAGAAGAAGGAGTTGATGGATTAATTCACATCTCTGACCTTTCTTGGCAAAAGAAAATCAAACATCCATCTGAATTCTGTAAAGTAGGAGAAGAAATGGAAGTTGTTGTTTTAGAAATCGATCGCGATAACCGTCGTATTTCTTTAGGACACAAACAATTGGAAGAAAATCCATGGGATGTGTTTGAAGCAACTTTCGCTGAAGGTACTGTACACAGTGGAACAATCATCGATATGAAAGATAAGTCTGGTATCGTTGCTCTTCCTTACGGTGTTGAAGGAATTTGTCCTGCTAAACACTTGAAAAAAGAAGATGGTTCTAATGCGAAAATGGAAGAAATCCTTGACTTTAAAGTGATTGAATTCAACAAGGACGCGAAGAAAATTGTTCTTTCTCACACACGTATGTTTGAAGAAGGTGAAGATAAACCAACAATGACGAAAGCTGGTAAAAAATCAGCTGGAGGAAGTGGAAATAGTGGAAATGGTAACTCTACTGATCAAGCAGTGAAAGCAATCAACCAAAATACTGAAAAATCAACATTAGGTGATTTAGGTGGATTGGCTGAATTGAAACAAAAAATGGAGAAAGGCGAATAAGTCTTTTTACAATAAGATAAAGGGAGGTTCGCCTCCCTTTTTTTTTTGTCCATAAACGTGAAAAAGGTGTTAATAACCTAAGGACATTCATCTGTACTTATCTGTTTACCAACTAAATTAATACGTAAATTTGTTCTGCTTAAATTATGAATATAACAGAACTTTCAGGGACAGTAAAGGATATTTTCGCGGCATACCTCGAACAGAACGGCCACAGAAAAACTCCAGAGCGCTTTGCTATTCTAGCAGAGATATACCAATACGAAGGTCATTTTGATATTGAAACGCTCTACATCAAAATGAAAAATCATAATTACCGCGTTTCTCGTGCAACACTTTACAACACCATCGAATTGCTTTTAGCCTGTAACCTGGTGACAAAGCATCAATTTGGAAAGAATTTAGCACAGTTCGAAAAGTCTCATGGTTCCAAACAACATGACCACGTCATATGTACAGATACCGGTGAAGTGATTGAATTTTGTGATCCGCGAATTCAGCAAATTAAAGCAACAATCGAAGAACTTTTTCAAGTAACCGTTCAACACCACTCTCTCTATTTTTACGGTGTGAAAAATAAACCAAAATCATAAAGATGAAGGTGAATCTGCTCGTCGATATGGATTATTCAATGTTGTCTTTTGAAGGCAAGTTGATGTCGGATGCGGACCTAGCTGATGCAAATGAATTACTCAAGACCCTAACAAATTGGAATGTTGTCTTGGATTTAGCAAACCTATCTTATGTCAATTCCTCTGGTATTGCTTTTTTTGTCAAAGTATTGACAAGAGCAAGATTGAATCAAGGAGATGTTGTCGTATTGAATGTAAATGATCAATTAACAAAAATTTTTGAACTGACGAAAATCAATCAAGTGTTTCACATGGCAAACACACTGATGGAAGTCAAAGCATACTTTAAAAAATAAGCATGAAAGTAGATGTACTGTTAGGATTACAATGGGGTGATGAAGGCAAAGGGAAAATTGTCGATGTGTTAACACCTGATTATGATATTATTGCGCGTTTTCAAGGTGGACCAAATGCCGGACACACACTTGAGTTTAACGGAATAAAACACGTACTTCATACAATCCCTTCTGGAATTTTTCATTCAAATGTGGTGAATCTTGTTGGAAACGGTGTCGTAATCGATCCAGTTATTTTCCAAGGAGAATTAGACAAGTTAGCGCCATTCAACATTGATTTTGCGAATCGCTTATTGTTGTCCAAAAAAGCGCATTTGATTTTACCAACACATAGATTACTTGATGCTGCGTCAGAAACAGCAAAAGGAAAAAATAAAATTGGATCCACTCTTAAAGGAATTGGACCAACGTACATGGATAAAACGGGAAGAAACGGTTTACGTGTTGGAGATATTTTCTCTCCAAACTTCCAAGAAAAATACGATGCCCTCGTGGAAAAACATGTAGGGATGTTAAAACATTACGAAGGATTCGAATATGACCTTTCTTCTTTGGAAAAACCATGGATGGACGCCATCGAATCACTTAAAAAATTACAAGCAGTAGACAGCGAGCATTACTTGAATACCGCTTTGTTGAACGGAAAACGTGTTCTTGCGGAAGGTGCTCAAGGAACCATGTTGGACATCGACTTTGGAACGTATCCATTTGTTACTTCCTCAAATACGGTTACTGCTGGAACATGTACTGGACTAGGAATTGCGCCAACACGCATTGGAAAAGTTATTGGTATTTTTAAAGCGTACTGTACGCGCGTTGGAAGTGGCCCATTCCCTACTGAATTAGATGACGAAGTAGGTGAAGAAATCCGTAAAGAAGGACGTGAATTTGGAGCGACAACTGGACGTCCACGTCGTTGCGGATGGATTGACCTTGTTCAAATGCGCTATGCGATTATGATCAACGGTGTAACGGAACTTTCCATGATGAAAGCAGACGTACTCAGTATTTTCGATAAAATCAGTGTTTGTACACATTACTTGGTCAATGGCGAAAAGGTGTACGATTTCCCTTTTGATGTCAGTGATTTGGAATTCACACCTGTTTATGAGGAATTAGAAGGATGGAACTGCGATTTAACTGAATTGTCTGACTATGAATCAGCTCCGGATGCCTTAAAAAACTATGTGACGTATTTAGAAGCACAATTAAACGTGCCAATCAACGTTGTATCTGTTGGGCCTGACAGAAAACAAACTTTAGCTAATAACTAAAATGAACATGAAACCATTCATACAAATTGCGCTCTTCTTGAGCGCATTTTTTTTGGGTGGAAAGGTATGTGCGCAAAAGAAAACACTGGAATTACTTCCCGGTACTGAAAAAATCTATTACAACAAAGCCACCGGAAAACACCGACTCGTTGGAAGCGTGAGCTTCGCTTATCATGGCAACACCATGTACTGTGATTCCGCTGACTACCAGGATAAAGAAAAAATTGTCCGGGCATACGGTAACGTGCACATCCGTAAAGGCGATGTCAATCTTTACTGTGATTCGCTTTATTACGACGAAGCCAACAAGTACGCAAAACTTTGGGGAGACGTCAAAGTTCGTGATCAGGAATATAAATTGAGTTCTGACTCACTTGATTACGACGCGAAACGAGGAAGAGCCATCTACCGAAACAAAGGACGCATAGAATCCATTGTTTCGAACGAACGCATCACAAGTACGCTCGGATATTTCTACCCGAACAACGGAAGTTTCTTTTTTAGCGGAGACGTAAAATACCTGAAAAATGACTTAAAAGTCACCACAGATACCCTACAATTTGCCTACGAACAACAGAAACTCTATTTCTATGGTCCATCGACCATGCAAAACGACAGTATTACCATTCACTGTCGCAAAGGTTGGTTTCACGTACAGACTGAAGAAGGTGTTTTGTACAAGCAAGCGGAAGTGATCCAAAAGACCAGCATCATCAAGGGCGATACCTTGTTTTTAAATACGAAACTCAACAATTACGAAGGAAGAGGAAATGTGTTTTACAAAGATTTTACCCAGAACATGGTGTTCATGGGAAACAAAGCAAAGTCGAGTAATAGCCTTCACATAGCCTATTTAACCGGAAATACGCTTGCCTTTAAAGTTTACGACGGAGACACCTTATACTTGCATGCGGATAGTTTAATCATGCACAAGGACAGCCTGAATCGAACGACGGAAACCATCGCACATCGAAATGTTCGAATGTACAATCAAGGAATGCAAGGCATCTGTGATTCCGCACGTTACGATCCAAAAACAGAAGAATTATTTCTTCGAAGTAAACCCATTGTTTGGTCACAGAACGCTGAATTGAAAGGACTTACCATGAAAATATCTATGCAAGATAGTTCTTTGAAGCAAATAGAAATCATCGATCAGGCAAGTGCGGTGATGGAAATAGACTCTGGAAAATACTACAATCAACTGGCAGGTAGAACCATGACCGCATATTTTGTCAATAATGAACTCATAAAAGCGGATGCCAAAGGAAATGCCTGGACCATCTTCTATCCGGAAGAAGAAAAGAAAACAGATACGAGTTTAGTCAAAATTAGAAAAGGAATGAATCGTTTGTTTGCTTCCGATTTATTGGTGGAACTAGACAGTGGAGAAGTGAAATCCATTACCTATTACGACAAACCAGATGGGATTTTTTATCCAATGAATCAAATCAAACCAGAAGAACAATTCATCAAAGGATTTTCGTGGAATCCACTTTTGAAACCGAAAGACCCCTACTCTATTCGCAAAGATTACTGAATCTCCTCGCCTTCTGCGGAATCCCAACGAGTTACACGCTGAACACCTTCCACTTCTTCGAATTTACGTGTTAACTGTTCCAATTGCGCTGTATCGTAAACAAGTACTTTGATTCTTCCCTCGAAAACACCATCGTTCGTTTCAAATGAAATACTTTTCATGTTCACGTGGTTTTGTTTGGAGATAATTTCCGTCAAACGGTTTACCATTCCCAATTGGTCAATTCCCACAATGCGAATCGCCGCAATGCGTTCTACCAATTGCTCTCCCTCCCACTTCGCTTTGAGGCAACGGTATGCCAGTTTAGACATTAAGTGAACGGCATTTGGACAATTGTAGCGGTGGATTTTAATTCCACTACTAATCGTGATGAAACCAAAAATCTTATCTCCAGGAATCGGATTGCAACAGCGCGCTAACTGGTAATCAAAGCCTTTAAAGTCTTCCCCAATAATGATGGTGTCCTTATCGGTGTTGATTCCTTCAAACGTTCCTTCTTCAGAACCACTATTGATTTTTTTCGATTGAATTTTACGCTGTGACTGCAACAATCCTCCAACAACTTCTAATTCACGTAGTTTGGACAAATCAACTTTACCTTTTGCAATTCGGAAATACAACTCACTGATGGTCGAAACATGAAAATGGTTCGTTAAATATTGAATGTTTTCTGGATTCATGCGCACATTAAACTGCTTGAATTTGCGCTCTAAAATTTCCTTACCGTCAGAAGCAATTTGTTTTCGTTCCTCGTTTAGTGAAGATTTAATCTTTTGCTTCGCACGTGCCGTCACGACGAATTTCAACCATTCATCGTTCGGTTTTTGTTTTTTGGAGGTTAAAATCTCCAATTGATCTCCGTTTAACAACTGATAGCTTAAAGGCATCAATCGGTTGTTGACCTTTGCGCCAATGCAACGACCCCCGATTTCCGTGTGGATGTCGTATGCAAAATCTAAAATTGTGGAGCCGATTGGCAACACGCGCAATTCTCCTTTTGGAGTAAACACGTATATTTCATCATTGAACAAGTTCAGCTTGAAGTCATTGACGAAGTCCAATGCATTCATGTCTGGACTATCCAATAAATCACGGATTTCCGCAATCCATCGATCGAATTTGTTTTCGTCCGTTTTCGATTCTTTGTACTTGTAATGTGCCGCTAATCCATGTTCAGCGATGTCATCCATTCGCTTGGAACGAATTTGCACCTCTACCCAACGTCCCTGTGGAGACATGACCGTCGTATGCAAGGATTCGTATCCATTTGCACGAGGCGTGGAAATCCAGTCGCGCAAACGATCAGGACTCGGCTGATAAAAGTCAGTCACCACACTATAAATGCGCCAACAGTCCGCCTTTTCCAATTCATATGGCGAATCGACAATAATGCGCAAGGCGAACAAATCAAATACTTCTTCGAAGGGAACATTTTTCGATTGCATTTTGCGCCAAATCGAAAAAATCGACTTTGGACGTGCTTTGATATCGAAATGGTATCCTTGGTTTTCTAGTTCTTCTTTGATGGGCGCAACGAAACGACGAATAAATCGATTTCGGACGTCCTGTGTGCTTTTCAATTTGGAGTCAATCTCCTTAAAAACCTCGGGTTCACAGTACTTCATGGAAAGATCTTCCAATTCTGTTTTGATGGGATACAATCCCAATCGATGAGCCAAAGGCGCATACAGAAAGCGTGTTTCTGATGCAATTTTTAATTGCTTTTCGACTTTCATACTCGCTAAGGTTCGCATGTTGTGCAGTCGATCCGCTAGTTTGATGAGTACGACACGAAAATCATCGGAAATGGTGAGAATCATTTTACGGAAATTCTCCGCTTGAATGGACGTATTCTCGTCGAAAACTTCTGGAATCTTCGTGAGTCCATCAATAATCGCCCTCACTTTTGAACCGAAAATGTCTTCAATGTCTTGTAAGGTAATGTACGTATCCTCCACTGTATCGTGCAGCAATGCACAGGCAACAGCGATGGGCTCTAGTCCCATTTCCTCCGCACATATGCGCGCAACAGCAATTGGATGGTAAATGTATGGTTCGCCAGATTTGCGACGCATGTCCTTGTGCGCTTCGAGTGCAATATCGAAGGCTTTACGCACCATTTTTGTCTCCTCGCGACTTCTGTCCTTCATGGCTCGCAACAAGCCTTTGAACGCATTCAATATTTCGATGCGTTCGAGTTCTAGGTCAATCGTTGAAGAGTCGTAGTCTTGCATTTATTTCGCAGGTAAAATTTTCGCTTTTACTTCGCCGAATCCGATTCGAACTTCAGCATTCTGACAGAAACCTCTCATCGTGACGGTGTCGCCATCTTGAATGAATCGTCTTTCTGTACCATCATTCATTGCGAGTGGTTTCGTTCCTTTCCAAGCTAGTTCCAACATAGAACCGAAGGAATCAGGTGTAGATCCAGAAATGGTTCCTGAACCCATTAAATCTCCACAACGCACATTACATCCGTTCACCGTATGATGCGCTAATTGTTGGGACATGTTCCAGTACATGTATTTGAAATTCGAGTTAGAAATGATTTTTTCCGTTGCATTTTCCGGAGTCAATCCGACTTCTAATTGAATATCGTATGATTTTTTTCCTTCAAACGCGAGGTAAGAAAGGACAGCTGGATCTTGTTCTGGTGATTCTACGGCAAATGGTTGTAAGGCATCTAAGGTAACAATCCAACAGGAAATAGACGAGGCAAAGTTTTTCGCTAGGAATGGTCCAAGTGGAACATATTCCCATTTCTGAATATCACGTGCTGACCAATCATTAAACAAGCACATTCCGAAAATAAAATCCTCTGCTTCAGTCGTTGAAATAGAATCACCTAAGGATTTTCCATCGTAGGTAATGAATCCCATTTCTAATTCGAAATCCACCTGACGAGAAGCGGCAAAAATCGGTGGCTCGTTATCATCCGGTTTGATTTGTCCTTTTGGACGATGAATATCTTGTCCTGAAATAATCACGGAAGACGAACGTCCGTGGTATCCAACAGGAATCCATAACCAGTTTGGCAACAAAGCGTTTGCTGGATCACGAAACATGATTCCAACATTTGTTGCGTGTTCTTTGCTTGAATAGAAGTCTGTGTAGTCACCAATTTGAACCGGCATACACATGTTCACGTCATTCACCGCAAACAATGCTTTTTGAATCGATTCATTGGTAGCTGCAGCTTGATTCTCCGTTGAAAAAAGATCCGATAGAGCCTGACGCAAACGACGTGTAGCCTCTTTTCCTTTTTTCATCATTGGATTCAAAAATTCCTGTGAGAAATCTTCCGCGGTAAATCCTGCAACTTCCAGTTGACCAGATGCTGCAAGAATGGATAAATCAATCACAGTATCGCCTATTCGTGTTCCCACACGCGCTGTGGATCCACTTGTCGTAAATACTCCAAACGGAAGGTTTTGAATCGGGAAATCGGATTCTTCTGGAACCGAAATCCATGAACGTAAACTTGGATTATTTGCTGCTATCATGTCCTAACTTGTTTTAAACGTTGAAACGGAAATGCATCACATCACCATCCTCTACCACGTATTCTTTTCCTTCTACTTTAAATTTACCGGCTTCTTTCACCGCGCTTTCAGAACCATAGGTAATGAAGTCATTGTATTTCATCACTTCTGCGCGGATGAATCCTTTTTCAAAATCACTGTGAATAACTCCTGCCGCTTGTGGCGCTGTCATTCCTTTGCGGATGGTCCACGCACGAACTTCTTTTACTCCTGCCGTGAAATATGTTTGTAAGTTCAATAAGTGATATGCTTGACGAATCAAACGGTTTACTCCTGGCTCTTCGAGTCCAAGTTCATCAAGGAACATTTGACGTTCGTCGTATGTTTCTAACTCCGTGATGTCCGCTTCGATTTTCGCTCCAATGATCATCACTTCCGCGTTTTCACTTGCAACAGCTGCTTTTACAGCATCCACATGCGCATTTCCTGTCTTTACAGAATCCTCATCCACATTACACACATACATCACTGGTTTAGAAGTGATTAAGTTGAAGGTGTGGATAATATCAAATTCTTCTCGGGTAAAGTCCAAACCACGAATGGAACGTCCTTGCTCTAATCCTTCTTTGATTTTATGTGCCAATTCATTCTCTTTGACAGCATCTTTATCTCCGGACTTGATCACACGGGACAAACTTTGGATCTTTTTCTCCACAGAGTCCAAGTCTTTTAATTGCAACTCGATGTCAATGATTTCTTTATCGCGAATTGGGTTCACACTTCCATCTACGTGGATAATGTTTCCGTCATCAAAACAACGAAGTACGTGAAGAATCGCATCTGTTTCGCGGATATTTGCCAAGAATTGATTTCCAAGTCCTTCACCTTTCGATGCGCCTTTCACCAATCCAGCAATGTCAACAATCTCCATCGTTGTTGGCATAACACGCTCTGGATTTACCAATGCTTCTAATTTCTGTAAACGTGGATCTGGAACGGATGTCGTTCCCACATTTGGTTCAATGGTACAAAAAGGGAAATTCGCCGATTGCGCCTTTGCATTTGATAAACAGTTAAATAAAGTTGATTTTCCAACATTCGGCAAGCCGACAATTCCACATTTTAAAGCCATTCTTCGTATTTTTTGTGAGCAAAGATACAAAGAATCTCGCCTGTCAGAGCCACGGAAAGTACTAGATTTTAACTCTACAAATGATTCCCGTGGATTTTGGTTATTTTTATGGTAAAATTCACTGATGAAATACCTACTTTCTGTTTGCATTCTTTCGTTGTCAACTGTCCTATTTGGACAAGATTCGTTGATGATACGTTCTATTTATGATGAGGCTTTGCTTCGTGGTGAATCATACGAAAACCTTCGTCAGTTATGTAAAAACATTGGACCAAGATTAAGCGGATCATCGGAAGCACAAATGGCCGTCGAATGGAGTCAAGCAAAGATGAATACCTACGGTTTCGACCGTGTCTACCTTCAGGAAATTAAAGTCCCACATTGGGAAAGAGGAACAAAGGAAAGCGCGTGGTTTCGAACATCCGACGGACAACTAACCAAAGTTCACTTGCTTGCTTTAGGAGGATCCATTGGAACAAATGGCACGATGGAAGGTGAAGTCATTGAATTCAAAACCATTGACGAACTGAAAAAAGCAAAACCATCCAAGATTAAAGGCAAAATTGTCTTTTTAAATCAAGCAATGGATGCGACACAAATTCAAACATTCAAAGCATACGGAGCCTGTTATGCGATTCGTGGAAATGGAGCCGTGGAAGCAGGAAAACTCGGTGCAAAAGCGGTGATTATTCGCTCCCTTGGACTTCCAGAGGATGTTCATCCACACACTGGGTCCATGCATTACGAGGATTCAGTTGAACGCATTCCAGCTGGAGCATTAGCAACAGCGGATGCAAGCGCTTTGTCTGCCGCTCTGGCAAAAGGATCCGTTCGCTTTATTTTTGAAATGGATTGCCGTGTATTTCCAGACGCGACTTCGTATAATGTCATTGCTGAAATTCGTGGAAGCGAGAAACCGGAGGAAATCATTGTTTTTGGCGGACATTTAGACTCATGGGATGCAGGAGAAGGCGCACACGACGACGGCGCTGGCGTCATTCATTGTTTGGAAGCATTACGCATTTTGAAGGTACTCAATTACAAACCGAAACACACCTTGAGAGTTGTGTTTTTCATGAATGAAGAGAATGGAAACATGGGTGGAAAATCTTATGCTTCCATCGTCAAATCAGCTGGTGAAAAACACATTGCTGCATTGGAGTCCGATCGCGGTGGATTCGTCCCAAGAGGATTTGGAGTCGATGGTTCCGATGCGCAAGTAGCCTTTCTTCAAACCTTTGCTCCAAACTACAAAAACTACGACTTACACGTTTTTGAAAAAGGATACGGCGGTGTCGATATAGGTCCGCTGAAGGAACAATATCCAGGAATTCCCTTGTTCGGATTCGTGCCGGATTCCCAACGGTATTTTGATTATCACCATGCACCGAGTGATGTTTTTGAAAGTGTCAATAAACGCGAGTTAGAATTAGGCGCTGCGGCGATTTCCAGCTTTATCTATTTGTTGGATTTGAAGATGAAGTAAGTAGAGTTAATGTGCGAATGTAACTCCGTAGTCGCGGAGCCGACCCTTTAGGAAGCTAATTTAGGGTATCGCCTCTAAAAAAGTAAATCATCAGCTGCTAATTTCACCATGGGTTTATCAAGTTTATCAACGGCAAATTTCACGCGCTTTTGATCGCTGTCAGAGAGAAAAACAGGCACCAAGATGGATATTTCAATTTTCAGTAAGCGATGAATAATGATCAAATCTTTTAAGGTAAATGGTTTGATGCCGTTCATTAATTCGGACATATGTGTTTTGCTTCTGTGTCCGAGGATGGAACCCAAGTTTTCTTGGGTCAATTCTAATTGCTTCAAGCGATTTCGAATGGTTCGTTTGCGCGTTTCCATAAACTGACGTTCTTGTTCGGCAATGAACTCTGCTTTTTCGCTTTGAATTAATTGACGATCATCTATGGAGTCTGGATCGGACCATTCTCCTAGTTCATATGTTTCAAGTAGCAAGCGTAACTGATGACGCAAGGTTGTAAATTGTGCATCTTCTTTGGCTAACAAGCGAAGTTTACGCTCTGCCACTAACACACGTTCATAATCTAATTCATTGGAAAGTCTTCCTTTCTTTAAGATTGCTTCGATGTCAAATTCTGTTTTCATGATGTGATATACCCCTTGTTTATCAGCCATTTTTCAATGACTTTTTTATTATTTTTAAATACGATCTCATATTCTTGGTGAGAACCTGCCCAAACAATCGTGGCTTCGCCCTCATCTTCCAATTCAATCAAAATCATGGTGCGATGAACGGAAATATTGAAAAAATAAAAACCATCTGGATGCACTTGATCCGCATCTTTTCGAATGGCTTTAAGACTTGAATCTTCTGGATTAAATCCTTCTAAGATTAAGAGCAATTTGTCTATTTCTCTCCACAATTTTTGATTCCCAAGATTCTTCTTTTTGACTTTCATCAGAATTTTTCTTCCTATGACTCTCATCGAACAACAACATAAAATTAGCGATAAGTTCTTATATAAACCGAACTTTTTAAATTATTTTTCATCACACCACCCATTTTCTATCACTTTATCGAATAAAAAGACAACAATCATCAAGAAAATTGGAGAATGCGTATTCATCAATAACTCTTAAAAAAGAAGTTTATTGTTGCGGTAAAAAAGAAGAACCAAGGATTGATTTTCAAGTCTGGCTAGAATGCTGGGAAATTCCAAAAACGTTATGAAAAAAGCACGAAATCAACTAGTACTTCCATCACAATCAAAGTCAATAGGGCCAAAAAATAGCTTTTTTTTCGTTTTGCCCTGAAGATGATGAAGATGGAAGTAATCCACACATAGATACACAAAGAAATCGTACAGAAAAACCGAAGCGCCATATCGCCACCAGATGCTCCCTTGAAGAAAAAGTACATCAGGACACATAGCAAGACATGCGGCAGCGCGAGATAAATAAAACGACGCAGGAATTCGGTCATGGTTTTGTAAAAATAAGCATACGGAATGATAAATGGGTCTCCTCCTATTTATGTTCAGATTGATTCTTTTGACGCAATAAAAAAAATCCTACCATGCACGTAAAAGGAAGGTCTTTTTTCTGATCTCCAAGCTAAATTCAGTTTTCAGCTGCTCCATTTTTCTGCTTTTTTCCATAAACTCGCTTGAAAAATTCGTTTCGTTTTTCGCGTTTATCTCCGGGGAGATTTATAATATCTATGATGGTGATTAGATTCAATGAAAAAATCAGAACACCTCCTAACCCGGCAATCAGCAAAGAATTAAACGGAGCTAACAAATAGAGCCACGTTTGACGAATGACCTCCGTGGATTTTCCATCATGCTTTTTCGAAATCACAAGTGGAAAATGGGAGGTGATTTGATAGTCCGAATCTTTCATGAAGAGTTCATTTAACCGGTCCGCACTCTCAGGATATACCTTTGGGACCAGTAATCGCTCTTGCGCATCGACGGAAAAGAAATAAGACTGGTAAGCATTATGTACTGGAATGAACTTCAGGTAATTCCCCTTTAAGTCATACACTTGAACGCGTTTGTATGCCCCGAGTCCTACGTAAATTCTATTGTTTGTTTCTTCAATACGCTGTATGTCAAACAACGGCATTTCACCTTTTATTTTCACACCAAAAAAAGACAAGGAGAAATTCCATAAGAATCCGAGAATCCCGAGGAGATAGATCAAGGTGAACAAGTACGTTAGAAATCGCTTCACAGGGATAAATATAGCAAATTCTGAATAGCCTTAAGCCAAAAGAGATTCCGCTGGAATTCCAAACTCCTTGTGAAGCTTTTTGATCATCGCTAAACTCAAATTTCGTTGCTTGTTCAGTATTTCAGAAACTCTTGCTCGCGTTCCCAAATACTGTTCTAAATCGACACGTTTCATCCCCATTTGCTCCATTCTAAACTTGATGGCTTCAATGGGATCCGGTGCTTCGATTTTGTAATGTTGTTCCTCATAGAACTCAACAAGTTTCATTAAAAGCTCTACTTCATCAAAATTTTTGCTTCCTGGTGTAGCATCAAAGAGCTCATCTATTCTTGCCAACGCAGCGCTGTAATCTGCTTCGGTTTTTATCAATTTTATTTTCATCTCTGTCTTTTTTTCGTGTGATCAAATCGTTGCCGCATCTATTTTATCGTATTCCTCATGGGTTCCAACAAAACGAATGAATACCCATTGCGATTCGTAGTTGATTTTCACGATCAATCGGTACTTATTTCCGCAAATGTTAAACGCAATTCGATTGTCCCCAATGATGCTTGCGCTTCTGTAAATTTGCTTGACTTCATTCGGACTTTTCCAATTGGACTTCTTGACCTCCTGATACCAAACTTTTAATTGCGCTTCGGAATCTTCTCGACCTGCTTTTTCCCAATGTTCCTTCAATGTTTTTACAGAAACAATATTTTTCATTTCAACAAATTTACGGTTTTTTTTCATTTGCTCCCGTATCGGGAACATTATTTTAGTGATGTGCTTATAAAAACAGCTTACACGATAAGTTAACGTGAAAAAATGAAATTTCTTGTCCAAGTGAAGTCACTTCCCTATGAACGCATGGAAAATTGAAAACGAAAAGAAAAATATGCTTATATATTGAAAATCAACGAAATAAAATCCAATAAATCACAATCCAAATCGCCGTAAATAGTGCGCTAACCAGCAACAGGGACTTCATGTCGATTTTCTTTTTCTTCAACAATACCTGCCAAAGAACGATGATCCAAACGATGAAGCCGATGACAATCGGTAGAAAAATGCGCAACATCAGGAGTTGTAAATATCTTCGAGCATTTGACAGTCAAACTTTGACATTTTCAAGAATGCTTCTGTGATTTTTTGTCCATTGGTCGGATGTGACATCCATTTTCCTAAATCGGCTGGAATAACTTGCCAGGAAAATCCGTACGGATCTTTACACCATCCGCAATGTCCTTCTTCTCCCCCGTTCGCCGTTAATCCATTCCAGTAATGGTCGATTTCTTCTTGACTGTCACAGTTGATTGTATAGGAAACAGCTTCCGTTGGTTTAAACATCGGTCCACCATTCAATCCCATGAACGTTTGTCCATTTAATTCAAAAAATACGGTTAATCCGGAATCGGACGTAATCTTTGAATTGGGAAACAAGGAACAGTACAATTCTGCGGCTTCCTTGGCCTTTCCGTCAAACCAAAAACATGGGTAAATGTTGCCTTTCATGGTGATTTTTTTTTACGAAGTTAAGATTTCCCTACGACAATTCCATATACCGCACGTCTTGCTGAAAGGGCAATTTTTGCATCCATCCTACTTGTAAACAGTAGTAAGAAAACTCTTCCGTTACAATTCCCCGCAAGTGATAAATTCCTTTTCCGTGAAAGGGAAAACGCCGCACACTCTCCGGAAAATGAACGGTGTCAATCGTGTCTCCGTTCACATCGATAAAGGTTCCGAAATTCATCAATGCTCCTTTTGCTGTCTTGGATTGTTTGATGGCCACCAAATACCCAAATAATTCGACGGTCATTCCCAATAAGGATTCCATTTCAACTGCCTTCACATGCTGTGCCGGGAGCGCTGCTTGAAGCAAGCGAAAAGGATTACACAGGGGAAATCCCATCAATTCCATTTGCTCAAAGGACGCCTCTTCCTCCTGCTCTTCCAAGTCTGGTAGTTCAAAATGACGCGAACGAACCTCAAACAATTCGATGCTTCGGTCCCGTTGTGGATTTTTATGGTGGTGAAAATGTGCTTTCCACAACAATTCCTTACGCTTCTCTGGGAAATCACGCAGCGCTCCAATGCGAATCAACAGCGATGTTTGCTCCAATGGAACATGCACACGACGGACAAAATCTTCAAAATCACGGAATTCACCCGCACGATCGCGTTCCTCAAAAATCTTCAAGACCAATGACGCTTCAATTCCTGCAACCAAGTTGAATCCAAGAATTAACGTATTCCCCGACAGCACACACTCATAGGAACCATGATTCACTGACGGAGCCTCAATCTCCGCTCCAAAACGCCGCGCTTCGTGTACATAGATTTCTGTTCGGTAATAACCCCCGAAATTATTGATGGTTGCCGTCATGTATTCCAATGGATAATGCGCCTTCAAGTACAAACTTTGGTAACTTTCCACCGCATACGAAGCGGAATGTCCCTTCGAAAAGGCATAACCCGCAAAACTCTCAATCTGACGCCAGACATCCATCGTCAATTTCTGATCGTATCCTTTTTTTGTGCAATTGCCAACAAACTGTTCCTGAACACGCAGAAATTCCTCCCGCGAACGAAATTTACCGGACATTCCTCTCCGCAGGACATCCGCCTCTGCTAAACTAAGTCCCGCAAAGTGATGCGCGACCTTGATGACATCTTCCTGATAAACCATTACCCCATACGTTTCTGGCATAATTTCGAGTAAAATCGGATGTGCTTCCTTCCGACGTTCTGGATTTCGGTGACGCAAAATGTACTCCCGCATCATCCCCGACTGCGCAACTCCCGGACGTATAATCGAGCTCGCAGCCACTAATTCAAGGTACGTTTCAACTTTTAATTTGGACATCAACATCCGCATGGCTGGTGATTCTACGTAAAAACATCCAAGCGCTTTTCCAGCCAACAACAACTGACGGACTTTTTCATCCTGCTTGAAATGCGCCACATCGTGAATGTCGTGCGGCGGTTCCTCTGGACGATTGTACGCAATCACCTCCAAGCAATCGTGAATTTTCCCGAGTCCACGCTGACTCAAAATATCGAACTTGTACAAGCCAACATCTTCCGCTTCCATCATCGAAAACTGTGTCGTTGGATACCCTTTCGGCGGTAAAAAAGTCGCGGAATACCAAGTCATTGGACGCTCGCTGATCACAATTCCACCCGAATGCACACTCAAATGCGAAGGCAATCCCTGGATGTATTTGCTGTAACGCAAAACCAAGCGCGAGAATTGGTCTAACTTGTCAAATTGAAACTTTCCACTACTCAAGATATCGATTTCTGATTTCGGCAAACCAAAGACCTTTCCCAATTCCCGAATCGTCGCGCGGTACTGAAAGGTATTGTAGGTACACAGCCATGCGGTATGTGGATAACGTTCAAACAAATAACGCACAATATCATCGCGGTCCTTCCACGAAAAGTCAATGTCAAAATCCGGTGGATTCTTGCGGTACAGGTTAATGAAACGCTCGAAATACAAGTCCAATTCCAGCGGATCAACGTCCGTAATGCGCAGCAAATACGCGACAATGCTATTCGCACCACTTCCACGTCCAACATAGAAATAACCCTTTGAGCGCGCATACGAAGTAAAGTCCCAAGTGATGAGAAAATAAGACAAGTAATGCTTCTCCGCGATGACTTCAATCTCCATCTCGATGCGCTCAATGATTTCATCCGTTATGACTTTGTAGCGGTAATCGAGTCCTTCTGCACAGAGTTCTTTGAGCAAGTTGCGATCTCCATCAATCGTTCCGGTATACGTCGTTGGATTTTGAGGTTTCGCATCATCACCGAACTCAAAGTTCACGCGACAACGTCCAAACAAAGCTTCCGTACGCTCAATGATTTCTGGGTATTCGGTGACGCCGGCAGCAAGCGGAGCTTCTTTCCATTCTTGGTAGGAGATAAAACGCTCGTTCTCATCCGCTTGATCTTCTTTCGCCAACTTCGACAGCAAGCAATTGTGGTCAATGGCTCGAAGCAAACGGTGTGCGTTAAAATCCGCCTTCGATTGAAAGACCATTGATTGCAGTGCGAGCAACTTTCCCCTCGGGACCTTCTTGTATTTTATGTTTAAGTAAATTAATTCAGATAGCTGTATTTCAATGTATTCATGTTCTTTTAGTTTCGTTGGATACTGCTCAATCGGATAACACACATAGCAACTTGAAAAGTGCGGCAAGACCGTTGGAAAAGGGATTTTTCGGTGAATAAACTGACTTAAAAACACATTCAATTCATTCAATCCATGATTGTTTCGCGCAATCACCGTGGCGATTTTCTCGCGTTCATTGCGCAGCTCCACACCCACCACTGGAAGGATTCCTTTCCGTTGCGCTTCCCGCACAAAAGCAAGCACGGCACCTGTCGAATTGATGTCCGCCAAGAAAACATAGGGATAGCCGCTATCCGCTGCCCACTGGACAATGGCTTCCGGAGAATGAATGCCATACTTCAAACTAAAATGAGACTTCGTTTTCATAAAAGAGATTGCTTACACACGTCGATTTGCGAGCAACATCGGCGGTTCTCCATTAAACGGATTATGGTGTCCGATTGTACGCGCCTCCATACCAATGGCCCGAATCACCGCGCGGTCACCGTAGCGAATGCGAATCTGATCCAGCGCTTTGTACAGCGAAGCAAAATGCGCGTCGTTATCAAACAAGTTCAACTGGTGATGTCCAGAAACCAAGGAACTAAAGCGAATGCCAATGAGTCGAACCAGTAGGCGTCGGTTGTAAATGCGCTTAAACAATTCCGTAACGACCGGCAGCAACTCATGATCTGCTGCGGTGTAAGCAATTTGCTTTTGGAGTGTCTGCGTTTGAAAGTCCGAATAGCGAATTTTGACCGTCACACAGCCCGTCAGCTTCATTCCCCTGCGCAACTGAAAGGCTAAATTCTCCGCCATGGCAGCGAGGATTCCATTCAACTTCACGACATCAATTGTATCTTGATCGAAGGTCCGTTCGGTGGAGATGGACTTCCGTTCGTTGTATTGTTCCAC